>WNGL01001568.1_pt1 | contig 29457 bp, 31 predicted proteins | sample 5400591 | NCBI WGS metagenome assembly WNGL01 (sample SAMN13153377, study PRJNA577476) | soil metagenome | isolation source: 80 cm soil or saprolite under Garry oak tree replicate 1 | place: USA:California | collected 2016-06-15 | reverse complement strand
AAGCCCGCGCGCGCCCCCGCGAAATCGGTCTCGGCCGCGTGAGCGATACGGACGGTCGCCGCGTCGTCGAGCGCCAGATCGAACAGCTCGGAGAGCGCGCGGAGCAGCGCGATCGCGAAAGCCGCACTAGATCCGAGTCCGGCGCCGAGGGGTAGGTCCGATGTGATTGCCGCGTCGAAGCCGCCGACGTGGATGCCCTTCTGGCCGAGCGTCGCCGTGACTCCCTTAGCGCGGTCGACCCAGGTGCCATCTTTTCGCTCGGCGCCCAGCTCGTACGACGTCTCGCGCGGCGAGACAGCCGCGTCGGTGGTGAGATGAGCGATCCGGTCATCGCGCGGACCCGCCTGGACCGTCACGCCCAGACGCAGCGCGACCGGCATCACCAGCCCGTCGTTGTAGTCGGTGTGCTCCCCGATGAGATTGATCCGTCCTGGGGCATGCCCGGTCGCTCTTCGCATCGCCCGCGCACGATACGCGCGGTCACCAGAAGCAGCGGGTCCTGTCCCAGGGGCAGGGGCCCCTGACCGCGAAGCGGGTCGGGGTTGCGCGCTCACCTACCGGTCCGCTCCGTCCGCGTTTCGCTAGGCGTTGCGCGACGCGGCCGGTCAGCGGCTCGCGCGCAACCCGCTCCCCCGTGCCACCCGCTGCCCTGCCGTTCGTACGCCGCCGCGTGCACACTAGATAGGATGCGGTTCGACAAGACGCTCGATGTCCAACGAGCGATGGCGATCTACGCGCATCCCGACGACGCCGAGTTCGGCATGGCGGGGACCGTCGCGAAATGGGCGAAGGCCGGCGTCGAGTTCACGTACTGCATGGTCACGAACGGCGCGTCCGGATCGCAGGATCCGGAGATGACACGCGAGCGCCTGCGCGACATCCGCGCGGCCGAGCAGAGCGAGGCGGCCAAGGTCCTTGGCGTGAAGAACGTCGTTTTCCTGGAATTCGAGGACGGCTACCTCGAGCCGACGATCGACGTTCGTCGGGCGGTCGCGCGGCAGATCCGCATCTACCGGCCGGATGTGATCTTCACGATGGACCCCACCACACGGTACGGGGGCGGCTACGTGAACCACCCTGACCACATCGCAGCCGGTGAAGTCGTCCTTCGCTCGATCAACCCGGATGCGTCGACGCGGCAGATGCTGCCCGATCTCTGGTCGAAGGAGCAGCTGGAACCGCACAAGCCGAAGGCGCTCTTCCTCATGGCGTTCGGCGCACCGGACACGATCGTCGACGTGAGCGAGGTGGTCGACATAAAGATCAAGGCTCTTCTCGCGCATCGTTCTCAGATCGACGCTGACAGCGTCGATTTCATCAAGGGTTGGATGAGAGAGGCAGGTAAGAAGAAGCGCTACGCCTACGCCGAGGGTTTCAAGGTGATGCGGTTCGAGGAGGACGGCGCCCCGCGCCGGGACGCTAGGCGCGAAGGGCGGAAAGCACCTCAAGCGCGTGGCCGTCGGGTTTCACGGAGTACCACGCCTTCTCGACCCGCCCGTCGGCGTCGATAAGGAAGGTCGAGCGGATCACACCTTCACCGCGTCCGGGCCGCTCGCCCCACGCGCCGTACGCCTCGTGCGCCTTACGGTCGGCATCGCTCAACAAACGAACGCGGAGCCCGTACTTCTTTCGGAACGCTTGATGCGCTGCGGCGTCATCCCGTGACACCCCGAGGACAGGGATGCCGAGCATCTCGAACTGCGGGAAGTTGTCGGTGAACTGGCATGCCTCGGTGGTGCAGCCCGGGGTGTCGTCTTTCGGGTAGAAGTACACGACGTAGCGCGAGCCCTTGAGATCCCTGTTCGCGACGAGCTTTCCGTTTTCGTCGGGCAGGGAGAACGCTGGGGCCTGGTCGCCGGGCTTGAGCTCCATCATGACAAGGGTACGGCGTAGCGCGGACAGGGCCGCTAGCGCACGTACTGGGCTCGGAAGACCTCGAAGCGTGAGTAGAAGGCGTCGGTTGTCTCTCCGAACGATGCCGCGAAGGCCTGGTGCCACTCCTGGCCGCTCCCGACGCGCGCGCACCAGTCACGGATCGTCGCGAGTCCCTTCGGTGCGAGAAGGCGGTCGACGGCGAGATAGCTCACCGCGAACGGGCTGGCGTTGCTCGGAAAGCTCGACTCGAGTGATTGCAGCGTCACATGGTTCGACGCCGTGGTGAGCTGCCGCTTTGTGAACGTGTCGAGGTTCGCCGCCGGGATCACCCCATCGGCGATGAGCGACCGATAGGCGAACGACTCGGCCATACCTTCTGCGATCCACCGCACGCCGACCATGCACGCGCTGCCGCCGATCGCGTACTGCCACAGATGGATGTACTCGTGCCCCGCGAGTTCGATCCGCTCCGCGTCGGCCGTCCAGGTGTCCGGCGCGGCCGCCGGCGGCGTCGCCCACGCGGGATTCGGGGTGACGATCTCGAAGCTGTCGCCGACCGTAAGGCAGCAGTACTGCTGCGTCCCGTCGCCCAGGTACACGTGAACGGTCGCGGGCCTGCGACGCGTCCCGCCGGCGGAGGCTTCCAGATACGCGCTCGCGTGCTGCACGCCCTGGTGCACGAGCGCGATGTCCTTCGCGTTCACGCCCGCGTCGATGAGGAACGTGACACCCGCCGGATCCGGTGGCGTCGGCTTCGGCATCGTCCCGTCGGGATTGAGAACGAGCACCTGCCAGAAGACCCCGATGTCTTCGAGCCACTGCGCGCCCTCGATAAGAGGGCGCACGTAGAGCCGGTACGTGCCGGGAAGCGACGGCGCCCGCAAGCCGAACTGGAACCACGCGACCTGGCCCGGTCCGACGTATGGCGCGGGCTGCTGCGCGATGCGATTGAAGCGCGGCCATCCGGTCGCGGGAGAACCGAGCTGACCGTCGCCGCCGAGGATGCTCGGCTGATCCTGACCCGGCTCGCTGGCCCACGTGCCGAGGTACGCAACCTCGCCCATCCGTCCCGCGACCCATCCACGCGATCCCGAGTTGTAGTAGGCGAGCGTGGCTTGCGCGGTCCCCCCAGGGCAGAGACGCATGTAGCCGCTCTGCCCGTACCAGGCCGCGTGAAAACCCGGCAGCTTGGTCGGTGTTGCAGTCGGCGGAGCGATACCCGGACCGATGTCTGGCGTGCAGGTCGCGCCCGTGACACGCGTCCCATACGGAAACAGTGAAGCGGTGACGACAATGATCGCGACGAGGATGCGCATCGTTGGAAGAACCTTTTGGCGCGGCCGATCGTTACGGCCCAGTACTACGGTTCGGCTTCTTCCTCATCGGGCCACTCGAATTTGTCGAGAGCGGCTCGGGTGATGCCGCCCGTTTTGAACCACTTGTGGCCGTCTGCTTCACCGCCGGGGCAGTAGGCCCAACCGCCTTCCTCGGCGACGTTGAACGGACTCGATGGATCGACGGGCGGGGCGCGCCGATGAGTCTTGCGGACGCAGATGAATTGGATGAGAGCGCGATCCATCTCTAATCGCCCAGTCGCGCGCGGTGCAGTCCTGGCATAGTCATCTAGGTTTTTACTGAGCGGGTGAGGGGAATCGGACCCCTACTGCAACCTTGGGAAGGTTGTTTGCTACCACTACAACACACCCGCGCTACCGCCAGTCTACTTTCTCAGGCGACCAGCAACTTCGCCCAACCAAATTGTTTGGCTGTCCGACGCTGATGGCAATTCGCACAGCGTACGTCGCATTTCTCGATTTCGGCGAGCAGCTCATCGCGCTTGCCTTTTGCCCGGAGAAAGGCGATGGTCTCGAGTTTGTCCACGCCATCTCTGTGATCGAACTCAAGGACAAGAGGGTCGTACTCACCACAATCGACGCACGTATGCACGCGCAGGTACTCATCGATCTCGCGACTTAGGGATCCGCGGCTGGAGCGCTTACGTCCCCAGTCGCCGGCCGAGTACCTTGCCTTGTTTCGTCGGTAGTGCTCTCTGGCGTATGCGCGCATGCACAACCGGCAGCGAGCCCGACGCAGGCCGCGAGCTTGGTCACGATACGAAAAGTCCTCGAGAGGTCGTGTCTCTCCGCAGCCCATGCAGCGGCGAAATCTTGATTCTGCCGCCTGCGCGGCCGCCATGATCTGCGTTGCAAAGACCGGGCTGCTAGGCCTGCGAGTTGTTCCGTGCCAACCCAGCTGTGAAGCGGTGCGCCTGCGGTGACAATTCGCGCACCGCACGTCGCACTTCTCGATCTCCGCGCACACGACCGACCAAGCCTTGGCAATCACAAGTATCCCGACATCCTGACGTTTGGTCGCGCGATCGCGGTGGTCGAACTGCAGAGTGACGATGTCGTTCTCGCCACAAGTGACACATGGGTGCGAACGCAGATACGCACGAAGGAGGTGCCGGTTCTCCGTTCGGCGGCGGCGAATTCGTTCAACCTCGCGGGCAATGTATTCGGGCCGATTCCGGAGGTAATGAGATCTGCGATATGCCGCATGACACGAGCGGCAGTGGGACTGGCGTGTGCCGAGCGCCTTACTTCGAAAGGCGAACGCCGAGACGGGCTTGAGGAGTCGGCACCAAATGCAGAGGCGAAGAGATTCGTTGGAGTCTGGAACCTCGATTAACACGACAGCCACGGGGGACCTCTGAGGTCGGGGTCGGCCCTTCGCTCCGCCTAACGAGCCTCTAGAACGCTTGTTCTATCACATATCCACCATACGATCAAGCGCCGCGCGCGAATAATCGACGTGATGGCGTGGAAGAAATCGCCGCCCGAGCTGATCTCGGCGTTCGAAAAGGCGAAGCCCGCCGATCCGAGCGTCACGTCGCGGCCGATGTTCGGGTATCCCGCGCTCTTCTTGAAGGGGAACATGTTCGCGGGCACGTACCAGGACAAGATCGTCGTCCGCTTCGGCGACGATCGCACGATCGCTGGAACGAAAACCGCGAAGAACTTCGAGCCGATGCCGGGGCGCGCGATGAAGGAATACCTCGTCGTCCCCGAGGCGGTGACCAAGAGTCCGGCGAAGCTCCGCACCTGGATCGAGCACGCGCACGCCTATGCCAAGACGCTACCCGCGAAGAAGGCGCGTTAGCGGACCGGCATTCTCCGCGCGGCAAGCGAGATCGACTCCTGCTCCTCGGGCTCCGGCTTTTCGGTCGCGCCGATGATGATGCCGAGCGCCAGCGCGAGGATCGCGCCCGTGACCGCCGAGAGCAGCAGCACGCCGTTCGTCGGCCGGTCCGGCGCGTTGTCGAGCATCGAGAGGGTCACCGCCATCATGTAGAGGATCCCTCCGCCCGCGACCACCCCGGCGCCGGCCGCCATCACGTACAGCGCGAACCACCGCTTCGGCCGCCGCAGGAGCGTGTCGAAGAAGGTCCGCAGAAGACGCGTGACCGTCCACACCGTCAGCGCCGCGATCGTCCACGCGAGGACGGTCGCGATCCACGTTTCGAGCGTCGCGGTCGCGAGCCGCGAGACGAGACCGGACATCTGTGACCAGAGCACCGATGGATCGAGCTGCGTGCCGAGCTGGCCGAAACGGTCGCTCGGGTTCTGCAGCATGGTGAGGAGTGCCGACTTCACCTCCGCAGCGCGGACGGGGTTGAAGAGCGATTCCTGCCTGAGCGAAAGGCCGGTCTGCGCGTAGGCGCCGAGCGACTGAAGGCCCATCGCGACCGCGACGATCATCGTCAACGCCGCACTCGCGGCCACCGTCAAAACCCCGGTGAGCCCGAAGACCGACGCGCTCGTCAGGATCATCGCGGGGGCGAGTCCGAGCGGGGTGAGCACAGGCGTCGCCATGGCGACCGCGATCTGCTCGCTCGGAGCGCTCCGCGCCCAGAGGAAGACACCGAGGATCGCCAGAAGCAACGCGAGGCCCGGCACGAAGATGAACACGAACGCGGTGACCATGACCCACGCGATCGCGATCGCGACCCCGAGCTGGCCGGCAAACGCGACGATCGCGACAAGCCCCGCAGCGAGCAGTGCACCGACAAGCCCGAAACCGGTGAGCACCGCCATCGCGAAGACCGGAAGGGCCGCGCACAGCGAGAAGAAGGCTCCTCGGAGCGGCTGTCCGTAGCTCGACAGAAGCGCGACGACCGGGCTCTGCTCGGTCTTCGGGACGAAATCCTCGAGCGGGTCGGCCATCACCATCCGCGTCGTCGCGAGTTCCTTGTCTACGTTTTCAATGTGCTGCAGGGCAGTCGCGAACTCGCTGGCCTTCTGATAGCGGAGGTTCGGTTGCTTCGCGAGGGCCTTCAGAACGACCGAATCGATCTCGCGCGGAAGCGACGGCCGGAGGTGGCTGGGCGGGACCGGCTGCCGGACCACGTGATCGCGAAGCAGGACTGCTGCGTTCGTGCTCGTGAACGGCGGCTTGCCAACGAGACCCTCGTACAGGACCAGGCCGAGACCGTAGACGTCCGACTGGACCGTCGCACTCTTTCCCTCGACGCGTTCGGGGGCGACGTACATAGCGGTCGCGTAAAGCTGCGGCGTGTCCGCGTCCTCCTGAGGCGCGCGCGCGATGCCGAAGTCACAGATCTTCGCCGCGTCATTCGCGTCGAAAAGGATGTTCGCGGGCTTCAGGTCGGCATGAATGATGCCCTTCGAGTGCGCGAACGCGAGCCCGTTGGCGACCTCGATCGCGATGCGGACCGCGTCGCCGGTCTTGAGCGGCCCGGCCTGCTCGATCCGCTGCTTCATCGAACCGCCAGGGAGGTACTCCATCACGATGAACGGAGAATCGTCGACCTCGCCGACGTCGTAGACGGCCACGACGTTCGGGTGCGAAAGCTGTGCGAGCGCGCGCGCTTCCTTCACGAACATTCGGCGGAGGTTTCCATCGGCCGCGGCCGCGGGATCGAGGACCTTAAGGGCAACGTCGCGGTTCAGCGCCTGGTCGCGGGCCAGGTAGACCTGAGAAGAGCCGCCCACACCGAGCGGCTCCTCGATCTTGTAGCGACCCTGTAGAACCCGCTCCATTCCCAACTCCGTTGCTCTCGCTGGCGCGCCGACTATAACGCCGACACTTCGCGTTGCGACATGTGTGAGCGGGTTCGACATGATTCCGCCTCCGCCCCTGACTCCCCAGCCGTTACGTCAAACGGGAGGCGCGAAGACGCGTTCCGACCCGCGACCGAACGGATACCGGAAACGTGCGCGTTATGGAGTCTTTGTCGTCGTCCTGTTGCTGGTCGTGGTCTTCGCGGGCGACTTGCGATCGACGAACGTGGCGATCTCAGCGGCCACCTTGGTCTTGAGCGTCGTCGCCTGCTCCGCCGTCAGTTTTTGGTCGGTGACGGCTCTGTCGATGCGCGTGTTCGCCGCCGTCATTAGCGCTTGCACGAGACCGTCGCGGCTCTTGCCTTTGTCGCTCGCGATATCGCCGAGGCTCTCCCCGCTGCGCATCGCGGCCATGACCTCCTGGAGCGTGACCCCACCGAGGTAGTCCCGCGCGGTCTGGAGCATGTCGCCGAGGAACGCCTTCACATTCGGCACCGCCGTCCGTGGCGCGGTCGCAGGCTTCGTCGGCCAGGTGCGATCGACGAACGTGGTGATCTCCGCCGCGAGTCCGTCTCGAAGCTTTTTTGCCCGGTCGTCAGTGATCTTCTTGTCGGCGAGGGCCTTCGTGATGTCGTCGTTGGCGGCCACCGAGAGGGCCGTCACGAGTCCGGCCTTGCTCTTGTTTGGCGTCCCATCGGCGATCTTGGCGAGGCTCGTGCCGGGGAGCTTCGCGACGAGGTCCTTCTGTGCGAGCCCGAGATATTTCGCCGATTCGCCGAGAAAGTCGCGGACGACCTTCGCGGTGCGCACCTGCTTGGCGGTCGAGTCCTTCGCCGCGGCGACGATCGCGTCTTCCTGCTGCTGCGTGATGACGCCCTTCTGCACGAGACCGTCGAGGAGCTGCTTGAGCCTGTCGCCAGTCTTGTCCTCGCCCATCACGGCCGAGGCTGCCGGCGCGATGACCGAGACCACGTCCGCGGAGGCATTGGGACCGAATGCGCCCAAGGCTGCCGCGCCGAACAGACCGACGCTGGCGACGCCCAGCGCGCCCGCCAACATGAGCTTCTGCCGCAATGTCTTCACTTACCTCATGCCCCCTTGTAGCGTTCTCGCTCTCGCTACCACCTGTCTAACGCATCCGTTTCCCAAAGCGTGTCTTCCGGCGGGCAGAGCGGCAGGTCCTTACACGCCGCTAACATCCTCCTACTCCCGTGCGGATTTCGTTCGCGGCCGCCGAGGTCGCTCCCTACGCCAAGGTCGGCGGCCTCGCCGATGTCGCGGGCTCCCTGCCGCAGGCCCTTGCCTCGCTGGGCCACGACGTCAGCGTGTACATGCCGTATCACCGGTCGATCGACGCACAGAAGTTCGGCATTCCGACATCCGGCGCGCGTACCCACTCCATCCCGTACGGCGCCGCGCGCGCCCGGATCGAATACCCCGAGATCACGAGCGACCGCGTCCGAACGGTGTTCGTGCGAAGCGTGCGCATCGGGCGCGAGAAGGTCTACGGGTATGACGACGACGCCAAGCGCTACGCGCTCTTCTGCCGCGCGGTGGTCGAGGATCTCATCGGAGCGCCAACCGACATCGTGCACGCGCACGACTGGCACGCCGCGCTCCTCGTCCCGCTCGCGGCACGCTCCCGCCAGCTGCGGCGAGCGGCGACGGTCTTCACGATCCACAACCTCGCGTATCAGGGCCGGACGAGCGCAGACGTGCTCAAGCTCGTCGGTCTACCGCGAGCGCGCCTTCCGATCGAAGACAAGGGCGAGGCGAATCCGATGGCACGCGCAATCGCGACCGCGGACATCGTTTCCACGGTGAGCGAACGGTACGCGGAGGAGATCCTCACGCCTGAGTTCGGCGAGCGCCTGGAGGGGCTCCTGCGCCAGCGCCGAGCCGACCTCTGGGGGATCACCAACGGCATCGACACGAAGTTCTTCGATCCCGCGCACGACCCTCAGATCCCGGCGCGCTACGACGCGGACGACCAGAGCGGTAAGGCGATCTGCAAGGCGGCGCTTCAGAAGGAAACGGGGCTTGCGGTCGACTCGACCGCTCCTGTCTTCGGGGTCATCGGCCGCCTCGTCGAGCAGAAAGGCGTCGACCTCCTCACAGCCATCGCGCCGTGGCTCCTCGAGAAGGGCGGACAGCTCGTTGTCCTTGGCAGCGGCGACCCGGCCTACGAGCAAAAGTGGCGTGACCTCGCCGCGAAGAACAAGGGACGCCTCGCGCTCACGCTCGGTTTCGACGCGACGTTGGCGCAGCGCATCTACGCAGGCGCCGATCTTTTCCTGATGCCATCGCGATTTGAGCCCTGTGGCCTCGGTCAGCTCATCTCACTCCGGTACGGCACGATCCCGGTGGTCCGGGCGGTCGGCGGTCTCGCGACCACGGTCCGCGACGTGGACGCCGATCCGAAAGGCAACGGCTTTTCCTTCACCAAATACGAGGCGGCCGCTTTCTCGGACGCGATCGGGCGCGCGCTGCACCGGTACAAGGCTGACGGAGACCCGTGGCGGCAGCTGCGAACACGCGCGATGCGCGAGGATCACTCGTGGACGAAATCGGCGAAGAGGTATGTCGAGATGTACGCAGCCGCCGCGAAGGCTCGGCGCGCCGCATGAAGACGGATACGCGACCTTCGATCGCCGAGCTCGAGGAGCGGATCGCCGCGCTTCCTCCCGAGGCGCGCGCCGCCGCCGAGCGCATCTTCGCGGTGTCGTCGACAGTTGGGCGGCTCGATCCGCCTGCCCAGATGCGTGACTGGATCACCAAACAGTTCGGTTCTGTCGACGCCGTGATGACGCAGAAGATCATTCGGGTCACCAATCTGGTGATGCTCGAGGGTGCGCTCTTCAACGACCTTCGCGCCCGCCGTCCCCTGGAAGTGAAAGGCGCCGACGAGGTCCGCGAGAAGATCGAGAAGTCCCGCAACGATCCGTTCTGCCACCCCGAGACCGGAACGCCCGCCGACACGTTCGGTCGCATCCGCGGAGAGCACGGGGTCACCGCTTCGAACATCGCCAAGTACGACGGGTACCACGGCGTCCTGGTCTTCGATGAGCACGACCCGCTGGCGCCGATGGACGCAGAAGTCATCCGCGATCGTCTCCTCACATCGCGCCGCTGGGCGCTCGCCGCGAACGAGGAGGATCCGAGCTCGAAGTACTACTTCCTCATTTGGAACTGTCTTTGGCGTGCCGGCGGATCGATCGTCCACGGCCACATGCAGATGACTGTGACCCGCGGCATGCATTACCCACGAGTCGAGATGCTGCGGCGCCGCTCGCTCGAGTACGACGAGCAGTACGGACGCGACTACTTTGACGATCTCTGGCTCGTCCATGATGCTCTTGGGCTCGGGCACGAGCGTGACAGCGCGCGCGTTTTCGCCGCACTGGCTCCGATCAAAGAGAGCGAGGTCATCATCCTTGGCCGGCCAGGTGAGGACGAAACATCCCTCGCTGCGGGGATCGCCGGTGTCATTTCGGCATATCGGAAACAAGGTGTCTGCTCGTACAACCTCGCACTGATGCTCCCGCCGCTGGGCGCCGACGGGAACGACTGGCGTCGTTTTCCCCCACATGCCCGCCTGGTGGACCGTGGCGACCCAGCGAACAGGACAAGCGACATCGGTGGCATGGAGCTGTACGCGGCGAGCGTCGTGTCGGCCGATCCCTTCCGTTTGGCCGAACTGCTCCGCGTCTAGAAGGAATCAGAGCCCTTCGCGCTATTGACGCTCGCTTTGTCCCTTGCATAGTGTGCGACAAAGTGGCCGAACACTCATTCGTTTCTCGGCGTGACAACACCTTCCGCGAGTACCCGCCCGCGTCCGCACAGCTTGCGATGATCATCCCGTTCTATGGCGAGCTGACGGTGTGGATCCGAAAGGCCGACGCCGCTGGGTGGCACTTTCCGACGAGTGGGCGGAAGGCCGGCGAGACGATCCTCGAGGTCGCAAAGCGCGAGCTCTGGGACTCGGCGCGGATCGTTCCGCCGCGTTTGGACCTGCTCGGCGCGATCCGGTACCAGACTCCGAAGAGCACCACCGCCTACGTCTACATGTGCGAAGTCAGCCACCTCTCGTGGTGGTACGACGCTCCGGAAAAGGACAAGGTCGCCGAGATCGGCATCTTCCGCACGCTCCCCGCGCCACTCGCTTCCGAGTCGGTCGAGGTGGTTCTCGAGGCCGCCCTCCGCGCTCGGCGCACCGGCCTCCGCTAAAAGCAACAATCCGGTAACGGCCGCGCGCTAACCGCTTTAGCGATTCCCAGTGGCACCTTATTTGCCGCCAGACGCAAGCCAATGATCGACAAGGAATCCGAGAGGACGGTGAGCGGCTGGCTGCGGCTCGGTGACCGGCTGACCGGACGGGCGCCCGTCGAGGGGGTTTGCGACGGCTGCGGCGGGACCGGATACCTCAGCGAGGTCGATAAGCAACGTCTCTGCGCCGGGTGCTACCTCGAAGGAAAAGGGGTCGCGTCCTAGCGGAAGAGTCGGGCCACCGCGCGCACGAGCATGTCGCCCTCGAGTCCGTCGCCGTAAAAGTCATCGCCCACCCGCACTTCGAAGTGGAGATGCGGCCCGCCCTGCGGGTAGCCTGAGCTCCCCACCTCGCCGACGAGGGCGCCGGCCTCGATCCTCTGTCCGACCACGAGCGGCTCGACCGCGGAGAGATGCACGTAGCGGGTGATCAAGCCCTTGCCGTGGTCGATCCACACCTGGCGTCCGCGTATGCGATCGAGCGTCGCCGCGGGCGTGTATCCAAGGGTGATCGCTTCGTCGAGCGCGATGTCCTGCTGCTCGCGGTTCCAGTCGAGGAAGCTCACGTCGACTCGCAGGACGGTCCCGCTCGCGGCGGCGAGCACGGGTGTTCCGGCCGGGGCGGGGAAGTCGATCCCCTCGTGGATGCCTCCCCGATAGTCGCGCGGCGCGCCCGGCAGGAGCTCCGGATCCTGGGGGATGTCGGTCCCCTCGATCGGTAACGCGAACATGCCCCACAGGCGCGCGTAGGTCCGCGCGCTGCGGTCGCCGGTGTCGGGTGACGTGGTGGCGACCGCGGGCATGGGCGTGTAGCGCGGCGCGAGAACGGGCGCCGCGGCCAGGGGTGCCGAACCCGACGCGGTCACCGCGACCACGCCGAACAGGACAACACAGAGGATCGCGAGGACGACTCGCACGGCGACCTACGGTACCGCCGGAACCGTGCCAACCCAGCGCAAGGCGGTTTCATCAAACCTATACTTCGGAGAGCGCCACCACCTTTAACGACCGGTCCTGTGAGGCCGGGAAGGAGCGCCAGACGGCCACGCTGCTCGCGGCGGACGACATCCGCCGGGCCATCACGCGGATCGCGCACGAGATCGTCGAGCGCGACCGTGACCTCTCTCTTCTCGCCATCGTCGGTATTCGCGCGCGCGGGGATGCGCTCGCCGCCCGAATCCAGGCCGCCATCCGGGCGAACGAGGGCGTCGACATACCGCTCGGCGCCATCGACATCACGCTTTATCGAGACGACTTGACGCGGATCGGCTACGCGCCGGTCGTGCGCGAGTCGGAGATACCGTTCTCGGTCGACGGCCGTGTGGTTGTCCTCGTCGACGATGTGCTCTTCACCGGCCGCACGATCCGCGCCGCGATGGACGCGCTCGTCGACTACGGACGTCCGCGCGCCATCCGCCTCGCGGTCCTCGTTGACCGCGGGCATCGCGAACTGCCGATCCGCGCGGATTTCGTCGGCAAGAACGTGCCGACCACCGCCGGCGACGACGTCCGTGTGCACCTCGCCGAGGTCGATGGCCGCGATGAGGTCGAGGTAGTCACGAGGGTGCCCGCATGAGGTGGACGCGCCGTCACGTTCTCGACACCGACGACTGGTCGCGTGACGAGATCGAGACCGTCCTCGATCAGACCCGAGTCATGATCGAGATTCTTCAGCGGCCGATCCGTCGCGCGCCACCGCTTCGAGGACGCACGGTCATCCTCTTCTTCGCCGAGGCGTCGACTCGCACGCGCGTGTCCTTCGAGCTCGCCGCGAAGGCCCTATCCGCCGATGTGACAAACATCACCGTGAGCGGCTCGTCCGTCGAGAAGGGCGAGTCGTTGTACGACACCGTGCGTACGCTGCAGGCGCTTGGCGGCGATGTCGTGGTGATGCGGCACGCCTCATCCGGCGCCCCGTACTTCGTCGCCGAGCGGACCGACGCCGCCGTGATCAACGCTGGCGATGGATGGCATGCGCACCCCACGCAGGGTCTTCTCGATGCCTACACCCTCCGCGATGCGCTGGGCGATCTCGATGGCAAGCGCATCGTCGTCGTGGGCGATGTACTGCACAGCCGCGTCGCGCGTTCGGACATCAACACCCTTGTACCGCTCGGCGCTCGGGTCACGCTCTCCGGCCCGCCGACACTAATTCCGACGGCGTGGCGATGCGGCCAGCTTCCGCCGGGCGTGACGTACGAGTCAGACCTCGACAAGGCGCTCGAGAGCACCGACGCCGTGATTGCGCTGCGGCTTCAGCGCGAGCGTCAAGAGTTGGGACTTCTGCCGTCCCTTCGTGAATACTCGCGGGTCTGGGGCCTGACCGCCGATCGGGTCGCGCGGATGCGGCCTGGAGCGCCGGTCATGCACCCCGGTCCGATGAACGAAGGGGTCGAGATCGACGCGGCGGTCGCGCACGGGAGCCGCTCGCTGATCGAGAAGCAAGTGACGAACGGCGTCGCCGTCCGGATGGCGCTCTTGTACTTGCTTGCCGGAGCAGGCACCGCAACGCAGGTTGACGAGCGCGCATGAAACTCGAGGGTCGATACATCGAGGTACCTGGGTTCATGGACCTCCATGCGCACCTTCGCGAGCCGGGGTCTGAGGAATCGGAAACGCTTGCGACCGGCACGCACGCCGCGCTCCATGGCGGGTTCACGACTGTCTGCGCGATGCCGAACACGGATCCCGCCATCGATACGCCAGCGCTCGTGAAAGAGATCTACTCCCGAGCGCCCGGCTGGGCGGAAGGCGCACGCGTTTGGCCGATCGCCTCGATCACGCGAGGTCGCAAAGGCAAGGAGCTCGCCGATCTCGTCGAGCTCGCCGACGCCGGCGCGGTCGCTTTTTCCGACGACGGCAATCCCGTGGAGGACGCTCGTCTCTTCCGTAGCGCGCTCGAGTACTCACGGTCGGCCGGACGGGTGGTCATCGAGCATCCGCAGGATCTATCGCTTTCGGCGAAGGGCGTGATGCACGAGGGCTCGGTTTCCGCGCGCCTCGGACTTCCGGGCATGCCCGCCGCCGCGGAGGAGAGCGCCGTTGCGCGTGACATCGCGCTCGCGCGGATGATCGGAGCGCGCCTCCACCTGACGCATCTCTCAACCGCCGGCTCGATCGATCTCGTGCGACGCGCCAAAGCCGATGGCGTCCCCGTAACCTGCGACGTCACCCCGCATCACCTCGCGATGACCGATGAGTGGGTCGCGGGTTCTCGCGCGTTCGCATGGGAAGTCGAGGATGAAGCGCTGCGCGCCGTCCCATACGACTCATCGACCAAGGTCAATCCGCCGCTCCGCGCACGAGCCGATGTTCGCGCGCTCTGGGCGGGACTCGCGGACGGGACGGTCGACGCGATCGCTACCGACCACGCCCCGCACGCCTCGACAAAGAAAGACGTTGAGTTCGATCAAGCGGCGTTCGGCATCTCCGGCCTCGAAACGGCTGTCCCGCTCGTCCTCGGTGGTGTACGCGCCGGCTGGGCTTCACTCGCGACGGTCATCGCCGCGTTGACCACCGGACCAGCGCGGGTCCTCGGGGTCGAGTTGCCGGAGGGAGACCAGCTCACGATCGACACAGAAGCGGAGTGGGTCGTCACGCCCGAATCGTTCTTTTCGCTCGGGAAGAACACCCCGCTAATGGCGCGGTCTCTGATCGGAAGGGTGGACGTCGCTGGTATCGGTGTGACGAAACGGCGAGGAGGGCAACGTGTCGCCGAAACGATCAGCCGTCGCTGAGCTCGAAGGCCAATTGCATCTTTATTCATCTGAAACGTATAGTTATGCACCGATGACCAGGGCGGCGGTCCTCGGGCTGGAAGACGGCTCGACGTGGTGGGGCGAGGCGTTCGGCGACGGATCGCCGGCGTCGGGCGAGGTCGTGTTCAACACGGCGATGACCGGCTACCAGGAGATCGCGTCCGACGCTTCGTACAACGGACAGATCGTCATCCTCACGTACCCGCTCATCGGCAACTACGGAACCTTCGAGCGCGCCGCCGAGAGCCGGCGTCCGTGGGTGGAGGGGCTCATCGTCCGCGAGCTCGTCGGCACCTGCCGCGAGGGAACGGTCGATCTCGACGCTTTTTTGAAGGCGTATGGCGTTCCTGGGCTCGTCGGGATCGACACGCGCGCGCTCGTCCGTCGCCTTCGCGCGAAGGGCACGCTGCGCGGCGCGATCCTCCAGGTGCCAACGCACCGCTCGCAGAGCGAGGAGATCGCGCGTGAGGCCGTCGCGACGGCGCGCTCGATCCCGGCGCTCGCAGCGAAGCCGCTGGTGGTCGAGTCGACCGGGCTCGGGCGGCAGGTCGGGAGCGGCCCCAAGGTCGCGCTCCTCGACACGGGCGTGAAGGAGAACCAGATCCGCTGCCTTGTCCAAAAGGGCGCGACGGTCAGGGTGTTCCCGGCGACGGCGATGGCGCGCGAGATCCTCTCCTGGTCCCCCGACGGGGTCGTCATCTCGAACGGGCCGGGCGACCCCGCGGCGATCCCGCTGATCGCGGCCGTGACCCGCACGCTCCTCGACGCGGCGTCGTCGCGAGGGATGAACCGCCCGCTTCCGATCCTTGGGATCTGCCTCGGCCATCAGCTCGTCGGCCGCGCGATCGGCGCGACGACGTCACGCCTGCCGTTCGGCCATCACGGCGCGAACCATCCGGTGCAGGACCTCCACACCGGCCGCGTCGCGATCACGAGCCAGAACCACGAGTTCCAGGTCGACGAAGCGTCGATCCCGTCGGACTCGGGATTCGTCGTGTCCTCGCGGAACCTGAACGACGGCTCGGTCGAAGGCCTCGCGCACGAGCGTCTCCCGATCCGCACCTATCAGTACCACCCCGAGGGCGCGCCTGGACCGAAGGACAACGAGCGGGTCTTCGACGGCTTCCTCGACGACGTGCGGGAAGCGGTGTCGCGCAAATGACGCGGTGCGAGTACCGGCTCGTCGACGTCTTCACCGACAAGGCGTTCGGCGGCAATCCACTCGCGGTGTTCCGCGACCCCGGGAAGCTCGACGCGACGACGATGCAAGCGATCGCGAAGGAGCTTCACCTGTCGGAGACGACCTTTGTGCTGCCACCGACGTCAGCCGCGGCCGACCATCGTGTGCGGATGTTCACCCCGGACGCCGAGCTTCCGTTCGCCGGGCATCCGACCATCGGCACCGCGTTCGTACTGGCCGACGGAAAAGACGGTGCTCTGCGGCTCGAGGAGGGCGTCGGCGTCATAAGCGTGACCCTCCGCGAGGGCTTCATTCAGATGGAGCAGCCCCTCCCAGCCTTCACCGGGACAACTATCACGCGAAAGGCGGCGGCCGAGGCGCTCGGCCTAGCGATCGAAGAGGTGCGCAGCGACATCCCGATCCAGATGGGATCGTCTGGTGTCCCATTCCTGTTCGTGCCGCTCGCCAACCTCAAGGCGGTCCGCCGCGCGCGCCGCCCTGGCGGACTCGACGCGAGCGTCTACGCCTTCGCGATGAGCGGCGAGCGATCCGGCTCACACGTGCACGGTCGTATGTTCGATCAGGGCCTTGGCATCGGCGAGGATCCCGCCACGGGAGCGGCTCAGGGGCCGCTCGGCGCCTACATCGTCGCCCACGAGCTGGTTCGAGTGGAGCCCACGACGCGCATCCGCGTCGAGCAGGGCTTCGAGATCGGACGCCCGAGCATCCTCGACATCGAGGTCGATCGGACCGCCGCGGGGATCACCGCGGTCCGCGTCGGCGGGCGCTGCGTTTCGATGGGTGGCGGGTGGCTCGACCTGTGAAAGTCCTGATCATCGGGAGCGGGCCGATCCTGATCGGCCAGGCGGCCGAGTTCGACTACGCGGGGACGCAGGCGTGCCGCGCGCTACGCGAGGAAGGCATCGAGACCGTTCTCGTGAACTCGAATCCCGCGACGATCATGACCGACCCCGGTGTCGCCGACATCACGTATATCGAACCGCTCACCGTCGGCGTACTCGAGCGGATCATCGAGAAGGAGCGGCCGAGCGGACTCCTCGCGACGCTCGGCGGGCAGACCGGCCTGAACCTCGCGGTGCAGCTCGCGGAGTCCGGGGCGCTCGAACGCTTTGGAGTTCGCCTTTTGGGCACGCCGCTTTCGGCGATCCAGCAGGCCGAGGACCGCGAGGCGTTCAAGCAGCTTCTCCTCTCGATCGGCGAGCCCGTTCCCGAATCGATCACGGCGCATTCGGTCGAGGACGCGCTCGCGTTCACGGCGCGCGTGGGCTACCCGCTCGTCATCCGGCCGGCCTTCACGCTCGGCGGCACGGGCGGCGGGGTGGCCAACGACGCCGCAGAGCTCATCGCACGTGTGACGAGCGGTGTGGCAGCGTCGCCGATCGGCCAGGTGCTTGTCGAGCGCTCCCTCCTCGGTTGGAAAGAGATCGAGTACGAGGTGATGCGCGACGGCGGTGACACCTGCATCACCGTCTGCAACATGGAGAACGTCGACCCGATGGGCGTGCATACCGGCGACTCGATCGTCGTCGCGCCGTCGCAGACGCTTACCGACAAGGAGTACCAGATGCTCCGCTCTGCCGCGCTGCGGATCATCCGTGCGCTCGGGATCGAGGGCGGCTGCAACGTCCAGTTCGCCCTGGACCCCGATCGCAGCCCCGCCAGTGATCCCGAGGCGCAGGTGCCGTATTTCGTGATCGAGGTGAACCCGCGCGTCTCGCGAAGCTCTGCGCTCGCGTCCAAAGCGACGGGCTACCCGATCGCGCGCGTCGCCGCCAAGATCGCGATCGGCAAGCGGCTTCACGAGATACCGAACGCGGTCACGCAGAAGACGACCGCTGCCTTCGAGCCCGCGCTCGACTACGTCGTCGTGAAGATCCCGCGGTGGCCCTTCGACAAGTTCGCCGCGGCGGATCGCACGCTCGGCACGCAGATGAAGGCGACCGGCGAGGTCATGGCCATCGACCGGTCGTTCGAGGCGGCCCTGCAGAAAGCCCTGCGCTCGCTCGAAGTGAAGGGGCAGGGTCTGCTCTGGGAAGCCCCGGCCTGGGTGGACGTGACCGAGCCGATCCGCTTCGTCGACGAGTTCCTCTCGGGACAGCCGACGGACGATCGGCTGTGGCGCCTCTTCGCCGCGCTGCGGCGTGGCGCGCAGATCGAACTCATCCACGAGCGCACCCGGATCGACCGCTGGTTCCTGCGGAAGATCGCGCGCATCGTCCGCTTCGCCGAGGACGATCTTCAGGGAAGGACGCCGACGCCCGCGCTCCTCCGCGCCGCGAAACGCATGGGCTTCGCCGACGCGGACATCGCGACCCTCACCGGGATGCTGCCCGCTGATGTGCGGCGACTTCGCACGCAGTGGGGGATCCGCCCCGTGTACAAGATGGTCGACACGTGCGCCGCTGAGTTCGAGGCGGTGACCCCGTACTTCTATTCGACCTACGAGCAGGAGAACGAAGCGCTACCGCTCGCCGGTCCCAAGGCCGTCATTCTGGGGAGCGGGCCGATCCGCATCGGTCAGGGCATCGAGTTCGACTGCTGCTGCGTGCAATCCGCCGGCGCGCTTCGCGAGCTGGGGGTCGCCCCGATCATGGTGAACAGCAACCCGGAAACGGTCTCCACCGACTTCGACGCATCCGCGCGGTTGTATTTCGATCCGCTCGACGAAGAGTCCATCGCCGCGGTGCTCGAGAACGAAGGAGCGCCTGTACCGGTGCTCGCGCAGTTCGGCGGCCAGACCGCGCTCAATCTCGCGGATCGCCTCGCGGGGATCGGCGGCGAGATCGCGGGCACGAGCGCTGATGCCATCGCGCTCGCAGAGGATCGCCGCCGCTTCCACGATTTCGCCGACGCGCTCGGCATCCCGCAGCCCCCCGGGGGCACCGCCTCATCGCCGACCGAGGCGCTCGCGGTCGCCGCGGAGATCGGCTACCCCGTTCTCGTCCGCCCGAGCTACGTGCTCGGAGGTCGGGGCATGGAGATCGCGTACGGACCCGAGGACCTGGAGCGGTACTTCCGGTCGGCGCTCGAAGCGGGCACGGGGCGCGTTCTGGTCGACAAGTACCTGCGCGGCAAAGAGGTCGAGGTCGACGCGGTATCGGACGGCGGCGAGACGCTCGTGGCCGGGATCATGGAGCACATCGAGCGCGCCGGGGTCCACTCCGGCGACAGCTATGCCGTCTATCCGGCGCAGAACCTGCTCGCTGCCGAGCGCGACGAGATCGTCGCTCTCACGCGCCGCATCGCTCAGGCGCTTCCGGTGAAGGGCCTCCTCAACATCCAGTTCATCGTCGAGAACGGTCGGGTGTGGATGCTCGAGGTCAATCCGCGGGCCAGCCGGACCGTGCCGTTCCTTACCAAGGTCACGGGCGTCCCGCTGGTCAAGGTCGCGGTCGCGATCGCGCTCGGGTCGTCGCTCGCGGCCGAGGGTTACGCGCGCGCGGACGGGATTTGGCCGACCGGGTCGCTCGTCGCCCTCAAGGCGCCGGTGTTCTCGATGGCCAAGCTACTGGACGTCGACACGTATCTCGGTCCCGAGATGAAGAGCACCGGTGAGGTCATGGGGATCGATCGTTCCTTCGCGCCTGCGCTCTGGAAGTCACTCGTTGCCGCGGGGCTCGCACCGGCGCGCAGCGGGAAAATACTCGTCACCGTCGCCGACAAGGACAAGCCCGAGGTCGTTCCGATCATCGAGGGTTTCCACTGGCTCGGGTACGACCTGGTCGCGACGTCCGGCACCGCTGCCCTCATCCGGTCGCTCGGTGTGGATGTGACCGAGGTGCACAAGCTTGCCGAGGGGAGCCAGGACATCCTGAAGCTGATCCGCTCGGGCGAGTGCGCGGCGGTGATCAACACCCCGACGCTCGGGAAGACCGTCGACCGCGACGGTTTCTTGATCCGCCGCGCCGCCGTCGAGGCCCGCGTTCCGTGCCTTACCTCGCTCGACACCGCGCTCGCGGTGGTCGCCGCCCTTCGCGCGAGCGCGGTGAGCACTAGCGTCGCCCCGCTCGCGGAGTACCGGGCTCCTCAGGCGGTGGCAGCGACCGCAGCGGACTGATGTGAAGAAACGGAAGACCGAGCCCTGGATGAGCGCCGCCGATTACGGCCGGACGCTCTCCGGTCTCAGCGTGAATCTCATTGTTCGCGACGTCGCGCGGAGCGTCCCTTTCTATACGAGCGTGCTCGAGCTGCGCCTCCTGTACTCGGACGAGGACTTCGCCGCTTTCGAACGCGACGGTGTGAAGCTCCAGCTCCATGCGGACCACGCTTATAGCGGAATGCCCTGGGCCTCCCTTCTCCGTGAGCACGGCAGACGCGGCTTGGGGGCGGAGATCCGCATCCTCGGCATCGATCCGGACGCCGCGGAACAGCGTGCGCGCGACGGCGGATTCACGGTGGCGGTCCCGGTGCGCGACTGGCCGCACGGTTGGCGCGACTGCCTGCTCGAGGATCCGGACGGCTATATCTTCGCCGTCGGACTTCCGTTGTGATCCTGGAGGACGGACGCGTTGTCGCGACGGACGAGATCGGGCAGCTCGGCACGGTGCTGCGGATCTCCGCGCCCGGGATCGCGGGCCAGGCGCGCGCCGGGCAGTTCGTCCATGTCCGGCCCGGCCTCTCCTTCGATCCGTTACTGCGGCGGCCGTATTCGTTCAATCGCATCGATCGTGCTGCCGGCGAGATCGAGCTCATTGTCAAAGCGCTCGGCTCGGGCGGCGAGTGGATCACGTCGCGACGCGAAGGCGACCGGCTCGACCTCCTCGGTCCGCTTGGCTCATCGTTCGTGATCCAGCGCTCGACGCGGAATCTATTGCTCATCGCGGGCGGGACGGGCATCGCACCCATGCGCGTGCTCGCCGAGCAGGAGTCCGGCCGGCGCAACGTCACCCTCCTCATGGGTGGGCGATCGGTCGCGCATCTCTGGCCCAGCGATCGTCTTCCCGCGTCGGTCGAGTACGTCACCACGACCGAGGACGGCTCGTTTGGCATCAAAGGACGGGTCACCGATGCGATCCGACCGCTCCTCGAGTGGGCCGATCAGTCCTGTGCGTGCGGTCCGTGGCCGATGCTCGCGGCCTTCGGCCGCCTTCGCGAGGAAGCCGAGCGAGCCGCGGCGACGTATCCCGGCCGCGCCGCGCTTCTCGAGACGCAGATCGCAGTCGAACAGCACATGGGTTGCGCCATGGGTGTGTGCCGGGCGTGTGTGATCGTCACCGCCGATGGGAACGCCCGCGTATGTCGAGAAGGACCTGTCTTCGGTCTCGGCGATGTGGCGTTCGCCGAGGGCGAGCCGGCCACAGTGGGTCTCTCCTGATGCCCTGGCGCCGTTTCCGCAAAAAGGTCGAGCGGCCGATCGACGTCAGCAAATCCATAGAAGAGTCACTTGACGATGCCGCCGACGGCGAGTCCGAGGAGGATGCGGCAGAGCTCGCCGAACTCGACGACGCCACGATTGCTGAAGCCGCCACCGGGGAACCTGACGAAGACCGGGCGCCGTCCGAACTCGGCGAGAAGCTCCGCGGCGCGCTCGACGCGGACGCGCCCCATCGCGGGGGTCCTCCTCGCTCGGCCCCTCGTGGGATCGCGGTGGACCGCCGTCCAGGGGCCGCTCGCTCGGAAGACCCCCACGCTGCGTCGCGCTCGTATCCGGAGGCTGGCGTTGACCTCTCTGTCGAGGCGGCGCGCGGTCTTCGTCTGAAGAATCCCGTCATGACGGCTTCGGGCACATTCGGGCAGGGCGTCGAGTACGCCGAGCTCATCGATGTTTCACGGCTCGGTGCGTTCGTCAATAAGGGAACAACTCCAGCGGCTCGTCCCGGGAATCCCCAATATCGCATTGCCGAAACGCCATCGGGAATTCTCAATTCGATCGGGCTCGAGAATCCAGGCGCCGCCGACGTTGCACGCAAATATGGGAAGGCGTGGGCGGAACTGGGCGTCGCGGTCATCGTGAATGTGGCCGGGTACAGCGTCGACGACTACGTGTACGTGGTCCACGAGATGACCGGCACGCCGGGGGTCGTCGCGTACGAGATCAACGTGTCGTGCCCGAACGTCAAGGGCGGCATGCTGTTCGGCTGCGATCCCGACCTTGCCGCGGAGGTCACGCGCGCGGTCAAGGCCGAGACCGACCTGCCGGTCATCGTGAAGCTGACGCCGAACGCGCCAGACGTCGTCGCAGTCGCGCGCGCGTGCGAGCAGGCGGGCGCGGACGCGCTCACGGCGATCAACACCGTGCTTGGCATGCGGATCGACACGCGCCGGCGCCGTCCGATCCTCGGAACCGGGAGCGGCGGATTGTCCGGTCCCGCGATCAGACCGATCGCCGTCCACATCACCTATCAGGTCGCGCAGGCGGTGGCCATCCCGATCATCGGCGCCGGCGGGATCACGAACGCGCAGGATGCGCTGGAGTTCCTGATGGCCGGCGCGTCGTCGGTACAGGTCGGCACGGCCACATTTGCCGACCCGCTTGCTCCGCTCAAGGTGATCGAGGGCCTCGCCGCGTACGTGAAGGAGCACGGTCTTGCCTCGATTCGCGACGTGATCGGCGTGGCGCTGCCGGCGCCGGAGGATTAGCCGAGCGGAACGCTCCGCATCATCTGACTGACCGGAACCTCGATGTACTGGGCGGGGTCGGGCGACATGCGTTTGCGCTCTTGCGACTCGTAGTAACGCTTATCCGCGGCGGCGAAGCCCTCTGGACCCTCATACCCGATGATCCAAACGAACTCATCGGCGCCCTCGACACGCCATGCGCCCGCGAACGTGAATCCGAACTTTCGCCGAAGCGGGTAGACGCCGCGGGTCCACGCATCGAGGAACATGTCCATAGAACCCGCGCGAATCCGATAGTGACGAAGCTGGTATTCCATGCCGCCCTCCCGTGGGGGAGGTTAGCTAGTCGAAGCGGAGCATTCCGACGAAGCGTGGGTGGCGGAGCGGCCAGTCGGGATCGTCGGAGACGCGGACCGCGTCACGCAGAGCCGTCATGTCGGCCCACGTCACCGAGCCGTCGTGGTGCTCGACCTCGACCTGACTACCCCCATCGAAGTCGTCGCGACAATGGATAAGGTCGCCGTTTTTCGCACGGTATGTTCCTGGCGAAAGCTCCCCGTTCATACCTTGCCCCTTCCCCTGGGCTAGGTCCGGCGGACTCCGGACGCCTTTCTTGAGACCGTCGGGGTGCCGTTTGTCACCGCTCCGGCGACCGGAGAGTCACCGTTCGCTGAAACGCCATTCGGGGCGGTCCAGCGGACGAGTGATTCCAGCGCTACTCCGCCCGTTGCGGACCACTGATGTCCCTCATCGGCGCCCGCCCCATCGCAGTAGGCCCATGCGCCCTCGTGGATCGTGAGCCCACCGTTGCCGTGCCGCGAATGGAGCGCGCGGTGGTTCGAGGACTGGCACTCCCAGTGGACGACGTCTCGCGTTGACAGATCAGACCTCCCCCACGCACATCGCCGAAACCGATTTGTTACCGGTCGCGGACTACTGGACCACTAGAGAAACGCTCCGTCATTACCGCACTTCATGGGGGTCCGTGGTTGCGTCGCGGCTTTACTAGTCGGCGGCGCTGCTCACGATCGCCTGTGACTTGAATCGGTAACCCGCGCCGGGCACCGTTTCGATGTAGCGCGGCGCGCGCCACTCGTCGTTGAGCTTCACGCGCAGCTCGCGGATATGACGGTCCACGACGTTGCTCTCGATCTCGAATTCACCGCCCCAGATCGTCGCGAGGAGGTCCTCGCGGCTCAGGGCTTTGCCCGCGTTCGCGGCCAGGAGATAGAGGAGCGTCTGCTGGATGGGCGTGAGGTGGAGGTCCCGGCCGCCGACGCTCACGCGCTGTTCGATGAGGTCCACTTCGAGGCCGTCCAGCTTGATCTTCGGAACGATCGTGAGAGTGATGCCATGCGCTCTCCGCATCAGAGCGAACGGGCGGGCCACGATCTCGTCCAGCGTGAACGGGACCTCGAGGATGTCATCGGCCCCGCGCTCGTATGCGCCCAGTTTGAGCGCGGTGTCGCGCCGACGGGTGAATGCGACGATCGGCGTATGGCCGTGCGTCAGGCCCCTGCCGACGATGTCGATGAATGGCTCAAAAAGGTCGAGGTCGATGAAGGCTAGGTGCGGAGCCCAGTCGCTCACGACATCGCGACATTCCTCCGGGTCCGTGGTTCGTCTTATCTCGTAGCTGCCGTGCTGAAGGGTCAGACCCACAAGGTTCCCAAGGGTCTCATTCATCACGATCAACGCGCGGGGTGAATCTGTTTGAGAGGGTCTGGCGCCCCCGCGGGTGCGCCCGCTGAGAGCTGCCACGGGTCCGGTCTACGCGCCGGATCACGCCCTGTCATGACGTGAACTCATCGAGTTGCGAGGAAGCGGTACCCCTTGCCCGGGACGGTTCCGATAAACCGAGGATTTCGCCAATCGTCTTTCAGCTTCAACCGTAAATTGCGCACGTGACGATCGACAACATTGCTACCAGCGACGTAGTCGGCACCCCAGAGCGCGTCCAGGATTTCCTCGCGGCCGAGCGTCTGGCCGGGATTGGACGCGAGTAGGTAGAGGAGTGCCTGCTCTATCGCGGTCAGCTCGGGACGAAGCTTTCCGACCTTCACCTGTTGATTCAGCAGGTCGACTTGCAGACCGGCGACGTTGATCACCGGGATGAAGGCGACAGCGTCTCCGTAGCTTCGCCGCATTAGGGCAAGCGTGCGAGCCACGAGCTCTTCGGGCACGAACGGCACTGTGATGATGTCGTCCGCGCCTCGATCGAAGGCGGCGAGCTTTGTCTTGAGATCTCCTCGCACGCTGAACACGATGGTCGGAACCCGTCGGTTCTCCACGCGCTGCCCGATGAGAGCGAGGCTCTCGGTGTCGTCGGCGTCGAGATCCACCAGGAGAAGATGCGGTCGCCACGACTCGAGCTCGGTCTTCCCGCTCTTCGCGTCGTCCGCGATACGCGTGACGTATTTGCCGTGATTGAGCGTCAAAGCCACGAGGTTCGCGAGTGGTTGATCGACCACGACCAACACTCGCGCGGGGCCCAGGAGCTGCTTCTTCTTTACGTCGGGAGTCTACTCAGGTCATGAAGAGCGGTAATCCGCTCAACGCTTGAGGATGAGTCCGATCTTCCCGAAGGTTGCCTTTGGTTCGGCGAAGATCTTCACACCGCCGGCGCCGTCCCGCACGTGGTCGGGGGTGTGGTTCTCCGCGATGAACTCGATCTCACCGAGCTGACTGTGCGCCGCGAACAGGCGCGCGCCGATCTCGTGGACCAGGTGCTGGATCGAGCGACTGTTGAACTCGTGGAAGATCCGCTCGATCTCGTCGCGGACAGCACGTGGCCCGAGAAAGCCTGGACCTTCCGCCACTCCGTCTATTAGATCGCGGTAACGCCAATAGACGTCCATACGGATCGTCAGGGGCCGGTCGGTCAGCTCGGGAAGCGTCGTGTAATCGTCGCGCGCGAACGTCGCGAACGAGCTGCCCGTCGTCTTCACGAACCTCATACCTTCCCACCCGCTGCGCGCGGCGGTGATCTCCGCCTTTCCGCCGACCGCGTCGACCGCGACCTGCGCGACCGCGTGGTCCGCGCGGGACGAGCGGAAGAGAACGTCGCTCGGGCCGCGTTCTCCGGCCGCGGCATCCAGCGGCACCTCGCGCGCGGACACGCGGAGCGCCTCCATGACGGGATAGGTCTCGATGAAGCGGCGGCCGAGGAATGCGCAGAGACCGAGGAGCGTGTTGCCCGTGTACTCGGCGGCCATCGCGTACACGAAGTTCTTCATCGTGTCGGTGGCGACGACCTCCCGATTGTCGCCCTCCGTGTACGCCGCGACGAAGCGCTTCCCGAAGACGTCGATGTCGACTGACGCGGCGAGCGGGGCGACGTCGCGACCGCCGAGCCGGTAGAAAAGAACGTGGGCTTTGCCGTAGCTGATCTCGGTCGACGTCACGATGCGATGCGCTCCAGTCGGTCCCGGGTGATCGCAAGGAACTCGTCGATGCCGGTCGCGAGCTCCTCCTCGCGCGTATGCCGGAGGCGCTCGCGAATGGCGGGAACGATCTCGGCCTTCGATCGGCCGGCCACGAACACGACAAAACGGAAGCCGAACCGGCGCTCGTACTCGTCGTTCGTCGCGGCGAGCTCTCGGAGGATCGCGAGGTCGGCCTCGCGTCCTTGCTCGCGGCGAGAGAGCGCCGAGAGGGACGCCGGGTCGGCGCCGATCCGCGGGTGAGCGTTCAGCAGCCCGATGCGTTCGGCCTCGTTCATCCGCAGGATCTCGGAGCGAGCCGACGCCACGATCGACGCGGGATCGCTCCCTCGAACGCGATCCGCTAGCCCGGGAGCGCGCTCGAAGATCGCGGCCAGCTCTTCGCGTGGGATCGTCATCACGACCCGCGGTAGCTCGTCACCGCAAAGGGGGTGACAAGGAGCGGGACGTGGTATTTCGCGTCCGACCCGATCTCGATATCGAGCGCCACGCGGCGGAAGAAGCCGCTGGTCGCGAGCTCGAAGACGAGCCGATAGCGCCCGGGCTCGAGCGAGCCGGCGAGCTGCGCGACGCGCCCATCCGCGTCGGTCAGGCCGCGCGCGATCACGGCGCCGTCCTTCTCAAGCGAGACCGCGACGCCCGACGCGGGGCGGCCGCTCGCCGTATCGAGGATGTGCGTTGAGAGGGTCGGCATGAGCGGCCGGTATCGTACGCCCGCGATGACAACGCTCCGCATCACGGCTGGACCGTTCACCTTCAAGGCACGCCTCGAGGATCGGGACGCGCCAAAAACCTGCGCTGCTATCCGAAAGCTCCTGCCGCTACGCAGCAAGCTCGTCCACTGCCGGTGGAGCGGCGAATCCACGTGGGTCCCGATGGGCCCTCGGAGGCTCGAGCTGGACTTCGAGAATCACACAAGCCATCCGGCGCCCGGCCAGATGCTGGTCTACCCAGGCGGCTTCTCGGAGATGGAGATCCTCTTCCCGTACGGCTCGACGATGTTCTCGAGCAAAGTGGGGCAGCTCGCCGGGAACCACTTCGCCACGGTCGTCGAGGGGAACGAACGGTTGGCGGAGATCGGTCGGCTCACGCTCTGGGAAGGCGCGCAGGACTTCACCATCACCGAAGAGTGAGCGCCAAAGCCGACCTCGCGATACGTGGGGCAGTGGTCATTTCCGATGGCGCCTTTGCCCGAGACATCCTGATCCGCGACGGGCGCATCAGCGCGCTCGTCGAGGCCGGCGCGTCGGCGGCTAACCGGGAGATCGAGGCGCGAGGCCTCCTCGCGCTGCCGGGGATGGTCGACGCACATGTTCACTTCAACGAGCCTGGCCGAACGGACTGGGAGGGGTGGGCGAGTGGGACTCGGGCGGCCGCTGCCGGAGGCACCACGACTGTGCTCGACATGCCGCTCAACTCCGTCCCGCCGGTGCTCGACGGTGCCTCATTCGATGTGAAGAAGGCGGCCGCCGAGAAGGCATCCATCGTCGACTTCGGGCTCTGGGGCGGGCTGGTGGACGCGGACCCTGCGAGCTTGCGCGAGCTGAGCGAGCGAGGCGCCGTCGGCGTGAAGGCGTTCCTGTGCGACAGCGGCGTCGCGGAGTTTCCAGCGCTGCATGAGGAGGACCTCGTGCCTGCGCTCCGGCGCATCCACATCGTGCATCTCTCGGCGATGGAGGCGCTCGGCGCCGTCGGAGCGGCTCGCGACATGGGCACCGACGTCAGCGTCGAGACCTGTCCCCATTACCTGACCTTCGACGAGAGCGACCTCACACGGCAGGGCGCCTCGCTCAAGTGCGCGCCCCCGATCCGCGACGGGCGTAACCGCGACGGCCTGTGGCGCGCGCTCCTTGACGGAAAGATCGACTTCGTGGCGTCGGATCACTCGCCGTGCCCCCCCGATCTCAAGGCGTCGGCCGACATGTTCGCGGCGTGGGGTGGTGTCGCCGGCGCCCAGTCGCTCCTCCCCGCCGTGTTCGCCGGCGCGTCCGCGCGTGCGGGAGACGCGCTCGACGTGCGCAAGGTCGCGGGGTTCGTGGTGTGGCGTCTCGCTGCGAGGCCTGCGAAGCGGTTCGGCCTTTGGCCCCGCAAGGGCGCGATCGCGCCGGGCTCCGACGCCGACGTCGTCCTCTTCGATCCGGACCGCGAATGGACCCTCGACGCGAAGGCCTCGCGTACCCGCGGGGTGGACCCCTACATCGGCCGATCGTTCCGCGGAAAGGTCGTCCGCACGCTCGTCGGCGGTCGCACGGTCTATAACGAGCGCGAGACCGTACCCAATCCCGCGCGCGGGCGATTCATCCCGCGAGGGGAAGTGGCCGAAGGATGAGCGCGATCACCACGCGCGACCTCGTCGAGATCGACGAGCCAAGACTCCTACGCCGGCTCGACGACCTCGCGCAACGCGGCGCCCTTCCCTCTGGCGGTATCTACCGCCCGCTGTACTCGCCGTCGTGGGGCTCGGCGATGGACCTCGTCACTGCGTGGATGAAAGAGGCCGCTCTCCTCGTCAGGCGCGACGCGGTCGGAAACGTGTGGGGACGGATCGAAGGGTCGCGCGGGGGCCGCGTCATCGCGACCGGTTCCCACATCGACACGGTCCGTGGGGGTGGCGCGCTCGATGGGGCGCTCGGCGTGGTCGCGGGAATCGAAGCGGTGAGCAGCTTGTGGAAGCGGTTCGGCCGATCCACGCGAATACTCGAATGCGTCGCCATCTGTGAGGAGGAAGGCAGCCGCTTCGACACGAACTTCTGGGGCGCGCGAGCGATCGCCGATCGGCTCGAGCCCGGTGAGGCCGATCGCGTGCGCGACGCGGATGGTGTGACGCTCGCCGACGCGATGCGCGCGGTCGGCCTCGATCCGGCGACCGCCCCGAGCGCCGTACGCCGCGATCTCGACGTGTTCGTCGAGCTTCACATCGAGCAGGGGCCAATCCTTGAGGACCACGGGCCGCGACTGGGCGTGGTCACGACGATCGCGGGTACGGCGCACCTCGAGATCACGGTGCGGGGCCAGCCCGACCACGCCGGTGCGATGGCGATGGACCGTCGGCGAGATGCCTTCCTCGGCGCGTCAGCGATGGCGCTCGCGATCGCGGATGCCGCGGTGCGGATGGGCCATCCCGCCGTCGCGACGGTAGGGACGATCGCGGTCGAACCGTCGCAGGTGAACGTCGTTCCGGGCCTCGCGCGGTTCACCGTCGACACTCGACACCCCGATCCCGCACGGCGCAGCGAGCTCATCACCCAGATCGGGGATGCGTCCAAGAAGAT
>WNGL01008943.1_pt1 | contig 29473 bp, 25 predicted proteins | sample 5400591 | NCBI WGS metagenome assembly WNGL01 (sample SAMN13153377, study PRJNA577476) | soil metagenome | isolation source: 80 cm soil or saprolite under Garry oak tree replicate 1 | place: USA:California | collected 2016-06-15 | reverse complement strand
CCTGAGACGAAGAGTAATGTTGGAAAAATTCCGGCAGATGTTCTCGCAAAAGTAATCTCAAGAACAATATGTGCCATCAGCACAGAGGATTCAAAATATACGCTCAGTGGGGCGCTACTTTTGCTGAAACCGGGATCCATCACGATGGTTGCAACGGACGGACATCGACTGGCGCATGTCGAAAAAGCCGAAGCGATGGAGGATGTTAGAGAAGAGATCAAAATGATTGTTCCTAGAAAAGCAATGGCGGAGCTGATTCGAATCATTTCTGAAGCTGCGGATGCAGAATCCGTTGGGTTGTCGCGGGATGATAATCACTTGTTTTTCGATATGGGAAAACGTCTTCTAATCTCGCGCATGCTGACTGGGCAATTTCCCAATTATGAAGCTGTCCTGCCGCGAAACAACGAACGTATCGTAACTGTAAATCGTGAAGAGATTACGGCTGCGATTAAGCGTGTTGCCATTCTGTCTGATGAGCGTTCGCGAACAGTAAAATTGACGTTGTCAGATGGGACGATGGAAATAAGTGCGAGCCACTCAGACCTTGGCGAGGCCCATGAAACTTTGGAGGTTGACTATGGTAAGGATAGCCTTCAAGTTGGGTTCAATTTCCAATATCTTCTGGATTTCCTGACAACTGCAGACGAACCCGAAGTCAGTTTCGAATTCAAAGACAGCGAAAGTGCCACCCAACTCCGAGCCCAACCGGCTGGCGATTACACCTATCGTTATGTCGTCATGCCAATGCGCATCTAGGAGCGATTTCCTTTCAGCCAAGAACTACAATATATCGATATACAACCTCGGACAATACCCAAGAGGAAGGGCTAGATGCGCCAATGCGTTACGAAAGTTTCCCCTCCCGAAAGTGGCCCAAACCTTGCTAAAATAATGGTTACTTTTCTGTCCGAGGAGACCCCCTATTAGAAGCGCGCTTTCAGAAGGGCTACGGCTCGTCGCTAAAGAAAAACCAACGGATTTTTCTCTAAGTGCTCCGAAGAAAAGAAACCTGAGCGCCGCCATTCTTGCGGACGCCCAGCGAGCGAATGCATGACAGGACGAATTGAATACCCCGGCAATGGTGGGGTCGAACAACCCCTGCAAACTGGGGCGGATTACAGCGCCGAGCACATCAAAGTGCTCGAGGGCCTGGAAGCTGTCCGCAAGCGGCCGGCGATGTATATCGGGACGACCGGCACTGAGGGACTACACCATCTTGTATACGAGGTAGTCGATAACTCTGTTGATGAAGCTCTTGCGGGTTTCTGCACGGAAGTCCATGTCGTTATTCACATTGATAATTCCGTTACTGTCATCGACAACGGACGAGGCATTCCGACTGAAGTGATGCCCAAGGAGGGAAAGCCCGCCGCGGAAGTGGTGTTAACCAAGCTTCATGCGGGCGGGAAGTTCGATAACGCTGCCTACAAAGTCTCGGGAGGATTGCACGGCGTTGGGGTCTCGGTGGTCAATGCTCTGTCCGAGTGGCTGAACCTTGAGATCTGGCGAGGCGGCAAGGTTTACGTCCAAGGCTACAAACTCGGAGTGCCGACGGGTCCGCTTGAGATGACGGGACATACGGACCGCCGGGGCACCAAAGTCAGCTTCAAACCGGACGACAAAATCTTCGAAACGAACCAGTTCAGTTTCGACGTTCTTTCGCAACGATTACGCGAGCTAGCGTTCCTCAATAGGGGATTGCTCATCACTATTGAAGATGAGCGTGACGAAAAGAAACACGAATTCCACTACACGGGCGGGATCGTTTCCTTTGTCGAGCACCTGAACAAAAATAAGGAACCTTTACACGACAAGGTCATCTACTTCGAGGGAGTTCGCGAAGGTATCGACCTCCAGATCGCAATGCAGTACAACGATAGCTATCAGGAGCAGATCTTCACTTTCGCCAACAATATCAATACTCACGAAGGCGGAACGCACATGATTGGCTTCAAGTCCGCCTTGACGCGAACGCTGAACAATTACGCCCTATCCAACAATCTCTTTAAAGAAGACAAGGAAACGCTCTCCGGCGACGACGTCCGCGAAGGGTTGGTTGCGGTGATCAGCGTGAAACTTTCCAACCCACAGTTTGAAGGACAGACCAAGACAAAGCTCGGAAACAGTGAAGTAAAAGGGATTGTCGAGACGCTCGTCAATGTTGGATTGGGAGACTATCTCAATGAAAACCCGTCGGTTGCACGAAAAATTGTCAATAAGGCTATCGAAGCCGCACGGGCCCGCGATGCCGCGCGCCGCGCGCGGGAGTTGGTCCGGCGAAAGGGAGCCCTGGACAGTATGTCACTGCCCGGCAAGCTGGCGGATTGCCAAGAGCGATCGCCGGAACGGGCGGAAATTTTTATTGTAGAGGGCGATTCGGCTGGTGGTTCTGCCAAACAGGGCCGGGATCGCCGCACTCAGGCGATTTTGCCGATCAAGGGAAAGATCCTGAACGTGGAGAAAGCCCGCTACGACAAGATGCTCACGCACCAGGAAATCGTAGCGATGATTACGGCGCTCGGCACAGGTATAGGTCAGGATGATTTTGATGCGGCGAAACTGCGCTATCACAAAATCATCATTATGACAGACGCCGACGTGGATGGATCGCATATCCGAACCCTCCTGTTGACCTTTTTCTATCGCCAGATGAATGAACTTATCGAGAGGGGCAACATCTACATCGCGCAGCCGCCGTTATTCAAAGTGAAGAAGGGCAAAAGCGAGCAGTACATCAAGGATGAACGGCAGATGTCACGATTTCTCTTGAAGAAGGCAACGGAGAATCTAGTTATCGAAGTTGGCGGGCAAGAGCTCAAAGGGCGGGATTTGACGAGTTTTCTGGAGAAGCTCATCGAGCTCAACGGTGTCTTTACGCGGGTTGACCGCCATTTTCGCGATGCCCGAATTGTCGACCATTTGCTCAGCATGGATGCGGAAAGCCGCGCGTTTTTGGCCGACCAGCAGAACATGAAAACCTTAGCCGAGAAGGTCGAGTCCTTCGGATATTCGGCCGAGATCCTGACCGACGAAGAACACAGCGTTCAGAAGTTGCTGTACCGGCAGGGGAGCCAATCCCCCAGACTGGTTGGATACCCGCAATTGTCGAGCCCCGAGTATCAACGGTTGCTCGTGCTGCACAAGGCCATTGGCAGCCTCGATCAACCTCCTTTTACAGTTAAGCTCGATTCCACAGCAACAGTGCTGAAGGATCGTCAGTCCTTGATCGATCACGTCATGGAACTCGGAAAGAAGGACTTGCAGATTCAGCGCTACAAAGGTCTCGGCGAAATGAATCCGGAGCAACTCTGGGAAACGACCATGGATCCGGAAAAGCGGACGTTGCTTCAGGTTCAAATCAATGACGCCGTGCTGACCGACGATATTTTTAGTGTACTCATGGGCGATGCCGTCGAGCCCCGAAGAAGGTTCATCGAAGACAACGCGCTGGAAGTGAAGAACCTCGACATCTAATCCATGGCAGACGAAATCACACCACCCCCACCACCCCTATCGAATCTCGTCCCGGTAAATATTGAGGACGAAATGAGGCGGTCGTACGTCGACTACGCGATGAGTGTCATCATCGGGCGGGCTTTACCCGACGTGCGCGACGGCCTGAAACCCGTTCACCGCCGGATTCTCGTCGGCATGCGTGATATGGGCCTTGCCTCGAATCGTGCATACCGCAAGTGCGCCAAGATAGTCGGCGAGGTCATGGGTAACTATCATCCACATGGCGACAGTCCGATCTACGACGCGCTTGTCCGTATGGCCCAGGACTTTTCCTACCGATACCCCCTTGTTGACGGCCAGGGCAACTTCGGTTCAATAGACGGCGATCCGCCGGCGGCGATGAGATATACCGAAGCGCGCATGGCGCCTTTTGCAGAGGCACTTCTCGAAGATATCGACAAAGAGACCGTGGACTTCGTCCCCAATTATGATGAAGAGCGCGAGGAACCGTCGTATCTGCCGAGCAAAGTCCCTAATCTTTTGGTCAACGGCTCCAATGGTATTGCTGTCGGTATGGCGACCAACATGCCGCCGCACAATCTGACGGAAATTTGTGAGGCCGTGATTCATTTGATTAACAATCCACAAGCCACGCTCGGCGACATTATGACGCATGTTCCGGGTCCTGATTTCCCCACCGCAGGAATCATTCACGGCCGGAGCGGGATTCGGCAGGCTTACGAGACAGGCCGCGGCACCATCACCATGCGTGCTCGCGCCTCGATCGAACGCCAGGGAAAGGACCGCGACAGCATCGTGGTTACCGAGATTCCGTATCAGGTCAACAAGGCTCGATTGATTGAAAAGATTGCAGAACTGGTCAATGAGAAACGGTTGGAGGGGGTCGGCGACGTCCGTGATGAGAGCGACCGGCACGGAATGCGCATCGTCATTGAGCTGAGACGCGGAGAGCCGGGTCTTGTCATACTCAATAACCTATACAAACTCACGCAGATGCAGACGACCTTCGGCGTCATCAATCTCTCTATCGTCAACGGCCAGCCTAAAGTTCTATCGCTAATTGAACTGCTTCGTTCCTTCATAGAGCATCGCGTCGATGTCGTGCGCCGCCGCACAGAATACGAATTGCGCCAAGCGGAAGCGAGGGCGCACATTCTGGAGGGTCTAAAGAAAGCGCTCGATCACATTGACGAGATCATCAAACTGATCCGTGCCTCCAAGACAACGGCGGAAGCGCGCGAGGGCATGCTGGCAAAATTTGAATTCACCGAGATCCAGGCGAAAGCGATTCTCGAAATGCAGCTCCAACGGTTGACCACATTGGAGCGGCAAAAAATTGAAGATGAGCTCAAAGAGATTCGGGAAAAGATCGCCGAACTGAAAGAAATCCTCGCGAGTGATGCGAAACTGCGCGAAGTGATTGTTAAAGAACTCCGCGACGTTCAGAAGAAATACGGCGATGCACGGAGGACTGAGATTACTGAGGAAGCGGCCGAGATCAGGCTCGAGGATTTGATTGCCGAGGAAGACGCCGTCATCACCGTCACACATAGCGGCTACGTCAAACGAACTCCGCTTTCGGTTTATCGACAACAGGGCAGAGGCGGCAAGGGCCGAATCGGCATGAAGACGAAAGAGGAAGACCCGGTCACGAATGTCTTCGTCGCGAACACCCACAGTTATGTGCTCGTCTTTACCGATCTCGGGCGGTTGTACTGGCTGAAGGTTTACGAGATTCCTGATGCCAGTAGTGCCGGGCGGGGAAAAGCCATCGTCAATCTGGCGAATTTATCGTCCGAAGAAAAGGTGCGCGCACTGCTCTCAGTTAAGGACTTTGATCCCAACGTGTCCGTCCTCATGGCGACGCGAGCCGGACAGGTAAAGAAGACCTCGCTCGAGGCCTTCAGTAATCCGAGCGCCCGTGGGATCATGGCAATGGGCGTCCCCGATGATGACGAATTGATTGCAGCGGAAATCGTTTCGGCAAACGAAACAGTATTCATTGGGACGCACGATGGCATGGCTATCCGCTTCGCTCATGATGAGATCCGTGAAATGGGACGGCAAGCATACGGAGTCATCGGTATCCGGCTCGAGGAAGGTGACTATGTTGTCAGCATGATCGCCACCAGTAATGAGAACGACATGGTGCTTTCTGTTACTGAAGGGGGGTTTGGTAAGCGGACCGCCGTCGAAGAGTACCGCACGCAAGGCCGGGGAGGCAAAGGCGTCATCAACCTCAAAACGACCGAAAAGAACGGGAAGGTCGTCGCCATCATGCGGGTGCGGGAAGATGCCGACGTCCTCGTGATCACTGCAAATGGAAAGCTGATCCGCGTCAGCTCACAGGATATTCGCGCCGTAGGCAGAGCGACTCAGGGCGTGCGCTTGATTCAGCTCGAAGAAGACGACAAAGTTACTGCCGCCACCCTCATCGAACCGGAAGGAAAGAGCGAAGACGAGGCGGCTCCGACCGTTCACTGATGCGCTCCCTCTCCCCGGTGGATAGGGAGTTCTGATCTCCCTGTTATCAAGTCAATCCCGATTGACGGAATCGAGAACACCAAATGCTTTTTGAGTGTCAGGTAGCTTTGATTCCCAATTATCAGATTCCCAAGAATCGAACGTACTGTACGGCTTCGTCTGGAGATCTGTACGGTGCGCTTGCAGAAATCTGCTCCTAAGAAATGGCCCCGGTAAAAGCGCCTGTACATTCGCGCAGCCCGCGCCAGTTCCTGCCCGATTTCGCCTTTGATTCTGGAGGCGTACTCGTCCGGTTTGTCGATCGTTTCCGACAGGAGCTCCGCCGATTTGAATGCGTAGTGGATGCCTTCGCCCGTGATCGGATCGACAAGTCCCGCAGCGTCTCCGATTAACGCCCAGCGATCGCCCGAAATCCGATTTGCTTTCCACGAAGCCGGACTCAAGCACGGAACCGGAGCGCTAAAGAATTCGGCGTGCTTGAGGGGATCGGGGCCTAAATCAGCAACGATGAAGTTGGAAAGCAGCGTCTTCGCACGGGCGGTCCAACCAGGTTCACTCCGTGTGATCAATCCATAGGAGATGTGATTTGGGCGGGGAAAGGACCAGATGTAACCCTCAAGGCCCGGCACGAAGTAAACCTTCATGTGCGCCGGGCCGCTGCCGGGAATGAAATATCCCATCGTTACAGCGAGTTCCTCGGGCTGCAGAGCAGTTGCCACGGTCCGGCGGACGAGGCTCGTCGCCCCGTCGGCGCCGATTAGGAAATCCGATTGCAATGAAGTTTCACGGGATAAGAGGCGCCAACCACCCGCAACCATATGCTCAATGTGGTTGACACGGCTCTTTAGAATGGAAACCCCGGCATTTTCTGCAGCGTCTAAGAGATATTTGCCGAGTTCACGCCGGGATAGTACAGCTATTGGTTTGGCGGGAGTAACGGTGACGGAGTCTTTATCTCCAAAATAGATGGTGATTCGGTCAATGTTCTTGCGCGGCAGATCCGAGGTGAAGATTTCAAAGTGGGAGAGCGCCTTCGCAGTAACGCCTCCGCCGCACGGCTTTTCCCATGGTGCTTGGGCATCAATGAGAGTTACTGTATGTTACCAGAAGGATTATTGCATGATTGACAGAAGCCAGCACGAAATTCCCGCCGACCATCCAATCCGAGGCTTTTTTAAGATATTAACCGAGCGTGGAATGGGCCAACTGAATTTGCACGATCGGGACACCATCCAGTACATCACAAACCTTCTGACCGAATTTGTGCAGATCGAAAATATGTATCGCATTCAGGATGAGTCGGGACGGCGGGTGCAGTATTTATTCGAAATGCTCAAGCAGGCCAGCAGCGAGATGTCACCGACGCTTCGTCGCGATTGCTACAAACACGTCGGCGATCTCACGCTCTTCAACCTCGGACTCTTTCCCGAACACCTGAGTTACGGACGTCACACCGTCAGCCCGGACTATTATGCTGAAACGGGCCGACGGTCCTACACGATCGTCGCAGAAATGGATTCCTCACCGCGTAGCGTGACTATATACCGTAAGCTCTCCGAACAATTCGAGCAGTGCGTCATAGGTCTGAACTGGGTCAAAATGTACATCAACGACCCGTTCTACCAGTACATGTTCCGGGAATTCGACCTCACGTAGTAAACTCATTGCCCTCTTCCCAAAGGGAGAGGGCGCAAATGGCTAAGAGTAAAATTTCGATCGTCAAGTACCTCAATGCAGTCCCACTCGCATGGGGCATTTTGGAAGGCCCACAGCGAGAGCTATTCGATTCCGTTTTAAGCACTCCGGCGGAGTGTGCTGATCAGTTGGCGCATGGCGGCGTCGATATTGGTCTCATTCCATCAATTGAATTCCAGCGTATCAAAGGCTGCCGCATTGTGCCTGGACCGGCCGTGGCTGCAACCCATCGCGTGCGCAGCGTCATTCTGGTGAGCGTCGTTCCACTTTGGAAAGTGAAGACTGTTGCCTGCGACAGCGGATCAAGAACCTCGGTTGCCCTCGCCAGGATTATTTTCAATGAGTTCTATCACACGCGTCCGGACTTCAGACCTGCTGAACCGAATATCACCAATATGCTGGCGCAAAGCGACGCGGCATTACTTATTGGCGATAATGCATTGAAGTTCATGGAAACCCACGAGCGTCCGAACATCGAACTTCAAAAGCCGCTGGTGCGCCTGGGTTCGGAACCCGTTCAGGTCTTCGACCTCGCCGAGCGATGGCGTTTCCTGACCGGGTTGCCTTTTGTTTTCGCATTCTGGGCTGTACGGGAAGGTTTTCAAGACGGCAACGTCGTTGATGTTCTCAAGCAATCCCGCGACTTTGGGTTAGCCAATATTCCGACAATCGCTGCAAAGTATAGCGAACAGCTGCAGATCAAAAAAGAACTCGTTCAGGAATATCTCGAACGCAACGTGCATTACTACATGGACCCAGCGTGCCTTGAAGCGCTGGGGTTGTTCTACAAGAAAGCCGCGCATGTGGGCGCGCTGACGTCCGTGCGTGACCTGCAATTCATATGAGAAGTGTTGGGTCGATTTTGGAATCCGCTGCTGAGGGCGGCCGGATTAGTTTGGAAGAGGCCGTCCTTCTTTTCGAAGAGGCAGATTTGTTCGATTTGGCGTCATGTGCGGACAGTATTCGCCAGCGCCGTCATCCTGATAACGTCATCAGTTACATAATCGATCGCAACATCAATTACACGAATATATGTAAGGAGTTCTGTACATTTTGCGCCTTTTACCGCGTCAAGGGCGATCCGGAAGCCTATGTTTTGCCGGACCACGTGATCCATAAGAAGATTGAAGAGACCATTGCGCTCGGAGGCACCGGAATCCTGATGCAAGGAGGAGTTCATCCGGATTTGAAAATCGATTACTACGAGCGGCTGCTTGCCGGGATCAAACAGAGGTTTCAGATTCACTGCCACTGTTTTTCACCGCCGGAAATCTTGAATATTGCGCGTGTTTCGAAACTCTCGGTCGCGGAAGTTTTCGTCCGCCTAAAGACGTCCGGTCTGGATTCGATGCCGGGCGGCGGCGGTGAAATCCTCGATGACGAAATCCGCCAATCCATCAGCCCCTTGAAATGCAGAACTGAGGAATGGCTGATGGTTCATCGCGAAGCACACCATTTGGGACTGCGGACCACGGCCACGATGATGATCGGTGTCGGCGAGACGATCCATCACCGCATTCGCCATCTTCAGCGCCTGCGTGAATTACAAGACGAAACAAGCGGCTTTACTGCATTCATTCCGTGGACATTCCAACCGGAAAACACCGAGCTTGCCGCGCGCGGCGTCCCTGAAGTGACCGCTGCCGAATATTTGCGCTTGTTAGCGCTGAGTCGTATTTACCTCGACAACATTGAAAATGTGCAGGTGTCGTGGCTGACCGTCGGTCTGAAAGTCGGGCAGGTCGGTCTGCGATTCGGCGTAAACGATGTGGGAAGCATCATGATCGAGGAAAATGTGATCAGTGCGGCGGGTGCGCGCAATCGCGCAAGTGACGCCGAACTGCGCCGGATCATCCGGGATGCGGGCTTCTTTCCTCGCCAGCGCACGACGTTATACGAGCGTTACGTGAATTAGCGCAGCCCTTTTTGAACGAATGTGCTCAGTGCGAACACTCCGAAGAGCATCGTATTGTAAGAAGTGTGAATGATGAACGAAGGGATCAAAGAGTTGGAGCGCAAGCGCACAAACGATAGGATGTAACCGACAATAAAAATCAGAATGACGCCTCCCCAGCTTCCCCAGAGTTGCGGAAGGTGGAGTAATGCAAACAATATTGCCGTTACCGAGACCGCCATTCCAGATCCCCCGATATCGAACAGCACCTTAAAGAGAAAGCCCCTGAATATGATCTCCTCGAAAAGCGGGGCGGCACCGATTCCGAAAATTGCAAAAACATATACCGCAGTTGCCGACGAAAGCAGCCGTTCGATCGGAGGTGGTTCTCCAGCCGGGAAGAATGAGGAAACGAGCAATACACTAATGGCGAGCGTAGCACCTAAAGAAATGAGAAAGCCTATACTGAACTGATGGTTTCGAAACCAATGAATCGTTTCCACAAAGGATTGCCGGTGCACAACCTTGATCAGGAAAGCAATAAAGCCGACCAGGACCGAATTCATCAATCCTTGAAGTATGACTTGATCCACGGCTGTGAGATCGGCAACTCGCAGCTCGGGATTGAAAATATGCCAGACGCGCAGTGCGGTGATGGGCAGGAATAACACCGTAAGCAAAAAGAACACGGCAAAAACGATAAGATCCGCAATGCGCCAGGGACTCTTCGGAGCCGGTTCGTCCGTTCGGAATTCGGAATCAGGCAATGGAAAGCTCATTGCTTTGAGCTTCTGTTGAGCCGCGAACCGCGAGGCCGATTGTCCGAAGCCTCAAGAGAAGCTTTGAGCGCGGCGGCAAGCAAAGGAATCATGATTTCGTGGTGCCCTGTGAGGGCAATCGCCTGGCCGGAATTTTGCGTGGGTCTTTTCAATACGTTTTGAGTGGGGCGGTAATGCTGGATAAAGTCGAGATTCGCGGTCGTGAATTCTTCCAGGCGGTTTCCAAGATTGCGCACGACCGACACGGCCTTCAGAAAGACTTCCGGCAAGATCACGGCTGACCCGATATTCAAGAAAACGCCTCCACCATCGAGCTCTCTAGCCATGCTACAGAAAAGACGAAAATCGTGATAGCTCACCTTACCGAGATTTTGCCCGGAGGCCTGGGGATGAGCATGGATAATATCGGTTCCCAATGCAACGTGAACAGTCACAGGAATCTTTCTGGAATACGCGCCGGCCAAAACACTCATCGACTGATAGGGGAACTCGATTTTACGGTCCGTGCTTCTTGAAATAAAGTGTCCCAATCCTTCGCCCATGCCAATTTCGCCCGCAGCAGCAATGTCGACCGCATCATTCATGTATTCGGCGGTTTCACGCGCCATACCGAAACGGCCGCCGCGAAGCTGCTCTTCGACATCTTCTGAAGTCGCTCCGGTCAAAGCGACTTCGAAGTCATGAATGGCGGCTGAACCGTTCATCGCAATGCCGGTAATCAACCCCGCGTGCATCAGATCATTGATTACTGGGCCAAGGCCGACTTTGATGACATGTCCCCCCAGTCCCCAAATGATCGGTTTGTTCGACGAATGCGCGTATAAGATCGCGCGAATGAGGGCGCGAAGGTCATTCCCCGCGAGAATATGCGGAAGTTTGGATATAAACCCGAGCACGTTTTCCGATCCATCCATCGGTTTGCCCAACATCCCGGTATGCACTTTGCTTTTGCGCTCACGAAGCGGATATGTGGAGACGCCACTCAAATTCAGGGGTTTGGTCGAGTATTCCGAATCCACAGTTAGTCCGTGGGATAAATTTCGGGGAAGAGCTCACGATCGACGAGCTCACAAAGGATATGACCGAGCAAGGCATGCGTTTCCTGGATGCGAGGTGTTTCGCGGCTTGGAACGCGAAACAACACTTCGACGCGGTCCTTCAATTTTCCGCCGGTCTCTCCGGTAAAGCCGACAGTGAACAAGCCCTTTGATCGTGCAACATCAATTCCTTCGACGACGTTCGGTGAGTCTCCACTGGTCGAAATAGCGACGGCAGTATCCCCGGGCAGCCCTAAAGCTTCGATCTGCCGGGCAAAAACCTTGGCAAATCCATAATCATTCCCAATGGCCGTCAACACAGAGGTATCCGTCGAGAGCGATATCGCTGGCAACGGTGCCCGGTTCGGCCCGAACCGGCCTACCAACTCCGCAGCGAGATGTTGCGCGTCGGCGGCGCTGCCACCGTTTCCGAAGAAAAGAACCTTGTGACCAGTCCGAAGCCCATGGGCAATGGTTTCGGCGGTCCGCGCTATGGTTTCTTTGTTTTCTTTGAAGAATGCGCTCTTCACTCGGAAACTTTCGCCGACGAAGTGTTGGATCAGTTGTGCGGCGTCTTTCATTACGTTCAATGCAATGTCAATTGTCGGGAGCTCGGCTTCAAGAGGACCTGTGCCAGGGCCTGACCTGTGTATGACTTCTTGGAATGCGCGATCTGCTCCGGAGTCCCCGCCACCATAAGGCGGCCGCCCTGCGCTCCTCCCTCAGGTCCGAGATCGATGACCCAGTCCGCTGTCTTAACGACGTCGAGATGATGCTCGATAATGATCACCGTGTTTCCAAGGTCTGTCAACCGGCAGAGAACGTCCAGAAGCTTTTTAACATCATCGAAATGCAGACCAGTGGTGGGTTCGTCGAGAATATAAAGAGTTTTTCCCGTGGCGCGCCGGCTCAATTCTTTTGCCAATTTAATCCGCTGAGCTTCACCGCCGGACAATGTGGTTGCAGATTGGCCAAGACCGATGTAACCCAATCCAACGTCGACCAGTGTTTGTAATTTGGAATGGATTTGGGGAATGTTACCCAGCACCCGCAGTGCATCTGCAACTGTGGAATTGAGCAGATCGGCGATCGACATGCCTTTGTACTGGATGGACAGCGTCTCGCTGTTATAACGCTTGCCATGGCAGACTTCACATGACACGTAGACGTTCGGGAGGAAACTCATTTCGATTTTGCGAAGGCCGTCTCCTTGACATGCCTCGCATCGGCCGCCTTTGACATTGAAGCTAAAACGCCCAGCTTTGTATCCCCGGGCTCGGGATTCAGGCAACATGGCGTAGAGCTCGCGAATTGGTGTGAAGACGCCGGTATACGTTGCAGCGTTGGACCGCGGAGTGCGCCCAATTGGAGACTGATCGATTTCGATGACCTTGTCGATGTATTCCAAACCTTCAATAGCTTTGTGGAGGCCAGGTTCGTCCAGAGCGCGATGGATATTTCTCGCCAGCGCCTTGTATAGGATTTCGTTCACGAGGGTGGATTTACCTGAACCGGAAACACCGGTCACGACCGTCATCAGTCCAATCGGGAAAGAAACGTCAATGTGCTGCAGATTGTGTTCGGCGGCGCCACGAACCACAATCGCCTTTCCATTGGATTGCCGGCGTTTGTGGGGTATCGGAATTTCGCTCCGTCCGGACAAATATAGGCCCGTCAAACTGCCGGAAGACTCCGCGATGACTTCCGGAGAGCCGCTGGCTACGACGTGTCCACCTTCCGTTCCAGCTCCGGGTCCGAGATCGATGACATAATCGGCGCGTCGAATCGTCTCTTCATCGTGCTCGACGACGATAACCGTATTTCCGAGATCCCGCAACTCTTCCAGAGTCGACAATAGCCGGGTGTTATCCTTGTGGTGAAGTCCGATCGATGGCTCGTCCAGAACGTACAGCACGCCCCGAAGTCTGGAGCCGATCTGTGTTGCCAACCGAATCCGTTGACTCTCCCCCCCGGACAGCGTATTGGCTGCGCGATCGAGGCTGAGATAGTTCAAGCCGACGGCATCCAGAAATTGCAATCGATCGCGGATTTCGCGAACGATGCGTCCGGCAATCTGCTCCTCCCGGCCACCGAGTTTCAGATCCGAGAAGAACCGCAGAGTCTCAGTTACCGGCCAAGAAACGATTTCCGCAATCGATCGATTCGCGACCTTGACGGCAAGACTCTCCGGCCGCAGGCGAGCGCCGCGGCAGGCCGCGCAAGGTTTGGTGACCATAAAGTCCGAGAAGTCCTCGGAAACAAGTCCTTCCTGTTCATAATAACGATTGAGAACATCGACAATACCTTCCACACGTCTGCCGCGTTCCTTGATTCCGTAAAAGACCGCATTCTGAACTTTCGGAGGCAACTGTTCAAAAGGAAGCGACAAATCTGCTCCCAATTGTTGCGCAATCTTCGAAACCTGCACTTCAAATTCGTCGTCGAGCCAGCCGATGGCCATGCCAAGACCGCCGTTCAAAACGGGTCGAGTCGGATCGGTGATGATACGGGCGGGATCGAAATCAAATTTCATCCCCAGGCCATTGCAGACCTCGCAGGCACCATAAATGCTGTTGAAGGAAAAAGTGCGCGGTTCAATGGCCGGGATACTCAGTCCGCAGTCGGGGCATGCCATCTTTTCCGAGTACAGGCGCTCCTCACCATCCACAACGGCGACGAGGACGATGCCCTTTGCCAGTTTGATGGCCTGCTCGATCGAAGCCTCGAGTCGTTTGTGGATATCTTTCTTGATCATCAATCGGTCGACAACGATCTCAATGGAGTGATTCTTTCTCTTATCGAGGTCGATAGGTTCGTCGAGATTATGCAGTACACCGTCAATGCGGCCGCGGACATAGCCGGTCTTGGCCAATGCCTGAAGCTGTTTCTTGAACTCGCCTTTGCGGCCGCGAACGATCGGAGCAAGGATCATCACGCGTGTGCCTTCAGGCAGGGCCTTTAGATGGCGCACGATTTGATCGGGAGTCTGTTTGGCGATTGGCTTGCCACATTGATAACAATGCGGGATTCCGATCGAGGAGAATAAGAGGCGGAGGTAATCGTAAATTTCCGTAACCGTTCCGACGGTTGATCGCGGGCTGCGGGCGGCCGTCTTCTGTTCGATGGAAATCGCGGGCGATAGACCTTCGATGGAATCGACATCTGGCGGTTCAAGCCGATCGAGAAATTGCCGTGCGTACGCTGAAAGCGACTCCACATACCGCCGTTGCCCCTCGGCATAGATCGTGTCGAAGGCGAGGCTGGACTTGCCCGAACCGCTGAGACCGGTGATTACAGTCAATCGATTACGCGGAATTTCGACGTTGATGTTTTTCAGGTTGTGTTGTCGAGCACCACGGACGGTTATATTTTTAATGCTACTCTGCATACAGCAGGGATCTGAGAATGATAAAAACTTTACATTCTAGCGCATCTGGTGCCATCACAATCCCATTAGTTCCCAGTGTCGCGCCAAGTCTTCGTAGAGCTGCTCCAACATCACTTTCAAATCTGCGTATCGTCGGTGCGTGGACTCCCAGTCGGTTCCCGTTGTAGGGTTCTGAAACGATACCTCTAATTGGGCAATCTCGCCCTCCACGTCGGCGATTTTCCTCTCCACGTCCGCAACCGCCTTTTCGAGTTGCTCGAGTTTATTCTTTGATAACTTTTGCCCCTCCCTCTGGGAGAGGCCGCCGGCGCGAAGCGGCGACGGGTGAGGGTCCCGGGACTGCTGGCCGGATGCTTCCAGCCACTTCTCAAATGCGGTCAGCTGATCAAAAACGTGCGCCTTTCCGTCCTCGATATACAGCAGGTGCGTCGCAATTTTTTCCACGAGGTATCGATCATGAGTAATGAACAAAATCGTTCCCGGATAGCCCATCAATGCCGCTTCCAATGCTTCCCTGGATCCAATATCGAGGTGATTCGTTGGCTCGTCGAGCGCAAGGAGCTGCGGATTGGCATAAATAATTCTGGCGAGCATGAGCCGCGACTTCTCCCCTCCGCTTAACTTCGCGACGCTTTTGAAGACATCTTCACCGCTGAAGAGAAACTGCGCGAGGAATGACCGTAGTTCTCCATCCGTGGCGCTAGAATCCAATTCGCGAATTTCGTCCAACACGACGGCGTCGAGGTCCAGATCCTGTAATTGCTGATCGTAATACCCGATATCCAGAGACTGGTTCCACTCCAGCTCGCCTTCGATGGGCGAACGGGCGCCAATCAAGGTTCTGAGCAACGTCGTCTTTCCCGAACCGTTGGGGCCAAGAATGGCCCATCTTTCCCCGCGCTGCACTTCAAATTGAATCGAATGAACAAGGGGACTCCCTTGGTAGCCGATGCTGAGACCCCGGACGGCGAGAACATATCGGGCGCTGCGCTCCACTGGCAGGAATCGAAACTTTATTTTCTCCGCCCTTGATTTTGGTTTTTCCAGTGGCTTGACGCGGGCGAGGAGTTTTCTTCGAGATTGGGCCTGTTTTGTTTTTTGGCCCGCGATATTCCGACGAATGTAGTCTTGCTGCTTTTCGATCCACTCGCTTTGGAGTTCCCACTGTTTTTGTTGCCGCGCGCGGCGCTCCGCTCGTTCTTTCAGGTAATAGGAATAGTTGCCGCGGTAGTCCTGAATCGTTGTGCCGGCAATTTCCAAAATCCGTCCGGCAACTCGATCCAGAAAGAAGCGGTCGTGCGAGACGATGACGAGCGTTTTATCGGTCTCTCTCAAGAATTTTTCGAGCCATTCAATCGACTTGATATCGAGATGATTTGTCGGTTCGTCCAGCAGAAGTAACTCGGTATGCGACAGAAGAAGCTTTGCCAACGCGAGACGATTCTTCTCGCCGCCGGATAAACTGCGGCTAGCCTGGTCGAATGCTTTTCGGGAGAAACCCACGCCGAGCAGCGCGGCTTCCGTGCGTGCGCGGTAACTATAACCGCCTTTCAATTCAAACTCATGCTGCAGCTCTGAGTACCGATCCAGAACATCCCGCGCCGGCGCCTCCGCGATGACTTGTTCCAATGCACGCATGTTTGTCTCGATGCGTTGGAGATGTTGGGACGCTCGCAGTCCCTCTTCAAGGACCGAAGTATCGCCTTGAAAATCGGGAATTTGGTCCAATGTCCCAATCTCTAACTGAGACTTGCGGGAAATCGCGCCCGTATCCGGTTCGTAAGTGCCGGCGATCAATTTGAGAAGAGTCGTTTTTCCGGATCCGTTTGCGCCAATGAGACCGATTTTTTCCGACGGATTGATTTGGAAGGCGATGTCTCGAAGAATCTCCTGCGATCCAAACGACTTCGAGATGCCACTGAATTGTACGAGCACGTGCCTTGTGCGGGTACCGGCCAAAAGCGTTCAACGAGGCCGCCGCGCGAAGCGCAAACGCGCAGCCTCAGAAGAAGGCGGAATACCAACTACAGCTTGGCCGGTGGGCCCGACGCTGAAAAAATGAATTACGCGGCCTTCTTCGTAGCTGAAATCTTACTAGGATCTTTCAGGATTTCGATCGCTCTATTGAGCTGCCGATCCTCTTCCTTGTTGGGCTGATCCTTTGTGGGAGGCTGTGCATCTTGATCGTCGGGCTCCACGGTTTCCTCCAGTGTCTGCCGGATTTCAACCGTCGGTTTGATTCCGGAGTCCTGGGAATCCACATCCTGGATTTCCTTGCCGGCCGGAGTGAAATACTTTGCAACCGAGATCAGCAATGCAGACCCATCGTCTAACGGGATCAACTTTTGGACCGATCCTGATCCAAATGTTTTCACCCCTACGATCTGGCCGCGATGATTGTCTTCAATGGCCCCGGCCACGATCTCCGCTGCTCCCGCAGTCGCCTGATTCACGAGTACTGCGACCGGAGCCTTCGTGAGCAACTCTTTCGCATTCGCGCTAAAGGTCTCCTTAGGAAACTTCTGCCCCTGCAGATAAGTAATCGTGCCGGAGTCTAAAAACAGATTCGCCAACTGAACGGCTTCTTTGTCATCTCCGCCCGCTGTATATCGCAGGTCGAGAACGACATTCGTGGCGCCCTTCTTCAGCAGTGCATCCAATTGTCTGCGAACCTCAGCGGTGTTGCCCGGAGCCACATATGGAATCTTCACGTAGGCAATATTGTTCTCCAGGATCTTGGCATCAATCGAGGGCGGCTGAGTGATTTCACGCGGTACGTTGATCGTATCGGGTTCCGAACGGCGGCTCTTGATGATGGAAAGGGCCGCGGGTTTGCCGACGGGGTTCGAAAGTATTCCATGCACCTGGACAAGATTCATTTCGCGCGTCGTTACGCCGTCAATGGATTCAATGATATCCCCGGGGTTCAGACCGGCTTTGGCAGCCGGTCCTCCGGGAATGGTAGATATAACCACCGGATATCCGAGACGAGGAGGTTTCGCCAAAATCACTCCGATGCCCGGAGTCTTAAAAGGATCGTAGTTCTTATAGAAAGCGACATCCTTGGCGGACAGGTATCCTCCGTACGGATCCACATTCTCGACCAGTCCACGGATCGCTCCGTCTACGGCATTTTTAACGGACGGGTCGTCGACATAGTCGTTTTGGATCCTGCTTAAAACCTCCATGAAAATCGACAGCTGCTGATACGATCCATTCTGCGCGCTGACGCGGCCGAGCATGCCGCCAATAATCGCGTAAACGACGAGGACCGACGAGATCAGCAAGATCGCGTACTTACTCTTCGAATTCAAAATGGGGACCTCCAAGCGTCTATGTAGTACGGTCTGCTGACCGTTAGCCCGCGTTTAATTATAGCCCGGGAGGTCTTGGCTGTATCATGAAATTATGCGGATTATGGCCCTCGACGTCGGCGAAAAAACCATCGGCGTTGCGATTAGCGACGCCCTGCTTTTGACCGCCCAAGCGCGGCCCACGATCCGGCGAAAAGGTTCTTCCTCGGATATCGAAGTTCTTCGCCGTCTGGCAGAGGAAAACGAAGTGCACCAGATTCTAGTCGGTCAGCCTCTGCATATGAATGGGAAAGAGAGATAATCGTCCGGGCAGAAGCACATGAGCAAACTTCTCGCCTTTCTTCTCGTATTGATTCTGTTGGTTGGCGGACTCGGATTGTACGTGCGCCGAGAGCTGCAGGTTTTTGGGACCCCGGCTGAGGGTTTAATTATCGAGATCCCCCGCGGTCTCGGCGCCCGCGACATTGTTGGACTTCTGAAAGAAAAAAAGGTCATCCGAAATTCAAACGTAGCCTTCGCTTACATCTTGTTTAGCGGCCCTCGAAATAAACTTCAGGCGGGCGAGTATTCTTTTGACCGGCCTCAGACCATTCCTGAAGTGGTCCATAAGATCGCGAACGGTTTGGTGTACCTTCATAAGTTTGCTGTGCCCGAAGGTCTGACGGTCGGAGCAACCGCCCAAAAATGGCAGGAGCAAGGTTTCGGTTCCGCGGAAGATTTTAAGAAAGCGGCCAACAACGCTGTTGATTTGGTGCGGCAATTCGACGGAAATGCAGTTTCGGTTGAAGGTTATTTGTTTCCGGAAACATATTCGTTTCCGGCACATACAATGCCTCGCCATGCAATCGAAACCATGATTGCACGGTTTCGGCAAATGGTTGCCAAGCTGGGGCAGGTTGTGTCTGAGGACAAATGGCCGCTGAATCTTCACGATACGGTGATTCTAGCTTCGCTTATCGAAACCGAGGCGGCTCAGCCAGACGAGCGATCGATCGTTGCTTCAGTGTACTTGAATCGATTGACGCGGCACGTCCTGCTTCAATGTGATCCGACTGTGATATATGCCCTCGCACAGGCGGACCAATACACCGGCAGGCTCACCCTTGCGGATCTGAAATTCAAATCACCCTACAATACCTACGTGAACTCCGGGCTGCCGCCGAGCGCTATCGCGAATCCGGGCTACCCATCCTTGCTTGCGGCGATTCAGCCCGCCGACACGAATTATCTATATTTCGTCCGAACCATCGAAGCCCGTCATACTTTTTCGGAGACCTTAGCAGCACACAATCGTGCTGTCGCGGCTTATCGGAAATTGAAAAAGGCTTCCTGAGCATCGGTAATGTGAGGGCCTCAAGATTCGAATAGACCTTCGATCTCCACCCCTCATTGGAAAGCAGGGTTCTGAAGATATTGTTTCAGCGACGGCTGATTCTGATCGCGCCGCGATAAGATTGGAGGGTTTCGCAAGGGCCAGTCTATTGCGATGTCCTTATCGTTCCACGCGACACCACCCTCTGCTTCCGGACGGTAATACTCCGTCTGCTTGTACTGGATTTCACAGACATCCGAGAGCGTTAGAAATCCATGGGCGAAGCCGATCGGAACCAGCAGTTGCGTTTTGTTCTCGGCAGTGAGCTCAATACCAAACCATTGTCCAAACGTCGGCGAATTGACGCGAAGATCGACTGCGACGTCGAAGACGCGGCCCACCGTGCAGCGGACCAGTTTGACGATTGGGGCTCGCATGTCCTGATAATGAAGTCCGCGGAGCACGGAATACGTTGAACGCGAGTGAGAATCCTGGACGAATTCGTACGGCAGACCGGCTTCTGCGAAATCCCGCTTGTGCCAGGACTCCATAAAGAACCCGCGCTCATCTCGAAAAAAATCGATTTCAACGACCAGGAGTCCGTCGAGAGACGTTTTGTTCATGCGCATTTTCATATCGTGCTGCGTTGTTTCATACTTTGATGGTGCGCACTTTTCTGTCTCTTGGTTCCAATATCGGGGATCGCCAGATGTACTTGCAATCCGGCGTCGTTGGCCTTGCCAATCACGGCATTCATACTATCCGTTGTGCTTCGCTGTATTCGACTGAGCCTCGGGATGTGCTCAATCAACCGAGGTTCCTTAATACTGCCATAGAAGCAGAAACTGTTCTAACTCCCGACGAATTACTGTCGGCCTGCCTCGAGGTCGAGAAAGAAAATCAACGTATTCGCGATGGCGCGAAAGGGCCGCGTACCTTGGATATCGACATCATCTTTTATGGAAACGAAATCCTAGGGGGTGCCGGTCTCATCATACCCCACCCACGTTTTGCACTCCGCCGATTCGTTCTCGTCCCTCTTGCTGAGATTGCGCCTCAATTTATCGACCCCCTCAGCGGGAACACCATAGTCAGACTCTTAGAAGCCTGCCCGGACAGGGGAGGTGTGCGCCTAGCCGGAAAGCTACAACAATTTTCTTAACCGTCCTTCCAGCTTCTTTGCATCTTTCGCGGATCGCGCTACCGCAAAAATAGTATTTTCGCCGGCGATGCTTCCCACCCATTCCGGCCAGCCAGCTTCATCCAACGCTTGCGACACCGTTGAGGCGTGACCGGGTCCTGTCTTTACGACAAGGATATTCTGGGCCACGTCCACGTCTACCATGAATTCGCGGATAATCCGTGCTAATGATCCTTCGGCATGCTGAACGGCCGGTTCGGCATCGACGACGGTATAGACGCCCCCCGCTTTAGCTATACGCAGTTCCTGAATGTCGCGCGACAGCGTCGATTGAGACACGCTGATATCGCGGGCTTTTAAACCGCGCATGAGATCTTCTTGACTGGTAATTTCCCTCGAGCGAACCAATTCCAGGATCGCGTTGTGCCGATGGCGTCTCATGGAGTGCGAAAATTATAACAACCTCATAGTAAAAATGATTGACCCTGCCCGGCAGCGCATGCATACTTATGCACTTATATGAATAACTATTCAGCAGCAACCGCAGTGGCGGTTCATTCGGACTTTCTATCGCTTTCGCAACTGCGCCGGCAGGAGTTTCAAGGGCTCCTGGTTTTATCTGCTGATTTTCGTTCGAGAAACGTGTTCGGGCAAGTCCTTCAAGGCAAGTCGGTCGCTCTGATTTTTGAAAAACCATCGCTTCGAACGAGGGTAACGTTTGAGGTTGGGATTCGGCAGCTCGGCGGGTGGCCGATCGTGTTGGGAACCGCGGAAAGCCGGCTGGGTGAGCGGGAACCAATTCAGGATCTGGCCAGAAATCTTTCATGCTGGGTGGATGGTATTGTTGCGCGTGTGTTCAATCACCACGATCTGGAGGATCTGGCACTATTCGCGTCGGTTCCGGTCGTTAACGGGCTCAGCGATGCGGAACATCCCTGCCAAGCGGTTGCTGATCTACTGACCCTTACGGACGTCTGGCCGAGCTGGTCCGGAAAAGAGTTCGTCTACGTCGGCGATTGGAACAATGTATCGCGGTCACTATGGCACGCCTGCTCGCTAGCGGGTTTGCGTTTCAGAGCGATCTGTCCTGAGAAATATGGTCCGGGTCCGCTGGAGCCTGTGGAGTGGTCGACGAAACCATCCGACGTGAAGGGCGCCGACGCGATATATACGGATGTATGGGCCAGCATGGGCCAGGAGGACGAACTCGAAAGCCGCCTCGAAATTTTCCGGCCTTATCAGGTCAACGAGAAGCTGATCGCCAAGACAGGAAAACACACATTTTTTATGCATTGCCTGCCCGCTCATCGCGGTCAGGAAGTCACGGATTCAGTCATCGAATCGGATTATTCGCTCGTCTTTCAACAAGCAGCAAACCGGTTAGCGGTAGAAAAGGCGATTCTAGTAACAGTACTAGTCCCGGGCACACAAGCCGAAAGCGCGACTGTTAAGAGAAAAGACGGGAGGCAATTATGAAGGAACGAGTGAAGAAAGTCGTACTGGCGTATTCCGGCGGACTTGATACCTCTATCATCATTCCGTGGCTCAAGGAGAACTACGGTTGCGAAATTATCGCTATGGCCGGCAACATCGGCCAGGACGATGAATTGCAAGGTCTTGAAGAAAAAGCGATCCGTTCCGGTGCTTCCAAATGCTATGTCGAAGATCTCCGTCATGAGTTCGTAACCGAATACCTCTGGCCGCTCGTTAAATCCGGGGCCATGTACGAAGGAAAGTATTTGCTCGGAACCTCCATCGCGCGGCCTCTTCTGGCGAAGCGCCAGGTTGAGGTAGCGCTGGAGGAAGGTGCTGATGCCGTTGCCCACGGATGTACCGGCAAGGGCAACGATCAGGTGAGGTTTGAGCTCACATACAAGGCATTTGCGCCTCATCTCAAAATTATTGCGCCATGGCGCGAGTGGAATATCCGGTCCAGGCACGAAGCGATTGCCTACGCTAAAGAACGCAATATTCCTATTGCCGCTACAGCGGACAAGATTTACAGCCGCGATAGCAATATCTGGCATATGAGTCACGAAGGCGGGATCCTGGAGGACCCATCCCAGGCCCCGCCGGAAGACTTGTTCATGCTGACTCTCGATCCGCGCTCGTGTCCAGAGGGGGAGAGTGAAATCACCGTTGATTTTCAGCAGGGCGTCCCCGTCGGGCTGAATGGATACACGATCCGTTCCGTGCAGCTCCTGGAAGATTTGAACGAAATTGCGGGCACGAACGGCATCGGCCGCGCAGATTGCGTTGAGAACCGCGTCGTTGGAATGAAATCGCGCGGTGTTTATGAAACCCCGGGCGGAACGCTTATCACGACGGCGCATCGCGAGCTGGAATCGCTGGTGCTGGATCGGCAAACCCGCTACCACAAAGACATCCTGAGCGTCACCTATGCGCAGCTGGTGTATGAGGGCCACTGGTTTACCCCCCTCAGAGAAGCATTCGATGCGTTCTTCACAAAGACCCAGGAAGTCGTGACCGGCTCTGTGACGATGAGCCTTTACAAAGGCACGATGGCCGTGAAGAGCCGCAAGTCGCCGTTCAGCCTATACCGGCAGGACATCGCATCTTTCGATACGGGCAGCTACAATCACCACGACGCCGAGGGCTTCATCAATCTTCTCGGTTTGCCCGCCGCTGTCCGCTCGCGCCTGATGGTGAATCAGTATGAAACTTTGGCAAGGTCGGTTTGAGGAGGAGAGCGACCCGGTTTTCGAAAAGATGAACCGGTCGCTCGGAATCGACGCGGTTCTTCTCGAAGTCGACATCCGGGCCAGCCGTGCGCATGCGCGATCGCTGCTGGGTTGTGGCGTGCTCACCCAACAGGAATGGACCGCCATCGACCAGGGTCTCGAACAGATTCTTTCTGAATACTCTCCCGAGCAGGTCAAGTCCAGCCCTTACGAAGACATCCATACGTTCGTTGAAGCGACGCTCGCCTCCAAGATTGGTCCGGTTGCCGGTAAGTTGCACACTGGCCGCAGCCGGAACGACCAAGTGGCAACAGATTTCCGATTATTCGTTCGCAAAGCAATCGGGCTCATCTTGGCGGATCTCGAGGCATTGCAACTCGCTTTGATCGAGAGTGGGGCACGTTACTCCGACATCATCATCCCGGCATATACACATCTGCGGCGTGCGCAGCCTGTCCGCTGGAGCCACTACTGCTTGGCCTACGTCGAAATGTTCCGGCGCGACGGGGAACGGTTTGAACAATCGCTCAGCCGGGTCGATATTCTTCCCCTCGGTTCGGGAGCCGTAGCCGGTTCCAATTTCGGCGTCGATCGTGAATCGGTGGCCAAGGAACTGGGCTTCAGCAAAATCTCAGCCAACAGTCTCGACGCCACATGTGATCGGGATTTCGTTCTCGAGTTTCTATCGAATGCCGCTATCGTTTTGACACACGCCAGCCGCTTGGCCGAAGACTGGATCATTTATTCAACAGAAGAGTTCGGCTTCCTGGAACTCTCGGAGAAAGTGACAACCGGCAGCAGCCTCATGCCGCAGAAAAAAAATCCCGATGGTTTCGAACTGATTCGCGCGAAAGCTGCTATGACGACGGGTTTGCTGGCAGGTTTCCTTGGTGTCATGAAAGGACTTCCAACCGGCTACAACAAAGATCTGCAGGAAGACAAAGAAGCACTGCTCAAGGCATTCGAAAACGTGCGACTTTCTTTGAGCGTGCTGCGCCTGTCGGTTCGTACGGTTACCTTGAGAACCGATCGCACCGAGCAGGCTGCGCGCGATACTTTTATGGGCGCCACCGACCTTGCAGATTTTCTGGTGATGAAGGGCGTGCCGTTCCGCAGCGCCCATGAGATCGTCGCGCGCGCGGTGCGCGCGGCGCTTCAGCAAAGGAAGCAGCTTGACGAAATCGATCTCACCACGTTTTCACCGTTATTCTCGGAACTGCCGGCGGACTATCTTGCGCCCGAGAACATCGTAAACCGCAAGAGCCAATCTCCTGCCCTTCGCTAAATGCGGCCGCGCGAGTCGCTCGCCGGTGAGCGAGAGGCTGCGCTCTTTGCTCTTGGTGTCGTCACGATTCTAAATTTCCTCAACTACATCGACCGGTTCATTCTGGCCGCGGTTCTGCCGCGAGTGAAGAGCGAACTGGTCTTGACGGATTTTCAACTTGGCCTCCTGGCCGATGTTTTCCTCGTAACCTACTTCGTGACGTCCCCACTCTTCGGAGCTTTGGGCGACCGTCTGTCGCGTCCTCGGTTGATGTCCGCCGGCGTAACCGTATGGAGTATGGCGACGGCGGCTGCGGGCTTCACTGCCGATTTCGTTCAGCTGTTGATCACGCGCGCGTGGGTCGGCATTGGTGAAGCGGCCTACGCAACGATCTCGCCCGCGCTGCTGTCGGACTATTTTCCGCGCTCGCAGCGCGGCCGAGCCTTTGCCGTTTTTTACGTCGCTATTCCCGTGGGATCAGCCGCGGGATTTTTGCTCGGCGGGACGCTCGAGCGCGCCTTCGGCTGGCGGGCTGCATTTTACGCCGTAGGCTTGCCCGGAATCGTATTAGCCTTGCTAGCGCTTCGTGTGCCTGATCCGGTGCGCGGCGCCACCGAAGAAGCCGCTTATACCTTCGCTCTCGGCGGGCTGGCGTTTTTCATGCCGACCTATTTCGAACGCGTTCGTGGCTTGGAGCTTGCGCGTGCTGATTTCATCGTGGGAAGTGTTACTGTCCTCGCCGGTCTCAGCGGCACATTTCTTGGGGGCTACCTAGGTGATTGGATAGCAGCGCGAGTCAAATACGGCCAATTGTGGCTGTCGGGACTGTCGAGCATTGCCGCCGTTATTCCGGCATGGCTTGCGCTCACCGTCGCATCTTCGCCGACCTATATCGTGTGGTTTTTTTTGGCGGAGTTCCTTCTTTTCCTCAGCACCGGACCCATTAATGTGATGATTGTGAGCGTTGTACCAGCAGACGCGCGCGCGCGGGCGATGGCGGTGAGCATTTTCACGATTCACTTATTCGGCGATGCAATCTCTCCGCCAATCATTGGATGGCTGGCCGACACTCACGGCCTTGCCCGTGCCGTTTTGATCGTACCCGTTGCTATCGCGATTTCAGGTTTCGTCTGGACGGCGACAGCGCGAATTCCTAATTGAGATCGAGCACCATTGCGATTTCGTCGCAATTGCCGTACTTGGGGCACGCGATGCAATCCTTCCACACTTTCATAGGCAGGTGGGTGTGCTGAACGGTCCTGAAACCCATTTTCTGAAAGAACGCCGGCGCAAGAGTAAGCGCGAAAACCTGGGCGATATTCCCGGAACGGGCTTTTTCGATCAGCGCTTCGACGATGGCACTGCCGGTTCCACGGACAGGTTTGTTGGGCGATGTCGCCAGACCAAAGATCTCCGCTGTACTGCTCGAGTATTGTTCAAGACCACCGCATCCTACGATCTGGCCATCGAGATCGGCGACGACATAGTTCGATAGAGATTCTGCCAGCCCGCTATGCGAGCGCGGGAGCATGATGCCCTGTGCCGCATAATGCGCAATCATGCTAACGATGGTGTCGATATCTGTGTGTGTCGCAGGCCGAATATTCACGCCGCACCTTCGAAGATCGTCCGGCCCACACGCACCAGACCAACTCCTCCCTCCATGGCAGCTTTCACGGCTTTCAATTTTGGAATCATGCCGCCGCTGACGAAACTCGCTGCCAACAGCTCATTCGGATTATTCGAGCGTTCGATAACCGCTCCTGCCGCATCCTTGACGCCCTCGACGTCGGTTAAGAATAGCAATTCGCTGCATTCGAGCGCTACTGCCACGGCAGCAGCGGTTTCATCTCCATTGACGTTGAGCAGCGAATTCTTCCCCATGGCCAATGTTGGAATGACGGGCATCTTACCCCGATCGAGAATAGCGTTTAAGGAGGTCGCGTCGGCGCGGACGTTCGCTCCAACGAAGCCCCATGGCCCAGATTTTTTTTGTGCGCGAACCACGCCGAATATGCCCACAGCTGGCAATCCCTGCTGATGCAGCGCCTGGATGAGCGCGGTGTGCACCTCGCCTAATAGTGCTGCACAAACCGCAGCCAACGTACTTTCGTCGGTAACGCGCAGGCCTTCGATAAAAGTGGAGGGAACGTTCATCCGCTCGAGCATACGCGTGATCTGCATACCACCGCCGTGTACGATCGCAGTGCGGCCGCGGGCGAGGCTGCGAATTTCATTCACCGCTTTGGCGGGATTCTCCAGTAGTGCCCCGCCTATTTTAACGACTTTTGTCACGAGACCAGTCCTGCCGTCGGCTCATACCCGAACATCAAATTTAAATTTTGGACCGCTTGTCCTGCGGCGCCTTTCACCAGGTTATCAAGAACAGAAACGATAACCGTGTTATCCCCTCTAGCGACAGTTCCGATGACGCAGAGATTGGTCTTCGTCACGCTGTGGACATTTGGTAGTTGCCCAGGGGACAACACCTGAACGAACGGAGTCTTGGCATAAATTTCAGCCAGGACCGAGTGTGCCGAAATACGGTCCTGCGTCCGAAGTGTTATCGTATTTAAGATACCGCGTGATATTGGGACCAAATGCGCAGTGAACACGAACCGGTCGAAGGTTGCCCCAGGGAGCTGTGCCACCATTTCAGGTGTGTGGCGATGCTGTAGCACGCTGTAGGCGCTGATGTTTTCATTCACCTCGCAAAAATGCGTCTCAGACTTCGGCTGCCTTCCCGCTCCCGAGACTCCTGATTTTCCGTCCACGACGACCGTGCACTCCGGGTCGACCGCATTGGCTTTGTATAGCGGTATAAGCGGCAACACGGCGGCCGTTGCATAGCAGCCTGGATTCGCCACGATCCGGGCACTCGCGATTGCTTCCGCGCGAAATTCCGGCAACCCATACACCGCTTCGCCCAGGAGAGCCGGGGCGGTATGTTCGAAACCATACCAATCCTGGTATAACTGTGGGTCCTTCAGACGAAAGGCCCCGCTCATATCGACCACACTGTAGCCGGCGTCAAGTAATTGCGGCACCAACTGCATCGAAAGCTCGTGTTCCGTTGCCAGAACGACGGCATCGGCCGAAAAGCACCGCAATCGTTCGAAGCTGAACGCCTCGGCGCCGGATTTTTCATTGGCTTTCGAGGCGAACTTGCCCGCGATCTGGATTTTCGGATGCGAGGCCAAGAGCCGTTCCAGTTCCTGACCCGCATAACCGGTCACGCCGACGATGGCGACACCGTGTGCATAAATATTCATAAGCTTGCATATTTAACCACAAGGACTCGGACCAAGGGAATCATAAAATGACAAACCACGCTGCGAAAGCCCAGCCTTGTACGAGAGCCGAAAAAATTCCGGCCGCGTAGGGGTCGGCCGTGCTTTTATAAACAACGCCTGCGGCGAACCAGAGGCCGATCCAGAAGAGTGTGATGAGAGGTGCGATTAATACCAAAAACACGTTTTCACGATTCAGGATCAAGACGCCCGCGAGCAGGAACGCCAACAACAGTCCGCGTGTCAGCAGGGCAACACCGATGCACTTCCAGCACGGCTCGAGATGCCGGATCATCCATTCGTCGGAGGCAAAGAACGGGAGGCCTGCAGCAAAAATCACCGGGAAGCGCCACCACCGGTTGCCGGAAAGCGACATGTTCAATACGTGGGAGCTCACGAGAAGGCCCAGAACGACAATAACGTATGCTGCCGCAGCGGCTGCCCTGAATACCGCACGGCGATTGAAACTGTAGGGGCGGTCAATGACCGCCTCCCGGCGCGCACAGAGTGCCGCTACAGTTAAAAAAAGGCCTGTCAGGAAAATAAATCCGATTAGATAATCCGTGCCGAACAGGCGAAGCCAGCCAAGGGGATTGCCGAGTTTTAAAATGATCAGGCTGGTCCCGCATGCCGCGATATAGCGGATTAACACGGCGCGCGGGGAAGATCCACCCTCTCCCTCTGGGAGAGGGTAGGGTAAGGGTCTCAAGGTTTGATTAGACTTCTCTTGAGGCTTCGCCCTATCGGGCTCGCGCTTCGCGCCACCCTCACCCGGCGCGCCAGCCCGCTGGCTGTCGCGCCGCCCTCTCCCAGAGGGAGAGGGACCTACTGTCAACAATTCGATTCCCAACACAATCGCCGCAACAAACATCACAACCAGCCAAGCCATCCTTGCCAGTGTTCTCGTCCTTCGAGCATTCCCCCCAAGCCACTCGACGATGCGCCCGACGTAGACCGGGTTCAAAATCGCTGCGGAGTGAGCCGCCCAAGGCAACGTCCAGGTCTCAACGTGCGTTCCCCCGATATCCGCCGCGATTGGAACGAAGCTTCGAATGCGAGGGAGATCGATGGCTCCGGTGGCAATCAAGACGCGATCTGCCCGGATTTCATCAATCGCCACCGGCGGTGGCGACAAAAGCACCATCGTCGAAAAGTGGTGGTTTGCGGACAAATCGAGAAGGAGGCCGGCTCCCAGAGAATGTCCTAAAACGACCGTCGTTTCCCCGAGTGCCGCCGCTACGTTTCGAATCGCCTGCTCGGCAACCGCAGTCTGAAATTTCGCTCTCGACGCCCCATGACCTGGAAGGTCGATCGCGTATACCTCGAAACCCCCATCGGCGAGCGCGGCGGAAATGAAGGACATCACCTCGCGGCTGACATCCAGTCCGTGGACGGCTAGAACCGTGCCTTTGGGAACGTCGGGGGGCAAGTAATGGGTGTACGGCGTTGGCGGATCGATCAAAAAGGTTCCCAAGTCGTGTTTCGGAGCAAGCGCTGAATCTTCGATTGAAGCCAGCAGGAAGCTGGCCGCGGCTGCAAGTGGGAGCCAAAGACGGCGCACAGCGCGATGCTATCATGGTTGGATGGTAGGGTCGCTCGAGGAGGTTGCAGACCGCGTTCATCAGCTGAAAGCTGCTGGAAGAAAGATCGTCTTCACGAACGGATGCTTTGACATCTTGCATTCCGGACATAT
>WNGL01001406.1_pt1 | contig 29473 bp, 28 predicted proteins | sample 5400591 | NCBI WGS metagenome assembly WNGL01 (sample SAMN13153377, study PRJNA577476) | soil metagenome | isolation source: 80 cm soil or saprolite under Garry oak tree replicate 1 | place: USA:California | collected 2016-06-15 | reverse complement strand
CGCCCGGAACTTTAGGACGCTCGACTGTCGGAGTCTCTGTGGATGCCGATGCGGCTATAGGTGCGGGCGGTGCAACCTGAGGCGTGGTCGTACCACCAGGCTTGATTTCCGGCGTCGCGGCTGCTGGAACAGCAGCTGTTTCGGCTACTGGCTCCACGGCCGCCCGACGACGTCGTCTGACCGTGCCCTCGGCCGGCGCAGATGGTTCGGCCTTGGCTTCGGGCGCGGCAGTCACCGCGGCGGTTCCGCGACGCCGACGAGTTGCGGCGGACGGAGCAGCAACACGAGCTCGCTTCTCGCGCTCCCAACGGGCGCGAATGCGGGCGACCTGATCGTCACTCAATGGGCTCAGATGGCTACGCACCGGAACATCCATCTGACGAAGGAGATTGATCACCTCGTCGCTGGAAACTCCGAACTCGCCCGCCAGATCATGTACTCGAAGCTTGCTCAACCCTCGTCCTCCCCAACTCTACGGCCATCAGACATCGGCGTCGGACTTAGTGCCCGAATCCCCTTTGCCAGACCCTTGTCGACAATCCCAACTACGGTGGTGGTCTCACGACCGGCCGCCGATCCAAGCGCGGCGGCCAGCGGTCCAATTACTACCGTTATTCCGCGAGCGTGGAGCAGCGGAAGTACTTTATCCAAACTGTTGCTCGAAGCATCTGGTGCCGCAATAGCCAGATACAACTTGCCGCGCTTCGCCGCGTCCCGAACTCTCTCCACACCTACTATCGCGCCCCGCCCGCGAACACCTAGGCCAATCAGGCCAAGGAGTTTGCGCTGCTGGACCGTGTCCACTTTCGTCTACTCCGTCTTCTTCCCTTCCACGTCCGGTGCTACTTCCGGCGCAGCAGCGTTTCCGCCCTCCGATGCCATCTCGCTGCTTGCCGCGACGTCAGCCTCTGTCGTTGCAACCGCTTCTTCTCCAGTCTCCGGCACTTCATCGGTCGTCAACTCATTGATAATCGCCATCAGACGATCGGCCTCCTCCGGCGCGATGCCCGGAAGTCGCAGAAAGTCTTCTCGCTCGAGATCGATGATGTCGTCCAGGGTGCGGTACCCCGCCTCCTCGAGAACTGCGACCGTTGCCGGCTGCATCCCTTCGATGTCGGCTAGACGCGGATTGACACCAGACACTGGCTCCTCCGTCGGTAGCGGCGCAAAAATCGGCTGATCGCTGCCGCGCTCCATCCACTCGCGACTCGAGTAGAGCTCGATCTTCCATTCCGTGAGCTCAGAGGCGAGGCGAACGTTCTGTCCGTTTCGACCGATCGCCAACGACAACTGATCTTCATCCACAATTGCCTGAATCGTCTTGGTCGCGGGATCGCTGAACACCCGCGCCACTCTCGCCGGCGCGAGCGCCAGCTTGGCGAAACGCTCTGGATCGGCAGACCACGGCACGATGTCGATTCGCTCGCCACCGAGCTCATTGACCACAGCTTGCACCCTCGATCCCTTGAGCCCGACGCACGCGCCCACTGGATCTACGGAATCATCGCGTGAGAAGACGGCAATCTTCGTCCGGCTCCCGACCTCGCGGGCACTCGCTCGAATTTCTACCAGATTCTGCTGGATTTCCGGGACTTCCAGCTTGAACAAGGCCTTGACGAAAAGAGCATCCGCTCTGCTCAGGACGAGCCGCGGCCCCTTGGGTGTCTCTTCGATGCGCTTGAGAACGGCACGGATCGGATCCCCCTGATGAAAATGCTCGCGGTGGTTCTGCTCGCGGTAAGGAATTATTGCTTCCGCTTCGCGGAACTTGTTGAGCATGATGACGAGCTTTCCACGCTCGATCTGCTGGACCTCGCCTGAAAGAAGGTCGCCGACCCTGCTGGAGAACTCGTCGCGGATTTTCGACCGCTCCCCTTCACGGACGCGCTGAATGATGCGCTGCTTCGCCGCCTGCACCGCCGTTCGGCCGAATTCGGCGAAGTCCACCGGGATCTCCATCTGGTCGCCGATCTGAAAATCCGGATCCTCGAATCGCGCTTCTTCGAGCGAGATCTGGCTGGCCGGATCAGTCACCTCTTCGACTACCGTCTTAAGCAGGACAATACGAATCGCACCTTTGCTCTCGTCGATGTCGACTTCAGCCTGCACCGTTGGCCCGTGCTTCTTGGCCAGGGCGGCGTTGATGCCGTCCTCCAGAAGCCCGTGCAATTCGGCGCGATCGATTTGTTTCGAGTTAGTCAACTCGCGGATCGCCGTCAGAATCTCTACCGAAGCCGCCATGTCTTAGACCCTACCTTTTCCAGTGAAACGCCAGCCGAGCTTTCTCGACGGCGGCGAGCGGAAAGCGCCGCTCGTCTCCGCGCTCGTTGCGCACTATCACGATTTCTTCGCCGTTATCTCCTTCGACACCAGCGATCTCAACTTCGTCCGTTCGCCGACCCGCCGGGTCGCCCGCCACATTGGCGGTGACCACCGCGCTCCGACCAACGAACCTCTTCCAGTCCTTCGCATTCCTAAGCGGCCGCTCGATGCCCGGAGATGAGACTTCCAGCACGTACCTGCCGCCGCCAAAATCTTCTGTGTCCAGCCTTGTTTCGATCGCGCGCGATGCCGCCGCGCAATCGTCGACCGAAACCTTTTCTCCCCCTTCGCGCTCGACGCGAACGTCGAGAACGGGACGAGCCCTGCTGCCTCCGACCTTCAGCTCGAAAAGCTCCAATCCAAGTGGCTTAATCTCCGAGGCCACAAGGGCTTCCAGCGTTTCGTTCATCCAGGTTCGAGGTTTGTTCCAGAGACAAAAAAATGTGGGGGTATCCCCACATTCCGGTTGGCCGCCGAGTTGAACGCCCCACGCAATCTAGACCGATGGAGGGGTCGAGTCAAGTAAACTGAGGACTTCGGACCTCTAGGCCTGGGCGGCGATTACTGCTATTTGCCTGCCCTCGTCGCCGGCACGGTGAGAAAAGAACCGATCGTTATCACAGCGGGTGCAAAACGAGCTGACGGTTATCTTCTGCACCCCAGTCTCGGTGGCGTGTTCGGCGATGAGCGAGCGCAGATCGACGTGACCCGGCCGAGTCGCGGGTTGTCCGGTCAGCTGCTCACGGACCTCGATGCTCACCTCGTAGCACCGTCCGCAGATTGCGGGGCCGAGATGAATTGCCAGCTCGTCGGGCGCGAGTCCGTATCGAGCCAGCGCGGCAATCGCCTCGGTCGTTATGTGCGCAGCGGTTCCCCTCCAGCCTGAGTGAAGGAGAGCTACGATACCCGAAGGGTGGGCGATGAAAACCGGGACGCAATCCGCGACCCCGACGGCGAGTCCGGTTCCTTTCTCAGCAGCGATGTGACCGTCTGCTTCCTCCCCGCGAAGCCACCCCTCCCAACCGCCTGTGTGCACGAGCACACGGGTGCCGTGAACCTGCCGAATCGATGCCAGTCGGCGCGCCGTTTCGGAGAGCTCCCGCTGCACCGCCGTCCATCGACCCATCACTTCGTTGACCGGATCGGTACCGGATAGACTGAATGATCCGGCATCGCGCGTCGTCGTGAAGGCGCGAATTCCCCAACTCTCGAAGTCGGTGATTACCTCCTTCGGAACTGCAGTCACGCTAATGACGTCGATCGTCAACGCGAGTGATGGAGGCGCCCAGTGCGTTAAGGCGTTCGTCGATGCGCTCGTAGCCGCGCTCTATCTGCCCGACGTTGTTGATGAAGCTGGTTCCTTCGGCGCACAGCGCCGCCAACAACATCGCCATTCCCGCGCGGATGTCGGGAGACTCGAGGAACGCGCCACGCAGCCGTGAGGGGCCATGGACCAACGCGCGGTGCGGGTCGCAGAGAACGATGCGCGCGCCCATAGTGGACAGCTTGTCGACGAAGAACATTCTCGACTCGAACATCTTTTCGTGCATCAGTATGAGCCCTTCGCACTGAGTCGCGGTAACAATCGCGATGGACATCGTATCGGCCGGGAACGCGGGCCACGGTTGATCCTCGAGCTTCGGGACGTGGCCGCCCATATCTGCCTGGATTTGGCGGGACTGCTTCGCTGGAACGATCAGGTCTGGTCCGTCCTCCTCGCATTCGATGCCAAGGCGGGAAAAACCCATGCGGGTGGAGCGGAGGTGCTCGATACCGGCATTCTCGATCCTCAGCTCCGACCGTGTCACTGCCGCGAGACCGATGAATGAGCCGACCTCGATGTGATCGGGGCCGATGGTGTACGTGACCGCTTTCGTGCCGAGTGGACGTCCGCCGTGGATCGTCACGTTGTTGGTGCCGACGCCCTCAATCTGGGCACCCAGGGCGATGAGAAAGTGGGCGAGATCCTGGACGTGGGGTTCGCTGGCGGCGTTCCGGAGAACTGTGGTTCCTGTTGCCGATGCCGCCGCCACCAAGGCATTCTCGGTTGCCGTGACACTCGGCTCGTCGAGAAAGACATCGGCGCCGCGAAAGCCGTTCACTCGCATCTCGATCATCTTCCCGTGGGTGAAGCGCGCGCCGAGCTGTTCGAGGGCGAGGAAATGCGTGTCGAGACGTCGACGACCAATGACGTCGCCGCCGGGCGGCGGCAGCGTGACCTGGCCACAGCGCGCCAGTAGCGGCGCGGCGAGTAGGATCGACGCTCTGATCTTTGCGCACAGCGTCGGATTCAGGTCGGCTGGACGAAGGTCCTTGGCATGTACATCGAGCGAGTTCTGGCCGACCCACTCCATCGAGGCACCGACCGAGCGAATCAGTTCGACCAGGGTCTCGATGTCTCGGATGCGCGGAACGTTCTCCAGGTGGACTGGGTGCTGAGAGAGAAGCGACGCCGCTACGATTGGCAGCGCGGCGTTTTTGTTTCCTGAAGGGCGAATCGAGCCGCCGAGGGACTTGCCTCCCTCGACGACGAACTGTACTGCTGGCATGTTGAAGGACGTCAGTGGTGAAGATCGTGTTGCGCAAATATATCGCCCTGAGCACTCTTCGTACCGCGAACCAAACCTTATCCGTAGGTGGCCTCTCACTTGCACACTTCACGCACATGATGGAACGGTTGGGTGCCGGCGCCGCGCTGCTGCTGCAGGCCGCTAGCGCTTTTCCGGACACGATCTACACGAAGCAGATCGTCGCCGAGCCTGGGGTGTGGAATAAAATCACCAGCGCGGCAAGTGGCATCATGACCATAACGGTAATCATCCTGACCGTCGCGCTAGTCCCGGCGGCCTGGAATTTTCGAAAGAGTTACAAGAAGGTCAGCGACATGCTGGACAAGATTTACGGCGATATCAACCCGCTGATGCGACACGCGAGTGCGATCGCGGACAACGTGGACTACATCTCCACTGCGATCCGAGTCGACATCCAGCAGGTGAGTCAGACAGTGGCGGCGGTGAATCAGCGGCTGCAACAGGCGATCGGTGCGACGGAAGACAGGATCAACCAGCTGAATGCACTTCTCGAAGTCGTGCAGGAAGAAGCGGAATCTGCTTTCGTGACGACTGCGTCGACGATTCGCGGAGTGCGAACCGGAATTAATCAGGCATTTGACGAGGAGGAGTGGAGCGATGGGGACTACGACGAAGCCAGAGCCGACAGTGGGGAGAAACCGCGCCCGCGCGTCCGACCCAGACATGGAGCTGGATGAGGAGCGTGAGCAGCAATACGACCTGCTGACCGCGGCTCTTATCGGAGCTGCGGTCGGTGCCGGAATCACGTTACTTCTACGGCGTGGGCCATCTGGGCGCCGTCCGGTCGGCCCATTTATTCGCTACGCCGGACGTGGCGCGGCGCTCGCGGGGCTGGCCGGACTCGAGGGAGCCAGATGGGCCGGAACTCGGGGACGCGAAGGCGCAAGATGGGCGGGCGACCGCGCGGTAGAAGGCGCGCGCTGGGCTGCGCCGCGCGCAAAGCGTGGATTCAGGACGGCGGTCGAGCGGGGCGAAGATCTGATTGATCGCATTCCCGTCGACGACGTGGTCGATCAGGTGCGCGATTACGTCGATACGGCGAAGGACGCAATCAACGACGTCGTCAAGGACGAACTGAACGATCTCAGGAAAGCGGTCCGTCGGCAGCGTAAGCGCATCGGGATTTAGGCCGCCACAAATGGTGCGCGCATCGCCGCGCGCAGTCTCCGCCGGCAGAATCGCGCTGGCGGTGCTGCTGGCGCTGATGCTCACACCTGCGATCGCGCATGCATGGACCCCTGGAACGCACATCTTCCTCGGGGAAGCCGTCATGCGCTCGCTCGCCCTGCTTCCCTCCAGCATCGCCGAGATGCTATCCACCTTTCCCTACGATTTTCTCTACGGATCGATTGCGGCAGATACCAGTATCGCCAAGAAATACGCCGCCGCTGGCAGACATTGTCATTCGTGGAACGTCGGTTTCGAGATCCACGATAACGCAGAATCAGAACCCCTTCGGGCTTTTGGTCTAGGCTATCTCGCCCACCTCGCTGCGGACTCTGTCGCGCACAACTACTTCGTCCCGCACCAGCTCACGATTACATCGTCGACGGCAGCGCTCGGCCACAGTTACTGGGAGAGCCGGTTCGACATGCACATCGGCGAGCGATTCAGTCGCACTGCGAAGCAGCTTATCCTGAGGGATCACTCACATTCCGACGAGCATCTCGACCGAATTCTCAGCCCGACGATCTTCAGCACACCGACCAACAGAAGAATCTTTCGTGGAATGGTTTATGTCGCCGACACGGAATCGTGGCAACGGATCTTCCATCTTGTCGAGGAAAAAAGCCGTTGGGATCTGAGTGAGCGTGAAGTCGGGACGTACATGGGTCGGGCGTTCGACTATATCGTCGACTTGCTCACCCGCCTCGACCGCGCGGAGCCCTACAAGCTCGATCCAGCAGGCACGCTACCTCTTCGCGAGGCAAAGAAGGTGAGACGAGCGGCGCTCCGCCGCGGCGGTGAGGAGCACGTGCTGGAGCAGGCCCAGCAACATTTCGGAATGCCGCAGTCGGCGCTGCGATTTGCGGCGGGACTCCCCGAGCCGCTCTATCCACCCCGAGTCGACAATAACTGATTGACGCGCTTCGGGTCGGCGCGCCCTTTCGACTTTTTCATTACAAACCCGACGAGCACTCCCTGAAGTTTCTTCTCTCCAGAGAGATACCTTCTCGCCTCTTCAGGATGCTCCTGCAGAACTTCATCAACCCAGCTTGCGATCGCGCCCTCATCGCCGACCTGTAATAGTCCTTCGTCGGCGGCAACCTGCGCCGCGGGCTTGCCGCTTTCCTTCATCAGCGCGAATACTCGCTTGGCGGCGGTGTGACTGATCGTGCCGTCGCGCACGAGGTTCAGAAGCTGGGCGAGATCCGCCGGTCGCACCGGGAAAAGCGCGACATCTTCGCCGGAAGCGCGGAGCGTGGCGAGCACCTCGCCCATCACCCAGTTGTAGGCGGCCTTTCCATCTCTGGACCCCCGGGCAACGGCCTCGAAATACTCCGCAAGCGCCGGGGTTGCCATTAACTGTTCGACCTCGGTCGACGATATGGCGAACTCCTGAGCGAGGCGCTGCTTCCGCGCTTCCGGTAGCTCTGGAAGATTCTTGCGCTCATCTTCGATCCATTTCTCATCCACCAGGAGCGGTCTGAGATCCGGCTCCGGAAAGTATCTGTAGTCGTGACTGCCCTCCTTCGTTCTGCTCGGCCGAACTTCTCCACGGACACCGTCCCAAAGCAGCGTCTGCTGCTCGACCTTCCCTCCAGAGTCGAGGAGAGCGCATTGTCTGGCGAACTCGGATTCCAGCGCGCGCTCGACCGCCGAGAAAGAGTTCATGTTCTTGACCTCGGTCTTCGTTCCGAGCTTCACTTGTCCCGGCGGGCGCACACTGATGTTGGCATCGACGCGAAGGCTTCCCTCTTCCATGCTGACGTCACTGACTTCGAGATACTGCAGAATCTGTTTGAGCGTTCGCAGATAAGCGCCGGCCTCCGAAGAACTCCTGATGTCGGGCTCGCTGACGATCTCGATGAGTGGAACCCCAGACCGATTCAGATCGATTGCGGTCGCCCCAGGATAGCGATCGTGGATCGACTTGCCAGCGTCCTCCTCCATGTGCAGACGCGTGATCCCGATATCGATGTCACCGCCTTTCTCGTCCTTACCAACGACAACTGATCCTCCGGTTGCCAGAGGCTGATCGAACTGCGATATCTGATATCCCTTCGGCAAATCGGGATAGAAATAGTTCTTGCGCGCAAAAACGGAGACAGGATTGATTTTGCATCCGAGTCCGAGGGCCGCTCTGGCGGCCAGCTCGACCGCCCGTTCGTTCAAAACGGGTAAGGCTCCGGGCAGGGCCAGGCAAACCGGGCAGGTGTTGACGTTCGGAGGCGCTCCGAAATCGGCCGAGCATCCGCAGAATGCTTTGCTGCGCGTCTTGAGCTGAACGTGGACCTCGAGGCCCACGACCATCTCGTAGCGCTCGCGGCTCATTGGTGCGCCTCGGAACCCAGCGCGGCCTCCAACGCGTAGGCAACGCGGAACATCGTGTACTCGTCGAAATGCGCGGTGATGATCTGCCCGCCAACTGGCAATCGGCGCACACGACCGATCGGAACCGACATCGCCGGAACGCCCGCGAGATTCGCCGTGACTGTGAAGATGTCGTTGAGATACATCTCGTACGGATCGCTGATCGCGCCGACGGGAAACGCAGGAGTCGGCGTGGTCGGCGTGAATATCGCGTTCACACCGCTCGTGAATACTGAGCGAAAATCGTCGGCGATGAGCGTGCGTACCGCTTGCGCCTTCTTGTAGTAAGCGTCGTAATAGCCGGCGGAAAGGACGTAAGTGCCGAGCAGAACGCGCCGCGTAACCTCAGGTCCAAAGCCCTGCGATCTCGTAGCATCGTACATTGCCCTCAAACCCTTGCCCTGATCGACTCGTAGCCCGTAACGAACGCCATCAAATCGCGCGAGGTTCGATGACGCTTCCGCGGGTGCAAGGATGTAATAGACGGGGATCGCGAGCGGTGTCCGCGGAAGCGAGATCTCCCGAACGGTCGCGCCCAGCGTCTTGAATCGATCTAACGCGCGCTCGCACAAATCACCGATGCTCGCATCCAGCGAATCCGGGAAATACTCCCTGGGCTTACCAATCACCACACCCTCTAGAGTGGTGGCGCTCGGCGGAGGAGGAAGCGGAACCGGGCTTCGTCCGATGCGAATCGCCTCGGTGTCTGGGTCGCGCGCGTTTGGTGCGGGCTTGCCCAGAGCGGACAAACGGTAAATCGGAACGTCAGCGTCCGAGCAGGTCGAATCAAGGTTGTCGAAGCCGGCGATTGTCTCGAGCGCAAGGGCGGCGTCGTCGACCGTCCGGCCAAGCACACCGATCTGATCGAGTGAAGATGCGAACGCGACGAGTCCGTAACGACTCACTCTACCATAGGTTGGCTTTACGCCGACTACTCCACAAAATGCGGCGGGCTGGCGCACGGAGCCGCCGGTCTCTGATCCGAGCGCGATCGGCGTGATGCCCGCTGCGACGGCCGCGGCGGATCCACCTGAGGATCCTCCGGGCACACAGCGGACATCGTGCGGGTTCCGAGTCGGACCGAACGCACTGTTCTCGGTCGAGGAGCCCATTGCGAATTCGTCCATGTTCGTCTTGGCGACAATCAACGCGCCATTGGCGCGCAGTCTCTTCACTGCCGTCGCTTCGAAGGGGCTCTTGTATCCCGCCAGAATTCTGGAACCACACGTAGTGGGCAGTCCGAGCGACGCAATATTGTCCTTGATCGCGACCGGCACTCCGGCCAGCACGCCTATGTCGGCCGCGCTGCCCAGCCGCTGCCTCAATCCTTCGGCTTCTGCGAGGCTGGCCTTCTCGTCTGAATGCAGGAAGATGTTGAGCGCGTCGGCACCCGCGCCTATGTCGGCGGCGCGCGCGAACGAAGCTTTAATCATCTCAGACGGCGACGCTTCTCCGCGGCGAACGCTAGACGCGATCGCCGCCGCGCTAAGCCTGGTGAAGTTCTCGACGCTCAAGCGCCGCTCTCGGCGGAATCCTCGTGCGTCGCGAGACGCGGAACGATAAAGAATCCGTCGCGCATAGCCGGCGCGAACGACTCGAGTGTTCCGTCCATCAATGGCGGAACCCGCACGTCCGGGCGCAAGGGTGTACCGCCGGCACCGACTCCCGCAGTTGGTGGTACGGCCGCAGTGTCAACCTGAGACAGAACCTCCATGTGCGAGAGAATTGCGCTCAACTCTTTTGTCAGTTCATCAGCCCGGGCGGCGTCGACCCCGAGTCGGGCGAGGTCGGCGATGTGCAGCACATCTTCTCGTGTGACGGCCATTATTCGTTTCCGCGCTCGAGAGTCGTGTACGCGAGTTTGATCGTCTTGCGACCCACAGCTTCATCATCAAAATCGATGACAGCTTTCACTTCACGACCGACGCCCGAGAGCTCTGCGATCGATCCTTCGCCGAACAGCTTGTGTCTCACCCGCTCCCCTTTCACATAGCGCGGCTCGTCCTGCGATGCTTCCGCCTCGGCAATCGGAGCCGCTCGGCGCCAGGAAGGAACTTCGTGAGTACGCCGCGCGGGGTACGCACCGCTGAATCCGCCTTCCCGGCCAGGTGCTCTGCGACCCATCGACGTCACGCGCAGCGTCTTTCTTTCATCCAGATTGGCGGCGGCGATCTCGCGCAAGAATCTTGATTTGATGGACGGCAGGAGCTCACCGTTCCGCCGACGCATCTCAGTGTGCGAGAGATAAAGCTTCTCTTTCGCTCGCGTGATTCCGACGTAGAACAACCTTCGCTCTTCCTCGAGCTTGGGAGGGTCGTCGAAGGACTGCGACAGCGGAAAGAGGCCGTCCTCCAATCCGGTGAGGAAGACGACCGGATACTCGAGCCCCTTGGCGTTATGCAGCGTCATTAGCGTCACAGCGTCGGCCGAAGGATCCAGAGCATCTGCGCTCGCGACAAGCATTGCGCGCTGCAGAAAATGGTCGAGCGGTGTGAGACCCACTTCTCCACCGTCGTCGATCACGGTTTCGGCAGCGCCGTCGATTAGGGCGCCAATGTTCTCGATTCGATCGCGCGCCGACTCCGGACCTTCGGCCTGCACGTATTCAATGTAGCGAATCTCGCCGATGAGCTCCTGAATCAGCACATCGACGCTGGTGTCCTTTGCGCGCTCGCGCAAACTCGAGATCAAGCGGGTAAAGTCCGCCAGGGTTTTGCGCGCTGCGTGCCGCAGTGACTCCTGGAGATCTTCGCGCGCTGCAACTTCGGAGAGGGAGACACGCGCCTCACGCGCCCTCGCAGCGAGCACGTCGACGGTTGTATCCCCGATGCCGCGCTTTGGTACCGCGATCGCCCGACGAAACGCCTCTTCGTCAGAGGGATTCGCGATGAGCTTAAGGTAGGCCATGAGATCGCGGATTTCGCGACGATCGTAGAAGCGAACGGAGCCGACCAGGCGATACGGAATCGTATCGCGCCGGAGTGCGTCCTCGAGCGCACGGCTCTGCGCGTTTGTCCTGTACAACACTGCAAATTCGTTGAGTCCGCGAGTCTCCTGATTTCGGCGCGTCTTGACTTCTTCCACCACGAAGTCGGCTTCGTCTCTCTCGTCGAGCGCAGCGACGAGGGTCACTGGCTCGCCAGCTTCCCGGGTAGCGCGAAGCGTCTTTCCCTTTCGGCTGACATTCTGTGTGATCGCCGCGTTCGCAACGTGAAGAATATCCGGTGTCGAGCGGTAGTTCTCCTCCAACCGCACGACTCGGGAAGCCGGGAATTCCTTCTCGAAGTCCAGAATGTTGCGAATGTCAGCGCCACGCCAGCCGTAGATCGACTGATCGTCGTCACCAACCACGGCGACGTTGCCGTGCGAACTGCCGAGCAATTTTATGAACTGAAACTGGGCGCGATTCGTGTCCTGATACTCGTCCACCAAAATGAATTGGAACCGGTCGCGATAGCGAGCCAGCGTTTTTTCGTCCTTGAGGAATATCTCGACCGGAAGGACGAGCAGGTCATCGAAGCTCACCGCGTTGGCCGCACGTAGCGTCGTTTCCATCTGCTTGTATACCCTGGCCGCCGCTCGGGAAACGGGATCCATCGCCAGCGATTCGTACTCCGCAGCAGGAACGAGAGCGTTCTTCGCGTCCGAGATGAGCGAAGCGAGCACTTTCGGATTCCACTGCTTCTGCGAGACGCCCTCGCGCTCCATGATCCTCTTCACAACGCCGAGCGTGTCGTCCTCGTCGTAGATCGTGAAGCTGGAGGTGCGGCCAACCTGGTGCGCCGATGTGCGAAGGATGCGGGCGCCAATGGCGTGGAACGTCCCGCTCCACATTCCTTTCGGCTCTTCGCCGAGCAGGCGCGTGATTCGCTCGCGCATTTCGCCGGCGGCTTTGTTGGTGAAGGTAACCGCGAGAATCCGTGACGGATCGACTCCGTGATGCTCGATCAGACGCGCGATACGGGTCGTGAGCACCCGCGTTTTGCCGGAGCCCGCTCCCGCGAGCACCAGCATCGGGCCCTCGAAGTGGAGAACCGCTTCTCGCTGCGCTGGATTGAGACCCGCAAGCGGCTCGGCCCGCTCAGCGGTGGCGACGTTCGTTGATTCAGACATCATCTGAAAATAACTCGTTAGCCGAGGACCATATCGAAGGTCGCGCCCCGCTCGGATGGAACGAGCACGAGCTCTCCACCGTGGCTATCGCGGACGATTCGGCGGGCGAGCGAGAGACCGATGCCCCAGCCCTTCTCTTTCGTCGAGAAGCCTGGATCGAAGATCTGATGGCGAATCTCGCGGGGAATTCCCGGCCCGTCATCGGATACGCGGACGCGGACCCGTCCTTCAGGAAGCGGCTCCGCTGATATTTCTACCTTCCCGTCCCTTCCCGCCAGCGCGTCGATCGCATTCTTCGCCAGCGACTCGAGCGCCCACTCGAGCAGCACCTCGTCACCCTGAACGACGAGATCTCCTTGATGCGACGACGACACCGTAACTCTCTGGGCAAGAGTGGGTACCCGCGCACGAAAGTATGCGGCCACTCGATCCACCAACGTGCCGAGGTCGACAGACTCCTGACGTGGCGGCCGACCGATACGCTCGAATCGGTGCGCTACGCGTTTGAGCCTTTCGAGATCGGCCTCCATGTGATCCAGCGCCGCGACAGTCGTCGCCTCCGGCTCCGTCTCGCGCAGCAGCTCGATCCAGCCGCTAATGCTGGAGAGAGGAGTACCAAGCTGGTGGGCGGATTCGCGCGCCATTCCGGCCCAGATCTGTTCGCGGTCAGCCCGACCGCGCGTGCGAAGCGCATACGCACCGGCAAGCAGAACCATTCCGATGAGGATCGATTGCAAGACCGGAATTAGAATCAAGCCTCGAACGAGCGGGGTATTACCGAAGTGCACCGTTCCAACCCCTGGCTCAACGATCGGAACGTTTTGTCTGTCGAGCTCCGTGAGGTAGTTGCGCATTTCCTTCGAGCGCAACGAAGCAGTGAACGGGATGTTTGCGGTGTCCGTCGGCCGACCTTCCGGGTCAGCGAGAACCATCGGCACCCCGGATTCCCGGATGTGGCGAGAGAGATCGAGGAGCGCTGCGTTCGCTGCGTCGGGATTAGGATCACTGAGCCCGTTGTACACGCGCGCGTACATCAGACCAACGCGCGATGCTTCCTGCCGCAGCTCTCTTACGACGCTGCGCGTGTAGATCACGTACCACCCGAGCAGCGCGAGCACGCCAATAGTGACCAACGTTACCGGAGCCAGCCGGCGCATCGCTCAGCCGAGGCGCTCAGCGCCGAGGTAGGTGCTAAGAGCAGCGGGAACGCGCACGCTGCCATCCTCCTCCTGATGGTGCTCCAGAATCGATGCGATCACACGCGGAAACGCCAGTCCGGAGCCGTTGAGAGTATGGACGAATCGTGGCTTGCCGCCCTCAGCTGGCTTGTACCGAATGTTGGCTCGTCGCGCTTGAAAGTCCGTGAAGTTGCTGCAGGACGAAACCTCGAGCCACTTGCCGACGCCGGGCGCAAAAGTCTCGAGGTCGTAAGTGTGGGCGCTGGCAAATCCCGTGTCGCCCGACGCGAGCCGGACCACACGATACGGAAGGTCGAGCAGGGTCAGGATTTTTTCAGCGTGACCAGTGAGAAGCTCGAGCTGTTCTTCCGAGCTCTCGGGCGTGGCGTAGCGAACGAGCTCGACCTTGTCGAATTCGTGAACGCGAAGAAGACCGCGCGTGTCCTTGCCAGCCGCGCCCGCCTCGCGTCGAAAGCAGGGAGAGTAGGCGGTAAAAGACTTTGGCAGCTCTGACTCCGGGATGATCTCGTCGCGATAGAGATTGGTGAGCGGTACCTCGGCGGTAGGAATGAGAAACGCGTCCTCGTCGCGAAGGGCGTACATGTCTTCCTCGAATTTCGGGAGCTGCGCCGTACCGGTCATACTCGCGCGATTGACGACAACCGGGACCCACGTCTCTTCGTAGCCGTGCTCGCGGGTGTGAACGTCCAGCATCATGTTCATGAGCGCACGGACGAGACGCGCACCAATTCCTCTGAAGACTATAAAACCGGAACCGCTGAGCTTCGCTCCACCGTCGAAGTCGATGATTCCAAGTTTCGCGCCAATTTCCCAGTGCGGTTGGACACGAGCGCCGTCACGGGGCGCACCCCAGCTTCGAACGACAGCGTTCTTGTCTTCTCCGCCGGCGGGAACTTGATCGAGTGTGACGTTCGGGAGCTCGAGCAGGATCGCCGAGAGTTCACCCTCGGTCTGAGCGAGCTCGCGATCGAGCCGAGCGATCTCGTCACCCAGCGACCGTGACTGTTGCTGGAGGTCGTCCGCGGATTCGCCGGCGCGCTTTCGCTGACCTACCTGTTGACTGACGGCGTTGCGAGCGGCCTTCCGCTCCTCAACTGCCTGGATGGTCTCGCGCCGCGCCTTGTCGAGAGCTACCGCGCGGTCGATGGTCGGCGAGAGCGCATCGAGAACTCCGCGCCGGCGCATGCCAGCCCGAAGTGCGTCGATGTGCTCGCGCACCATCCTCAGGTCGTGCACGAATCAGCTCGTCGGTATTCCAGTCGCGAATGAGCGGAACCCGCAGTTCGGATCGAGCCCCAATCGGAGATAGAGCGTTCTCGCCGCCAGATTGACGCTGTCGATCGCAATCTTCGCGTAAAGGTTCGGATTGAGCGCAAACTGGCAGAGATCGCCTGAACTGTTGTGAGCGGACTGGATGACAACCACTTCACCCGGAAGCATGACGAGCGCTGAATCCGCCTCAAATCCAGTCTTCGGAGCTTCCGCGATCGTTTCGAAAGTGCCCGCGACTTTCTGCAATCCAACCGGACGTGAGCCGCCCGGAGAAGCGACGACCAGCTTTACCGGATAGATGACCGCATTGCCAGCATCATCAATGTCGAGGGCGACGTCGAATGAAGCGAAGCCGTCGACTCGGACAGCTTGCCGGGCCAGGATGGAAATTCCGCTCGGGTAAGATGGAGGTGTCCCCGATAGAGCGAAGACCGACAATGTGTCGATGGACGTTGGAGCTGATGCCTTGAGGTTGGTGACATCGCCACAAGCATTCAGAACGGTCACGACGAACATCGCCGCGAGCAGTGCGAGACGACCTTTCATGCAGTAGATGAGACAGATGGGAGACTGGAGGGGTTGCTTGACGATAATACCCCGTAACTTATGGCAGTTCAAGCGATTGCCGCGCTTGACTTCACTCTTTCCGCTTCCTAGCTTCGCAACTTCGTCCCCCCATCAATGCCCACCATCAGAGATTTCACGAGCGCGCTTCGGCAGCGCCCCGGAGTTGATGCGGTTCTCGTATTGGGAAAAGACGGTCTCTTGATCGAAGGCTTCGCCGCTCCTGGTCTGAATAACGAGGACCTTGCCGCTCGTGTTCCCGCTCTTGTGTCGGAAGCGGAGACCCTTGGACGCGCGACAATTCAGGGCCCGTTGAACACCGCGATCCTCGAGCACCAGAAGGGATACGCGATCGTCGCCGCACTCGCTGACGACACGCTGCTGCTCGTGTTACTGCGTCAGTCCGCCGATCTCGGCGGACTTCTCTTCGACGTTCGTCGCTACCGCGGCAACATCGCATCGCTGATCTGACTGTGCCTGAAGCAGCCACACGTCTTTGCCACATCCTGGTCGCGGATGACGAGCCACACATCGGGCGCATCATCAAGATGAAGCTGGAACAAGGTCCGTTCAGGGTCAGTCTCGCCTACGACGGACAGGAAGCGCTCGACTTCATCAACAACGAAGACCAGGTCGATCTCGCGGTGCTGGATCTGATGATGCCCAAATTGAGCGGTCTCGACGTGCTGCGGCAGATCCGCGAACAGGAGCGATTCAAATCACTGCCCTGTATCATCCTTACTGCGGGCGGCGACGCGAAGCACGAGCGGGATGCGCTCGCGCTCGGGGCTACGCAGTTTCTCACCAAGCCATTCAGCCCGAAAAAACTTTACGCGCTCGTCGCGCGTCTCACGGGAGAGCCTGACGAAGCGGGAATAGCGGGCGAGTGAGCCGCTGGGCCGTCGTTCTCGCCGGCGGAGTGGGCTCGCGATTCTGGCCGCTCAGCACGGCGGAGCGACCAAAGCAGCTGCTTGCGCTCGTCACTGATAAACCGCTGCTCCGGGATGCGATCGACCGGCTCGGTCCGATCGTAGATCCGTCGCACACATTGATACTCACCAATGCGAGTCTGGTGAAATCGATCCGTGCGCTGCTTCCTCCAATACCGCGAGAGAATATCATCGCCGAGCCGCGCCCAGCCGGAACTGCGGCCGCACTCACCTGGGCAGCGCTCACGATCGAACGTCGCGACGGCAAAGACGCGACGATGATCTCCGTTCATGCCGACTGGGCAATCGACGACGACGCAGCGTTTCGTGAAGTTTTGCTGAATGGCGAAGAGCTGGCGCGGAAGACTCACAATCTTGTCACCGTAGGCGTTGTACCGACGCGCGCCGACCCGGGTTTCGGCTACATTCAGCCAAGCGATCCCGAAAAGAAAAGCGGATCGCCCGTCAAGCGCTTCGTGGAGAAACCAGACCAGAAGCGCGCCGAGAAATTGCGCGCGGAAGGATATCTGTGGAACTCTGGAATCTTCATCTGGACGGTGGGCGATTTTCTGGCGCAGGTGAAGCAGCATGGGCGCGAGCTGTCCAAGGCACTCGACCTTGGACGCGACGCGGAGGCGTCCGAATTCTTCGCCGCCGTGGCGAAACCGGTCTCCGTTGACACCGCAGTACTTGAACGCAGCAAGAACGTAATGGTACTTCCAGGCGATTTCGGCTGGGATGACATTGGAACCTGGGCCGCGCTCGGCCGAGTGCGGCCCAAAGACGAGTTCGGCAATGTCACGAGCGGCACGGTACACATGCTCGATTGCTGTGATAACGTGGTAAACGCCGATACGGGGAGAGTCGTGATGTACGGCGTCGATAACCTGGTGGTCGTTGCGCACGATGGCGTGACACTCGTCACTACGCGTGAGAGAGCGGGCGACTTGAAGCGATTGGTCGAATCGCTGCCTCCGACGGAGAGGCAGGCTAAGTGAGCGCGCTCTATTTCTATGACGATGCGCGAGCACGACAATTCGAGCCGTTCGCGCTAACGCGGCCGGGCTCGGAATTACGCGCTGGAGTCTCACTAGTTCGCCGCCGCTGGGAACGAGCCACATCTCTTCCAAGCGCTGGATTCATCAGCTCGCGTCACCTCGCGAACTTCGAGGAGGGCAACGCACCGTCGGCCGTTGCGCCCAAGTCGGAAATTCCTGCGGGCTCTATCCTCGTCAACACTCGCTGCGTGATTCCGCTCGATCTCGACCTGGACAGATTCGATTTGCTCATGTGCGAGGGAGCAGCGTGCGCGGTGCGGCTCGCCCGAGGGCTCCCGGTCTCACAGTTCGCCGACGGGATGACCGATCTCGGCAGCATTCAGACGAGCCTCGGAGGACGCAAGATCAAGGGACGCTGGATCAACGAGGTTTGGGATCTCATCGCCACACTGGGCGATCAGCTGATGGAGGATATCCCTCTGCGCGCGAAATCCCTCGAGGCCACCGCGAAGACGAGCGCGACAACTATAGGCGATCATGGAATCTTCGTGGAGGAAGGCGCCGACATCGGACCGCAGGTTGTGCTCGATGCTAAAGCGGGTCCGATCCTCGTCCGCCGCGGCGCAACCATCGCGCCCTTCACGCACCTCGTTGGGCCGATCTCGGTTGGTCGCGATTCGCAGGTTCTCGGAGATCGGGTCGCGATATCCTCCATTGGCGATCACTGCAAGGTGCACGGCGAGATGAGCAACTCCGTCATCCTCGGACACAGCAACAAGACACACACTGGCTTCGTCGGTCACTCCTACCTGGGACGGTGGGTGAACCTCGGCGCGCTGACGACAACGAGCAACCTGAAGAACACTTATGGTCCGGTTCAGCTCTGGACTCCGTCGGGCGTGAGGGCCACTGGCCAGCAATTTCTGGGAACCCTCCTTGGCGATCACGCGAAAACCGGCATCGGGACAATGCTGAGCACGGGCACGGTTATCGGCGCCGGCGCTAACGTCTTTGGCAGCCAGATGCCACCGAAGGTGGTGCCTCCGTTCGCGTGGGGTGATGGCGAACCCTACGACACTTACGACGTCGCTAGATTTCTCACCGTGGCAGAGCGCGTGATGGCGCGTCGACATGTCGAGCTCGGAGACAAAGCGCGAAAGCACCTGGCGGAAGCGCACAAGAGACGTTGGAGCACCTGATGAAGCTGTGGGTTCTGGGAAGTGGGAGCAGCGGAAACGCGGTTTTGCTCGAAACAGCACGATCACGAATTCTGGTCGACGCTGGTTTCGCCCCGCGAGTCCTGAAAAAGCGTCTCGCCGTAGCTGATGTCGCGCCTGAATCAATCGATGCCGTAGTCGTCACGCACGAGCACACAGATCACGTAAAGGGTGTGGCCGCTGCTGCCCGGAAGTGGGGATGGACGATCGTCTCCACTGCTGGAACGCGAATGATGTGCCCCGACTGGGCCGAGCTTCGGACGATCCTGACTCCCCGGAAAAGCAGTGTGGTAGTTGGCGATTTCCATCTCGAGATGGTTCCTGTCTCGCACGACGCTAACGAACCCATCGCAGTAATCGTGACTTCTATTGGCGAAGGCTCTCGGGCTGGAATCGTTTACGACCTCGGACACGTGACCGAAAGCCTCTTACGCGCGCTCGACAAACTGGATCTCCTTTTCATCGAGGCCAATCACGACGAGGGAATGTTGCGCACCGGACCGTACCCCCCATCCCTTCAGGCGAGGATTCGCGGCAAGTTTGGCCATCTGAGCAATCGGGACGCGGCACACGCTGCCAGCCAGAGCATCCATTCCGGCCTAAATAACATCGTGCTGGCCCACTTGAGTGAGAAAAACAACACGCCGCGAACAGCGCTTGGTACCGTTGGCGATTCACTTCGGCGCGCCCGGTTCAAGGGACGGCTCACGGCAGCGTCGCAGGACAACGTTATTGGTCCGATTTGTGTTGGCTCGGCATCAGTGCCGGCCGCGCCCCTACAGTTGGCGCTGGGGATTTAGCTTGCGGCCTTAGCGCCCTTCGATGTCGCGTTCGCCGGGGATCTTCCTCTCTGCTCTTCCCTCCCCCGGGTGCGCCTGTGCTTCGTGGAAACGCTCGCCCTTGAGTCGTATCGCGTCGACGAAGCGCTCGTACTCAGTATCAGACAGTTCGTCGGCGATGGCCGGCACGAGCCCTTTCACCAGGGTGATGCGCTCGGCAAGCGTCAGCTCATTGACGGCGGTTACGAGCTTGCGCAGCCGTGGGTGATTCATCCATTCGGTTTCCTTGCTCGTCGTCATCTGCCTCTCCGGTGATCGCGCTCGCTGTGTATCCGTAATCTACTTCCTCGCTCGGCGAATTCTCGTTCGCTGAATGTCAGACCACTGGGCGAGGAGTGATGTGAGAGTTTTTTCCAGGGCGTCTGCTGCGGTGACGACCTGAGTCGTAGGCTCCGCGTCGGCGCCCTCGACGATGTCCAGAACGCCCGCGAGTTGCTCGTTGAGCCGAACGAAACCGGCAGCCGCTCCGGCTTGCGTTCCGTTCTCCAGGCCGGCGAGCGTCGAATCGAGAGCGACGAGCGAATCCGCTACTTCCTTTGCCTTCGCGCCCTCACGCTGCGTTTTGAGAAGCGTTCGCTGGGCCCGCACTTCGCCGAGAGCCGCAAAATCGCGACTGATGGCGTCGTTCATCCGGACTCCGATGTCGTGTTGAAGACCGAGACCTGGAGCAGTGATCTGAACTCTTGGGTCCATCCTTATGGTTAGTGGCTGCGTATAGCTGCGGCCGTTCGCGCTCAGACGAACTGTGTACGTTCCAGGTAGAACGGCTGGCCCCAACGGATACCGCGGCGTATCGCCATAGATCGCCGAGATAGGATACTCGTGCGCGAGAACCTTCGGCGGGGGATAATGAAGGTCCCACACGTAGCGATGCATCCCGCGATTCGCCGCGACACGTTGCTGTGGGCGAACCCAATATGTCGGCACGTTGAGATCGGTTTCGACGTGCTCAAGAGAATCGGCACTGGAGAAGCTTCGAATCAATTTGCCAGTACCGTCAAGAATATCGATCACAACCGGAGTCCGCGCGTCCGATCCCAGTCGGTAGTAGATAATCGCGCCGTCAGGCGGATTTTTCCCTGCTGGTTCTTCCGGGGGTAGCGGCGTATCGGTGTTCTTGTTACGGCGGAATCTGTAAGTGAGCTTCGGCTTGAACAAGAAAATCTCGGTGTTCACTGCTTTGGGATCGATCTGACGAAGCGGTGTCATGTCGTCGAGGATCCAGAACGAGCGGCCGTGCGTGCCGACTACGATGTCGTCGTCATGAATCACCAGGTCACGGATGGAGCTTGCTGGCATGTTCAGCCTGAGCGGTAGCCACTGCTCACCATCATCCAGTGAGAAGTAGACGGCGCGCTCAGTGCCGGCGAAGAGAAGCCCTCGCCTAACCGGATCCTCGCGAACCGAGTTCACGACTTCATTGTCGGGAATTCCGTTCACGATCTCCTTCCAGCTCTTTCCGCTGTCGTTGGTGCGATAGATGTGCGGATGTAAATCGTCCAGCTTGAATCGGTTGATGGCGGCATACGCCGATTCATCGTCGAAGTGCGAGGCCTCCATCAGCGAGACCTTGCTCCATGGAGTCAGCGCCGGCGGCGTGACATTGGTCCAGGTCTTTCCACCATCCCGCGTCAAGTTGATGACGCCATCGTCAGAACCGGTCCAAATGGTGTTCAGATTCCTGAACGAAGGCGCGACGGTATATACGACCCCGCGATTTTTCGCACGTGAAAGGTCGCCGTTGGTGAAAATTCCATAACTGGCGGGAACGTCGTAACTCTGGCGAGTCAGATCCGGGCTGATGACATCCCAGCTATGACCGCCGGTTGTCGTCTTGAAGAGGACGTTGCCCGCGAAGTAAAGCGTGTGCGGATCCACCGTCGAGAAAATCACCGGCGCAGTGCGAAGGAATCTGTATTTGCCTGAGCGAACTGCTTCAGGGCTTATGTTCTGCACCTCTCTCGATCGCTGATCGAAGCGGCTGATCTTGCCGCCGTAAATAATGTTCGGATCGAGAGGATCCGGCGCGACATACCCGTACTCCTCGACACCCACCGGATTCCACTCACGGAACGTGACCGCGCCGTAATCCCCTCGGCTCATCGTTCCAATGGAGCCACTCTCCTGCTGGCCCCCGTAGACCCAGTATGGAATTCGATTGTCCGTGATCACGTGATAGAACTGCGCAGTCGGCTGGTTGTACCAGGAGCTCCACGTTTTTCCTCCGTTCACCGTGATCGTCGCGCCCTGGTCAGCGGCGATGAGCATGATGTCGGGATTGTCGGGGTTGATCCAGATCCGGTGGTAGTCGTCACCGCCGGGCGCCCCCTTGATCGCTGTGAAGGTCGTCCCGCCGTCTGCTGAACGGTAAGTGGAGGTGTTCGCCGAGTAGACGATATCTGCGTTACGCGGGTCGACTTTGACTTCGGCGAAGTCCGAGGCGCGACCCCAGACTCGAACCTCGGAATTCGTGCGTCTCCACGTCTCTCCCGCATCGTCCGAGCGGTAGATCCCGCCGAGCGTTGGCGCATCGACGGTCGCGTACATCCGTCGTGGGTCGCTCGCCGCGACGGTGAATCCAATTCTTCCCAGACCCTGCGCAGCGGTGGGAAATCCCTTTCCGATCTGACGCCAGGTCGTGCCGCCGTCGACCGATTTGAAAAGTCCGCTCAACGGACCATTCCAGGAGGAATTCTCCCACGGCCCTTGCCTTCCAGCCCACAGCGCAGCGTAAACTATTTGCGGATTGGTGGGATCGAACCCCACCTGACTCGAACCCGTGTTCTCGTCGCGGTATAGGACGCGCTCGAAGCTCTTTCCGCCATTCGTCGATCGATACACCCCGCGCTCAGTGTTGGGACCGTAGGGATGTCCGAGCACTGCTACGAAGACTCGGTTTTCGTCGCGCGGATCGACGATCACTCCGCTAATCTGTTGCCCGTCACGCAGCCCGAGATGCCGCCAGATGTTGCCGCCGTCGGTCGATTTGTAGATGCCGTCGCCCGTGGAGAGGTCAGGACGCTGAACCCCCTCGCCCGTCCCGACGTAAATCACATTCGGATTCGAAGGAGCAACGGCAAGATCACCAATAGATCCGGTCGGTTGATTGTCAAAGATCGGTGTCCATACCCGCCCGGCATCTGTGGTCTTCCACACTCCGCCGTTGTTTACGCCTACATAGAACACGTTCGGCTGACCTCGAACTCCAGTAGCGCCGATGGTACGTCCCCCGCGAAACGGGCCGATCGTGCGCCATTCAAGGTTGGAATAGAGTGCCGAGTCAACTCTTTGTGCCGGTGACTCCAGTATCGGTGAAGCCACCGCAATTACGGTGATCAGACAAGCTCTGATATGGGTGGGCGACATTGTGATTGGATGAAGGACATTCGGATGGCGCGGCGGATCGTCCAAGAAAATGCAGACCGATTGTAGTGCAGGCCAGCAGAGGCAGCGCAACGGCCGCAGATACCGCCGTCTCGCGAGTGAGGCGACTGCCTGTGGTTGCCTCGCTAACGCGATTTCGCCACGCGGGGTGGGGTTGCTCGGAAAGTTGCCCGGATGAGGTAGTGAAACGGAGATCCTACTGGAACGGCATTTGTAATACATCTGGTCAACGATGAAACACCTCACGAAAACACCGGCTACTCATGACCAAGTATCGTAAGGCTTTAGCCACGCTCCTCGGCTTGGCAACTGGAATCGTATCAGCGTGCGCTTCGGCACAGATCGAACTCCCTCGAACCACGGTGGCACGGGATCAAGACAGTGGGCGCCGGGCAAGCGCGGTTCCCGATGTGCCCATCAGCCTGGAGGCAAATCTCGGTGCCCGCATCCTCACAGTGTCGAAAGGCAACACCAAGCTCAGGACCTACGCAGTCGCGGTCGGCAATCCGAAGTATCCCACGCCACAGGGCATTTACGGGATCAGAAAAATTGTTTGGAATCCAAGCTGGCGCCCGCCACCTGGTTCCGACTGGGCGAAAGGAAAGAAGCCTCAAGCCCCCGGCGACCCGAAGAATCCAATGAAGGTCGTAAAGATCTTTTTCCGCGAGCCCGATTACTATATCCACGGCACCGACGACGTTGAGAGCCTTGGCTCTGCTGAGTCACACGGGTGCCTGCGAATGGATCCGAGCGAGGCAGCGGATCTCGCGAAAATGGTCATGGAGAACGGAGGCCAGCCGCGCGGGGAGAGCTGGTTCTGGCGAATAATCCATTTCCGAAGCGAAGAAAAGGTCGTGTACCTCGACAACCCGATCTTTTTGACTGTCGTTGATTAGACGGGTCAAGGTTAAGGGAAATGAAAAAACCCGGCAAATTCGCCGGCCTTTTTTCTTTCGCCGACCGCGCCCGATGTCACACTGAGCGAGGCTGTCTCGATCTGGCGGCGAGAAATCCCGCCAACGCGCCCGCAGCGATCTTGAGTGCGGACGCCGCCACGTAGGCCGAAGGAACACCCTGATGACCGGCGAGCGACCCTCCGACCGAGAGCGCGATGGCAGCGATCGCGACAACGATCCCATGGGCGACGAAGCGTGTCGACAGGTACTGCATTAGAAGTCGCGCGAAAAGAAACGTGTACAGCGATCCACCAACGATTCCCACGATTGCTCCGACCCGCTCAGCAAAAGCGGTGTAGTCAGCGTCGGTCAGCCCTCGCGCGAACACATAGCGATAGATCATCACTATCGCGATGATGGTGACGATCGTCGAAATCTCGGCGAGTAATCCGTAGCCGACGGCGCGGAGCCAGCGATCTCTCCGCACCGGAATTTCCGCCGCGGTCAATGGCTATTTCACCGTGAACGGAATGGAGTATTCCCTGTCGTCCCACGCAAAGCGCAGCAGGCCGCCCGATCCCTGGGGAACCATACCGATTACGAATTGCTCCACCGGTGGCGACACCTGCTTCAATGTCAGGTCGAGACGAGTGACATCCTTATCGGCGTGATAATCGGTTCCCCACTGGCCCGTCTCGCCGTTGATGATCAGTTTAGCTCCCGTTGGAGTCGGCAAGGTCCACAGCGTGTATTTGCCGGCAGGCAGCACGGTCGTGCCGAATACCAGATCCTTGTCGGTCGTGAACATCGTTGCCGCGTTCGCGCCGGTGCGCCAAACCTGATTCCACGGAACGAGACTACCGAAGATGGCGCGTCCACGCTTGAATGGACGGCCGTACGCGACGACGATATTCGCTCCAGCAATCGTCGCTCTCGTTGTGTCAGGTGGCGACATCTGGCCCATCATGCCACCTCTCGCGACCTCGGTGGCTGCCCATTCCTTCAACACCTTGTCTACATCCAGATTCGGTACTCGGTGCGCGACGGTCTTCACGGTCGTCGGGGTTGCGTCCACTGCTACGATTTGTCCGCGCGAGTCAACTCGCGCGACTTCAGTCCAGCCGGGAAAGAACGTGCTCGTGAAAGAGACAGAGTCAGCTCCACGACGACGGAGGATGATTGCTGGAGTCGGACCGGTTCCGGGAGCAATCAGCGCAAACGATACGCTGTCACGTTCGAGCTTTGCTGACGAAAGCAGCTGCTCGTAAATACCGTATGAAGTCGGCTCTACACCGAGCATTGGGGCGGCGCCACCCCGAAAAACCTTCCTGCCACTCGCGGCTGTATCAGCTTTTCCATTGCGCTGCAATTCCAGCACTGCAACCGTGTCGCCAAAACGTTCGACCAACTGCATCGTCGGTGGCGCATTTGGGTCAGCGCCGGCTCGCCGAATTGTGGTCGTGATTGTCTTTATTTCCCCACGCGAGCCGAGGTCGGCGATATAGTGATAGGTACGTACCCGCGGATATCGAACCACGAGGTCGCCTTCCAATTTGTCTTTGGAGCGCGTGTACCGCTCGATCGCGACCGTGTCGACACCGAGCCGCGTGACGATGAAAGCTGACGCAGGAGCTTGAGCCGTGAGAGGAGCAGCGGCGAAAAGAACGAGTGCCGCTGCGGTGATCTTCGCTGACATGAGGACACCCTGCTGCAAAAGCGTGGTGGGCTGACTGCTTCAGCTTTAGATACTGCAGCCCCCGCAGCACGAGTGCAACGTCAGACTACCGCGCTCGCCTCCGTGTCTTCAGTCTCGAAGTAACTCTCTGGGACAGAAACGCAATCGAGCGCAGCGGCTAAGTCAGCGACGAGGTCATCGGCGTGTTCGATTCCCACAGAAAGCCGCAATAGCGAATCCTCGATTCCCGCGACGGCACGGGCTGTCTCATCCATCGACGCGTGGGTCATGGTTGCCGGGTGAGCAACCAGACTTTCCACACCGCCTAACGATTCCGCGAGCGTAAAGCACTGAAGCGCATTTACGAAACGCTGCACTCCATCTAATCCGCCCTTTACCTCAAAGCTGACCATCGCCCCGAAGCCATCCTGCTGGGCCACCGCTACGCTGTGTCCTGGATGCGAGGTAAGACCCGGGTAGTAGACGCGCTTCACTGCCTGGTGCTCGCAGAGCAATTCGACAACGCGAGCCGCATTCTCGCAATGAACACGCATGCGTGCGTGCAGGGTGCGCACACCGCGCAACGTGAGGAAGCTGTCGAAAGGAGCGCCGGTGATGCCGAGACAGTTGGCCCACCATGCCAACTCCTCGACAAGCGCCGCATCGGACGCGATCACAGCGCCACCGACGACATCGCTGTGACCATTGAGATATTTGGTGGTAGAGTGAATGACGAGATCAGCGCCAAAGTCGAGCGGCCGCTGGAGCGCGGGCGAGAGAAAGGTGTTGTCGACAGCGATGATCGCGCCGGCGCCGCGCCCCGCGGAGATCAGGCAGGCAAGGTCAGTAAGTCTCAGCAGCGGGTTACTCGGCGTTTCGATCCAGAGCAGCTTCGGTCGGCGCGCTGTAACCGTTTGCCCGGCTGTTTCGCAGGTAAGATCGACGAACTCAACGTCGAAATGTCCCTTCGCTCCAAGGGTGCGCAGCAGTCGATGCGTTCCACCGTAACAGTCATGAGCAGCGAGAATGAGATCGCCTGGGCGCACCAGCTGAAGCACCAGTGCTATCGCTGACATGCCCGTGCTCGTCACCACGCCACCCTCGCCATTCTCCAGCTCGGCGAGTGCGTTGGCCAGGTACTCGCGCGTTGGATTGCCGGTGCGAGTGTAATCGTAGAGTCTCTTCTTTCCAAACCCTTCGAACGCGAACGTCGAAGAGAGATGCACCGGAGGAACGACCGCACCATGATGCAGGTCGGTCGCTATTCCCGCGCGAACAGCACGCGTCGCTGGCTTCCGCGGTGGCCGCCCTGATTGGCTGATCTCGTCGCTCATGATGGCACCTCCGTCCCCACTCGAAGCAGCTCATTGACGAACGGAGCGATGCGAGCGTAGTCTCCGAGAAATGCGTCGTGCCCAAGCCAGGAGTCGATCTCGATCAACTGGCTTGGACCACCCAACGTTCGAGCGAGCTCCCGCGATTGTGCAATCGGCACCAACCGGTCGCTGCTCACAGCGATTACTGTCGTTGGGATCGTCACGTCCTCGGGCAGAATGCGATGAAGATCGAGCGAGAGGGAGAGCGCGTTGTATTTCTCCGGAGTGCAGCGCTCCGCGAACTGCTCGCCACGCGTTTTGAGGTATTTGCCGATCCGATCCTCAATGAGACGCGTGTCGGTGCGATCGCAACCAACAATGCGTTCCTCGAAATGCTGAGCAGTCAGGTAGCTGGTCATCGCGATGCCACGCGCGATCGCCAACCCATCGCGCTCCCGGCCCACTGATTTCCCGAGGTCCACCACCCGACGCTGCAGATGTCTAAGCGCAGTGGCAATTGGATCGCTCACGTGAGCGGCGCTGATGACGATGAGGCGCTTTGCGCGGGCTGGGTACCGCGCGCCGAACGCGAGTGCGACCATCCCACCGTAAGACGCGCCCACCAGGGCGTGCACACGGCGAATTCCGGCCAGGTCCAGAGCTTTCGCCAGCGCGTCGGCCTGGTCATTCGTTGTCACGGGCTGGGTCTCCGCTCCCGTCGTGACGTAATCGATGCAAAGAACCCGAAACCGTTCAGTGTCGATTGCTCGGCCCGGCCCAACGACATCTTCCCACCATCCCGATGACGGATCAGATACGGAAGAAGTGACGTGCCTGGACGCCGAGATACCTCCCAGCACTGCGACAACCGGTGCGCCGCGAGGTCCGACGATCTCGTACCGAACCGGCGAAGCGTCATCCAGCTCAGAAAAGTAACATTCACTTCCGGTCGAAATCGTCGCTTCGTCCGTCGGAATCAATGCAGTGGCTGTCATTGGATTATCTCCGTCGCGCTGTCTCGCTCGTAACGCGCGATGCACGGTTCCGCGTCGGCGGCTTCGAGTGCAACGATGAGAGTCTGCAGGCGCTCCCAGGTTGCTGGTGCTGTGATTACCGCGATGTCCTCGCCATCGATGATTCGCTCGATATCCAGTCCCACAGAAGTTGTCGAGCGCTGGAACGACTTTGCATCCTGGCGCGCTGAGAGGAGCCATTTGTGCTCGCGTGGATCATTCACCGACGCAAACTGCGCCGCGCCAAAGCCACGATCATTCGGAGGTGGCTCTAACCTAAGCAGGTCGCTGAGGAGTGCCGCAGCGGTGGGATGCCCGCCAGCGCCAGGTCCCGAGACGCTTAGCGGCAGGCCCCAACCAAGATCCACCTCCACGCGATTTTCCTCCAACGTGGTGCGTGCGAACGCACTCTGCGAACCAACGATCACCGGCTCCACTGACGCTGAAACGCGATGCCCGGTGAGCTGCGTACACTCGGCCAGTAATCGGAGATGGCCTCCGAGATTGCTCGCAAGCAGCACGAGCCTTTCGAGCCCGGGAATCAGTGAGGTTCGCCGGAGGCGAAGATCGGACGGATGGACGCCGAACGTGATCCAGGCGATAATGGCGAGCTTTGCAGCGGCGTCTCTCCCATCCAGATCGCGCGTGCAGTCTGCCTCCGCCAGACCACGCTCTCGCGCCGACGCCAGCGCAGCATCAAGACTGGCTCCGTTTTCGAGAAGAGATATCACGTAGTTGGACGTACCGTTTAGAATCCCGCGCACTGACAGCGGAGTTGACGCTCCAACCAGATCGCGCAACGTCGAAATCACTGGAGCGCTTCCGCCAACCGCCGCACCAAAATCGAGTCCAGTATCGTTCTCGAGAGCGAGTGCGGAGAGTGTGGCTCCGTGCGAAGCGACGAGCTCCTTGTTCGCAGTGATGAACTTCTTCCCACGCTCGAGTGCGGCGCAGGCGATCGTGCGGGCGGGTTCCTCGCCGCCGACTGCTTCGATCACGACCTCAGCGTCATGGCTCAGGAATTCGCCGAGGTCGTTCGTGAATAGGCGTTTCTCCAGCGGGAGATGCCGGTCCCGGATGACATCACGCACAAGTACCCGGGTGAGCTCGAAGCGCACACCGAAGCGCGATGCGATGGCTGGGGCTGATTCGTGGAGGAGCCGAACGAGGCCGCCCCCAACCACGCCGCATCCGGCAAGCGCGACTCGCACCGTGCGGGGCGACCCGGGTGACCGTGCAATAGCATCTTCCCGGTGCTTGAATCTTGGCGTGTGGTAGTAGCGCGGTGCGCCCGACGGAAGAATGTGAAGATCGTGAAGGGTCGGATCTGGTTCGATCTCGAGCTGCTGTTGGGGCGTCATGGGAATCCTGGTTGATGGACTCCGCGCATAAAGCAGAACGCCCGTGGCAGTGTGGCCGCGGGCGTTCCTCGCTTTTTAGCATTTATTTAACGTGGCTGCAATACGCGGCAAATCACCACAGGGACTTCGATTGTTGGGGCATTATACCGCGCTCTCGGGTTCGCGTCAAGGGATCCCCAACTCCGAACTCAAGCCGCCGTTGGCGAGCGGAGTGTCGTCCGTCCAACGGCAACCAGAGGACCGCCCTTAT
>WNGL01001405.1_pt2 | contig 29474 bp, 26 predicted proteins | sample 5400591 | NCBI WGS metagenome assembly WNGL01 (sample SAMN13153377, study PRJNA577476) | soil metagenome | isolation source: 80 cm soil or saprolite under Garry oak tree replicate 1 | place: USA:California | collected 2016-06-15 | reverse complement strand
ACGAGGATGTGGGCGACAACGCAGTTGCCGAACTGTTCGATAAGTACAATCTGCTCATGCTGCCGGTCGTCGATAAGCAGGATAAGCTGATGGGCGTAATTACCGCCGATAACGTAATCAACATGCTGCGGGCGAAGCTCTAGGGACGGTGTCAGGCGGGCGGTTTCCGGCTTCCGGTTGGGTGAACGCTTCCGGGTTCGACTTTTTCTTTCATTTAGATTTTTTGCACTTTTCGTTTGTTCAGAGTCGTGAGGTGCGTTTATTCTAGTGCGGCTCTGACTGCCTGCCCTTTCGCGAATAAGCACAAAGATAGGGCGTTTCTTTTAGCATCCCGCGTTTGGTGTTCGCGCTTGTTTTCATCTTTATGTCCGCGAAATGTGCGCATGAATTTCTTGAGACGTTGGAAGATCCGGATCCTGCTCTTCTTCGCCGTAGTCGGTCCGGGATTCATTACCGCGAACGTCGACAATGATGCCGGCGGCATTCTGGTCTACTCCCAGGCCGGCGCGCAGTTTGGACATCTCCTCCTCTGGACCCTGATTCCCATCACCCTCGCTCTCATCGTGGTGCAGGAAATGTCCGCCCGCATGGGCGCGGTGACGGGGAAGGGCCTTAGCGATCTCATTCGCGAAGAGTTCGGCTTCCGCGTGACATTCTTCATGATGATTGGCATTCTGATCATCAACTTCGGCAATGTGGTGACCGAATTCATCGGCATCGCCACCAGCTTGGAATTGTTTGGACTCTCACGGTTCGTTACCGTGCCGGTGTGCGCGGTGATTGTTTGGCTGATCGTGGTCAAGGGGCAGTACAAGGGCGTGGAAAAGGTGTTTTTGACGGCGTCGTTTTTCTACGTGGTCTACATTATCGCGGGCGTGCGGGCGCAGCCGGCCTGGAAGGACGCCATGATTGCCACATTCAAGCCACCGGCGCTTGCGGCATTTCGGAATCAGGCATACCTGTTCATGGTAATCGGAGTGGTGGGGACTACGATTGCACCGTGGATGCAGTTCTACCTGCAATCATCAGTTGTGGAAAAGGGCGTGACGCGGCGGCAATATAAGACGTCGCGCCTCGACGTGGTGACGGGATGCATTTTCACCGACGTAGTGGCCTGGTTCATCATCGTGGCATGCGCGGCCACGCTCTACGTACATGGCCATCATGACATCCGCTATGCGGCAGATGCGGCACAAGCTCTGCGTCCGCTGGCTGGAGACTACGCCTACATCCTGTTTGCCGTCGGATTGTTTAACGCTTCACTGTTTGCGGCATCGATTTTGCCGCTTTCCACGGCATACACGGTGTGCGAGGGCCTGGGATTTGAGTCGGGAGTAGGGAAGAAATTTGGCGAGGCGCCGGTTTTTTACTGGCTCTATACGCTGTTAATCGCAACTGGTGGAGCTGTGGTCCTCTGGCCTGGATTACCACTGATCAAGATTGCAATCTTGTCGCAGGTGGTAAATGGGGTGGTGCTCCCGTTCGTGTTGATATTCATGCTGTTGCTGATCAACAAGAAAGAATTGATGGGTCAGTACGTGAACACGCGCCTGTTTAACTGGGTGGCGTGGGCAACGACGGTGATGATGATTGGGCTGACAGTGGCATGGTTCTGGACACTGCGTGCCTGTTGATCTCACGCCTTATGACTACGCGTTGGGTGTACGGGAAAGCGCCGAAGCAGCCACATCGGTCATGCTGATGGGCGTGATTCAGCGTTTTCCAGTGTTATGCGGAGTTCGCGAAGTCTCAGTGACCGTCGAGACATCCTTTTTGGCCTGAGCTGTTGGGGTACCCTGCTCCGGTGTTGTAAGCGTGGTTGGACCACTCTCCCTGAATCTTCCACTGGGTGCTATTGCTGAACGTAACCAGCGGGACATGGAAAGTCCACGCGCACTTATCCCCGTTCTCCTGTCCCCTCTTGTCATACCATGCGCCAGGGTTGTCGGGATCAGTACGAGCTTCGGAAAGCTCATGTCCGCTGACGTTGGCCAGTGCCGCCAACCCTTGCGAGTGCAACCCGGAAGTGTCCTGCGGATCGCAGCCTGCGTCTCCGTCCAGATTGAAGAAGAACGCGACCTGCACGGTCACACCACTACATGAGCCGTAAGTATGATAAGCGCAGTAGCCCGCGTTGCCCCGCTTTACGTCCACATAAACGGGATAGAAGCCGTCACGCACCGGGTTGGTGATCTCTTTACATACCTCCGCCACAATCGCGGAAGTCGAGCTTCCATTGGAAGCGGTGGATAAGTCGACGCGATGACCGTTGTGAGTGACGGCTGGTCCCACCTGACCATTGGAGCCAGTGTATTCGTCTGAAGTTTTGGCGTAATTGGAGTTACTGAAACCTGCGTACCAGGAATCGAGGCCGGTAATTTTATCCCCGACAAAAGTGGAGTGTGCCCAACTGGGTCCCCAGTAAATGGCCTCACTCACGGTAGACGGCATGATGACGCCGCCGTGGTAGGTCATGTCGGGGTTATTCCTTGCGCCCTGAACCCGGGCAAAAGGCGTGAAACCCCGAGCCCAATGTATGCCGAGCATGGGAGGCTCGTGCTGTGCATTGAAGGCGGAAAGATCTTGTCGATTAGATGCCGGTGAATCCACAGTCTGGCCGCATGCGAACACTCCGAGCGACAAAACTACTGACAGAAGCACGAACCTCATCTTCATCGCAAGGCTCCTCTGGTAGGTATGGAAAAGCTTCGGTTCGAGCAGGATGGTGAAGGCATCCCGCCAAAGCGGGCGAATTATCCGTCGAGCATGAATTCAAGTCAATAGGGAGAACCCCTGACGCCCCTGACGAGGAGACGTTTGTCCCCAAAAGTTTTTTTGGAAACGCCATTAGGCCGATCCCCGGTACAGCGCGACGGATTACAGGAGTTTTCCAGCGGCCAGGTCTTTCACGAGTTTATGGTCAGCTTCGAGAAAGTCATAGGAAAGCAGATCTTTGCGCTCGGACCATTGCACATCGCGGAAGATGCGGTTCTCGATTTCACCCTTATGTTCGCGAACAATGAAGAAGCGAAGTTCCACCATGCCGCCGTTGGGATATTCGTGCTTGATACGAGCCAGTTCGTCGCCGATGGTGGCGTGGATGCCGAGTTCTTCTTCCAGCTCGCGGCGAAGGGCAGCGCGAGGCTGCTCGCCTTCCTCAATTTTTCCGCCGGGAAACTCCCACTTAAGCGGCATGGTTTGATGTCGCGTGCGCTGGCACACCAACAGCTTCTCATCTTTCACTATCAGAGCCGCAACCACACGTTTCATGCACGACCCCGCAATTGGCGGAAGCTGCGCGGCAGAGAATTCTGCCAGACCCGGCCGATCTCCGGAGCACGGGCTTGGCCCTTCTTGACTTTCATTCGCTGGACGCTTCCAGCTTAAGCCCGACTAGGGCGGCGCCATGCTGGACCAGAGTTTTGTCCTCGGCGGTGAACGCCGCGGGGAAGTGGCTGTCGATATCCAACTCGCCGGCGATTTTTCCGTGGACGAAGACGGGGACCACGATTTCGGATTTAGTTTCGAGCGAGCAGGCGAGATAACGCGGGTCTTGACTGACATCGTCAACCACAATGGTCTTGCCACTGGAGGCTGCGGCGCCGCAAATGCCCTGGTTTAGAGGAATGCGGGTGTGGGGCGTGGTCGCGCCGTCGAAAGCACCCAGCACAAGCACCGGGGGTTGAGTGCCGGGTTCGAGCATGTAAAAGCCCGCCCAGTTGTACTTGGGCATGCGTTTCCGCAGAAGATTCACCATCTTCCGCATGAGATCGTCAGCATTGGCCGATCGCTCGGCCAATTCGCTGATCTCGTTGCGCACTTCTTCAATTCTGCTGGCGACGGGCATCAAGGAAATCTTAACTCAGACGGAGGATTGGCGAGCGAGAAGCTGAGGCCCCAGGGTAATTTGGCGGATTCCTTCCGCCTGCGGGAACAGGTCTGGGTGGATGGCGCAGGCGAGCGCGTCGAGTCCGCGAAGAAGGGTAGGTGCAGGTGTGTTGAGGTATTCATCGCGGATCGAGTAGACATGGCCGGAACGGGCGGCGGGAGTCTGTTGCCAACCGCGATCGGAGATGATCCTTGCCAGCGGAACCCGGTCGCCAGCCCCGCACCAGGCAGCAACGATCACTTCGGGATCGCGGGATTTTACTTCGGCTGCAGTGGTTTGCTTTCCGGGGACGCCGAGAAAATCGCCTCCGGCGGCCTCGACGAGTTCTCCGACCCATGCTTGTGACGCAATCAGCGGCTTGCCCCATTCTTCACAAAAGACTTTGGGGCGTTGAGCGTGGAGTGTCCGGGCGCGGACTTCTTCAATTCGCCCTTGCATGGCGGCGATGACTTGTTCGCCGCGGTCCAATGCCCCCACCGTGCCGGCAATCGTGGCGATGTCAGTGTAAATATCGCCAAGCGTTTTGGGAGCGAGACCAAGAAAACGGGCGCCGGATTTCAGAATCTCACTGATGGCTTTTTCCTGGTAGGGAACGGCGGCAATGACCAGGTCAGGTTGAGCGGCGAGGATTTCCGCGGCGTGGGCGGTCCAGGAGTCAGCGACGATAAGACGAGATCCAGGCGCGATTTCGGGCACCGCATCAGCACAATACCTGGTGCAGGCGACCACGCGCTCGAGTTCACCGATCGCGGCGAGGATGGCGGTCGCGCTAGGCTGGAGCGCGACGATGCGTCGGGGAGTGTGGGAGGGCATGGCTCCAATTCCAGACTCTAGGCTTTGATCCGATTCAAGGCAGCGGAGAGCGCGTCTACTGCCAACTGGGCGGCGTGAGTCGAAGCCGGCGGCAGACCGCCAACGGTCGCGATTATATCCGCCCGACGCAGTTTGCGAGTTTCCTCCAAGGTACTGCCGCTAACCAGCTCAGTGAGAGCCGAGGCGCATGCCATGGCTGGGACGCATCCTTTAGCCTTGAAGCGCGCTTGAGCGATGCGGCCGTCGCTGATTTTCAATGTAAGTCTGAGTATGTCTCCACAGGCGGGATTCTCAATTTCCGCTGTTGCATCCGCGTCGCCGATATCGCCTGCATTGCGCGGGTTTTGGAAATGATCGAGTAGCTGAGGAGAATACATGCCAACCAATTGTAAACCTCAAAGTTACCACCCTGTCCGAAAGAACGCGACCAGGGTAGGGCACCCGACGTGCCTAGCGGTGGTGCGTTCCGTCTGGGAAGTAGATGGTCCAGCCGCGCTGGAGAGCGGTAGCTTCAAGATCAGGATTGGGATTTACCGCGAACGCGTGTTTGGCCATGGCTAGCATTTCGGTGTCCCAGCGAGCGTTGCCGAAGGCGGCGTCAATTTCTTTCTTGACAACTTCGCGCAGGGCCCGGGGCTTGCCGGGGCCCGAGGGGACGCGAATGAGGCGATCGGTGATGATGCCATCTTCGATTTTGGCTGCCGCAGCCAGGATGCGGTCTTCCGGGATCTCGAAATGCTTCATCGCAGCGCGAATCACCCATTCATTGGAGGAGGACACGGCCCAAACTTCGCATCCGGCGTCATGGAGACGGCGGATGAGTTCGCGCATGCGAGGAAAGATCTTGCCGGGGAACGCGTGGTCAAAATATTCAGCGGCCGCGCGCATCATCACAGATTCGGAGATGCCCTTATGCATGGTGACCATTTCACCGCACATCTGATCTTCAGCCACATTGCCGGCGCGGTAGTCTACATAGCGGGCGCGCATGGACCGTTCGAGAGCATCGCTTACGACATTTTTCTGATTGAGCTCCCAGTCGAAGAAGCCTTCCCCAACATCACCCGACCAGAGGGTGCCGTCGCAATCGAATGCGGCGACGCGAGGGGCGAGTTTCAGGACTGAGTCAAGAAATGGAGTCATGGACTAACGGACCAAAGCTTCCCTCGGGGTGTGCTGGTTTGAATTTCGCTGCCACCAGCAGAGTACGAAAAAAAAGGAAAAGAAAACTCTGGTCGGAAGAACTTCCGTGGAATCGAGCGGGTGCCCATCGCCGTATGCATGGAATGCGCCGGCCCAAGCATGGCTTTCTTTAAGGAGCTGAATCTATCCGGCTGTCGAGTACGAATCTTCAATTTCGGTCGTTGGTATCGATGCCGAAGCCGAGAAGGGCGTTGACTTCTACTGGCTGGCCACCGCGCATCGCCGGACGAAATTTCCAGCTTTGCAACGCCGCCATAACTTTAGCGGTCATAACGGGAGGGCCGGGCTCGTCAACTCGAAGGCTCTTGAGATTGCCCGAAGCATCGAGGATGCAGGCAATGACTATGCGCGAGCGGGGAAGTCCCGCAGGGAGATCGGTGCGCAAGCCTTGAGGACCAGTCAGGCTTCCTGCGTAAGGATGTCCGGCAGAACTGGCGTCGGCGAACTGCATCACCACGGTGCCTAGTGACGTGTCGATATAAACCGTGTAGTTGTCGCCCGGCAGCTTACCGTAGAAATTGAATGCGCCACCAGAGCGCGACGTTGCCTGGATGGTGATGGCGGGGCCTTGCGGTTGCTTGATCGAGGAGCGTGGCGGAAGGTTTGAACCGGAGCTGCTGTCTGACCCAAAGCTAGGCAGCGTCACCATTGTGCTGCCGCCACTGACGGAAACATCCGGCACCGCCGGGGTGCCACCGGGGCTATTGCCTGTGCCACCAGGGCCGATGCTCGGAGAAATGCCGCCACGGGCGTTGGGATCTGATCCGCGGCCTGCTCCGGCTCGAGCGGCTCCGCTGCCTTCACCAGTCATGCCGCTACCAGAGCCCTCACCGTGACCGATGCCTGATCCTCCACCGCCGCCGCCCACGCCGGGCTTGTCCCCGCCGGCGGGCGAGAGGGCGAGCGCACCGGCGCTGCTTCCGGGCAGGCCAAGTTTGGGACCGGGCCGGTCGGAGACTACGATGCCGGAACCACCGCCACTTCCTCCTCCACCGCTGGGCGTGGCCAGCAGAGAACCCGCATCGAGCGGCCCGCCCAGACCTGTACCGCGCGCGCCTCGACCTGAACTGAAAAGGCCTGATCCCGCGGTCAGCGACGGTGGCGGCGGAACGATATTGCCGGCGCTCAGAGTTCCACTGCCGTTGGCTCCGCCACTGGTGGCGGCGCTGTCACGGCCAGTACCTGATCCGGGTACAGATGGAGGTGGGGGGACAACGGAAGCGCCAGTCGAGCTTCCTTTCGCTCCTCCCAGCGTGGCTGGTCCAGCGCCCATGGCAGCGCCAGCCACAGAGGGTGGCGGCGGCACGATGTTGGTTGCTGAAGAGCTGACAATGCCTCCCGGAGCGCCGCGGTTGGTTGCCGAGTTGTTATTTCCGCCAACGCTTGGTGGTGGCGGTACTACATCGGTGGTTCCGATCAACCTGCCAAGCAGACTGCTCATGAAACCTCCGCCAGCGACCTGCGCTGGTGGCGGAATCACCGCCTTTGAGGGCTCGGGTAAACCACCGCTGGCGAGCGAGTGCAGGTCGCGCGAAATCTCGGTGGATGGGGGCGGAGCAATCACCGACGGCGCAGGCAGACTCAGTTTGGGATCGCGCACGGCTTCGCGTTCAGGCGCGGAGACCGGCGGCGGTACAACCGCCACATTAGCCATCTGTACCGGAGCGCGCGAGCCTGCGCGGCTCACGGCCGGGGGCGCGGGCGGAATGATACTTCCGTCGAAAGCGGGCGCAGAGCGTGCCTTGTCGTGGGAAACATTACCTGGAGCCGGCGGGACTATGCCAGACGTCAGGGCCGGCGCAATGAGTGCGCGATCTCCGGAGACGCTGGGTGATGGCGGAATCACGGGCAAACTCAAAGCTGGCGAACTCAAGCTTCGGTCTCTCGCGACTCTGGGCGCAGGGGCGATCACACTTGTGGGAAGACTCGGAAGAGTCAAGGAAGAATGCAGACCCTCCGCAGGCGGCGGCCCCGGGGTGGGCTTGATGGCCAGCAAATTTGCCACAGCGCCCGCGGAAGACGGTAACTTGAGGTCGGGAGCATCCACGACTCGCGGCGCCAGCGAGCCGCCACGGGCGACACGAATGGTCTGGGAACGGTGATGTGCTTGCGTTCCACCAGCACGTCCGGAGCCGCCGGCTTTCGCGCCAGCGAGATCTTCGGTCTGAGGCAATTCGTCGCCCGAGTAATAGAGCACGTCGTAAGTTGGCAACTGCGGCGGGACATACGGGCGCATGCGAGCCAGCCTTGCAGGCAGGAAAATGGCGGCAACCAGCAGAAGAGATTCCACGACCCAGGAGGTCAGCATGCCTCGGTATGGAACAATCCCGTGAGGAGCTTCACCGGCCAGGCGCGCCGGAGATCGGGCGAGGGCGGGTCGGATGGAAGTCACGAACTCCTCCCAGGGCGAGGACCACTCCACCAGAAGCTTAGGTTCGTTATGAAGGCCGATTACCTTCAGTTTGATCGTGTCGTCGAGTTGTAACGTGTCAGTCACCGGGCTGATGTTTTACCACACTTTTCGAGTGTTATTTCAATTTTATCCCCTACAACGGTTCCAGTTGCGGCCAGCGCCTGACGAGGAAGTTCCAATACCGACGCCGCCTCGATGCATACCCGAGCAAAGCGCCAGGGCTTGAGATTCTCATCGATGTGGACTACGGTTCCGTCGCGATCAAGGTAAACCACGTCGATGGGAAAGCGCATGGCTAGAGTATGAACGCCCCGACAGGGCACAATCCAGAGCCCCCAGCCATTACCGAAGTCACCCGGCGAAGCTCCCACCAGGCCCCGCAGGCGAGACCAGTGTGTATTGGCCAGAGCCAGCGTGGTAGCCAGGAATACCTGGCGAGTACGGTTGAACGCGCAGCCCCTTGGGGTAAATTCCGGCATCGATACTCCTGGGTTCCTTTTCTGTCCCTGATTGTTGCTTCGACCCGGTTACTTCGGCCCAAGCTCCCGGATCAGCTCAATGATCGCGGGACCGATAGTCACGAAGATGATGGAAGGCAAAATGAATACCACCAGGGGAGGGACCATTTTGATCGTAGTTTTCGCAGCCTGCTCTTCGGCGCGTTGGCGGCGCTCGGTGCGGAGAGAGTCGGAGTGCACGCGGAGCGCCTGGGCAATGCTGGTACCGAAGCGGTCGGTCTGGACCAGAGTGGTGACCAAGGCACGAATATCGTCAACGCCGGTGCGGATCACCAAATTGCGGAGGGCCTCGGCGCGAGGCTTTCCGGCACGCATCTCAAGATTGACCAGATGAAACTCGTCGCTAAGATCGGCGTGGGCATAATGCAGATCGCGGCCGACGCGCATCATGGCCTGATCGAGGGCGAGTCCGGCTTCGACGCATATCACTGTGAGATCGAGGGCGTCAGCCAGACCCAGGCGGATGCGCTGCTGGCGATTTTTAATCATGCGTTTCAAGGCAAAGCGAGGGATGAAAAAGCCCATGCCGGTTACTCCGGCGAGCATGAAGAGACTGTTGAATCCCGAAACCAAGACCACGCCCGCGAGGCCGAGAAAGGCCAGCGCAACCCGGGAACCAAAATAATAAGTAACGTGGCGCGCATCGCGGAAGCCAGCCTGAATGAGCCAACTTCGAGTGCGCGAAACGTCGGCAGGGGAAAGGGGAATTGCCTTGCTCAGAGGAGCGAGTGCCTGCTCCAGGCGTTCTCTGAGTGCCGGTTTGTCTTTTGCTTGCGGGGTGTGCTGGCCTCCCAGCGCGCGCAGGCGGGCTCCCAGCACCGAGGAGGGCGCAACCGCCGCGGCGGCAAAAGAAAAGACCACGAGCCCGACGGTCACGAATACGACGATGGCGAGAATCAATGGCATGCCTACACCTGGATCCGAATAATCTTCCGAATCACAAAATATCCAACCGTTTGCAGCGCGATTCCCGCGACCAGCAGGGCGTGTCCAATCGGATCCGTGAAAAGCGGACGAATGAAGCCTGGGTTCAGTATCAACATAGTAGTAATGATGATGGGGGGCATACCCATGAGCAGCGCCATGGTGAGCCGTCCCTGGGCAGTATAGACCCGCACCTGGCGCTGAATCTTGAAGCGCTCTCGGATCACGTACGACAGATTGTCCAGGATTTCGGCCAGGTTGCCGCCGGTTTCGCGTTGCAGCATGACCGCGGTGACGAAGAACTTGACGTCGACCAAGGGTATGCGCTCGGTGAGGTTGACCAGCGCGTCGCGAACCGGCATGCCGAACTTTTGTTCTTCATAAAGTTTGCGAAATTCGCCGGCGACGGGTTCCGCAACTTCGTCGGAAATCATCTCCAGAGCAGTCGTAAAGGCGTGCCCAGCGCGCACGGCGCGTGCCAGAGTGTCGATGGCCTCGGGGAAAAGCTCCTCGAATTTCTCAAAACGTTTGTTGCGCCGATAAGAGACGAAAGAGTATGGAAGTACAAAGCCGATGAACATCCCCGCCCAAGCAATCGCAGGATTCCGGCTATAGATAAATACGAGAGCCGCGACGAGTACTCCGGCCCCGGCGCACAGCATTAAGAAGTTGCCGGCGCGGAGTTGCATGCCAGCCTGGGACAACGTTTTCTGAAAGGCCGAAACGCGCTCGGAGCGACGCAGAAAAGTGTCCAACGCGGGAATCTGGCTGAGCATTTCGTCGCGTAGGACCGCGCGCTCTTCGTCGGGCTCCCGTTCGGCAGGTTTTTGAACGGTGGCCAGGCGCTCCTTCATGAGTCGCGCGCGGGCGCTGCGCTGATCGAGGAGCGAGCCTGCGACGAAGGCGCCGACGGCGACCACGATGAAAACCACGATAGCAATCAAGGCGGACATGGCTATTTTCTATTATCGACCTAACTGAAGCGTCCTTCAAACCTCGACTTTGGCTTCAAAGAGCGCGGGACGCAAACGCGCGCCCGCAGTAGCTAAGCGGTCTGCGAATTGGGGCCGTGTGCCGGTGGCGCGAAAAATGCCTCGCACCTTGCCATTTTCGTCGACAGACTGGCGCTCGAACTCGAAGATATCCTGCATGGCAATCAGATCTCGGTCCATCCCAGTGATTTCGGAAACCGTAATCACCTTACGGGTCCCGTCCGAGAGGCGCGCGATTTGCACCACGGCATGCACGGCGGATGCGATCTGATGACGGACGGCGCGCTCTGGAATGTTCAGGTTCGCCATGGAAACCATGTTTTCGATTCGGGCTAAAGCGTCCCGAGGCGAGTTAGCATGGACCGTGGTAAGCGAGCCTTCGTGACCGGTGTTCATGGCCTGCAACATATCGAAAGCCTCTTCACCTCGAACCTCACCGACGACAATGCGGTCAGGACGCATACGCAAGCTGTTGATGACCAACTGCCGTTGGCGTACGGATCCTTTGCCTTCGATGTTGGGCGGACGAGTTTCCAGGCGGACGACGTGTTCCTGTTTGAGTTGAAGTTCTGCGGCGTCTTCAATGGTGACAATACGATCGGAGTTGGGAATGTAGCCAGAGAGCACGTTGAGAAGAGTGGTTTTGCCGGCACCGGTTCCGCCAGAGATCAGGATGTTCAAGCGTCCCTTTACCATGGCCGAGAGCACCTCGAGCATGGCCTCCGTGAGGGAGTGGTTCTCGATCATGTTGCGGGCGGTGACGGGCTCGCGTCCAAAACGGCGGATCGAGAGACAAGGACCGTCGATCGCCAGAGGCGGGATGATGGCGTTGACGCGAGAGCCATCAGGCAGGCGTGCGTCGACCATAGGAGACGATTCATCCACGCGGCGGCCCACCCGCGATACGATGCGCTCGATGATCTGCATCAGGTGCGCGCTATCTTTAAAGGATAGCCCGGTTAGCTCTAATTTGCCGGCACGTTCGATGTAGACGCGATCGTAACGGTTCACCAGAATGTCCGACACGCTGTGGTCTTTGAGCAAGGGTTCGAGCGGACCCAATCCGAAGATCTCATCGAGAATTTCCCGCGACAGCTTTTCCCGCTCGGCGAAGCTAAGAGGGACGACCTCAGCGTTGACCGCGTTGCGAATGACGACGAGTACTTCGTCGCGTGCGGAATCTCCCTGACTGCGGCCAAGTTTCTCGAGATCGAGCCGGTCGAGGATCTTGCGATGCAGATCAGCCTTAACCTGCTGATATTCGGCACGCTCGAAACCCTGCAAATTCGCCATAAATTCTTACACCGTCTTAAACAGGGACCAGGCGGCGCGTTTAACGTCGGCGTCGTCTCGTGTCAATTCCTGCGCCAGCCCGGCAAAGCAGCGGGCAATCTCGGTGTGGCTGTGCTCCATCAGCGGGATGCCGCGATCGATGGCTGCGGATGCTGCGAAGTACTGATTCGGAACACGCCACAAAAGTTTGGCTCCGGCCGCGGCCTCAGCGTCGGATTCGCTGAAACCAGTGACTTTGCGGAAGCGATTGAGAACCAGTCGCACCCGCTCGCGATTACCCGTCTCTCCCAGGTATTGTTGCACACGGGCGGCACTCCAGAGCGAGGCCACGTCGGTGTGCGCTACCAGCAGCACACACTCGGACAGGTTGGCTACCAACCGGGTCGCGGCGTCAAGCCGCGTGGAAGTGTCCACTACGACGTAACGGTAGTGCGTCGCCAGCATGTCGAACAGGCGCACGAACTCTGCGGATGTGGGTTCCTGAGCCGCGGGGACGTTAGTGCCGGCCAGCAGTTGCAGACCACCACCATGACGGGTCATGAAGCTTTCCAGCAGGGAGGCGTCCATCCGGTGGAGGTTGCGGGTGGCGTCGGCGACGGTAAACAGCGGCTTCAAGTTCAGATGCAACGCCGCGTGGCCGAGGGGAGCCAGATCCACCAAAGCAGTATTTCCGTAGGCCGAGTGCAAGGCCAAGGCTAGGTTCACCGCAACCGTCGTGGCGCCGCTTCCACCCTTGGCGTTTACCAGGGAAAAGACCTTTCCTCGGGGGCCCTCCTGACGGACCCTACGCTGAGCGGCGGTAAGGCGCACAAACGCTTCCAGCAGATCCGTAGTGGTCGTGGGACGTTCAATGAACTCACGAGCCCCGGCCCGCATGGCATTTACGATCACTTGGGGATGCGTGAGGCTTCCAATGGCGAAGACGGCAGAATCGGGCAATTCCTGGTGAAGAAGCTCAATCGCGCGTTGCGCAGGAGTGGGATTATCTGCTGGGATGTCCACCAACATGACATCGGGGCTTGCTGCCTGCACGCGACGCACGATGGGGTCGGCGGCAGCCACGGGAAAACTGGCGCAGGTATGCACCGTCCGGGCGACGCTGGTTCCGTCCACCAGCACCTGAAGCACGGTACGCTGTTCGTTGTCGGTGGCGACGATGACTACAGAAAGTTCGGGCATAACTGCGAAACGCTATTTTCTGTATTATGGCAGGCCGACAACGGGTCGGAAAGTTCCTGCTTGCGGTCTTTACTCCAAAGTCACTCCTAGAAAGTGCAACGCCCAATTCTGTGAGAGGGGACTGGGCTTCCAAGCTTAGGCCGCGATCTTAACACTTGTGCATGCCCCTTATTTCATGCCCCTTATTTAATGCTAGCAGGATTGGTTTTATCGAATTTTTCAGGATTCAAAAAAGGCTGCGGATTCGTGGGGGGAGTTGGCGCTTGTCCACTGGGTGAAATCCTACGAACGGTGCACAAAACCATTAGTTCCGAATTGTTTTTCTGCAGACTCTTGCTGCGAAAGAAGTTGCCTAGAATCGGGATATCGCCAAGGCCGGGAATCTTGTTGTAGATGTCAGTAACGCGATTGTCCATCAGCCCTGCGATAACGAAACTCTGTCCATCTTGTAGTTCAAATTCCGTTTCCGCCTTGCGGGTGCTCAAGGCTGGAACCGTGAAGCCGGAGATGGTCAAAGCATTGCTGAAGTCTAGAGTGCTCACTTCGGGCGCAACCTTCAGATGAATGTTACCGTTCGGCATAATGATGGGAGTGAATTGCAGTTTGACGCCGAAATCCTTGAAGGAGATTGTAACGGCCGTGAATCCCTGACCGGGTTGGACCAGCGGAAATGGAAACTGACCGCCAGCCAAGAAACTGGCTTCTTTACCGTTGACCGCGATCAGATTCGGCTCGGCCAGGATTTGAAGCAAGTTCTTTGTCTGCAATGCCTCAATAACGGCTCCGAAGTGAATATCAGGCCGGAAAAGAAAAAGGTTCAAAACGTTATTGATCGTTTCGGTGCTTGCGGACTGACCTATCAGTTGATTTCCGAATCCTCCGAACTGACCTGTGGTGGCTGTCCCAATCGTATTCCCAGCGCCAGTGGAGATGAAATTAGCGCCCAGCTGTGTAAATGCGCTGCGGTCTACCTCGGCGAATTTCACCTGAAGTAGAACCTCCTGAGCGCCCACGGGGCCAAACGTAAGTACATTTACCACGTTCTTGGAGTAGGCTCCGGCGAGTTCGGCCGCACGTTTGGACACATCTTCGGTGGAAACGTGTCCCGAGAGCACGACAGCAGCGCGTGAAGGCGTGACCGTGATCTGCTCGTCGGGAAAGACGCGACGTTCTTCCTCCGCGCAGGCGCTGATGTCTACGTCTACGCGGAGATCGAAGCTACGCGAACGCTCCAGTTCGTCCCAGATGAGTAAGGAAACCTCTCCGGGCGCGCGTCCATGAACCAGGATCTGAGTGGGCGTGATGACCGTGGCATACGCGACATTCGGGTCGGTGACAGAAATACGTTTCAGCCGTTCCGTGGTGTTAATCAGCAGCGATTTATCCACCATGACACGCAGGGGTGCGGAGCCTTGAGGCTGTGCTGATTGCGGAGGAAGGGTGGTGGTCTGGGTGCCGGTGGGGACCGAAGACGGGTTCTGAGCCGCATCACCTGCGGGAGATGCGGGCGCAGGCTGTTGTCCCCTGGCCTCGGATATCGCGGCTACTGGGAGAAGGAACAGGTACAACACTGCCCCCAGTAGTGCGGCCGAAAAGTTCGTCGTCAGATTTTTCTCCACATGACGAAACGCGGGCTGCTTTGTAGTTCTGCGTGGGACGAGCGCCGTTGCACTCATTTGGGTCCGTCACCCTGCTCGGGGAACTTGATAACGTCCGGCTTCTTGTCGCCCTGATACACCTCCACACCGTAAACCGTGGGAGCGGGGGCAGGCGATTCCATCTTCTTCGCCGGATGGGGATGTGTCGTCGGCTTGGCAGGGGCAAGCACGCCTTTGTAAAGGCCTGCGGTACGGGCCGCCGCGACTTCATCCTGTCGTGTGTCGAGCGGATTACGCAAAACCAACTGAATGTGGCCTTCCGAACTCGCAAGAGTGAGGCGTTGGGCATCGTCGGGAGAAACCAAGAGTGTAATTACCGGAGTGTTTTGGGCCTCGCCCGATGGTGTGCGCTCAAGGGTGTGGCCGGCAGCGATCACCGCGACGTTCTGCAGGACGGTGGTGGTCTGCTGCTCTGCGCTACCGGCCGGCGTGCCGGTGAGGAGAACATCTACACGAGTTCCGGGGCCGACGAATCCGGCGACGGAGACGACCTCGTTTACGCGCACCGATACTGCGCGCATCCCAGGTGGGATTAGAGAAGGCAAACCAGATCCAGCATTTTCTCCAGCCAGCTTGCCGGACAAGAGGAACTCTCCCTTGGCAATCGGAAGGATCACGCCGTGATCGAGAACGTCAGCCTTCCGGCGGGGAGCGGTTGGCGGAATGTCAGAAACAGGGATCTTAATAATCTTAATGTCGTGCTCTTCGACCCTGGCGCCAACTTGCAAATCGTCGGCGGCGACCATCACGTCGACGCCAGGTTGTCCGCCACCTTTCGACAGCAAGTTCCGGTACACCACGACGCTTACCAGTGCTCCCAGTGCGAGAGCCACGACTCCGATCATCAACAGACGAGTACGATTCATAACATTTCTCAACAATGGCAAACACGAGACCGGACCAGGACAACACACAGGGTCTCGAAGCAACTCAAGAGCGCCTCGCCTGCGTCAGCAGAACTTACTGAATCGAACTGGCGACCTGGGAAAATACATTGTTCGCGTTGGAGCCAATGAGCCGCACTGTACCTACCACAATCACCAGAATCACGGCGAGCATCACGGCATATTCAGCGATATCCTGCCCTTTTTCGTCACAACCAAGCCTCCGCAAAAGTTCCATACTCTGCCAGCCTCCTTCCCAAGATGCCTTTCTTGACCGGTATCCACCTCAACGCGCACTTCAGACATCGTTGCCGGGGCAACGGCATCTCCTCGATTACGGTCAGCTTCGTGGAATTAACCAAAACGACAAACCATAATACCCTGCAAATTGCCCGATAGGCGTAATTTCTTGCATACCTCCAGGCGGCTCGAGCGGGGCGCTTTGGAGTTCGATCAGTCGCCTTCCGGGGCTAGTTCCTGACCGGATATGGCTGTATGACTCGTGAAAACGCGACCTGTGTCCGTGAAGATGGTCGCTTGCCGGTCCGCATAGCTGATTGTCCATCCGGCCTGGCGACGGAGGGCCTCGGCGAGAGCAGAGTTTGCTGGTACGACCACGGTTTTCACATGCCATTGATTCAATGTCTGTTTCCAGTCGCCCTTCAGTTGAAACGTATCCGCGAATTGCTTCAGCAGATGCTCCCCGTAAAGATCGGCACGTCCGTCGATGAAGACTGGCGCATCCGGATACAGTTTCCAAATCAGGTAGCCGCCCCAATCATAGTGATTGAAGACGGGACCGTCGGTCGGGTGCATCTTGAGGAATTCAACGGCGCCAGCAGGGAAGTGTGCTTGTTCGACCAGGGGTTGCTGTTCGAGGACTCGCACGACTCGCAGGCAGACGAAAACAATCATAGCCGTGGCAATCACTGTGTTGAGCAATAATTTGGGCGAGAAGCGGGTCCTGTGAGCCCTGGTTGCCGGACCTACGGGCTCGAATTCAGGGTTGCCGGACTTTCTAAGGACAATCCAGTCGTGGAGCTGCCGCGAAAGGATAGGGACCGCGATCAAGATAAAAAATGGAATCATTCGCATGGAGAAGAGTGCGGCATAGGCGCTTCCGAGCAGCAGCAGAATATTGTGGACGCGGACTGCGCGGGGGATCCAGGCTAGAGCCGCGATCGTTCCGAGAAGCAGGAGGAGGAACGGCCAGAATTCCCGACTGTGCAAGTTAGGAGAGAACCACTCGACGATGTAATCCTGCATCGCCCGAGAGCGCAAGGTCTCGAGTGGATACGAATACAACCGGACGCCATTCGGGTTCAGCGGCACCAGGGTCAAATTGAACAGGAAGGTCAGCGCCAGTGCTTGTAAATGTGGGCGCGCCTGCTGTACGGCGACAAGTCCGAACCAGACTTCCACAAGTTCAGCAGCGATGAACAATGCCAGAATGACGAGGCCGAGTGCGTAACTGGCGTGCAGATTCACCCACAGCAACATTAGGGGGAGCGTCCACCAGAGAAGGAGGCACTTCGCTTTGGAGCGATCAAGAATTAGCAACCACAGGCTGACCAGCAGCCACGTCAGTGTCTGTGGCCGAACTCCCCAGGAAGGCGCCCCGGCGATGGCTCCCCAAACCGTCACGAATCCGGCAACGTATGGAGTCTCGGCGCAACGCAGATACAGCAGGAAGAAAGTTGCGGCGGTGATGGCGGCAGAAACCAGAATGAGTCCCGCCCATCCCCCCGTTCGATAGAGCCCATAGAGAAAAAGTTGCGACAACCACTCGTGGGCTACCCAAGGCTGTCCGCCTCGCGTGTAGGAGAAAGCATCGCTGTGTGGAACTGTCTTGTGCGCGATGATGTACTGCCCCGTCTTGAGATGCCACCACAGATCGGGATCAGAGACGTTGCGCGCCCCTACAAGGAACAGGCCCGAGACCAGGATCAGGATGAAAATGCGTCGGGTTTCGAGCAGGTGAAGCACGCGGATGGATCATACCGTGGCGGTCACAAACCAGTATAGAATTGCTCCTCTTGTACCAAAATGCGCAACGTCTCGCTTTCGGCTCAAGGAAATTCCCGCCTGATCAGCTCTTTCGCGTTCCGATCGGGAGTGCTTTGTTTGCTGGGGTTCGCAGGGCTTAATGCTTGGATGATTTGGCAGGTGCGCGATCCGATTCTTCAGGGATACGTCGACTTCGCGTCTTTCTATACCGCCGGCAGGATCGTCCAGAGCGGTCAGAGCCCAAGACTCTACGACCCTGCCCTCCAGTGGAAAGTGCAGCAGGAATTTGCTTCGACGGTCAAGATCCGTCGCGGACCTCTGCCTTACGTTCGGCCGCCGTTCGAAGCCCTTGTGTTTCTTCCTCTTGCTTATCTGACCTATCCGACCGCGTGCGTGGTCTGGATGGCACTGAAGACGATTCTTTTGTTGACGATCCCGTTCCTGTTGCCTCGCGAAGGTCACAAGGGCGAGGCGATCTCTGCTCATGCCTGGGAGGGCCTGTTGTGCCTGGCCTTCTTCCCGGCTGCTTTCGATCTTCTACAAGGACAAGATTCTATCCTGTTGTTGTTGATCCTGGTATTCGCGTTGAGACTGCTTTTGCGCGGGGCGGACGTTCAATGCGGAGTGGTGCTGGGATTGGGATTGTTCAAGTTCCACTTGATCATTCCCCTTGTCGCGATATTTTTACTGCGGAAGAAGAGCAGCTTAGTGATGGGGTTCCTGGCAACGGCTTCGCTTCTGTTCGTCGTCTCGCTGATGTTGGTAGATTGGGCTGGAATCTTGGCCTATCCGAGATATTTGTGGGGCCTTAACCAGTCGTCTGAACTCGGAATGGTCACACCGCAGAGTATGCCAAACGTTCGTGGTCTTGTGACCACGTTCCTCGGAAACGGGCCTCTTCCTGCGGTCGCGCAGTGGTTTCTTGGGGGAATGGTTATCATTGGGGTAATCGTTGCAACCCGATCTTGGCGGGGCGATGAGCGGCGTTTTGTCGCCGCATCTTTCTGTTTTTCGATCGTGGTGATACTAGCGACGAGCTATTACTCGTATAGCTATGACATGACATTGCTTCTGTTGCCCTTATTCCTTCTCAGCAAAAACATCTTCGAAGGCTCTGAAATCACCGGATGGCCGCGAACACTCTTTATTGCAGCCGTTGCTGTGCTGCTATGCACTCCATTGTCCTGGATACTGGCTTTACGTGTAGGCCAGTTCCGCTTGATGGGACTTGTTCTGCTGGCTCTTGCCGGGTCGATCTCCGCCTTATTGAAATCTTGGGAGGGTTGTCCTGGCGAATTCTGACTCTCACGTGCATTAGCGGAGTGCAGGCTGGAATGAAGATTGTGGCTCGCAAATTAGTTGATGGCGCCTTGTCCCCCAAGCGTTCCGTTGGGTGCTGGAGCCTGACCAACACCATCGCGGCAGAACAATCGCCTGAGCGCACGGATCAAGCGGTGGCAATGGATGGTTTTTCCGCTGCTTTTCGAAGCAGCACCACGGCTAACATAGGCAGGTACATGAACAGCACCATCCACCGTCCCACCTCAATGTAGCTATGTGGTGCATGATACCAGCGGTAGAGACCCGCGCCCCAACTGAAGAAAATCGTCCAGATAATTTCCCGGCGCGTCTTGGGAATCAGCCAAAGAATGAAGGTGTCGTAGAACCAGCGCTGCGGCATCAGCGCAGCCAGCAGCAAGAGCAGCGCATCGCGGTCGCGATACCTGAGAAGAGCTAGAGCGAGCAAGGGGCCTGGGACGATCAGCAGTGGCACGAAGCGGTTGTAGAGGTAAAAATGGCCAGCCCACAACCACGGCCATCCTGGCATAACGAGAAGTGAGAGCGCTATTAGCATGGTGCAGGCCAGTACACCTCGCCAAGTTGGTGTGGTGAGTGCGACCGGAAGTCCCAACTGTGGCTTTGCTAAGGTGGCTGGCAACAGGAGGGGAAAGAACGCGCTGGCCATAATAAGGGGTGTCCATTGCGCCTCGATGATGCCGGCCCAATAAGGGTAGGCAAGGAAGACCAGCAACCGGCGATAACCATAGCGCGATAGGCCAAGGGCCATGAGGGCCGAACTGATTCCGTAGAACGCGCCTCCGGCAGCTTCGGGGCGCATCCACGCAAAGGGCAGGCCAAAGACCGCGCAGGTGAGAGGATACAACTGCATTGGTCGGGCGTAAGGATTGCGGTGCGCCAGCAGGTCTTCGGCAGCCCAGACGGCCCAGTTGAAGTCCCCGGCGCCAAGGTGAAAATGCATAAGCAGGAACCAGCAGTAGACCCCGCTGCCAACCCCAATTGCCATCGAGACCGCGATGCGCCATCGCATTGAACAATGTTTCGCCCACTAAGTTGTAACATGAATCGGTTTGATTAAAGACTCGTCCAAATTGGGATCACCCCGATTGCGAAAACGCCCGCGATCCGCCTTTCCTATCGTTCTTACGCTGCTGGCGGCGGCGAGCATGTGGTTTTACGTGGAGCGGATCTTGATACCGCAGCAAGTTCGAGATGCAACGGCTCACAACCGGCCGCGCGGTAATCTTTCCGACCTTTACCCAAGGTGGCTGGGAGCCCGTGAGTTGCTGCTTCACCGGCGCAATCCCTACAGCCACGACGTTACAGTGGAAATTCAACAGGGATTTTATGGGCGCCCCCTTGATGCTTCGCGTCCGGACGATCCCAGGGATCAGGAAGCCTTCACTTACCCCGCTTATGTTGTGTTCTTGCTGGCGCCGTTTGTCGGGTTTCCCTTTCCCGCGGTGCAGATTGTTTTTGGTTGGATTCTCGTAGCGCTGAGCGCGGCAAGCGTTCCCCTGTGGCTAATGGCATTGCGTTGGAAGCTACCGCCCATGACGATGGCGATTTGTCTCGCACTCACTCTAGGCAGTTTTCCAGTAGCGCAGGGCGTTAAACTCCAGCAGTTGAGTCTGCTGGTGGGGGGGTTTTTGGCCGTATCTGCGGCCTGTGCTGTGAACGGGTATCTATTTTGTTCCGGAGCGCTATTAGCACTGACCACCATCAAACCGCAGCTGGCCGGACCCATTGTGGTCTGGCTGCTGTTGTGGGCATCCAGTGAGTGGCGGGCGCGGCGGCGGCTGGTATTTGGATTTGTCTCGCTTATGGCGCTGCTGCTTGCGGGAGCCCAATTTCTATTACCCGGCTGGTGGCGGATGTTCGCAGAGGCACTCCGCCAATATCATCAATATGCGCAAAACCAATCGGCCCTTGATCTGTTGGCCGATGGGACACTCGGTCCACGGGTCGGACTGGCGCTGGGTGTTGTTGCCGGTTTAGCGTGCGGAATCGTGGCGTGGAGGACGCGGGGTCAAAAGGCAGACACTCCCGAATTTGCGCACGCTCTTGCCCTGGTGCTGGGGTTCACGGTAGTGATAGTGCCCGTTACTGCTTATAACCAAGTGCTACTTTTGCCCGCAATTTTGTGGCTGGCACGGCAATGGGCGGTCAGGAGTCGCGCGCCAGCAATCGAACTCTTGCTGTATGCGGTCGCCGTGGTTGTTTTGGCGTGGTCGTGGATCGGCAGCCTGACTTTAAGCGCCGCTTATTTCCTTCTGTCGCCCACGAGGGCACAGAGCACCTGGAGGCTGCCGTTTTATTCGACGTTGGCGCTACCAGTGCTAGTTCTTGCCCTGCTTTTTTGGGAGCGGGGAAGAACGCGCCTTGCGGGACCGCGTGTTGCCAGATCATCCGGCGGGGTAAGTGATTGAGCGATCTACAGGGGTGTCCTAGTCAGCCGAGCGCCGATTTTGTCGATCGTACCTAAGATGGGGCTGGCAGCGATGAGTGCCCGCATAACTTCAGCAGCCCGTCAACTAAGTTGCTGAGCTCGGTTCCGCCGTACGAGGAATGTGCAGACAATCAACAAGGTAAGCAGTGGAACGGCGACCATTACGTACCTGTGCGCCTCCAATGCCAGCAAGTGCAGTGGAGGCAGAAACAACAGTGCGATCAACCCTTCGACCAGCCATCGCGCAGGTTTAGTAAGAGCAAACCTGCCTTCGACACGCACGCGGTAAAGCAGCAGAGAAATCGGCAACAAAAGGAGGCTGAGATCGTGAGGATTGAGATGATAGCTGATCAGGAGCGCAAACAATATCGTATTCCCGAAGTCGACATCGAAGGCCACTTGGTTCTTGGGAGCGCAGATGGGATATGATGCGACGGTCGCACCTTGCCACCCGATCAACGCTATAAGCAGTGCGGACACCGACAAGAACGCGGTCGTAAAGATCGCGAAAGGCGATCCGTCGTTGTGGACGAGTAGATAGGACAATCCGCGGAAGTTGGCCATGGCTTGCGGAAAAACTCCGGCAAATGGCTGCTCTCGTAGGTGAAGGAGGAATTTTGGGTAGGCGGCGAACACCGCCCATCCTGAGATCGCCGCCGACAGTGCGGCCAGGGCTACGGCCATAAGAGCAAATCCGCGCAGAAAACCCTTTCGGCATTTATGCAGTGCGAGGACCAGCGCCAACGGTAGCACGAGATGAAACTTGAAAAGGCCCAAGCCAAGCCAGCACCCTGCGGCGAAAGCGCGGTTGCATTTGAGGGCGGTGAAGGCAAGAGTGACGAACAACAGCAGAAGCACTGAGTCCTGACCTTGCAAGAAATTCAGCAACGCGGGAACAAAGGTAAGCGAGGCCATGAGAAGCAGGCGCCAGTCCCAAGCCGGCAATACCTCACTAGCTAGTTTCCGTGCAATTAAAGTAAGAAATGCTAGATTGAGCACAGTCCAAAGCGCGTAGGCGCTGTTCAGCGGAAGCCAGGCTACTGCGAGATAGAACAAAGCTTCGAAGGGCGGATGAATGTAAAGCGTGCCGACTCGTCCCACGTAACGCGACTGGAACTGACGCTGAACTTGGGCATCGTAGAGTTCGTGTCCGTGGCCTGCGATCAACAAACGCGAAGCGGAGTAGAAGTCAGGAAAGTCGGTTCCGTCGGAGGACGCGGAGAAGTGCGCGCAGAAAAATACGGTGAGGGCGCTCAATAGGATCAGAAGCATCAGGGTCTTCATCCATCGGATGAGAGAGTGGGGTCGAGTAACAGCCACGGGGAGCACGCCGCCGAGTCTATCGAAGGCGTGGCAGAATCGCTAGCCTTGGTTTCGCGAAAGCCCTTGCCGCCAGAGGATGGATTTCCGATGATATTTCTGTCAACAGCAGTTGAGTCCGGACTAACATACACTGGCGTTACATCTCAAGGTCATGAAAACGACATCCCATCCTCATAGCTCTGGCTCGGGCGTGTTTCCGGGCTTGGTTTTCGTCCAGGGTAACGAGCAAACCAAGGTTGTGCTCAACCGGACTCCGTTCAGCGTGGGGCGGAAGGTGGACAAGGATTTAGTAATCGCCGACCCGCGGGTCTCGCGCGACCACGCGCTCATCGTCCTAGAAGACGGCGATTTCTTCCTGCTCGATCAAGGCAGCAAGCACGGCACGTTCGTAAATGGAGAGCGCATCCAGAGGCAGAAACTGGAGCGCAACGACCGCTTGGAGTTCGGCGCGCGCGACTCGGCCTACGTTATCTTCAACCCGGCGCAGGACACTTCGAACACAGCGCGCGAGTTTTTAAGCCAGATCTCAGGCATCCAGATCTCGCAAGAAGCCACCGACTTGGAGAAGTTAACGCTCTTCCTGGAAGCGGCGCGCAAGCTGAATACCATAGGGGTACTCGACGAGATTCTAGTGACCATGCTCGACGTGACCTTGCGGCTGATCCGAGCCGAGCGCGCCTACGTTTTTCTCAAGGAGGAGGACGGGAAGCTGCGCCTAGCCGCGGGACGAAATGCCCAAGGCGAGCCTCTGCTGGATGACAAGACCATTTCGCACTCGATCTTGGAAGAGTCGCTGCGTTCCAACTCGGAATTTCTCTTGAGCGATACCAGCCAATCACTCGATATGGCGGGGCGTCAGAGCATTGTTGCTTACGATCTGCGCACCGTGGTCTGCATTCCGCTGCGCAAGATGCGTGTGCAGTCGTTCCGCGATGTCCAAACGCCTGTGCCTCCCCCCAGGGCCGCAGAAGTTTTGGGAGTCTTGTACCTGGATTCACGCTTTGCTTCGCGGGATATCTCAGGGGTGGGACATGACATTCTGCACGTAATCGCGACTGAAGCTGCGTCACTGATCGAGAACGCGCGGCTGGTGCAGGCGGAGGAGGAAGCACGCCGTTACCAGCAGGAACTGGCCATCGCTGCGAGCATTCAGCAACGGCTGATGCAAGTGAAGATTCCCGAGGTACCGTTCGCGCGGCTTCGGGGACGGAATCTCTCCTGCAAAGAGATCGGAGGAGACTTCTTTGATGCGCTCAACACCAAAGAGGGTCTGGCGGTCGTGTTGGCCGATGTCAGCGGCAAAGGAGTCTCGGCGGCCTTGCTGGCCTGCCAGCTGCAGGGGATGATCTATTCGCATCTGAGCGCAGGCATGCCGCTGCTGCAAGTGGTCGAGGCCGTGAATCGCTTCTTTACCGAAAAGCTGGTTGGAGAAAAATATGCAACCATGCTCCTGGCGCGGCTGCGGCGGGATGGCGACCTCGAATACGTAAACTGCGGACACGTGCCTCCCCTCCTCATTTGTAACGGAGAAGCCATTCGTCCACCACACGGTAATGTGCCCGTAGGGCTTCTGGCCGACGTTACCTATGAAAGTTCGCGCTGCCAACTGAATGCCGGCGACAGTTTCATAATGGTAACCGACGGCGTTACCGAAGCCGAGAACGCCATGGGAGAATTCTTCGAAGACTCGCGGCTGGAAGCGGTTGCGGCCAAGGACCCAACGCTGGAAGGCATCTTCTCGGCGGTTGCTGCGTTTTGCGGCGGGACGTCTCTAGGCGACGATTGTACGGTAGTCGAGCTGTACTACAAGGGGCAGCATGCGCCAGCCGGCTAAAGCTTCAGTTCCCAGGTTTCCGCGACCAGGTTCTTGCCCCAGCTGAAGTGTGGTTTTTTCCCCACGAGCTTAAACCCGGCCTTGTCGTAGATATGGCGCGCGGTCTTGAGTTCGCTCTGGGTCCAGAGCGCAATCTTTTTGTATCCAGCGTGCCGCGCAAATCGTATGCATTCGCTCACCAGGCGCGCGCCAATACCCAAACCCCGTGCCGCGGGTTCAACGAGCAGAAGGCGTAGCTTCGCGATTGTCTTCGATTTTCTTACCAGGAACACGCTACCGACAAGTGCACCATCTTGCTCAGCCATCCAGCAACGCTCCCATTTTGCTTCGTAATTGGCGATAAATTCCGCCACAATCGACGCCACCAGGGCCTCGAAATGCTCGTCGTACCCGTATTCCTGAGCATAAAGAACGCCATGCCTGTGGACGACCCAGCCCATATCTCCCGGCTGATGATAGCGGAGCAAGTAGGGAGGCGTGGCTTTCTCTGTAGTTCCGCCGAGCAGGAGCTCAATCGTACCCATCGCATCGATCAGGCGTTTCTGTTCAGGCCTCGAGAGGCGGCTTAGCATCGCTCCCGTCTCTTGATGCGAATGCGCGTCAAGCGGGGCGAAGGCCGTGTGCCCTCCCGGAGTGAGTCGGAGCAGGCTCTGGCGGCCATCGGCTTCCGACGGCGTTTTCGCGATCAGACGCCGTTTCTCGAATCGATGAACAATCCTGCTGAGATATCCAGGATCCAGCCCCAGATCCTTTCCTAATGCCGTCGCGGTGAGATTGGGACGATGAGCGAGCTCGTATAAGACGCGACTCTCGGTTAGAGAAAACCGGGTGTGATAGAGGCCTTCATCGAGGACACCAATACGCCGGGTATAGAAACGGTTGAATCGCCTCGCTCGCGCAATCGAATAGTCGAGTCCGGATGGATTCCCGATCATCATGCGGGGGTTCAAGTCATTGCTATTGTCAATTAATTATTTGACCTAGTCAACTATCTAAGTTGTTCCAGGAGACGGAACGCTGACCAGTTCCCGCGGCCGGTTTACGTCTACATTAGGCGTAAAAAACCGCGATCGAGATGAACAAGATCAGATTACTGCTCCCTCGAGCTCCGGCTCAGCTTCCGCGGTGTCTCCCGGTTCAGCAATGGCCGCATGCTTCCGAGCTACCAGCATGTAGATAGACGGCACCACGAATAGAGTGAAGAGCGTGCCTATGATCATGCCGCTGACCAGCATGATCCCGATGCTATTGCGCGCGCCAGCCCCGGGACCTCTCGCGAGTACAAGCGGGAAGTGACCGGCGACGGTGGCGGCGGTCGTCATGAGAATCGGCCGCAGGCGAGTCTCGGCTGCTCCAATGACGGCAGCCATCTTTTCTTTTCCGGTTTCCTGGAGATGGTTTGCAAACTGCACAATAAGGATGCCGTTTTTCGAGACCAGACCAACCAAAGTGATCAGTCCTACTTCGCTGTAGATGTTAAGCGTCGTCAGCCCCAGAAACGAGAACATGAGTGCCCCAGAGATGGCTAGCGGCACCGAGCCGACAAGGACGATGAAGGGATCGCGGAAGCTCTCGAATTGCGCGGCCAACACCAGATAGATCAGGACGGCTGACAGCAAAAAGGTACCGAGAAACTTGCTGCCCTCAACGCGGAGCTGGCGAGACTCGCCCGCGTAGTCAACCGTGAAGCCCTGAGGCAATATCTTTTTGGCTTCGTCTTCCAGGAAAGTGAGTGCCTTATCGAGCGGGACGTTCGGGGGCACCACGCCCTGAATCCGCACAGCGTTAAGCTGCTGGAATTTCTTCAGCTCCCTCGGCTCGGTGGTGGTCTTCAGGGTGGCGAAGGTGGACAACGGAACCAATTTGTTGTCCGATCCTTTTACATAGATCTGCGCCAGTTGATCGGTCGTCAAACGTTCCACGCGCTTGACCTGCGGAATGACCTTGTAACTCTGTCCTTGAATGCTGAAACGGTTCACATAGTTTCCGCCGAGAAGGGTCGAAAGATCCTTGCCGGCTTGGCTCAGGTCAACCCCTTGGGAGCGCAGTTTGTCGCGATCAAAGACCACCTCGGTCTGGGGCTGGTCAAACTTCAGGTCCGAGTCGGCGAAGATGAACATTCCGCTGGCGAAGGCCTTGCCCACGAGCTGGTTGGCGAACTGGACGAGTTGCTCAGGCTCCGCCGACGAAGCGATGACGAAGTCCACGGGGAAGTTGCCTCCCCCCGGCAGCGGCGGTGGTGTGAGCGGGATAACGCGAATGCCAGCGATCTTCGATAAGGGCCCAGTGGACTGGACCAGAAGCTGCTGAGCGGTCTTCTTGCGCTGGCTCCATGATTTGGTGACCATGCCTCCGAAACCGCCGTTAGGACCAGTGATCTGGAAGATGCTCTCGCTCTCGGGAATCGCGTGGTAAACATCGTAGATCTGCGAGGCGAAAAGCTTGGTCTGATCGAGGGTTGAGTTGGCGGAAGCCTGCACAACTCCGAAGACCACACCCTGGTCCTCCGCCGGTGCAAGCTCGCGCTGGGAGAAGATATAAAACGGCACAACCAACAGCACCACGATCACCCAAACCCCGAGAACCACTGGCCGGTATTGCAGCGTGCCCGTCAGAATCCGGGCGTAAGCGTTGCGCACGCTGTCAAAACGGCGGTTGACCCATCCCGCGAAGCCGCGCTCGGTATCGCCTGCGCGCAGCAACTTGGAAGCCATCATCGGTGATAGCGTCAGCGCGACAATTCCAGACACCAGTACCGCCCCGGCGAGAGTGAAAGCGAATTCACGGAACAACGCACCGGTTAAACCTCCCTGGACGCCAACGGGCGCATAAACCGCGGCCAGGGTGATGGTCATCGCGATGATCGGACCTACCAACTCACGGGCTGCGTCGATGGCCGCGCGGTAAGGGGTCTTGCCCTCATGCAGGTGCCGCTCCACGTTCTCCACCATCACGATAGCGTCGTCCACGACCAGGCCGACGGACAGCACAATCGCCAGCAGAGTCAGCAGGTTGATGGTGAAACCGGCCGCAAACATCAGGAAGACCGCGCCGATGAGTGAAATGGGAATTGCGACCACCGGGATAAGCACGGATCGGAACGAACCCAGGAACAAAAAGATGACCACAACAACGATGAGGAGGGTCTCGGTCAGGGTACTCAAGACTTCTTTGATCGCGTCCTGAATGTAGGCGGTCGAGTCATAGGGTATGCCGACCTTCATACCGGCCGGCAACTGCTCTCGAATTTGCGGAATGACATCGCGAACTTGTTTGATGACATCGAGTGAGTTGGCCGTGGGCAGCACCCAGATGCCCATAAAAGTCGCAGCCTCGCCGTTAAAGCGAACATCCTCGTCGTAGGTCTCCGCGCCCAGCACAACGTCAGCAATTTCGCCGAGATGAACGATCGTTCCTTTGTCCTGCTTCACCACCAGTTGGCGAAAGTCCTCGGCTGTGCGCAGATCGGTGTTCGCCACCAGGTTCACCGACACCATGGAGCCTTTGGTTCGCCCCAGGGCTGAAAGGTAGTTATTGTTGGCCAGCGCATCGTGCACCGAAGATGGCGTAATTCCAAGAGCCGCCATCTTTTCCGGTTTGAGCCAGACGCGCATAGCGAACGTACGTTTACCAAGAATATCGGCGCGCTGGACGCCACTGATCGCACTCAGTTTGGGCTGGATAACGCGCGTCATGTAGTCCGTGATCTGGTTCTCATCGAGATCAGAGGACGAGAACCCCAGGTACATTGCGGCAAATTGAGTGTCTGCGGTTTCGAGGTCAATGACCGGAGCTTGGGATTCAGGAGGCAGGTCATTACGCACCTGTGCGACCTTAGCCTGTATCTGAGTGAGTGCCGCATTCGTGTCGTAGTTAAGCTTCAAATGCACGGTAATCGTGCTAATTCCCTGCGCGCTCGACGATTCCATGTAATCAATGCCGTCGGCGCTGGCGATCACACGCTCCAACGGGGTAGTAATAAATCCTCGAACCAGGTCAGCATTGGCGCCGACGTACACCGTAGAGACCTGGACGACCGCAATGTCGCTACGCGGATACTGACGCACGCTGAGTGACCGGATGGACTGCAGACCCGCGATCAAAATAACTAAGTTGACGCAGATGGCGAGAACTGGCCGCTTAATGAACAGATCTGTAAATTTCATCAGTTGTCCTCGGGCTTGGGAGACGGATTGTTTCCCGGTTGGATCTTGTTGTTAACGGCCACTGCCGCCCCGTTACGCAGTTTGAAGGCACCCGAGGTGACAACTTCGTCGCCCTGGTTAAGACCGGACACGATGCCGACTTGATCGCCGCGCGCGCCCGCAATTTTCACGAACTGCTGACGTACTCCACGGTAGGTTTTCCCGTCTGGCCCTTTGAGATCCGTGACAATATAGACGGAATCGCCGAAGGGCGCGTAGTTAATTGCGGATGCCGGTAGGGGGAACAGCGAACGCTGCGCCCCCACCCCGACTTCCACTTGAACAAACATGCCCGGACGCAGTTTGTTTTCAGGATTAGCCAGCGTCGCCTGCACCTGAACGTTGCGGGTAGATTCGTCCACAGTCGACTCGAGCGCATTCACCCGTCCCGAGTACTCGTGGCCACTCGCACCGTCGGTCGAAATCTTTACGTTCTGTCCCGGTCGCATCTGGCTCATTACCTGTTGTGGCACGTTGAAGTTGGCATAGATGGGATTCAATGCCTGCAAAGAGACGATTGCAGTGCCTGCGGACATGTACTGCCCCAGGTTGACTTGCCGGATACCCAAGATTCCCGAAAAAGGCGCCCGA
>WNGL01003334.1_pt1 | contig 29478 bp, 34 predicted proteins | sample 5400591 | NCBI WGS metagenome assembly WNGL01 (sample SAMN13153377, study PRJNA577476) | soil metagenome | isolation source: 80 cm soil or saprolite under Garry oak tree replicate 1 | place: USA:California | collected 2016-06-15 | reverse complement strand
CGAGAACGCGCACAAGGCGCTCGAACATTTTCGCAACGAACATGGACGGGAGCCAAACAGTCTCGAGCGTATTCAAGTGATCATCGCCGGCGCGAAAGGCGTCGGCCGCGCGCTGTTTTTTGCTCTGCTTGTGATCACAGTAAGCTTTGTCCCGGTCTTTTCGCTCACGGCGCAGGAGGGCCGGCTTTTCCGCCCCCTCGCCTTTACAAAAACGTTCGCCATGTTCTTTGCCGCGTTTCTTGGCGTCACACTCGTGCCAGTGCTGATGACGCTGCTCATTCGCGGGAAAATCACACCGGAAGAGAAAAATCCGGTTAACCGGTTTCTGATCCGGGCCTATCAACCAGTCGCAGATTTTGTGTTGCGCTATCGCTGGTTCACGCTCGGGGCCGCGCTGATTGTTTTGCTGGTTACGATCTTTCCATTCAAGAGACTCGGCAGCGAATTCATGCCGCCACTGAACGAAGGAACGCTGCTTTACATGCCGACGGCAGTACCCGGCATGTCGATCACCGAAGCGACCAAGATTCTCCAGATACAAGATCGACAATTAAAAAAAATCCCGGAAGCCGTGACTGTGTTCGGCAAAGCCGGGCAGGCCGATACACCCACCGATCCAGCGCCGTTGTCGATGTTTGAAACGGTCGTGGCTTTGAAGCCGCCTGACCAATGGCGGCGCGGAATGACCTGGGAAAAGCTCCTCGCCGAAGTGAACGCGAACATTAAGACGCCAGGCATGGCGAACATTTTCTGGATGCCCATCCAGACGCGCACCGAAATGCTGACGACCGGATTTCGCAGCATCCTCGGCGTAAAAGTTTTTGGTCCCGATCTTGGTGAGATTCAAAAGCTTGCTGTCCAGATTGAAAAGGAACTCGCCGATCTTCCGAACACGCGCAGTGCCTTCGCCGAGCGCACGGTCGGCGGGTATTTTCTCGATTTCACTGTCAATCGCGAGGCGGCCGCGCGGTACGGTTTGAAAGTCGGCGATGTAAACGACATCGTCGAATCGGCCATCGGCGGCAAGAATATCACCACCACGGTGGAAGGCCGCGAGCGGTATCCGGTCAACACGCGTTACGCGCGCGATTTTCGCGAAGACCTCGACGCGCTCAAACGGGTACTCGTACCTACGCCCACGGGGGCGCAGGTTCCGATCTCGATGTTGGCCGACATTAATTATAAAACGGGCCCGCCCTCGGTGCGCAGCGAGAACGGCAAACTGGTCGGGTTTGTCTTCGTGGACATTACCACCAGCGACATCGACGGCTACGTACGCAAGGCCTCAGAACATCTTGCTCAGCGGATTCAATATCCGCCGGGCTATTACATCGAATGGGCCGGCCAGTTCCAATATCTGCAAGCGGCCAAGGAGCGGCTCAAAGTCGTAGTGCCGTTCACACTCCTGATCATTTTTGTGCTCTTGTACATCAGCACACGCTCGGTAGTCAGGACATTGATCGTTTTGTTGACCGTGCCGTTCTCGTTAGTCGGCGCGTTTTGGCTGCTCTACTTGTTAGGCTACAACATGAGCGTCGCCGTCTGGGTGGGGCTCATCGCACTCGCCGGCGTCGGAGCCGAGACCGGCGTCGTCATGCTGCTCTATCTCGACCACGCCTGGGACAATTTCAATGCTGATGGGCGAATGAACAACATGCGTGATTTGCACGCTGCGGTGATGGAAGGCGCGGTGCAACGGATCCGGCCCAAGATCATGACCGTTTGCGCGATTCTATTCGGCCTCTTGCCGATCATGTGGTCCCCCACTCTGCAAGCCGGCGCCGACGTAATGAAACGCATCGCCGCACCGATGATCGGCGGCATCATCACTTCAGCAATTCTCGAGCTGTTGATCTTCCCGGTGATTTACATCGTGTGGCGCAAACGCGAACTACCCGATCAGACCGAAGAAGAAGCACCTTTGATTCCGCCAGCGTTGGTCGTCTCGCGCGAGAATCGGCAGCGAGTGTTACGATGGATTGCACTGATCGGTGTCGTGATCGCGCTGTTTTACGCGGGTAATTTCCTTTGGAAGAAACTTCCGACGCGCAAAATCTCAGGCGCGCCATTTGCGACCCAGACTGTGAATGACCTAACGGTGAACTTCATTCATCCGCAAGGCCAGCTTCGCCGCGGCAACAACGAATTCCTCATCGAATTCCGAAACGCCCAAGATCAACTCGTCGATGTGGGGAACGTAAAGTTCGATCTCGACATGAACATGCCCGGAATGCAGATGCATTCCGGCGGTACAATTGAACGAACAAATACGCCTGGGCGGTACCGCGCCAAAATCAAGATCGACATGTCCGGCGATTGGAACGCGAAAATTTCTTTCGATAGCCCGCACGGAAAAGGTCAGCAGAGTTTCTCGCTAACGGCAAAATGAAATTTAAGGTGCCCAGGGGCGGCGATTACGCGATCTTCTAAGCAAATGTGATGATCTCGAAATCTCCTGAGAGTCAGGAATCGTTGAGGGTTGGCGCGGCTGCCAAGGCGGCCGGGGTCGGTTTGCAGACGCTCCATTATTATGAGCGACTTGAGCTGTTGCCAAAGCCGAAACGTTCCGCGGCAAATTATCGGCTTTACTCGCCTGAAGCGATTCGTCGTGTCCGATTCATCAAGAAAGCGCAGGCGCTGGGCCTGACGCTCGAGGAAACAAAACAAATCCTGGATTTGAAGGATCACGGTCGCGAACCGTGCCGTAAAGTAGCCGAGCTTGGCGAAAAACATTTGCAAGAGATCGATGGGCGTCTCGCGCAACTGCGCGCCTATCGCCGGGCGCTTGCGCAAGCGGTCAGCGGGTGGCCCAAGAAAAACCTTTCCGAACGGCATTGCGCGGGTGAGTTTTGTGATCTGATCGAGCGGCTGCCGTAGCGCCAAAAATATTTCAAAAACCCTTTGACTCTCTATCTAGCTAGAGGGTCTAGCGTTTCGGCATGAAAGCAAAACAGGCCGGAATCTTGTCGGCGCTTCTTGCATCGGCATGTTGCATCGGGCCATTGCTGCTCGTGGCAATCGGAGTTGGCAGCGGCGCGGTATGGGTCGGGCGTTATCATTGGTTTTTCCTCATCGGCGGCATCGCAGTGCTCATTTGGGCGTGGGCGAAATATCTGCGCGAGAAAACAATTTGTGATTGCGAGCATAAACCCATGGGAGGGCGACGAAGCGCAATGCTCCCGTTGCTCATCACCACGGCGCTTGTGCTCGGCTTCGCCGGTCTGAACATAAGCCGCTACGTGTTCGCGGGCACGCCGGTTGTGGCACAAACACAAACGCACCTCGCGAACGGACTGAATCGCATCGTCGTTTCCGTGGAGGGACTGAGCTGCGTGACCTGCGAAATTCCGGTGCGCCATGCGCTCAGGCGCATCGACGGCGTCAAAGCCGCGCACGTCAGCGCCGCGACCAAAACCGCAACGGTGGATTACGAACCGGCAAAAACGAATCCCGAACAACTGGTCGCGGCAATTAACTCCACCGGCTATCGCGCGTCGCTGCCTAAGAAATAGGAATTTCACTGAATCATCGACTTGAAAGGACAAAAAATATGAAGACACACCTCGTTTTGATGAGCGCGTTGCTTTACGCGACACTCGCAAGCGCCGTCGAAAATGCAGCGGCCGCCACCCCAGATCGGATCAGCGTATTCAAAGTTCCGTTAGTCTGTCCGGCCGCGCCACAGATCGGTTGCGGCAGCGCTTCAAAGCCAATTCTTTTAGACTTGGAGCGCCAACCTGGCGTGCTCGAAGCGTGGTTAAATCGCGCCGGAACAATAATCTCCGTGGTGTGGAAGCCCGACTCGGACGCTGAAACTCGACGCAATGTGACGGCGGAACTCAAGGAAGACCACGCAACGGAATTGGAAGGCAAGTCTCGCGACAACGCGGTGAAGGACTTCTTGTCTGGTAAGGGTTGGTATCGCGGCGCCGATGTGGATCGGCTGAGTGAAGAAGAAGCTGACATTATCGCTGCGAGGCTGGTTCGCTTGGTGCAAGCAAAGACGGCCCTGCCGAAAGATAAAGCGGAAGAACTGCAACACGCCTTCTCGGACACGCTGCGCAAGGACTTAACTGGCAAAAGCGTCGGCCCGAACCGACTCGAAGACGTCGCGCGCGAATATCTCGATCAAGAGCAAATAAAGATCTTGAAAGAGGCAATCAAAGACGAAGTGGCGATCGAAAACGGTGAGCGGCCAGTGCCGAAAGAAGGCTGAGACATGGCGAGCGGACCGATCTTGCAGTCGATTATCACTTGTCCGCGGTGTAGACATCGGGCCGAAGAAACCATGCCGACGAATGCGTGTCTCTTCTTTTACGATTGCCCAGCGTGTGGTGCGAAGCTTAAACCGAAGGCTGGCGATTGTTGCGTCTTTTGCAGTTACGGATCGGTGGCGTGCCCGCCGAAACAGCTGGATGCGAGTTGCTGCGCATAAGCTAAGCAAACGATGACTCTCTTCGGAGTTTGACGACTATGACGAAGGGAGGTGATGACATGAAGAAGACGATCTTAAGCGTTGGTCTTGTGCTTGCGATTTTTGCAACGACCGCATTTGGCGCGGCGCAGAAATACACCTGCCGCGTAACCGGCAAAACACTGGACAAGTGCTGTTGTGAGATGAAAGACGGCAAGTTCTACTGCAAGCTGACCAAGAAAACCTACGACCAGTGCTGCTGCGACATGAAGTGATCGGCGACTTTCGAATAGCACGCGAGTGGTTCAGCCCATTGCGCGCTGCTTCGAAATAGATCCCGCGAAAGATTAGCACGCGAGCCGCATTGCTGCGGCCCGCTCACGTTAATGGTGCTGATTTATAACTTAATAGCCACCGAAGCTGAAGCGCAGGTAAGGCCAGTACCCGTATCGGTAAGGATAGTATCCGCAGGGACGATACCCGTAATATGGATCATAGCACCAACCGGATCGGTAACCATAATAGCCTGCATACGGATAGCTGTAGCCGAAGCCGGAATAGCCGAACCCGGAATAGCCGAACCCGGAATATCCAGAGTACGGATACCAGGAACTACCTCCCCAGTCACCGCCGCCGCGTCCGACAAAGCCTTGCCGCGCAAAACCGCGTTGCCCAATTCTCGCGCCGCCACCACTTGCGAAGCCGCGGTGTACACCTCCGCCACGGGCAAAGCCGCCGCTTCTCATAGCGGCATGACCTCCGCCACGCGCAGAGCCAGCATGTCCCATAGCGGCATGACCTCCATGACCTCCGCCATGCCCGCCTCGGTGTCCTTCGCCACCGTGTCCGCCACGCGCGAACGCGTAGCCAGTAGGTAAGACGAAGAGCGATGCCGCCGTTGCTGCACAAAGCAGAATGCGGAGCCGTCTACCGATATCTAATGTCTGTTCTTTCATACAACCTCCTATTAATTAATCGTAATTAATCGCGACAGTAAGCGTCCCAGCGCCCTGATTTTGTTTTGGTCAGGCATTAGAGAACAGGTGGCGATTTCGGACAAGCTCCGCGGCACACACGCGGAGCGCCTCGAGTGCACGCGCGAAATCTACGATCAAATTCGAGCCCGCATCGGGATGTGGTTCAACGAGATGTGTGCCGTAGAGGCCTGAAAGAACTCAGCAAGTTTAGAGGAACCCTGGCCACGAATCTGGCACGGTGGAAACATAAAAGGCGCGGTCCTATTGCAGCCGAGTTCTGCGCTCTAATCGAGCGAGCCGGCGGAATGGGGTCGGATCTCGACCTTTTTCAAGCGACGGAGCGAGACGCCTGGCTTACATCTTCGCGCAGTCGCAGCTTTTCCCGCAATTGCATTCCTTGCCGTTATTCATCGGGCAGTTTTTGCCGGTCTTTTTGCAATTCGGCTTGTCCGCCGCGAAACCTACTGTGCAAATCGCTGCCGCCAGAATCGAAAACAAGATTTTCATGTAATTCTTCATAGCTTTAATCTTGTCCGCGATATCATGGTGGCGCTAGCAAAAAAAGAAGTTCGCCTGGTTGGAGAAAAACATTTGAACATTGCACTCTTTAGACTCGGAGTCATGGCTCCGCGCGGGTTTCAGAAAACATTCGAGGGACTGACCAATTCCAGCACGTGATGGTGCTCACGTCGATCATCATCGGCCTCGGCATTACGCACATCCTCGTGGGCATCGGCTCGGCGATCGATCGGCTAAGCGGCCATGGACACCGCTTGCAACTTAGTTGGGCGCACGGTGCCTGGCTGGCCGCTTTGTTCGTGTGGAATGGTGTTGTTTTGGTGGTGGCAGTTCCGCCTGCTGGGGCTCTTGAAGACTTTATGGCAGTCGTGTTCTTGCTGTGGCTGGTGATCGTAGGCTTTGAGATAATATCCCAGCCTCAATTCTCGGTAGGCGGGAAGCATCATCGATATCTATCGAAAATATTACGTTGGAAGATGAGCACGTTCGTTATCGCCATTTCTTATTTAGCAATGGCTCTGGCTGCATTAGCTATGGAATTTGCCTTTCACATCCTGGGATTAGTGACCTCTGGGAGATTCATTGGGCCAACAGCACGAATATTCTCCTGGCCGTGAACTGTCAGGGCTGCGACCTCGGCGTGCGCAACTGACAGTCGGGCCACGTCGGTGAGTCGGGTGCGTTGAGCGGGCTCATCGGCGCGGGGACGGGCACCGCCGAATCGGGCACACCGATGCGTTTGTTCACCCAATGTGTCTGGTACGCCCACGCAGGGAGCGGCGCCGCCTTTGACGTGCACGACCAGTTGTTGAAGTGGAGGTTCACGAGGTAGAAGTTCCGCCTCAATTTTCGGATTACCTCGAGAATCTTTCGATCGTTATAGCCGTGCATCTCCATCGTGATCTGCGGAATTGACGCCAGCAGCTCGTCGGGGGCTGCGAGGAGCGAATCCCATTCTGCGCCCTCGATGTCCATCTTGACGATCAGGCGCCGGCCGGTGTCGCCGTTCCTTCTGATCTGGTTTTCGAGCGTGTCGAAGAAGCGCGATTCCCTGTAGCCGGTGCGATCGCCAACGCATTCGTCGTGAAATATGAATATCCCACCGTTGCAGGTTGGTCGCGCGGGATCAAAACAGTCGTACTGATGCACTGGAACGCGATATCGGCGTGACACTTCGCATCCCCAGTCGTCATTCCTGCCGACGCCGTACGAGTAGGCTGCATCGAGCGGCTCAATCAGATTCTCACACATTAGGTATCCGCCGTCATTGGCGCTGCCGAATCGCTTCAACGTACAGTTCTTCAACGCGACCGGCTGAAGTTCCGCAAGAATCGCTTCGCGCAGCTTGCGCCCGCGCATGTGACGCGCGACATCTCCAATCATGACGGCAACGGCGGCCGCGAGAGCGATAATGACGAACGCGATGCGGATGGAGAGTCGTTTCATGAAGGTATGTAGCATGGCCCGCGGGCTGTTAAGCCATTCTCATGCTGGCAATGTGAGGAGCTTGATCACGTGAATGTTTAATCCGTCAAGGAGCTCGACGGCAACAAGAGCTTTGGTTCAACACAAAGCGAAAGCGCAGATGGAATCAGTTGGTTCGCGCGCGGATGCTGTACGGCTCGCGCTGCTGCTCACGTACATCACCCTCGGCTGGATGACGATCGAAGGAGCTGCATCGCTCCTGCTCGGCTGGGCGTCGAAGAGTTTGTTGCTTGAGGCATTTGGCATCGACAGCGTAATCGAACTTTTCAGCGCAGCAGTCTTGTTGTGGCGATTGCTAGTTGAATCGAGCGGCACCGCGACATCCGAACATGTGAAGCTCGTTGAGCGTCGCGCAGCGCGTTTAGTCGGCTACTCGCTCTACGCCTTGGTTGCCTACGTGGTTCTCAATTCCGGCCACGGATTGTTCATCGCCAAACGCATCACTGACACGCACGAAAGCGTCTGGGGCATTCTCATCGGCGCAGTGGCAAAGGTCGGCATGCCGATTCTAGCGGGTTACAAACTGAAAGTTGCAGCGCGTCTGGACTCCCGGGCGTTAAGAGCCGATGCGGTCGAATCGATCACGTGTGGCTACCTGTCGATCGTCTTGATGATCGGCTTGGCAGCGACTTGGCTACTCGGTTGGTGGTGGCTGGACAGTGTCGCCGCTCTCGCGTTGATCCCATTCCTTGTCAAAGAGGCGGGTGCAGCAATTCGTGGTGAGTCTTGCTGCCGGACTAAGTAATTCAGCGGGCAAATCTGTTTGCCGCGCTGTGCAACTTCAATGATCCTAGTCCGGGCGCGTCGCGTCGCGCCGCCATGGCAATTTACCTTCAATCTCGAGTTGGAGTGAGAAACTGAGAAACGTGCGGATAAGGACGATCAATCCCAACACCAACACGTTTTGCATCGTCGGCGCGACAACCACGGTCCGAATGAGGTCACCAGCAATAAGGAATTCCAGACCGAGCAAAATGGCGCGTCCCACATCCTGCCGATAAAGGGAATAGTAATTGCCTGTGTTGTGCATGCAGCGAAGCGCGAGGCGCACAGTGGCGAAAAGCGCGCCGCCTACGACGATACACACACCCACGCCATCCACGCTGGTGCCGACGATGTCCATAATCTGCCGAAAATTTTCCATGGCTGTCTTTATTGCCGGAAAGCGCGCTGGTTTTCAATGCTGTACCTGCGCATACTGGCGGAATGTCGAGGTGGATCGGCTTCTGCGAAGACGATGGCGATACGCTCGCCGAGGGCTCAGATATCAGGCGGCACAGCCGCGTCCACTTGCCAACGCGTTGAGGACAACGAGTTCCACCTTCGCGCAATTATCCCTCAAGAACGACGCAGGCGACCGCGTGATGTTCGGTGTGACTGAGAGTGATGAGGGCCGAAGTTACGCTGCGTTTCGCAGCGAGCTCCTGCGCGGGACCTGAAAAGACGAGAAACGGCTCGCCGCTCTCTTTTTTGCGAATGTCGATGTTGCGCCAGCCCATTGCTTTGCCAATGCCGGTGCCAAACGCTTTTGACACCGCTTCTTTTCCAGCGAAACGCGCAGCCAAATGGCGCGCCGGGAATTTCATCGACATGGAATACTCGATCTCACCATCCGTAAAAACACGATGCAGAAAACGGTCTCCGGATTGAACGCTGAATGCGCGCGCACTCCACAAGATCGACACCGATTCCAATTACGCTCATCTGGAATCGCGAAAGCGCCTGGGCAGTTCTTTAGCGCAATGTTCTTCACCTCTCCCTTCCCAAGGGAGAGGGTAGGGTGAGGGTTCTGTAATTTTGCCAACGCTTGTCGTCGATCCCCTCACCTCCATCCTCTCCCCTTTCGAAGGGGAGAGGCGAATCCAGTTGGCACCAACCATACAATTCACGCGAGTGATACTCATCCGGGATACTTCGCCATCGCGGCGAGCATTTCTTTCACGGCGGTTTCCAGTCCGACCCACATCGCGCGCGAGACGATAGAGTGGCCAATGTTAAGCTCGGTCAGAGACGGAACTTGGTTGATGAGCGCAATATTTTTGTAATTGATGCCGTGGCCGGCGTTGACTTGGAGATGTGATTCCGATCCGGCGCGGGCCGCCGCCCGCAATTGTTCCAGTTCTTCTTTTTGGATTTTTTCTGTAAATGCGTTGGCCAGTTTGCCGGTATGCAGCTCCACCATTTCGACGCCGAGTTCGGCCGCGGCATCTACCTGCTCCAAACTGGGATCGATGAACAGGCTAACACGAATTCCGGCGAGTTGAAGGCGTTTGATAGTCGGTTCGAGTTCTTTGCGTTGAGCAATGACATCAAGGCCTCCCTCTGTCGTAACTTCTTCACGTTTTTCCGGAACGAGGCAGACCTCATCCGGCACGATGCGCAGCGCAATATCAACAATCTCCTCCGTGTTGCCCATCTCCAGATTCAGTTTGGTCATGATGTTCTGGCGCAGACGCTCGATGTCTCGATCTTGAATGTGCCGGCGATCAGCCCGCAGATGGGTAACGATCCCGCTGGCACCGGCTCGCTCGCAAATTGAAGCCGCCAAAATCGGATCGGGCTCTGCGTTCTTGGATTCCGGCATGGTGGCATAACGCGCCTGCCGCAACGTCGCCACATGATCGATGTTAACTCCCAGACGCAAACTGCTCATTTAACCGCGCCAAATAGGGCTCACTCGCTGAGCTTGAGCAAGTCCGAAACGAACAGGTTGGAATTTCGCTGGGCGTTCGTGTCGCTTTACAGCGAATATGAAAACGCCGAGTAGGCCAGAGCGCCGCTCTTTCTTCCGTCGAGCAGGGTCTCCTTTGGCTACTGAATTCCTGTTTACGTAGTGAGAGATTGCTTTAGCCCTTGGCATAAGCTTACGGCTTGCCAGGCGGCTTCGCTCGGAATAACAGCGAAGATAGGCTTACCCCCGCAACTGTTTACGTGCCTGTGCGATCCCGTCTTCCAGCTCGCCAATCGTCTTGTCAAACTGCTTCCGCGCCTCGGCGTAATCCTGCGTCCCGGCTGTTTTCTTGAGTTTGGCCAGTTGGTTTTCGGCGGTGGCTCGCTGCTGGCTCAATGTATCAAGTTGGCTCTCAAAAGCCTGGGGGTCGGCTGCTTCCGACTTGCGGCCTTTTAGCTCCGTGATCTCACTTTTGAGGTCATTGAGTTTCTGCCTGGCGCCCTTGCGGTAAGCCTTGGTGTCGCTGCTGGCATATGCCTTTGTGTCTCTCCACAGTTCTTTGGTTTTTTCCGCGACTGTCTCGGCGGCCTCTTTAGTTTTCTCGCCGACTGTTTTAGCCGCTTCCTTCACTTTCTCACCTGCTTTTTGCGCGCCGTGCTTTATCTGCTCCCCGGTCGACTCTTGCGCGACCGCACTGAGTGCAGCAATCGTCAACAAAACAACAATGACTATTGTTGCTCTCGTAATTGTTCTCATGCTCTCCTCCTTTCAATTTGCTATCCGTACAAAAAGAAACGGATGAGGGGTCGCAATCGCGCGCATCGCGCCGGACTAGTTGAGATCGCGCAAACTACGTCGGCTATTGCGCCGCGCAGCACATTCGTTTGTAAATCGACGCGAGCAACGAGGGTGGGACGCGGAAAATATAAAGCGTTGCGATGAATCCATAGGCAAATGTCAGGCGGGCGCGTCCGATTGCTTCGTAGCGGCGAGGGCTTACCACGATTCGCTTGTCACTGTGCACCACGCGGCCGCAGCGATGAAGCCGGCGAAAAAAATCGACATCTTCCAACAGCGGCACCGTGGGAAATCCGCCAACATCCACAAACGCAGTTCGCCGACAGAAGATTCCATGATCGCCGCATCGTATTCGGAGCAGCATGCCGGCGTAATGCGCGAAACTGTCTGTCAACCGATAAACCAGGCCTCCCGGCAGGCGAATCCGAAAATAGCCGCCGACAACGTCCGAATGCTCCATGATGCGCGCGATCTCATCCAAACATTGCAATGGCACTTCGACATCCGCGTGGACAAACCAAAGGATCTCCCCGTGCGCGGCGTGTGCCCCAGCATTCATTTGCGCAGGCCGACTCCGCTGGCTCTCAACAAGCCGATCGCAATGACCTGCAGCGAGGTCAGCGGTGTCATCCGCACTTCCGCCATCGGCGACAATAATTTCGGCTCCGGGCGCTCGCTCGCGCAGATGCTGAAGAAACGGGCGTATCAGCGGTGCCTCGTTGAAAACCGGAACAATGATCGAGAATTGCATTCGAATCGTTTCTTCAAATCGCCTTACCGGCTTCGCGAGGCTTTGCTAGGAAATTTTGGGTTTGAATGGAATAAAGTGTTTCCGTCATGCGTCTTTTAAGCAAGTCGAGTAATCGCCGCGCTTGTTTTCATGGCGCAGGCGCGGCAAACTCGATTAAAGACATCCAACCAATTAGGAGCAGACGAAGCTAAAACGGAGGAATTCATATGATATTAAGGCTTATTATCGCGACAGCTATTGCGCTATTCTTCACACCAGCAGCGATGGTCCTTTCCCAGGAGCATCCGGAGCATCCGAAAAAGACCACGGAGCAGCCAAAGAAAGGCGGTGAACACCCGAAAACGGGTGGTGCCGAGAAAGGCGTAAGCACTGCTGATATTTCTGCTGGCATAAAGAAAAACATCGATGGTCAAAGCAAAAAGAGCGCTGACCAAAAGTTTCACGTCAAGTACGAAGGCCAGGATCTCGCTCTGGACTTGGTAAAAGTACATGATGATCGCCTGTCCGATCTCGGCAGCGGGAAATACTTCGCCTGCGTGGACATGAAGGCGACGGACGGCAAAACGTACGACATTGATTTCTTTCTGACCGGGCAGCCAGGCAAAATGAAAGTCACCGAGACGTCGGTTCACAAAATCGACGGCAAACCGCTCTACGATTGGAAAGAAGAGAACGGCACGTGGCACAAGGTGCCGGCGAGCTAACCTTACAAATGGTTTCCCAATTGCCCACGCGGGTTTTGATTCTCACGGTAGTTTTCCTGGCGGCCGCGGTTGCGACTCGCGCTGCTGACAATCCAGGCATCGTCAAAGGCATGGATCAGTTCGAGTTCGTTTATCGGGTCAAACTTCCTGAGATCAAAGGAGAGGCCCGGGTCTGGCTACCGCTGGCCAAGACCGACGCCTTTCAGACCGTGACCGAGGAAGAGCTGAGCATCCCAATGAAATGGGAAAAAGTGCAGGATCCCGATTACGGTAATGATATTTGCGTGCTCTATCCGCACCCTTCGGACAGCGGCAAAACTGTCGAAGTGAGATATCGCGTGGTTCGTAAGGAAAAGGCTGCTTACTCCGCAAACAGCGCAGAAGCTGCGCGTTACTTGCGTCCGGAGAAACTGGTACCGATTGACGAAACCTTCAGAACGCTCGCTGAGAAAGCGGCGGCCGGAAAAACTGACGATCTCGATCGCGCGAAAGCTCTGTACGATCATGTGATGGGCCGCATGCGCTACGACAAGTCCGGCACCGGTTGGGGTCGCGGCGACGCCAAGTACGCCTGTGATGTGCGCACCGGTAACTGCACCGATTTCCACTCCTATTTCATTGCTCTGGCGCGCAGCATTGGTATTCCGGCGCGTTTTGCCATTGGCGCTACTATTCCAGCCGACAGGAACGAAGGGACAATCGAGGGCTACCATTGCTGGGCGGAATTTTTGGCGGACGGGCGCTGGGTGCCGGTGGATATCAGCGAGGCATGGAAAAATCCAAAGCTAGCTGATTATTATTTTGGTCACAACCCGGCGAATCGCTTCGAACTAACGAAGGGCCGCGACCTGGTGGTCGATCCGGAGCCTCAAAGCGGACCGATCAATTTTCTTGCGTACCCTTTGCTTGAGATGAACGGCGAGGTCGTGAAACCGGAGACCACGCTCATGTTTCGGCGCATCGGGGCGTAAAGACGGCGCTCAGTCTCGTCAGCTCATCATTGCCGGTACGTGTTCGGCGATGATAGAGTCACAGAGAATCCGTTAAATGCAGCCGGCACGGCTGCCGCTACAGAAAGAGATCGTCGGAATTGATCGAACAGGACTGTAGCGGCAGGCGTGCCGCCTGCGTCACCACCGGCAGTACCAATTCCAATGCAAGAAATTCCCCTCATGGATTATGTCGGCAGGCCATTGCTGGCATGCGTGTTCGTTGCGCTGCTCTGGCTCCAATGGCGATTTCCGTTGCGACGCCAGCATTTCAGTATGCTGCATCGGCTCGTGCGTAACTTTGTGCTTTCGATCCCCGGTTTTGCAATAGTTCGTCTCGCCATGTTGCCGATCCCGATCGCCATCGCGATGTGGGCCAAAGATCGGCATATGGGTTTGCTGAATTGGCTTGCACTTCCCGAGTGGGTCGCTGGGATCGCGACGTTCCTCCTGATGGATTACGCCTATTGGTGGTGGCATTGGGCCAACCACATGGTCCCAATCTTCTGGCGGTTTCATAACGTGCACCACACCGATCTGGACCTGGACGTGACCACTGCCGCGCGGTTCCATTTCGGCGAGATGATTTTTTCAATCGGATTTCTCTCGCTTGCGGTGATTCTCTTTGGAATCGACCCGATAATGCTGGTCGTGTTCTTTATCACATTCGAGGCCGCGACGCTCTTTCATCATTCCAACTGGCGTTTGCCGATCAAACTCGAACGGATTCTGAATCTGATCGTCGTCACGCCCCGGATGCACGGCATTCATCATTCCATTGTGCAGCGCGAGACCAATTCAAACTGGGGCACGATTTTTTGCTGGTGGGACAAACTACATCGCACGTTGCGCCGCGATATTCCACAGGACGCCGTTACCATCGGTGTTGCCGCCTATCGCGAAGAACACGAACTGACACTTGGGAAACTCTTCGCGTTGCCGTTTCGCGGGCAACGCGAGTGGCGCTTGCCGAATGGCAAGATCCCTGAGCGCGAGGTTCAGCCTGCAGATGAGCTCGCAGAGTAGATGCGGGGGGTTTCCTCCGTGCGCGAAACAAATTTTTACCTGGCTTTATAAACGCGCCCGGGGAATGAAAAAGGTGGATCGGCTTCTCCGAAGACGATGCTAAATGATCGCCGAAGGCGCAAGTCTTGTCCCCATGGCCTCACGGACAGAAAATTTGGGCCCGAAAGTTTTCCAGGGATTTATTTGTCAACGCGTTGAAGACAACGCGTTCCACCCGCCCGCAGATGAGTAGCGACAAGAAGAACGCAATTGGCCGGCTCATTGTGCTGATCGCGATTGTGATCGCGCTTTTTCTGGGGATGAAAGTCCTACCGATCCGAGAATGGTTAAGAAATTTCAACGAGGGGGTCAGCCAGATGGGCGTGGCTGGCATTTTTATTTTCATTGGTGTTTATGCCTTGGCCACAGTGTTACTGGCGCCGGGATCCGTCCTGACTATCGGCGCAGGGTTCGTATTCGGTTTATGGAAAGGTTTTCTGGCTGTATCAGTGGGCGCAACTCTTGGTGCGTCGCTTGCTTTTCTCATCGCCCGTTTCATTGCACGCGACAAAGTCGAAGTGATTGCAAGACGAAACGAAAAGTTTGCCAAGATCGACAATGCGATCGGCGAACAAGGCGCGAAGCTGATCTTCCTACTCCGGCTCAGTCCGGTCATCCCTTTTAATCTCAGCAACTACTTTTACGGTCTCACCGGCGTGAAGTTTTGGCCGTACGTATTCGCGAGCTGGAGCGGGATGATCCCCGGCACGTTTCTTTACGTTTACATCGGCACTGCGAGCAAACTGGCGGTTTCAGCCGCAGCCGGCGGTGAAGCCGTGAAACACGGCTGGCAATACTGGACTTTGATCAGCTTCGGCCTCGTCGCTACCGTCGTGGTAACGATCTGGGTGACGAAGATCGCGCGCGATGCATTGCGGAGGACCGAAGCAGCGTAGAATTGCGAGCTTCCCAGGAATAAATCGGTCTGCTAAAGCTTCGCATCAAGATGATCGAAACTACTGGTAAGGAAACCATCGTCCGCCAGCGTTACGCGGCGGGAGCAAAAGAACGCGCGGAGAAACTTTGTTGTCCGGTTAATTATGAATCGGTATATCTCAGCGTCATTCCACAGGAAGTGATCGAGCGCGATTACGGCTGCGGCGACCCCTCGCGTTATCTGCGCGAAGGTGAAGTGGTGCTCGATCTTGGCAGCGGCACTGGGAAAATCTGTTTTATCGCCGCGCAAATTGTCGGGCCAAGCGGCAAAGTCATTGGCGTCGATATGACCAACGAAATGCTCGAGATTGCGCGGCGAAATGCGCCAATCGTTGCCCAGCGGATCGATTACGCGAATGTGGAATTTCGTAAGGGCCGCATCCAGGACCTGGCGCTCGATTTGGAATTGCTCGATCGAAAATTGAAAGAGAACCCGATTACCGACGCAGCTTCGTTTCTCGCGGCTGACGAGTTGGCCGAAGAGCTGCGCATGAAGCGTCCCCTCATCGCGAGCGATTCTATCGACGTGGTCGTTTCCAGCTGCGTCCTCAATTTGGTCGAGCCGAAATCGAAACCGCAGCTCTTCGACGAAATTTTTCGCGTTCTAAAAAAAGGCGGGCGGGCAGTGATCTCGGACATTGTGAGCGATGAAGGAGTGCCGGAAGAAATGCAAAACGATCCAGAGCTTTGGAGCGGCTGCATCTCCGGCGCCTTTACTGAAGACGGTTTTTTGGCTGCATTCGAGAAGGCCGGCTTTTACGGAATCCAGATTCTCAAGCGGGACGTCAATCCGTGGCGCACCGTCCAGGGAGTCGAGTTTCGCTCGGTCACGGTGGAGGCCTTCAAAGGAAAACAGGGCGAATGCTTCGAGCGCCATCAGGCGGTAATTTATCGCGGCCCATTCAAGGAAGTGCTCGACGACGACAATCATCGGATGGAACGCGGAAGGCGTTACGCGGTTTGCGATAAAACTTACAATCTCTACAAAAAAGCGCCGTATCGCGAGTTCTTCGAATTCGTCGATCCGATTGCGGACGTACCGCTCGCCGAGGCGAAACCGTTCGATTGCTCACGCACCGCGCTGCGGCATCCGAAGGAAACCAAGGGCCAAGATTACAATGCAACCACGGAGCCAGACAACAAATGCTGCGATGGCGGCAGTTGCTGCTGATCTAGAATGAATCGCTTCGCGAAGAAACTGGCGCAACACTCGTTGTCGCTGCGTCGTGGACGCGCCGAAATTCTTCAGGTGAATGTTGGCAAGCTTTGCAATCTGGTGTGCGTGCATTGTCACGTGAATGCAGGTCCAAAGCGCGAGGAAATTATGGCGCGCGAGACCATCGACCGGATCATTGATTGGCTCGCTAAAACTGACATCCAAATTGTCGATCTTACCGGCGGTGCGCCGGAAATGATTCCTGATTTCCGCTATTTCATCGAGCAAGTGAAGTCGTTGCAACCGGAGCGGCACATCATCGACCGCTGCAACCTCACGATCTTGCTTGAGCGCGGTTACAAAGACCTCGCCTCGTTTCTTGCAAGTAACAAGGTGGAGATTATTGCGTCCATGCCGTGCTACTCACCGGAAAACGTCAACGCGCAACGGGGTGAAGGCGTCTTTGAAGGCAGCATCGCTGTTCTGCAACTGCTTAACCTGCTCGGCTACGGAACCAATCCGGACCTGCCGTTGCATCTCATCTACAATCCGATGGGCGCGTTTTTACCGCCATCGCAAGCGGAGCTTGAAGCCAATTACAAACGCGAACTCAAAAAGCATTTCGGCATTGTGTTTAACAACCTCTATACGCTGACGAATCTTCCGATCGGCCGGTTCGCCGGTTACCTGCGCCATAACAACAAACTCAATGAATACATGGAACTGCTAATTCAGGCGTTTAACCCCGCAACCATTAGTGGCTTGATGTGCCGTAATACCATCAGTGTTGGTTGGCGCGGGGAAGTCTACGATTGTGATTTCAATCAGCAGCTCGGAATGCAATGCTGCGGCAACGGCGGGAGCAAGCCGCTATTTCTTTGGGACATCGCTCCGGACTCATTCGAAGGTCGTGAGATCATGACCGGTGATCACTGCTTTGGTTGCACTGCTGGCGCCGGTTCGAGCTGCGGCGGCGCAATTGTGTGACTCGCAACACAGGCATCCTGGCTCGCCGCCGATGCCGGCACATTGGACACCAGCTTTGCGTTTCAGCGAGGCTGGTACCCCAATCTGCCGGAAGCGCGTCTGACCAGCGGCTGCTGTTCCAAGCCAGCACGGCCATTACAGCTGCACCCACCAGCAAGAGCAGAGCCCAGATTCGCAAAGACTCGCGGCGCAGTAGTTCCGTGCCCAACAGCGACAGCGCAAATGCTACTGGCCCCAGCCATACGCCTCGAGCCGGCCACCGCCACAACAAACTTCTCGCGAGAGCAGTGTCACGCATACGTGTTAGCAGTAGCATCCGCCGAAGCGGGTGAAAGGCTTCTTACGCTTTCGATGCGAGGACAACGTGTGCCGCCATCGGTATGACGAACTGGTTTCCGCTGGCATATCGCCTGACCCCTTTTTCAACGGCAATACGAATCGCGTCTAATCTTTCTCGCGACTGGCGCGCTAGCAGCCCGGCCGTGCGAACGCCCGCATCACGTTCAGCATGGAAAAAATAAGATGCAGTTGGAAGATGCCATTCCACTGTGCGCGTTTCATAATTCATCGAGTCGCCATCAAAACCGGCTTCTTCCAATACTTTGCGGCACTCTTCTCTCTCGCCGTACAAATAACGTGGCGGGCCTTCGGGCAAACCGACATCCAAGTCGCCGTGCGCTTCAACCGCGTCATTGACAATTTTAGCGCCGGGATTCTTCTCCGGCCCAGCCCACACGGTGAAACCAAACCACCCGCCCGGTTTCAAAACGCGGCATGCTTCCGCACACGCCTTGTCAGGATGTGAAACATGCAGCAAACCGAAATTGATCAAAACACGATCGAAACTGGCGTCTTCAAATCGCAGATTCTGAGCATCGCCTTTGGCGAACGAAATATCAGGAAACATCGTTTTTGCGATCGCGATCATTTTCTCAGAAAAATCGATCCCTTTGGGAATAGCGCCCGCCTTCCTGACCGCATCGGACACATACCCAGGACCGCATGCGACATCCAACACGGACATGTCGGCTCTGACTTCGGCAGCACCTACTAAATATGGAATAAACTGCCGAGTGAGTGACGACCAAACCGAATCATATTTGTCCGCCACGCGTTCCCAGCCTTCATGCTCGAATCTGTGAAAAGTATCCTCAATCATGACACAAAGCTTATAGGGAAATCTTTGACAGAGCGACGAGGATCAACTGAATTCTTCGAAGGCACGGGATGACGGCGGACGAGCGATCACTGTTACAACAGCTGGATAGGATTGTGCGATCGGAACAGGTCCGAGTTCAGATTTTGCCCATAGTGGAACGTGTCCGTGCGGAGCTCACTCGAAAACAGGACGCGTTGATGGCATGGGAGCCAATCGCGCTGACATTGTTTGGTGACGCATTGCCAGCGGCGATCCATTCCGGTTGGGTGTTCATCTTACGTGCCGGCGCGAACACTGGAGCAGAGCGACATCCAAACAGCCACCAACGAATGATGTCGTTCGAAGGAACAGGAAATATGCAAACCGACGCGGAATCGGCGGACCGAAGTGGGCGTGCGGCCTTTGACATTGCATGGAAGTCGAATGTTTTGGTGAGCGACACCGAGGCCTCGTTGGAGCAGCGTTGGATTTCAATTCCGCAAAACGTCTGGCACCGGCCAGTGATCCCGAAAGGCGCTGACTGGGTCGTCGTTTCTTTTCACACTGTGCCGGCTAAACAATTGATTGAGGAGCGACCCCCTGACAGCGCCGCAGGTGCAATGAAACGGATGCTGTATTTGGCGCCTGATTGAAACGGCTGACGGCGCTTAGATGTGCCGCTGTTCACTACTCGGGGCGACCTCGCACAGCGAAGCGGCTACAGCTACTCGAGTGGAAATTCGATCGGTTCTTCTTCCTGACGCGGAACCAGTTTGTTTCGCTCGATGATTCGCGCGCACGTGTTCCAGCGCAGGATCGCATCGTCGTGACTTGGTGGACAAAGCGGTTCGGCTCTTTCGAACCAGCTCATGGCCTCACGCAAAAGATCATACGCCTGAAACCGGCAGCCCGGCGTGTGCTGCCGCAGTTTCATCTTCGCGCGACGCTCAGCCACGATTCCGGAATAATACGCACGCTCGTATTGCGATCTGAGCCGCGCCAGCAATTCCTTTGTCTGCGAATCGCTCACGCCATAGCCTTTTTCAAAGCGATCGGTCAACGCGAGCAACAGCATAATGATCGCTTGTTGGTTTTCCGGATCGACATGGAGTATATCCAGACAAATGCTCTCGGCTTCGCCGGGTTCGTTCAGCAAACGGTAACGCTCCGCTTTTTCCAGCGCGGCGGGAATTGCGTCTTTGTGCAGTCGTTTCAGTTCGCTCATGGCGACGATGAGGTTAAATCGTTAAACCGTTGAAGCGTTGGAGCGGTTCGCATGCGGACCATTTTCGCTTTAACGCTTCAACGCTTCAACGATTTAACAATCTCTTAAGTCCTTTCCAGAACCATCCCAGCGGATCGTAAAACTCGTCCACCACGCGTTCCTTCAGCGGAATAATGCCGTTGTCCGTAATCTGAATGTTCTCCGGGCAAACCTTCGTGCAGCACTTCGTTATGTTGCAGTAACCGATTCCCTGCGTGTTTCGCAATTCTTCGATGCGATCTTCCGTGTCGAGTGGATGCATCTCCAGCGCGGCGACATGAATTAGAAAACGTGGCCCGATGAATTTGTCATGCATCTGATGGTCGCGGAGCACGTGGCAGACATCCTGACAAAGAAAACATTCAATGCATTTCCGGAACTCCTGAACACGATCGATGTCCTCCTGCTGCATTCGCCAGGTGCCGTCCGGCGCGTCGGGCGGTCGCGGTTTGAAGGGTTTGATCTTTTTCTTCACCCGAAAATTCCAAGAGACGTCTGTGACCAAGTCCTTGAGCAACGGAAATGCTTTCATCGGCTCGATCGTCACCGGTTTTTCCAACGGCAACTCGCTTAGCCGCGTCATGCACATTAGCTTCGGCATCCCGTTGACCTCGGCCGAGCACGACCCGCACTTCCCTGCCTTGCAATTCCATCGGCAGGCCAAATCCGGCGCCTGCGTGCGCTGGATCTCGTGCACCGCGTCGAGCACGACCATGCCTTCCGCGACTTCTGTGGTGTAATCGCGAAACTCGCCCATTCCATCGCCCCGCCAGATTTTGAAGGTGGCCGTGCTCATGTTTCCCCTGGCGCGTCATCCCAAGTCGCGCAGACGGCGAGGGACCTCACATAATCTCGTCGATCATCCGAAGTAGTTTGTGTGATCCATGAGGCTGTGTGAGGTCCCTCACTTCGTTCGGGATGACAAATCAATTTCATTTGTTTTCCTGAATTACTTGTTTCAAATACTCCGGCAGTTCTGGCAACTGTTCCAAGCGTAATTGCATCGAGCCGGCCGCGGATTTCGACACGATCGTGTTCACTTTCGAAAAGCGCTCCTCTTGGTTCGGATAATCTTCGCGAAATTGCGCGCCGCGACTTTCCTTGCGCTCCAACGCAGCGCGTGTAATCGCTTCCGAGACTGTCAGCAGATTTTTTAGATCGAGCGCGGTGTGCCAACCGGGATTGTATTCGCGATTGCCCGTGACCGCGGTTTTTTCAGCGCGCATTTTGAAATTGCCGATCTTTTCTATAGCCTGGCGCATTTCCGTTTCGTTCCGCACAATTCCAACCAACTCCTGCATCGTTTCCTGTAGATCTTTCTGGATAGCATAAGGGTTTTCACCATCGCGGCGCTCAAAGGAAGCGAGCGCCTCGCGCGCGACGATGTCGATTTTCTGCCTGTCGATCGTGCCGTGCTGATTTTCTCTGGCGAATTTCGCTGCGAATTCGCCGGCACGTTTTCCAAACACCAAAAGATCAGAGAGCGAATTGCCGCCTAATCGGTTCGCGCCGTTGATCCCTGCCGCGCATTCGCCGGCAGCAAACAACCCAGGCAGCCGCGTCATTTGGGTGTCGGGATCCACACGCACCCCGCCCATAATGTAGTGCGTCGTCGGCCCAACTTCCATCGGTTGCTCTGTGATATCGATGTCAGCCAGTTGTTTAAACTGATGATACATGCTCGGCAGTTTCCGCTTAATGTGTTCGGCGGCATTCGGCATTTTTTGTTTGATCCACGAGATATCGAGAAACACACCGCCGTGCGGACTTCCCCTGCCCTCTTTGATCTCACGCACGATGCAACGCGAGACGTGATCACGCGTTAGCAACTCGGGTGGGCGCCGCGCGTCTTTGTGTCCCCGGCAATAGCGCCATCCCTCCTCCTCATCGTCCGCAGTCTGGGCTCGATAATTTTCTGGAATCGCCTCGAACATGAAACGTTTGCCGTCTTTATTGATCAGGATTCCACCTTCGCCGCGGACGCCTTCGGTCACCAAGATTCCCATGACGCTCGGTGGCCAGACCATTCCGGTTGGATGAAATTGAACGAACTCCATGTCGATGAGTTCTGCACCGCCCTCGTATGCGAGAGCGTGTCCGTCTCCAGTGTATTCCCAACTGTTACTGGTGATTTTGTAGGCGCGCCCGATCCCGCCCGTGGCCAGCACCACTGCTTTGGCCCGAAAAATTTTGAAGCGCCCGCGTTCGCGCTCGTATCCAAAAGCCCCAATGACACGGTCTCCGTCTTTGAGGAGCGAAAGAACAGTGTGCTCCATGTGCACATCGATTCCCTGGTGAACGCCATGATCTTGTAGGGTGCGGATCATCTCCAAGCCGGTGCGATCCCCCACATGTGCTAGCCGCGGATATTTGTGGCCGCCAAAGTGTCTTTGCAGAATGCGACCATCGTTCGTACGATCGAAAACGGCGCCCCATGCTTCAAGCTCGCGCACGCGATCGGGCGCTTCCTTTGCATGCAGCTCGGCCATGCGCCACTGGTTCACGTATTGCCCGCCGCGCATCGTATCGGCAAAATGCACTTTCCAATTGTCGCGTTCATCGACATTGGCCAGCGCCGCCGCGATTCCGCCTTCGGCCATCACCGTGTGCGCTTTGCCTAACAACGATTTACAAACGAGTCCGACGCGAACACCGGCAGCGGAAGCTTCAATCGCAGCACGCAGTCCTGCGCCGCCCCCACCGATCACAACGACATCATATTCGAACGTTTCGTAGTCGGGCATGGATACAGAGTTAAAAATTAAAACAGTTACAACGCTACAAAGTCGGAACGTTTTAGCTTTGTAATATTTTAACCAATCAACTGCGGCTAAAAAAGCCGCACATCATGCCAGATACCCATTGCGCACAGACGGACGTAAAGATCGGCAAAGCCGACCCAGAAGAGACTCAGCCACGCCCAAAGCATGTGGCGGCGATTGAAACAGGTCACGCACGCGTAGGCGCGGTAGCACGTTGGTGATCTGGAAAATTGATCGAGAAATCCGCCGGCCAAATGCCGTAGCGAGTGACAGCCAAACGTATAACCGCCGAGCAAAACAACATTGATTGCCAGCAAAATTGTGCCGACGCCGATTCCAAATCCATTTGAAAACCACAGCGCCTTCCAAACGTCGATGGAGAGTACGATGAGAAAAAACACCGCGAGATAAAGAAAATATCGATGCACATTCTGCATGATCAGCGGGAAGGATCGTTCGCCCCAGTAGCTCTTGCGCGGCTCGCCCACGGTGCACGCCGGCGGATCAGCCCAGAACGCCTTGTAGTACGCGCCGCGGTAGTAATAACAGGTCAGCCGAAATCCAGCAGGCGCCCAAAGAACCAACAGTGCAGGAGAGAAAACGAGCCAGCCTGGCCACCACGCGGGTTTCGGTCCAAACCAGCTGTGTGGCGAATCACCGAAAATCTCCGGCGAATAGAAGGGCGAGATATAATTGCCAAAAAAATAATGTTCCCCCTGAAAAGCGGCCCACGTGGAATAGACGATAAAAGTCGATAAGCCGAGAAAAACGAGCAGCGGTTGCAACCACCAAATGTCGGCGCGCATCGTTTCGCCAAATGATCGCCGCGCCAACGCTGTCGTTCCATTCATTCGCCGTCGGCTCCTTCGATTGGCAGCTTTGCCTTTTTCCACGCTTCCCAGCTGCCGGGAACATTCCAGAGCTCGTTAAACCCCTGTGTCTTCAAAATGCTCGTGGCTATGCTCGCGCGATAGCCGCTGCCGCAATAGACCGCCGTCGGTTTGTTGCGATCAAGCTCACCCATTCGTTTACCAAGCTCAGGTAAAAAAATGTGTCGCGCGCCAGGCACATGACCCTTTTTCCATTCACCGGGCGACCGCACATCGACCACCTGCAACGAAGACTTTCGCTCATTCAGCTCGTGCACGCTCATTTGACCGATTCTTTCCAGCGGAAATCCCGCTGCATCCCAGGCTTTCATTCCCCCAATCAAATAGCCGCCGAATTTCGTGTATCCGGTCCGAACGAACAAACGCACGATTCTTTCCAGATCGTCATCATCTTCGAGCACGAGAAGAATCGGCTCCTGCGGATCGAGCATCCAGCCTGCCCAGATCGAGAGAATGGGTGTCCCGCCGATGTTGAGCGCGCCGGCAACATGACCGCCACCAAACGCGAGCATGTTGCGCACATCAGCAAGGATGCCTGCCTTTTTTTCGATCGCCTCTTTGAACGCCTTGGGAGGAAGAGTGGGAACGCGTGGAAGATTTCCGATCACTCTCGGGCCTTCCGCGTTCACTTTTTTCATTATCGGATAGTAATGTGGGACCGGCGGCGCGGTCTTGATTGCATAATCGCTGAAGCTTTTCGCGTCACTGAATTGCAAAAACTTATTAAATTTCCGCTCGTAACCGATGGTGCTGCTCAACCGGGCGCCGATGTCTGCACCGCATGGGGAGCCCGCGCCGTGATTGGGGTAAATCATTACGTGATCGGGCAGCTTTAGATAAAAATCCCGCAGCGTATGGAATTGCTGTTCGGCAAGCTGCTTCGTGTGTTTCTCGCCTAACAAGTCTGGTCGACCGGCAGATGAAACAAAGAGCGAATCGCCGGTGAGCACCGCCCACGGCTCGTCCGGATGATCGGCTTCAGCCAGCAAATACGACATGTGCTCCGGGGTATGTCCGGGAGTATGCCGCGCGGTGACCAGCACTTCGCCGAATGTGAATCGGTCGCCGTCTTTGATCTTCTCGGGGTCGAAGCCGTACTGTGCGCCGCCTTCCCCGCTGGCATAAATCTTCGCCGAGTCCAACTGCGCGCACAGTTCGCGCGACCCACTTACCAAATCGGCATGAATATGCGTCTCAAAAATGTGTGTGATCGCCACGCCAGCTTCGCGGGCCGCCTCGATGTAAACATCGCAGTCGGCGCGAGGGTCAAACACCGCCGCGATCCCTTCGTCATCATCACCGACGAGATAAGAAAGCTCAGCGATGCCTTCCGTTTGAATGGTTTTAAAAACTAGCGACATCACGATGATTTAACGCGAAGCGGCATTGAACTTCAACAAGATCGATAATTCCGCTGGCGTCGCACCGGTTTTTGGGAAGGCAGGCTGCCAGCCTGTGCTCCCCAGTTCTGAAAATCACCTTACTTCAACCGTGATCGGCAACAAGTGATTGATCATATAGGTGCCTCGATCAGGATCGCGGAGCACCGGTTGCGTTCGGCCGAGTGAATCGGTCGCGCGAGCAATCAGCGTTTGGTTTCCCGGCGCTGCGGGCGTTTGCCAGTTGAATTCCCAAAGCCGCCACGCGTTTGGTTTCGGTTGTCCCATCAAATTCGTCTCGTTCCACGTCGATCCACCATCCGTGCTCAATTCCACTTTTGTAATTTCGCCGGCGCTCGTCCATGCGGCGCCGTGCACACGCACGCTGGAATTTGCCGGAACAGTTTCGCCTTCGGCCGGTTTCGCGATTTGCGCTTTGACTTGCACTTCGGTCAGCGGCGTGAGCTCGGCGATTTCCTCTCGCCGCCTCCAGTAAGCGTAATCGATCGTCTGATAATAACCGGTGAACGGTTCGTCCATGACGATGATCCGCTGCAGCCATTTAATTGAGGCCATCGCGTACCAGCCGGGAACAATCGCGCGCACCGGAAAACCGTTTTGAGGCGGCAGCTCGCCGCCGTTCATTTTGTACGCGAGCAAAACGTCGGCATGCGCTTTCTCCAAAGGAATGCTCCTGGCAAAGTGCAACTTACCCGGCGGACTCTTCGGATCTTCGAGCATGCCGCCATCTGCTCCTTCCAAAATTACCTCGCATGCGTTTGCTTTCACACGGGCGCGATTAAGCAGGCTCGATAATGGCACCCCGGTCCATTCCGCTGTGCCGACCGCGCCGAGTCCCCATTGCACCCCTTTGACTTTCGGGTCCAGAAAACTGCGATTATTGCCAGCACATTCCAGCGTCACCGGAACTGTCACGGATTGTAATTCGAGCAGCTGTTCGTAATTAATCGCGAATGGATTCTCAACGGCGCCCTCGACGCGCACCCACCATGCATCTCTATCAATCGAGGGAATTGGAAAATGTGTGCGGACGTAAAACGATTCAGTCGGCGTGAGGAAGCCCTCCAACTGTTGAAATGGCATTTCGAGATTGAGTGGAGTTTCGCCACGCACAATTTTGCCGGCGATGAGCTTCTGTGAACCCTCGGTCATTACATCATCCCTAGGTTGACATTCGTAATTGATTCGGCCAGATGAAAAAATCAGCGCGGGGACAGTGCGAAGGTCTTCATACAAGCATCGAAGAGCGGCTCAAGCTGCGCCTCGAACTGGGCCGGCGCGGTGCAGGTTACAACGATCTTTTTGTTTCCCGGGCCCGCGAAAAAATACATCGTCTGCGCGAGATCGACATTGTTCGTCCTGTTTTGCAACTTCACCTTGTAAGCGGGGGTCTTGTTGTCCGTGGTAAAATCCGTTCTTATCACCTTTGCCTTCACCGCCCTTTTCCTCAGCGACTGAATGTTTGCGTCGTCCACGTAAGCGCGAAGCGTTCCATCGTACGGTTCGATCGTCGTTACCAAGTCGCTCAACAAGCCGCTCGATTTGGGTGCCGCAATCATGGCCGCTTTGGACGGAGGCGCTGGTTTGCTTTCCCAACCTTGCGGAATGCGATGACTGTAGCCGTTTTCAGCAGATGTGAACGTCTCGCCAATCTTTTGAGGCGCTGGTGTAAAGTTGCCGGACGGTTCCCGGACACCCGTGGTAAATTGCTTAATACCGAGAACAATCACTACCAAGCCGACAACGCCAATTAACACGCGAAGGGTCATTTTCATGGAGGCAAGTCTATCGCAAGTAATACCTTCGGCGCAATTCTTGCGAGTTGGTTTACAAAGTTGCGATCGCCGACGCGGTCGTCGCCTGGCTGTTGATGCAGATAGCGAGTCAGATTTTTCCGTTCTTCGAAATTCCGAATTGGGCCGTGCGTCTTGTGGTGTTGCTGCTCATTATCGGATTTCCTGTCGCGCTCATCCTTGGCTGGGCGTTTGAACTAGCGCCGGAGGGAATCAAGCGGAATGCGAAGAACTTCTTCGCCGAGCTGAAGCGGCGCAACGTTTTACAAGGTTGCGATCAAACGAACAATTTGGTTGATTGAACGCCCCGAAAGGGAGCTAATACAACCCGAGTGACTCGATTGTCGGTTCGTCAATTGCTCCGGTGATTGGCAGGCCGTAATCACGTTGGAAATTCGCAAGAGCGGCTCGCGTCTCTACGCTCAGCGTTCCCGTTATTTGGCCGAAATAGTAGCCTGCATCTTGCAAAGCGACTTGGACGTTCGCGATCACCTCGTCGGGGAGCAGATTGCCGTAAGTGTAGATCGGTCCGTCGTAATCGTAATAGTTGTTGAACGGATCGTAACCCCACGCCGGATACCAATAGCTTCCATCCAGGAAATAGTATCCGGTGCTAATAAAAACGATTGTATCACAATGATTATGCCACCAGTTGCGATCATGCCATTCATGCCAATGACGACGGCATGCATCGGAATAGTTGAGGTGGCCGTCTTTGTCGTGCCACCTTGGTCTCGCTGTTTGTTCTACCGGGTCCAGTGTCGATGGCTGATTCTGGATAGACCGTGCATCGTGGGTTCTCGTAGGGCGTTGCGGATCTAATTTCGCCAGCGTTGCGTTCTCAGTCGTGAAGCCGCGCCGATTACGCATTGCCGCCAAAGTGCGCAATTCTCTCGCACGCGTCGCTGAGTCAAGCGCGATCGTTTGGGGCTCGCGAATCGGTGCGATCCGCTGCGCGCTCATCGTTACAAAAGAACGGTTCGGCGCCCGCATCACCGGCGAATAATTTGGCCGAAGATTCGTCGTCGCCGGTTGGCCAATCGTGCGAGGTGCATATCTGTTGAACGTTTGGGGCCTGAAATTCGCCGGCGCAGGAGCGACCCGTGGTGCGATTGACGTATTCGCAATTGGCCTAGCCGCTGGCGCGCTGCGGCTGGCCACCGGACGCGAAGCCACGTTTTGCGCGCTGGGGCTGATTACTTGTCCAGAGACACCGTGAATGCTTGCCAAGAGCGAGAGCGCCGCAATCAAGCAGAGCGCCGAAAATCTAGATTCTTTCATAAATTGCTCCGGCTATTGAACATCACAAACGTTTCTTTGTTGCAAGTATTGACTGAAACCCCTTCAAAGTTATTCAGGCCTTGGGCAAATTATCTGCTCGCCAGCGAGGCGGCGAATTATTAGTTTTATCCCGCCGTCGACGAGGTGAACGAGCGCTGCTACCACAAGACGCTGAAGTCACTCGAACGCAGGTTGCAATCCGCAATCCGAAACTTACAATCTGAAAATCTTTCGCCGGGGTCTTAGCTCAGCTGGTAGAGCGCCTCAATGGCATTGAGGAGGTCACGGGTTCGAATCCCGTAGGCTCCACAACCTTTTCATAGCGGGAAAATCGGTCATCCCCGCGAAATTCTACAGCCGGTCACACGATGCCGTGATTTGCGTTTACGATGCGACTGGAAACGTGATCGAGACGTACACAAGCACAAGGCGATTTCAAAGAGTGGCAGCGCAATAAAAATGTTTGCAACTATCGAGTCAGTCGGTCATCATAAAGGGAACCATTGTTACGAGGTACTTGGTTATGGAGGCGGAACCGAAAAATATCAATGTAATTCGCTCCGTTTGGCACCGACTGAAGAAGGGACACATCAAAGTTCATGACCTGCAGCCACAAAAAGACGTCAAAGGTGGTGGCGGTGTTACGGGCAAATCCAAACCCATCACAGGCGGCACGGGCACCACAGGCAGCCACTAATCGGGTTAAAGATTGCAAACCGTGGTTTGAACCCGGCGATACGGTTTCTTCTACGATGTGCCTGGCACCGTCATCGCGACGACAAGCGCGTAACTCTTTCCCGTGACGATTTTCCTCTTTGCCCAAAATGGGTTTTCGAGAAGGATTCTATATTCCCAAACTGCGCAACATCGTTAAACTGCGCGGTTTGAATCTCATCATAAGCCGCAACCAAAATGCACAAGACCAATTCCCTGCTCATGCACGCGCCGAAGATGGCGATCTTCGAAACAGCGGCAAACCTGGAGTTGTGGCCAAAAATCCTCCCGCATTATCGTTACATCCGCTTTCTGGAGCGCGGCCCCGATCGCAACATTGTGGTGATGGCAGCGCAGCGTTCCGGGATCCCGATCTCGTGGACGTCCGAGCAAATCATCGACCGCGACCGCCTGGAAATTCGTTTTCTCCATCTAAAGGCGTGGACAAAAGGAATGCGTGTGGTCTGGACGTTTTTTGACCAACCAAGTGGCGTGCTCGTAACGATTTCACACGATCTGCGATTTCGCATTCCAGCACTTGGGCCGATTGTCGATCCAATCATCGGCGACTTTTTTATTCGTAGCATTGCCAACAAAACTTTGCGCTGTATCAAGGCGTATGTGGAAGCAAGGGCAAACAAAGTAACCGCATGAGCCGAAGACGCGCGGTCATCACCGGTATCGGCCCCATTACATGCATCGGGACCGGAGTCGATGCGTTTTGGAACGGGGTTCTGGCGGAAAAGAGCGGCATTAACAGTATCACAAGTTTTGATCCAAGTGT
>WNGL01002926.1_pt1 | contig 29489 bp, 26 predicted proteins | sample 5400591 | NCBI WGS metagenome assembly WNGL01 (sample SAMN13153377, study PRJNA577476) | soil metagenome | isolation source: 80 cm soil or saprolite under Garry oak tree replicate 1 | place: USA:California | collected 2016-06-15 | reverse complement strand
CCCGCGAATCATCAAGCTCAAGCCGGGTGTGGAAATCCCGGAGTCCTTCTGCGTCGCGTCAGAGGAGGAGGCGTTTACCAAGAGAATCAGGGAACCTGCCGCCAGGCAGACGGGTAAGGAGTAAGTCGCACATTGGGACAGGTCGGCCCTTGTTGTCCATCTTTCGATGTGCATATATGATAGCGCCTCGAAAAACTAAGGAGGCTCCATGAACCGCATTCTTGCCGCGTTGTGCGTGCTCGTCCTGGCCCAAGTCCAGGCCCAGGCTCAGACTCCTTCCGCCGCAGACATTCAGGAGGGGGCGAGGATTTGGCAAGGCTATTTCACCTTTGAAAACGATTGCAAACTTTGCCACGGTGAGCGTGGAGAAGGTGGATTTGCCAAGGCTCTCGCCGGTCATCAATTGACCCCGGTGGAGTTCCTGCGGGTTGTCCGCCAGGGTGCGGGAACAACCATGCCGGCATTTGTGCCTGACAAGAATCTCACGGACCAGCAAGTGGTCCAGGCCGCAGCCTATCTCGCCAGCTTGCCGAAACCTTCCGGGCCTCCACCGCTGTGGCGCACGACGGTTCCGCCCCTCGCCACACCACGGCAAAAACTCTATATCACGTCTGGCTGCGGACAGTGCCATGCTCCGATCTTCGCAAATCCGCGCAGAACCGCGGGCGGCCTGGGCGGGGACTACGAATGGTTCAAAACGGAAGTGTACGAACACACGACCGCGCCGGACCACGCAAACTCGCGGCATCTTCGAATGGGCAACTATTCCAGACAGCAAGTACCGGAGTCCACGCTGCAGGAGATCTGGCAATTCTTCGCTGTCGAGCAAGGGCTTCGCGTCCCCATCGGTGCGGAGGTCAGCGCTGGAGCTCCTTCGGCAAAGGGCACCACGTACACGGTCACGATCCAGAATACCGGCAGACCTGGCAAGGGTCTGACCGCAGAGTACGTCACCATCACGCTTCCGCTACTTCGAGGAAGGGATCCGGAGGAAGTGACGACCGTGGTTGAGGAAACAACCGGCGGCGGTTACACGGGCACCCACCGCGATCCGATCACGAACTCCAACGCAGCAGAGTTTGAAATACCGAGCCTCGGTCCCGGCGAAAAGAAGACCTTCACAATCACGCTTTCGGGAAAGGGCGCCAACGCCGGAATCCCGCGCGGGACAGTGAAATGGGAGAAACCGCGCCTCAACTCCGGCGGAACCGATCTGATTGCGATCGGGGTGCCGCTCGGGCAATAGGGCTTGAGGTTCCATTCCTCGGGGGTGTGGGACGAATGTTGAACAACAACGTATTCCCCTTGCAAAGGAGGGGACTTGGGGTGGCCGCGCCATCAAGAAGATGATGCCGAAGGCCACCAAAGTTGGCGCGGACGGGGTGGTCAGTCCTCGAGACGATGGCCCACATCTTTTGCTGGACACGGGGGCATTGAAAACAGCTGAAGGGAAAGCCGAAGTCCCCTCCTTGGACAAGGAGGGGTGGCTGCGCCCACTAAGAAAATGCCGCGAAGCCTCCTTAGCGGGCGCAGACGGGGTGGTTGGTTCAAGCCACCGATTATCGGAAGTTGAACGAACCACCCCGGCCGCGCCTCCAAAGGAACGGGACCGTTTACTTGATGGCGCGGCCACCCCTCCTTTACCAAGGAGGGGACTTCGCTTTTCCCTCCGGTTGTCCCAGACGCCTGTGTCCAGCGGCTTTTCCCTTCAGCTCGCCGATCAGTTCGCCGGCTTGCTCGGGAGTGAGACGACTTGTGGGTAATGATCAGCCTGTTCCAGGAGGGGAAAGCGATCAAAGCTTCATGGCCGCACGGGTTCTCTGGACGACAGAATTGTCCTTCCCGCCACTACCTTTCAGATAGAAAGCGCTTGTGGCCAGGAACTGGTCGCGCCATGCGGGACTCACCTTGAAATAATCTTCGAGGACCGCGCCGCTGAACTTGTAATCGTGGGCGTCGGTGCCTTTCAGAAAGATCAACCGTCTCGCTGCGTTCATTAAATTCTGCGGAGTGCCGCCATTGCTCAGGTAGTAATGAATTTTTTCGGCAGCGATCATGCGATCTTTACTGAGATCGCTGAAGATCTCTTCCACGGCGCCCGAGGATTCTTTAACTGCGAGCGGCTTCACGTCGTCAATACGGATATCGGCGATCTTGCCTCTCATTGCATCCCGGAACATGGGGATAAAGGCACAGTTCTGCAACAGGAGAAGTTTCCTCGTGCCTTCGTCGCCGCTGGCCTGGAAGGCGTAACGCAAGGCATTCGTGGAGGTCATCGAGTGAACGTTGGGAACGGTCGGTTGCCGCATCACGATTTCGCTGGCGCCGATAAAAAGCGCATCCCAGATGGAGTGTGGTGAAACACCTCGGCCGATCAGCGCTGCAGCTTTGTCGCATGCGTCGTCGTTAGTTCCTTGACGGAGTACGGCCAGCATCTCACGAGTAGCGCCGTCATCCAGTTTTCCGCTCATCCAGCTCTGTCCCATTCCGGCAGCCAGCTTCTGGTTGCGCCGCCAGGGCCGATCCGCGGGATCATCGCTCAGAGCCGGCGTGGTGTTCTTGAGATCGTGATTCAAGAGGGCAAACGCCAGCGAGCGCAGGACCGGCTCGGCATGTTGCCAGCCGATGAACTGGAGCATCCGCCAGCTATGCGCTACAAAAATCGCTTTGTGGCCGATGGATCGGAAATCCCGCGCCCCGTAGCGGTAAAAGAGCTCATAGATCTCATTGGCTCCGGCCGATCTCACAAGCCCGGCGACGGCGGCGTCTGCTTTCTTTTCGTCCCAGCTATCCATGGCTTCAATGAAGGCTTCCCTGGCCTTATGAGCAGGCGGGACGATACTTTCGTTGACCGGCGTCATTCTCCAACCGCTATCATGCTGTTCCATCGCCTGCGAGTTCTTGAATTGATCGAGCGCCCAGAATATCGGCAGCCAGCGATCGGAGTCCGGTGAAGCGAGACTTCCCAGATGAGCCGCGTTCACCACCATCACGGCGTGGAACTTGAATCCTACACTAGGCCGGGGAGCTACATTGCGGATGCCCGCCAGAAATAAAGCCGCGACGACTTCCTGGTACGTCGTTCCCTGATGAATGCGTTGAGCCACCTGCTCCAGCAGATCCGCCTGGGGCGTTTCCTCGATCAGGCGGACCAACGGCTCGATTCCCGCGTCGAGCTTCACCAATGCCGGTGTCACTCTCGCCTCCTGCGCCGATACGGGTGGCAACCTCCTGAGAAACGCGAAATTTCCAAGACCGAGGGCGGCTCCGCTCATTCCCGCGAACTTCAAAAACTGCCGGCGTGTGGCTTTGTCCTGCATGATGTCCTCCGTGAAATTTATTGGCCAAGTATGGGAACTCTCTAAGCCTTTTGCAAGTTCTGAACACAAAGATTTACCGGACCGGGCTTCGAATGATGCCGGCGTTTCCATCGTTCCCCGAGGTCCCGCGGGACGTGGCGCGGGCACATTCCGCTCTCAACCGCACAAAGCGTTTTCGAGAAAAGATCCAACCAGGCTGGGAGCCCGTTCGACGAGCGGCTGTACAATATGGTCGAATCGATTCCGGGAACCGAACCAAAAAACAGAGTGCGCATCATGAACATCCGGTGCCGTCTATACTATATTTTTGCGAAGGTTTTAGCCGCGAATTGCGCGAATTACGCGAATGGGCCGCACGCCATTAATGCCGCTGGTAACGACAGGAATTCTTGTGCGGCCCATTCGCGTAATTCGCGCAATTCGCGGCTCAGATAATCAATTCTCAATTCTCATCCGGAACGTTTTTTTATTGTTTTACAGCTTCTATATGTCTTCGTTTACGTCTTCACGATTAAGAAGGATGGCCATATGAAATCGAAAGCACTGTTCGTGACTCTATTATGTCTGTTTGGATCAGCTCTCGGCCTCAGCCAGGTGTTGCGGGAGGTACGGGTTACAGAAATCCCAGGCGTTGTCATGGCCGGCGCGAAATGGACGTTGGCCTGGTCGGGAACCGACAACGCCGACGGTATCGTCGGCACCGCCGATGGCGGCTTGATCTTCGCACAGGAACAGCCCAACCAGGTCAGCAAGCTCGACAAGGACGACCGCGTTTCCGTCCTCCTGAAGGACACCCATGGAGCAGGTTCTCTCTCGATGGACTCCAAAGGCCGCATCCTCGCGGTGTTGAGGACCTGCACGGATCCGGGTAACGCAGGCAGGGGAATTACAGCGCCATGCACAGAGCCGACAGCTGTGGCCATCCTTTCTCCAGAGCGCAAGACCCTGGCGGACAATTTCGAGGGCAAGTCGTTCGGCCGCCCCAATGACCTGGTTGCCGCCAAGAACGGCGGCGTATATTTCAACTCAGGCGTAACCTACTACGTCAGTCCTCGTGGCGAGGTCAGCAGTATAGGCAAGGATCTCCGCACAAATGGGATTATGCTCAGTCCGGATGAGAAAACCCTCTACGTCACCAACGGCCCGGTTGTCGTGGCCTTCGATATTCAACCGGATGGCACCGTCAAAAACCAGCGAGACTTCGCAAAGCTCGAAGCCGGCGGCAACGGTGACGGGATGACGGTCGATGCTGCCGGTCGTCTTTATGTCACGTCCGGCGCCAGCGGAGTTCAGGTGTTCAGTCCGGAGGGAAAGTACCTTGGCGTCGTTCCGACCCCAAGGAGCGTTGCAAGCGTCGCCTTTTCCGGACCCGACAAGAAGACGCTCTACGTCACCGGTGCCGGAGCCCTCGGCCCGGATGGGAAGGAATTCAAAACCCCCGAGGGAGTCAGGAACAACGCAAAGTCGATATTCAAAATTCCCATGCTGGCTCAGGGTTTCAAAGGGCGCGCGAAATAGCTGTTAGACCCAAAATGGGCAGTCGAAGATGGCCATGTCTCGGCAATGCGAACGCGGGCTAAAGCCCGCGACTACATGCCTAAGCCGAGACGTTGTCGCAATATGTAGTCGCGCGCTAAAGCCCGCGTTTGTACCGACGAGGAACGCTCTCGCCAAGTTACAACCAGAGGCTGAATTTGAAACCGAACACCGTAATCAAACGGTTATAGTAGTTCCGTCAAACTTGGTAAGAGAAAATCCGTCGAAGCTCTCCTTGTAAGTGTTTTTTTGATCTTCCAGGATGCCGATGGCGACAGCCTCGCCTAGCTTTAACGCTTCGGAAAAGTCCGTCCGCCAGTGAATTCCGGCGAAGTTCCTCCCAGACGGGATATTGGCGGCAAGTTTGTTCAATTCTCCACCGACTGTCAGGGAGCCAGCATCCCGGCCTGAGTAAGGAAGCAGCGCAGATCCGTCGGCGCTTGCCACGACTGGATCCGGGAGCACGAACGACTCGTCGAACCATGCCTTCAATATAGTCACGCATGCCCCGGCCACGGTGGCATGACCCGAGCCATAAGACGGGTGCAGCGGACAGCCTTCCGGGTAGGCCTGCGGCAGCAGGTAGGTACCGAACCTGCTGAAGATCCGTTGGACTGCTTGACTTTTGAGAATCTCAGAATCGAGAGGATAGTTTCTGGCACCGGTCAGGCTGTAGTGAACCCTCCCACCGTACTCTTCGGGACGCAGCCGGCGGTGGACATACCATTTCGCGAACCAAACAGCCTTAAGTGCGCGCGTTGCAACTTCGGTGACTAGACTCAAGATATGCGGACCGCCGAACGTCCCGAAGGCATCGGTTTTATTAAGCGACAAATAAGGGTTGCGCGGGTCGAAGGGAGCACCCAGGCCGAGCAGGATCAAACAAGCGTTAAGGTACGCTTGGTAAAGTGCGTCGAAGTGCACGTAAGTAGCTAGATCACGCCCATTGCCGATATAGCGCGGCACCCGATCAAACACATCACTGGCGAACGGCGTGAGACCATTCTGGATATTTAACCAGGAGGCAGAATCGGTCATGTAATCCATGTTCGGAATCACAGACTGCTGTCTTTGGCTGATCCGCAGCGTGCCATATGGAATGTCCTTAAGCAGGAACTGGGAGACATAGGGACCCATCTGATCCCCACGAGTGTTGCCGCGGAAGATTGTGGCTGGGGTAACCAAACCAGACTGCTTAGGCCCGCGGAAATCGGAGAATTTCGACAGGTCGGTACAGGCGCTGGCAACAATGGCGTTGCTTTCGTACTCTGTGAAGCTCACGTCCCTGGCGAGGGCCATCCAGTACAGCTCAGCCATTTCACTTGAATTCTCCGGCTGGTCGATGCGAGGTGCGGGACGAATCGCCAAATGATGACAATCCGGTCCTTCAATGTCGAAGGCCTTTCCCCCTTGCGGATTCCGCAACGGTCGAACGCCGCCAAGCGGGATGCGCTCGAAGGCGGCATCTTCGCCGGCCGATAGCGCATCCAGCAAAGCCCGATAAGCTGCGCGGTCCACTTCACCAAGACCATTGTGCGGGAGCCCTTTGGAATAGTTCGCTACGTAGGGATAGTCGCTTTCTTCTCCATTGTCGGAAAGCGGAGGTTGAGGAAGGTTTTTTTGGTAGAGCGCTGCATCCAGACGAATTCGAAACGCTTCCTCGCGTCGTCGCGCCGTAGCTCCGGCACCGCTGTCGGCGGCTTCGCGCTGAGCGCCTTCTAACGAAACCGGAAGCGCCGAGACTGAGGCACTCGCGTTAGCAACAAAAGGACTGACCCCGCCGAGGCCCGCGCCAATACCCGCAAGGAACGCACGTCTGCTACACGACGAGAGCGATCTGGTTTGCTTTGTGTTCGTGAGTTCATCTGCAGCCTTTTCATTATTTCGTCTATCCTCGCCCATCATGCCGGCTCCTTTTTGCGCGGTCGCTCGGCGAATCCTGGCCGGGAAGACCACGGTGAAAATTCTGGATTGCGCCGGCTTCCCTTCCAGAGCGCCACGGTTGCATCGCCTCGCTCCAAGCCGCAGGCTAGCCGGCCTGCTGAATGGCGGACCTCGCCATCTGGCCGAAACGACACCAAAAACAATTTGTTCCCGCTTTACAGGAATAGAACGCGGCGCCCGACAGGCGTAACACTGCCCGTGTGCACCTGAACTTACCGTACGCTCCTCTGGGATACCGGTGTCACCCTGCTCACGCCGTGTTTTTGAGCTTGCAGTTCGCTTTTTTCTAAAGTCAGTTCTGCTTGCAACTCTTCAACCAAAGAAACGTCCCGTGATCGGAAAACGCGCTCCGAGGAGCTGCGTCGCCTCCGGCTCTCGGAAAGACAATAATGCAGCGCATTTTCCATGAACGGTTGTAGCTGCGACGCGTCTTAGAGAAGGCGATTAACGGCCTGACCTAAATGCAATAGTAACGACTAAACAACGCGGAAAAAGTTCATAGGAGGTCCAATTATTCCATAGGTAAAATCAGCGGCGGCGTATCAGGTTTGCGCTGACACTGGTGCTATCTGCAACGATACGGCGTGGCACCGACAAAGTTCGGGCAACAAGCGCGCAGTCTGAACTATCGCACTTGCTGGAACGCAAGAGCCAAATACAGCCAACCAGCCAACCGTTGACACTAAACAATGGTGTGCATAAGCTAGGCCGCAAGTTTCCAATCGCTATGATCTGTCCAACCTTTCAGGAGCAAGAGCAGGGTCATATGGGTAACGTCCTTCAACGTAAATTTGTCATTCTTTCGCTTCTTCTGCTGGTTATGCCGCTGGCCGGTGCCTCGGCATTTGCCCAGGGCGGCGGTCCTGCCGTGCCGCCTGATCTTGTCGGAGAATGGCGCAGGCTGACGAACCACGAGGATGCGCATGAGCGCGGACCGGGCCCGGATCCAGGCGAGTACTGGGGGCTTCCACTCAACGATGCGGCCCGCATGAGGGCCGACACGTATAACGCCTCCTGGGTGTCGACGTCACCGGAACTGCAATGCAGACCCCATCCGACCGGCTACCAGCAACTCGGTCCGGATGTCATGCGGATCGAGAAGGAAATAAACCCGCTCACGCGTGAACTCGTCGCGTATCGCGTTCTGTTTCAAAGGACTCCTGGCGTGCGAATGGTTTATCTCGATGGTCGCCCGCATCCCTCCGGCTATGCCGCTCACACGTGGGAGGGCTTCTCTACTGGGAAATGGGATGGAGATACGCTGACCATCTTCTCGACCCACCTCAAAGAGAGTTTCATCCGGCGCAACGGTGTGCAAGGCAGCTTTCGCCGCACTGTCACCGAACACGTATCTCTGGACGAACCGTACATAACGTGGATTCTAATTGTGGAGGATCCGGACTATCTGACTGCGCCTTTGATTCGAAGCGTGACGTTTGTCAGGAACCCGACCGGCCAGGTGCCGGTGTATCCCTGCTCACCGCAACTGGAGGACTACAGGCCGGACCGCGTCAAAGATTACGTGCCGCATTATCTGCCGGGAACCAACCCGTATCTCACGGAAGTCCCTTTCAAATACCAGGTACCCCTCGACGGAGTGCGGGGAGGTGCAGAGACGATGTATCCCGAGTATCAGGCGAAAGTGAAGGGATTATCGCCGCCGGCCGCCCAGTTCACACTCAAGCCGGAGTACAAGGATGCCTCAACGCGCATAGCCGAGCTTGCTGACGCACAGCCGAGGCGCGAACCGAAGTGGGAGTCCCAGCAGGTGGAGTTGTTGCATGTGCAGGGCAACGTCTACCTGATGGGAGGTGCAGGCAGTAATATCGCTCTGTCCGCTGGCGGAGACGGCGTGGTGATGGTGGACTCGGGCGTCCCGCAAATGACGGACAAAGTTCTTGCCGCGATCCAGCAAGTTGCCGAGCGTCCGAACATCCCGTTGATGAGATCCAGTACAGCCTCTTATTTCGCCAGCACGTGGCAGAGTACGCATACGGTCGCGCCGGCAGCCATCCGTATGATCATCAATACCAGCATTGAGTCCGATCACACGGGCGGCAACGACAAAGTCGCCGGCTCGAGCATGTTCCATCCGATCGGTATTGAAGGAGCGGATCAATCGGGCAGCGAAGTCATCATCGCGCATGAAAATGTGCTGCAGGGCATGCTCGCTTTGAACGACGCCAAGCCCGGCACTATTCCGGCCCGTGCGCTGCCGATCAACACATACTTCGCGGACAGATACAGACTCCACAGGTTCGTCAATGGCGAAGGCGTTGAGGTTATTCACTTACCTAACGCGCATTCGGATGGCGACAGCATGGTTTATTTTCGCGGCTCGGATGTGATCGTGACTGGTGATGTCTTTAACAGCGACAGCTATCCCGTGATCGACGTGGAACGGGGGGGCACAATCCAGGGTGTGATCGACGCTTTGATCCGCATCACCGATCTCGCCTATCCCGAATACATGGGGCAAGGCGGCACGATGATCATTCCCGGTCGTGGACACATCTGCGACGTTGCGGACGCCGGATATTACCGGGACATGCTCATCATCGTTCGCGATCGTATTCGTGACATGGTCCAAAAAAATATGACGTTGGAGCAAGTGAAAGCGGCCAAACCAACCATGGACTACGATCCCCTGTTTGGCAGGCAGCCTGGCACAACAGCGAAGTTCGTCGAGGCGGTGTATCGCAGCCTGGGCCAGAGTAAATAGCTGGAGGAAGAATGAATCCGAGAATTTCACAAGCTCACGCGCCGCTGTGTGCCGTCACGATCACGATACTCCTGCTCACCCTGCCGGCTATCACGTTTGCTCAAGGGGGTCAAAGACGCGGTGGACCTCCGCCCGTTCCGAAAGAAGCTGCCCCATTCGACATGGCAGGCTACTGGGTGTCCATAATCACGGAAGACTGGCACGTTCGCATGCTGACTCCGCCCAAGGGCGACTTCGGTTCCGGCACAAACGTTGAAGGCCTCCCATTTGGCGGTGATGGAAATATTCCCTATAACCCCGAAGGCAATCGAATCGGTAAAAGCTGGGACCCAGCGAAGGACCTGGCTGAAGGCAACCAATGCAAGGGTTATGGAGCAGGTGGCGTGATGCGGCTGCCTGGGCGCCTGCACATCACCTGGGAAGATGATTACACGCTGCGAGTCGATACCGATGCCGGAATGCAGACGCGGCTGTTTCGTTTTGCGAGGCCCCAGGCTCAAGGTGGACCCGTCGTATTGCAGACTCAACCCCCCGGACCATCCTTGCAGGGAAACTCTGTAGCGGAATGGATCATCATCGGCGGACGTGGCGACTGGGCCCGAGGAGGTAATCTCAAAGTCGTTACGAAAAATTTGCGTCCGGGATATTACTGGAAGAATGGCATGCCCTACAGCGGAGACACCACACTGACCGAACATTACCGAATCACGAAAGAACCCAACGGTGATGTGTGGCTCAACTTCTCAATGATGGCCGAAGATCCGCAGTACTTGAAGGAACCCTGGATTGTCACCTATCACTTCAAGAAGGAGCCCGATGGTTCGAAATGGACTCCTCTTCCCTGCTCGGTGAAATGAGGAGACGGAAAGCATGTAGCCACGAATTGCGCGAATGACGCGAATGGGCCGCAGACATCTTCCGGACGTTGCCGACCGAAACAATGGCTGTCGCCCATTCGCGTCATTCGCGCAATTCGCGGCTTAGATTTGTGATGTTGGACCGCGGCTCAAATGGGGATATGAAGCGTATTGTCATCCATTCGGATGAGAATTGAGAATTGGGAATTGACGATTGGTCGGGGGAGGAGGATCTATGAAGTCGGTTACCATCGCGTTATGCGCTGTGGCGTTGGTTTGTGTTATTTCCACCGGCGTCGCCTGGGCACAGGCGACGGCCCAGATCAGCGGCACCGTGAGGGATCAAAGCGGCGCTGTGCTGCCGGGCGTGGAGATCAAGGCGACGCAGACGGACACGGGAATTGCTCGGACCACCGTTACCAATGAAACCGGTTCCTACGTTCTACCTAGCCTGCCGCTCGGTCCGTATCGATTCGAAGCTGCTCTGCCCGGGTTTCGTACCTTTGTGCAGACTGGAATTTTGCTGCAAGTCAACAGCAGTCCGGTGATCAACCCCACGCTGGAAGTGGGCCAGGTGACCGAGCAGGTCGAGGTTCAGGCGAACGCAACTCAGGTGGAAACTCGCAGCTCAGGTGTCGCTCTTGTCTTCGAGACCCAGCGCATACTGGACCTGCCGCTCAACGGACGGCAGGTCACCGACTTGATCACCGCTTCCGGCCTGGCCGTCCAGACGGGCACATCTCCTGGATACAACATGAGAACCGGTGTGAGCATATCCGTCGCCGGCGGAATGACCTTCGGTGTGCAGTATTCATTAGACGGGGCCCCGCATCTGGATACATTGGATGGCACGGGCATGCCGCTTCCCTTCCCGGACGCATTGCAGGAGTTCAGACTCGCGACGAGCACGCAGGATGCAACAAATGGAATGCATTCGGGAGCCGCCGTCAACGCGGTGACGAAGTCTGGAACCAACGCGTTTCATGGCGACCTGTTCGAGTTCGTGCGCAACTATACCTTCAACGGCCGGGATTTTTTTGCGACCAGGAATGACGGTCTGAAGCGCAACCAGTTCGGCGGTACAGTTGGCGGTCCGCTTAAGAAGGACAAGGTGTTTTTCTTCGCTGGCTACCAGGGGACAATCACACGCCAGACTCCAATCCAAAATACCGTATTTGTTCCCACGCCGGCGATGCTGACCGGCGACTTCACCGCCTTCGCTTCTCCCACGTGCCAAAACGGCCGCCCGATCACATTGAGAGCTCCGTTCATCAACAACCGGGTCGATCCGGCATTGTACAGCCCGGCTGCGCTTAAAATCGCAGCCAAACTTCCCCCCGCCCTGGATGCCTGTGGGAGATTTCTGACCGGAAACATTTTTCAAGAAGACCAACTGCAACTGCCGGCCAGGGTCGACTATCAGCTGAGTAATAAGCAGACCATCTTTGGGCGGTACATGCTCACCACGATCGATACTGCGGTCCCGTATGAACTGTCTTCAAGCGACGTGCTGACCGCGAGCGGCGTCGGGACGGATGACAGGGCCCAATCGCTGACTCTTGGAGATACCTATATCGTCAGCGCAAGTACGGTCAACTCTTTCCGTTTGTCGGGAAATAAGGTCGACGTCAAGAAACCGGGTGCATCGTTTTTCGATGTGAACGACGTCGGTATCAGGGCCTACACGTACGTCCCGAAATTTTTTACCATGCCCGTGAACGGCGCATTTTCAGTTTCTGGAAACGCGAGTTTTAGCGCGAACTCCTTTGCGCATCTCAGCAACTTCGGTGTGAATGACGATGTGAGCATCGTTAAAGGATCGCACCAGTTTGCCTTCGGCGGACACTATATGCGTTCGATCACCTGGCAAGTCTCTCAAGCATGGTCCAACGCCACCTACACCGTCAACGGTGCTGCGACGGGCCTGGGCATGTCGGACTTTTTCCTGGGGCAAGTGTCGCAATTCCGGCAAGCCAATCCCAATCCCTTGAATCTGACCCAGAACTTCTTCGGGACATTCGCGCAGGACACCTGGAAAGTCACCCCCAGGCTGACTCTGACCTATGGTGTTCGTTGGGAGCCATTCTTCCCGATGTCGTTTAAGCAGGGGGATCTCTACAATTTCAGCCTGGCGAAGTTCTACGCGGGCCAGAAGAGCACCGTCATTCCCAACGCTCCTCCGGGCTTCACCTATCCCGGCGACCCTGGCTTTAACGGCAAATCGGGCATCCAGAGCAACTACAAGAATATTGACCCGCGCATCGCAATCGCCTGGGATCCGTTCGGGGACGGAAAGACGGCGATTCGTACCGGCGCCGGCATCGCTCATGACTTCATCCGGCAGGACCTGCACGAAAATACCTCGTCGGTGTCGCCGTTCCGACTGACGGTTGTTCAAACCGGCATTACGCTCGACGATCCCTGGCGCACCTATCCTGGCGGAAATCCATTCCCCTACAATTTCAACAAAGCCAATCCGGTATATGCGCCGTATGGGGCCTATCTCCCCGTACCACCGGATATGAAAACGACCACGCAGTATTCGTGGAACTTCGGCATCCAGCGCCAGGTGACCCCAAGCATGTTCGCATCGGCGACGTATGTGGGCACTCAAATCGCGCACGTATGGAATGCGATCGAGCTCAATCCCGCCCAATTCCTTGGATTAAGTCCGTGCACACTCAACACCGCGAGCGGTCCGGTGTCTTACCAGGTCTGTTCGACGCTCGCGAACGTGAACCAGCGCCGGATTCTCAATTTGCTGAATCCGCAGGCAAACCTCGGATATTTGACCCAGTATGACGACGGCGGCACGCAGCACTATGACGGTCTTCTATTGGAAACCAGGTGGCGTCCCAGCCAGAAGGTCAACGTCAATGCGAATTACACGTGGTCTCATTGCATTGGGCTGCCCGTTATCACGTTGCTTAACCCTGGTGCGAACTACGTCCATCAGGCTTACCAGAACAACGGCCCTGTCAATCGGAACCTCGACGTCGGCGATTGCGCGCAGGACCGCCGGCAAATCTTCAACCTGACGACGGTTCTTCAAACGCCGAATTTTTCCGACAAGACATTGCACGTTCTAGGCTCGGGCTGGTCGCTCTCAACAATCTTCAGCGCGCGGTCCGGACAGCCTCTGAACATCCTCCTGGGCAACGACCAAGCCTTGAACGGGTTTCAGGGGAATACTGGGACGCAACGTCCGAATCAAATACTCGATAGCCCTTACGGCGACCGGAAGTCTCTGTCCACCTACCTCAATGCTTCAGCGTTCGCCATACCGGCCATGGGCGCCTACGGGAATGTAGGCAACAACAGTGTCGTCGGTCCTAGATATTGGGACTGGGATGAGGCTGTGTCGCGGCAATTCCAAATTCGAGAGGGCCAGAGGATCGAGATCCGGGCCGAGGCGTTCAACGTCACCAATAGCCTCCGCCCGGGTAATCCCGGAGTCACCTTCAGCAATCCGAATACTTTCGGCAGGATTCTCTGCAGTGCGTCAAGCGCCAGCACGACAGGCTGCACAGCGGGGGCAGGCAGCACGTCCGGAGGCCCGAGGATCATGCAGTTCGCATTGAAGTATATCTTCTAGAGGAGACAGGAGAATGGAACGATGCAGCATTTACCTCGTAGAGATTTTATTGGAGGACTCGCCGCGTTAGGAGCAAGCTCACTCATTCCGGGCGGTTGGTCTGCCGCACAGACCACCGCAACAGCCCCGCACCGGATCAATGTCCATCACCACCTCACAGCGCCCGCATACGTGAAGTTCCTGACTGAAAACAAAGTCAGGGATTTTCCCAATAAGAGTGTTGCCGAAGGACTCGAGGATATGGACAAGGGCGGCATCGCGACCGCATTCACCTCGATCATTGGTCCCGGCATTTGGTTCGGAAACATTGGGGACACCCGCGAACTCGCGCGGGAGTGTAACGAGTTCGCAGCGAAGGTCGTCCGCGATTACCCGGGCCGCTTCGGCATGTTCGCGTCGCTGCCCCTGCCGGATATTGACGGCAGCCTTCGCGAAATTGAATATGCGCTGGATACACTGAAGGCAGACGGCATCTACCTGTTCACGAACTTCGGCCAAACACCTCTGTATGGAGACAAGTACCTCGGCGATCCGATGCTCGCTCCGATTTATGAGGAACTGAACCGGCGAAGAGTCATCGTGTACACCCATCCCAAGGACAACTACTGCTGCAGGGAGGTTGTGCCGGGCGTGAACGGTCCAACCATCGAATACGGGACCGACACCACGCGGGCCATCGCGAGTTTGCTATACAGTGGCACGGCTTCGAAATATCCGAATCTGACCTTCATCTTTTCCCACGGTGGAGGAACCATGCCTTACCTGGCCAGTCGTTTTCTTGGCGGAATCGCGCCCTATCTTCAGGACGGAGGCGTTCTGAAGCCGGGAGCACCTGAGGACCGGCCGCGGCCAACGATGCCCAAAGGGATGCTGTATGAAGTGCAAAAGTTTTACTACGACACCGCGCAGTCGGAGAATCCAGTGGCACTGGGAGCACTTCGGAAGCTTGTGCCGCTACGTCAACTGCTGTTCGGAACCGACTTCCCCTTCGGTACTGGTGCGGAGGAACACGTAAAGAACCTTCAGGCGTGCGGCGTATTCAATGCGCAGGAACTTCGTGCCATCGAACGCGACAACGCGGCTCGACTCCTTCCACGACTTCGGGCTTGATAGCTGCCGCGAATTACGCCAATGGCGCGTAAGAGAGTTTCAATGCGCCATTGTCAACATCAATCTGGAATTTCGGGGACAGACTCCGATTTCGTGAAGTACAACGAAATCGGAGTCTGTCCCCGAAATTCCCCGCAAAAGACCCCACTACCGGCGATTTGCTTTGCTCTATCACCAGCCAGCACGTACACTATGAGTGTCCTTTCAGCGTCATTTGGATTTCCTCCTGCCTTATGAAGCGGCCTGAGTGATACTGGATCGATGGGATCTGGGAAACACGTATAGGTATTCCGTAGGCGACCCCTCCACCCACAATACTTGGCCTACCCGACCTATGAAAAACAATGCCACAGTCCTCGACCCTCCAGGATGGAGAAGCACATGAGAGACAATAAGTACAACGTTCGTTACCTTGGATTCCGGCCCCTTGCGGATGGAGGGCGGCGATTTGATTTTTCTCTTTCTCCCCCGGGACAGGCAATGACGCTGATTACCGTCGAGGCGCCCCTGGGGCTTTTCACTGGACCAGATCACATCGCTATACAGGAGGGTGCGGGTATCTGCTATGAAACTCTGAAATGTTTTCTTGAAAACGGCTCAGAAGGTGTCCCCGGGTGTCTCTACCTCACGTCTGCGGACGTCGCTCAACATAGAAAGTTCCCGAAGGCACCGGGACGCCATTGAAAGGAGTGGATTGATGGCAACGGGTTCCCGACCTTCAAGTCACAAGCGAGCTCGCGAAAAGGCACAGGCTGAAAGAAATGAGGAAAAGAAGAACCGCCGCTTGGAAAGGCGCCAGCGCAAAGCGAATACAGCGCCCCGAGCGATAGGCGAAGATCCGGATCTTGCCGGAATTCAGCCTGGACCTCAGCCGCGAGATCCGGCATTGCTCGATTTGCCGGCGGACATGTCCCATGATAAGGAAAGCACCACGAAGGAAGTCGCTTAGTTTCCATCGCCGGTAGTCGCGATGTGACCGGTTCTTTCTGCTTAACCCCAACAGGTGAATCATGTATTATTGATTAAGTGGAATCCCTGGAAAATGGACTATTTTTAGTTAATCACAAAAGCCGATGGACGTACCTCAGTTAATTCAGCAGAAATTGATTGAGTTGAGATTGGAGCAGCGGGACCTGGCGGATGCCGTGGAAGTGACAGAATCTTATATTTCGCAGTTATTGAGCCGGAAGAAGATGCCTCCTGCTCCGGATCGTACGGACATCTACGGCAAGCTTGAAAGATTTCTGAAGCTGCCCAGAGGCAAACTCTCCAAGTTGGCGGATCTCCATCGAAAGCAGGAACTCCGGAAAAAGATTGAGACTCCTCCAGCGCCCTTATACGAGGAAGTTCGCGAGTTGATCGTTGAAAAGTGCAAACGGAGCAAGCGTGCACAAGTCCGCGCGATTTTTGAGAAGGAACCCTTCGGCGAGCTTGAACGGCTGGTGACCCAGAAACTGCTGGACGTGGTCAAGGCGCTGGCCAGGGAAGAACTGGGGCGCGAATCCTGGCTTCGCCTCATGGCTCGACTGAGCGATCGAAGCTATAAACAAATGCGCGTTGCTGTCCTCGAATTCCTGGACGCAGACGTATTCAATATATCCCCGCAGAATTGTGTTTCTTTCCTCGACCCGCTGATCGTATCGTGGGACGTTGATCTCGCTTCGTTCGCCTTGCAGATCGTCTTGAATCGCAGAGTTGCTCCAGTGCACTTGAAGAAATTTGAATTTCTGGAAAAGGAAGCTCAGGAATCCTCGGAGGAAGAGCCAGGACTGCGAAAATTCCTGAAAGATCGCTCTCTTAGCGCAGATGCGACGCTGGAGGAAGTCAAGTTCCTCAAACAGCTGCGCTTCAAGGACAGACGACCGACCGCGTTGTATTACTATCGCGAACTTCAAAACTTGCGAGACCCTCTTCATTTCCATCGCAAGTAGACCTCCCGACGTGTGGACAACGGCCACAATGCATAGCGTGAGGTCTGGATCTCTGAAGCGTGCGGTAATTGGAGAATTCATCGTCCCGGCGATCGTACTTGTTCTTTCATTGTGGCTAGGGTCCCGGTCCCTTTTATGCATATTTCCGGATGGTCCAAACCTGATAACAGACTGTATCTCGGCGTGCGGTGTCTGAAGTGCCAAACGCCGATCCTATTTGCTCTAGACCACAGTGAAGAAGGAGGTCAGCCTCCACCGGCGGTGAAGCTTGTGCTGACCTGTTCTCAGGCCGAATGCCGGCACCAAGCCGATTACAGTACAGCGATCATCTCCCGCTTTCGAAAGCCAGATGCGATGAACGAACCAGGAGGTTCTTGATGAAAGTAGAAAAGGCCGCAATCGTAAACCAGGATTTTAGAGTGTGGTGTGAGCACTGCTGTATTCGAATTGCACCGCATGAAGAACGGACTGCGGTTCACGACAAGATCTACCATTTGCGTTGTTACTCAAAACTCTTTTCCACCGCTCCCAAACCGAAAGGGTGATTTTCCATGCAACGTCTGATGTTGCGGAGGTTCTGGTTTGAATAGCCGCTTCGATGCCGAATTCAGTGAAGCCCTGCTGGCGTTCAATGGGGATGCTGTTGTCTATTGCAAGGGTATTTCGGACACCCTGGCGCACGAATACGCGATGGATTACACGAGAATGCTCCAGAATCGCGCCAAAGGACTCGAGGTCCCAAATCCTCGAACCCCAGTGGGGCTATTCGAGCCAAATCGCAACCTGATCCGATCCACTCTGGACAGGATGTGGAAGAGGTACTTTCCGTCGAAGTGAGTAATCGAAGTTTAACAATTTTCTGGTCTCAGGGATCTCCTGCCTCTTGCTCGATAAGCCTTTAACCAGGCCCCTTCTTGCAAGCTCCCGAAGTTCCTTCCGGATCAAAAGGTGATCACATGAAAAAGAAACTCTACGTTGGAAATCTTTCGTTTGAAACGACGGAAGCTGAGCTCAAGGAATTGTTCTCGCGAACAGGTCAGGTTGAAACGGTTCGCATCATTACCGATCGCGACACCGGTCGCTCGAAAGGTTTCGGCTTTGTCGAGATGCAGGATGGCGGCGACAAGGCCATTGCCGAAATCAACGGCAAGGAGTTCAACGGTCGCGCCCTGACTGTGAATGAAGCGCGACCGATGGCCGACCGGGACTCCGGGCGCAGCGGTAGATTCAAACAGTACTGAGTAGTTTTTTCCTGTCTCTCACGAAGGCTCGCGTAATTGGCGTAATCCTCGGCCAGATTTCTTGCGACGATTTGGAACTGCGGGTCTCGAGAAGATGAGATGTTGACACTATTTGCCGCTGCGTTCCTGCTTGGCTTGGTTTTCAACGCCGCACCAGGGCCGGTCTTTGCTGAAACCGTTCGCCGAAGCCTACGCGGAGGCTTTCGGCCTGCGCTAGCGGTACAAATCGGCTCACTCGTCGGTGACGCGTTATGGGCGGTATTGGGCTTGGCCGGGGTCGGCTTGCTATTGCAGTTGGAACTGCTCCGAGTTCCGATCGGCATCGCCGGTGTGGCTTATCTTTTATGGCTTGCGTCGGACGCTTGGCACGCAAGCGATTCCGAATGGGCAGCGAGCGTTGCACGCGATAGTGATGTTAGTCACAAGGCGCTGCGCTCGGGTGTTCTGCTATCACTTACCAACCCACAGAACGTTGCGTATTGGGCCGCGCTGGGAAGTGCTCTCGGCGCCGTGGGAGTGCATAGACCAACGGCGGTCGACTACTCGGTGTTTTTCGCCGGGTTCATGTTGTCGTCGATCGTGTGGGCGTTCGTATTTGCGGCCTTAGTCGACCGTCTGTTTCGTGGTACAGGTAACCGATGGGTTCGCATTACCTATCGTGTTTGTGCTATAGCGTTTCTCGCGCTGGCTTTGTCATCGTTGCGAGAGTTGTGGGTCTCTCAACGAACACCGCTAATTCAAGCGCCAAACAGCACGTCGCATTAGACGATGGCGGGAATGAGAGTCGGCTTGTGAATCCCGGCATCACTTCGTAACGTTTCGAAGATTCGGATTCGCGGAGTATTCAGTTGCCGGGCGCAACGCCAGGTCGAAGTTCACGACGGTTTCAGCGCCCGGCTGCACGACCACGTCTCGAGTGATCTCGTAGGGATCCTCGTATTCGTAGCGCTGCAGGCTCTTGAGATTTCGCTTCAGCTTCACCCCTTCGTGCCACATCTTGATGCGATACGTTCCGGCGGAAACGTCAGCGATGACGAACTCCCCGTCGTCGTTCGTCACCGCGACGTACGGGTGATTCGCGACAAAGACGTATGCGTTCATCCAGGGATGCCCTGCTTCGCAAGAAAGAAAGACGATACCCGGCTTCGTCAGAGGTTGGTCCACCGGCGTTCGCTGTCCACGAACCGGCTGGGCGATATTGAAGAGCGTCTGCATGCCTTCCTCAGCAACCTGCTGTCCGTGCACGTTGTGGAGGATCGGATCGCTGTTGGTAATTTCGAGCTTCGTGCCGGCACGTACGATTAGCGCGTGGGGAGCGTACTGACATTGTTTCTGATCGACCAGGACCGACTCTCGCGGGCGGAAGTCCTGAACGCTCGTAACGCCGTCGAGGTAGACAAAGGCGCGCCGCACGCCATTGCTGTTACCCAGCGCAAGGCGAGGCAGCGATACACTTGTCCCACAAGTTGTCTGGTCTTGCGTGATCGGTTCGACAGCTTGCGCCGGCGGGCTGCCTTGCAGGCGCACGACGCCTAGAATCCGCCCAGTCAGCGCCGTGGAAGAAGTTGGCGGAGTGCCGCCGTCGCCGGCCGGTATTCCCTTCGACTGTTCCCGGCTACACGCGAAACTTAGAAGCGCGACTGCGAGCAACACTCCTAGCGCCCTTGATGCCCTCAACCTGTTCATCTCGGAATCTTATCAGGCGGGAGCGGGTCCGGAATGGGATTGTTGATGGGCGGCAGCGATTGGAGGTAGGCGAACATTGCCTTCAGATCCTCGTCGGTCATATTGCGGTACCAGTTCCACGGCATCGGAGGAAGAATGGGCCGTCCGGTACCCTGATGTTTGCCGGTGCGGAGCGCATTGACGAACATCTCCTCCGTCCAGCTTCCAAGACCGGTTGTTTTGTCAGGCGTAAGATTCATGGCGAAGCTGACACCCCACGGTCCGACCCAGGCACCCAGATGGTTGTTCGTGATTGTCAAATACTTATCAGGAGCAATCAGGCCTGCGGGCACTTTCGCCAGCTTTTCGGTCGAGGGATTTCCCGACAGTGTGCGCGACATGTCCGGTTCTTGGAGATTTAGCACTCTGCATTTTCGGCGTTTCCGCCGGAGTTTGTGATGCAGGTTGCTGGCACCCCACAAGCACCAGTGCCAATGCCGGTGCCGATCCGATGAATCCTCGCCTGAACCGCATAGCCTCTCCTTCTCTGTTTCTTCCTGAGCGCGGTCCGCGCCGCGCGTGCATTTGAGCGAAAGATTATGCGTGGTGATGACGGGTGCGGTCAAGGGTATGGGGGAATATGGGGACGGACCCTCACCCGGCGCTTCGCGCCACCCTCTCCCGGGGGAGAGGGCGCCTGAATCGAGATCCCTCTCCCCCTGGGAGAGAGTGGCGCGAAGCGCCGGGTGAGGGTCGGTCCCCATATTCTTGATTTCTCCATTCGGCCTGAGATAGCATTCGCCGCTTCGGGCAAAAGACCGTCCCGAAAACACCACACAGGTCATCGTAAGGAGTAATCAAATGCCAACCAAGATCGTCAACACTCTTCTTCCGACCACAATGGTCGGTTCGTATCCTCGACCACACTGGTACCGCCACCAGTTGCTTGGCCGCGACATTCGCGTCGCCTTTAAGGAAGTCGCGCATGAAGAGGCCTACCGCGATGCCACGCAGGTGGTCATGCGCGACCAGGAAGAGGCTGGCCTCGATATCGTCACGGATGGTCAGATGTCCTACGACGACTACGTGGGCGTGATCGGCTCGTTCTGCTGGTACATGTACGAGCGCATTAACGGCTTCCAGCACGCGAAGGAACCGCACCCTTCGGAAATCGGAGCTGCCGTGCGGACCAAAGAAGTGGAGCTTCTCTCGGACTGGGGCGGTGTCATTAACGACGGACCGGTTTCCCGTGGCCCTATCCATCTGGCCGACCTTTATAAAATAGCGACGAAATACACCACGAAGCCGATGAAAGTCTCGGTGGGCGCCGGCCCCGTCAATCTGGCCTGGCACGTCTACAACAAACACTACAAGGATGCGCGCGAGCTGAGCTTTGCACTGGCGCCCATCTTCAATGCCGAGATGAAGGATCTGGTTGCAGCCGGGGCGAAGTACATGCAGCTTGAGGATCTCGGAGCGTGGTTGCCGCTATTCACCAACAATAAGGACGATTACAAGTGGATCGCCGAGGTCGTCTCGCAATGCATCGACGGCGTGAAGGCCAAAATCGCCTGGCACTTCTGTTTCGGAAACGCCTGGGGGAACGCGTTGAGCGGGATTTTCCCGAGTGGCTATGAAACCGTTCTTCCGTACTTCTATGACGTCCCGGTCGAACAGTTTGTGTTGGACTATGCAAACCGGGATATGGCCGGTATCGAAGCGCTGAAATCGCTTCCGAAAGACAAGGAAGTCCAAATCGGTGTGCTCGACATCCGCACGACCATGATCGAAGCGCCGGAGCAGGTTGCGCAGCGCATCCGGAAAGTCATCAGCGTTGTGCCGCCTGAACGTGTTTACCTGAGCACCGACTGCGGTATGAAGCCGCTTCCCAGGATTGTTGCGAAGATGAAGCTCCAGGCGCTCGTCGCCGGCGCCCAGATGGTCCGCAAAGAGCTTGGTGTTACCAAAGCGACAGCGTAGAACACCTTCAACGCGGCCAAAGCCCGCGAGTACTTTACATAATGGAGGACAGACATGGCTGAAAAGAAAGTCATCGCAGTTATGGGTGCGACGGGTTCGCAGGGCGGTGGATTGGTCCGGGCAATCTTAAGAGATCCTAGCGGCGGGTTCGCCGCGCGGGCCATCACCCGCGATGTGAACAGCGAAAAGGCAAAAGCTCTCCGCAGTCAAGGCGCGGAGGTCGTTGCCGCCAACGTCGACAACGAGGAGAGCCTCAAGAAGGCTTTCGCCGGGGCCCACGGAGCCTATTGCGTGACGTTTTTCTGGGCGCACTTTTCGCCGCAGAGAGAAACGCAAAGCGCAGCCAACTTGGCCCGGGCGGCGAAACACGCCAACCTTCAACATGTGATCTGGTCAACGCTGGAAGACACACGCAAATGGGTGCCGCTCAGCGACAACCGCATGCCCACTCTTCAAGGCAAATACAAAGTGCCGCATTTCGACTCCAAAGGCGAGGCCGACAAGTTTTTCATCGAACTCGGCTTGCCCGTGACACTTCTCGAAACCTCGTTTTACTGGGACAACATGTACCTGTTCGACATGGGTCCCAAGAAAGCGCCGGACGGTGCGTACGCGATCACCTTCCCAATGGGTAACAAACGCATGCCGGGCATCGCGGCTGAGGACATCGGCGGCTGTGCATACGGCATCTTCAAAAAGGGCAAGGAGTACGTCCGCAAGACCGTCGGCATTGCCGGAGAACATCTCACCGGCGCGCAGATGGCCGAAAAGCTCTCGAAGGGCCTCGGCATTAACGTGAAGTACAACGAAGTGACTCCGGAAGCGTATCGCGGATTCGGGTTCCCGGGCGCCGAGGATATCGGCAACATGTTCCAGTTCTTTCGGGATTTCGAAACCGATTTCGTGGGCGCGCGCAGCCTCGACGTCTCGCGGTCGCTCCATCCTGCGCTGCAAACGTTCGACCAGTGGCTCGCGAAGAACAAGAACCGCATCAAGCTCGCCTAGCCCAGATTTCTCACCGGCTTGTGACTATCCACAGCCAAGTCCCTCTCCCTCTGGGAGAGGGTGCCGCGAAGCGGCGGGTGAGGGTTAGCAGAGTGCATTCTTATCGACCCTCACCCGGCCTTCGGCCACCCTCTCCCAGAGGGAGAGGGACGCGCCCGGATTTTGTTCTCGAACTTCGTTCGCCAAGTGATCTGCTGTCTGAACTGAAGGCGAAACTCACGGAGTATATGGAAAACGGCGCTCAACTTGGCTTGTGGGTCGATCCGTTCGACCGGAAGGTTTATGTCTATCGGCCGGATGCTGCCCCCGAAAGCATCGAGGAACCCATCTCAGTCAGTTGCGACCCTCCATTACACGGGTTCATTCTGAATCTCACCGAAATCTGGGCCTAATGTACAGAACGCGGACCAAAGCCCGCGATTACGTGCTGGCGGCACCGGCTTTTGCAAAATAGGCGAAGGTCGTATATTTTGGTCGCGCACATGGCGGAGTTTTTCTGGGAGAAGTGTCATGAAGGTCGGTTTCATAGGTCTGGGTCGCATGGGTAAGGGAATGGCCCGCCGTATCCTTGGTGGCGGGCATGATCTGGTGGTCTACGACGTCGTACGCGAACAGACGGCGGAATTTGCCGCGGCCGGCGCGAAAGTTGCGCGGTCCATCGCCGAGGCGTGTAAGGGGCGCGAGGCCGTCATCACGATGCTGGTCGAGGACGCGACGGTCATCGAAGTCGCGCTAGGCGCCGGCGGCATGCGCGACTCGTTTTCGGCAGGCGCCATCCACCTGGCGATGGGCACGTATGGCGTCGCCACGATACGGACGCTCGCCGCCGCCCACGCTGAGGCAAGTCAGATCTTAGTGGCCGCACCGGTGCTTGGCCGGCCGGACCTTGCGGCTGCCGGACAACTCGGAGTCGTTGCTGCCGGACCTGCGGAAGCGGTGCGCCAATGTGACCCACTATTCCAGGTCATCGGCCGGCGAACGTTCCAGGCTGGAACGAAACCCGAGGCAGCGACCTCCATCAAGCTGGCCAACAATCTCGCGTTGGGGGCTGCTATCGTAGCGATGGGCGAGGCGTTTTCGCTCGTACGCAAATACGGTGTCGCGCCGGAGGTGCTTTACGACGTGATGACCGACGGTTTATTCGCGGGCGCACCCGCGTACAAGGGTTACGGCAAAACCATGGTGGACGAAACTTACGATCATGTCGGGTCTCCCGTCCTGGTCGGTATTAAGGACGCCAACCTGATATCCGCGGCGGCCGATATCGCGCGAGTTCCACTGCCGAGCCTCAACATCTATCGCGACCGCCTGTTGGGGGCTATCGCGCACGGCGACGGCGACAAGGATCAGGCGGTTCTCGCCCGCGAGCAGGGCCGGGCCTGCGGACTGGATTGAAGGGTGTGGAACGAATGTTGAACCAGAACGTAGTCCCCTCCTTGCAAAGGAGGGGTGGCCGCGCCATCAAAAAGAATGATGCCGAAGGCCACCAAAGTTGGCGCGGACGGGGTGGTCAGTCCTCGAAACTGTTTGGAAATGACCACCCCCTCTGCGCCTCAAAGGTGGCTTCGCAGCATTTTCTTGATGGCGCAGCCACCCCTCCTGTTCCAGCTGATCATTACCCACAAGTCGTCCGCTGGACACGGGCGTCTGGGACAACCGGCGCGGCCGGGGTGGTTCGTTCCACTTCCGATAATCGGTGGCTTGAACCAACCACCCCGTCTGCGCCCGCTAAGGAGGCTTCGCGGCATTTTCTTAATGGGCGCAGCCACCCCTCCTTGTCCAAGGAGGGGACTTCGGCTTTCTCTTCAGTTGTTTTCAATGCCCCCGTGTCCAGCAAAAGATGTGGGCCATGGCAAGCCTGTTCGGAGGGGAATCCGTTCGTCCGCGCCATCAGAAAATGTAAATTGGGGGAAATAGGAAATATGGATCTCGGCAAAGGCCTCGGCCACCTGACGTATTCGACCCTGGTCCATCCAGGCGATAACTGGAATGAGATATGGACTAGCCTGACGACCTATGTCCCAAAGGTGAAGGCACGCATCGCGCCCAACGAACCTTTCGGCGTGTCTCTGAGGCTGGCAGCGGAATCCGCCCAGGCTTTGGTCAGCAATCGCCGGGAGCGCGACAAGCTCAAAAAGTTTCTCGCCGACAACGACATGTATCTGTACACGGTGAATGCATTTCCTTATGGGCCGTTCAAGGGACGAATCGTGAAGGAACAGGTCTACGAACCGGACTGGCGCTCCGAGGAGCGTACGCAATATACGATCAACGTCGCCGAAGTCCTTGGCGACGTCGCGCCGGAAGGTACTGCACCGTCGATCCAGAGTGCACCGCTCGGTTTCAAGCCACGTGTGACTGGTCCGGAGGTCGTCGCCAGCTACACGGAACACGTACTGCGCGTGGCTGCGCATCTTATCGGACTCCAAGAACGCACGGGACGCACCGTGGGCCTGGCGCTCGAGCCGGAGCCTTTTTGCTTCCTCGAGACCACCGATGAAACAATCGAATATTTCACGAAGCATCTCTATTCGGGAGCAGCGGCGGCGACGGTGGCCAGGTTGGCCGGCATTCCGATCTCCGAGGCGCACTCTGCGCTGCGCCGGCATGTGGGGATGGTGTTCGATATTTGCCATCAGGCCGTCGCGTACGAGAACATCGCAGAATCGCTCCAGAAGCTCGTGGATGCCGGCATTCCAATCTTCAAATTGCAAGAGGCGGCTGCTCTATACATTCCGCAGGTCACCGAAAAGACCATCGAAGTGCTCCGCCGCTACGCCGACACCATTTATTTGACTCAGACGGTCGAGAAGAAAGACGGCCGCTTCACGAAATTCCTCAACCTTGAAGACGCCTTCGCCGCATGGAAAACGAATCCGGGTCCGCGCGAATGGCGCACGCACATTCACGTGCCCGTGTTTCTTGATGACCTGGGCGCTTTCCGTACTACACGTTTCGCCATCGAAGACGCCCTCAAATTCCACAAGGCCAACCCCGTATCCCGTCAGCTCGAGATTGAAACGTATACGTGGGACGTGCTGCCGGACAGTCTGAAGACCGGCGATATTGTCGACTATGTCTGCCGCGAGCTCGAATGGGTGCAGGGACAACTCAGGTAAAAGACCAATGATCAAAATCCGCAAAAGCGAAGAGCGCGGTCACGGCGATCGTGGCTGGTTGAACGCACACTACTCATTCTCGTTCGCAGATTATTACGATCCGGCGTACATGGGCTTTCGCGCACTGCGAGTGTTGAACGACGACCGCATCGCTCCGGGCAGAGGGTTTGGCCCGCACGCTCATCGCGACATGGAAATCATCACCTACGTGCTGGAAGGAGGCCTCTTGCACCGGGACAGCATGGGGGAGCAGCACATTCTCGTCCCTAACGAAGTGCAAACCATGTCGGCTGGAAACGGGATTGTGCACAGCGAGTTCAATGCCTCTGAAAAAGAACCTGTGCATTCCATACAAATCTGGATTGAGCCGAAGGCGGAAGATTTGGCTCCGTCGTATCAGCAAATCCCGTTCGCGCCCGCCGAAAAGCGGGGACGGTTCCGGCTGCTGGCCGCGCCAGAGGCGAGCAAGGACGAACCGGCAACGATCATTCACCAGGATGCGCGTTTGTATGTCGGAGAACTCGGTCACGGAGAGACCGTGAGGCAAGTACTTGCGCCCGGGCGGCATGCCTGGGTTCAGGTTGTGCGAGGAAAAGCATCTCTCAACGGGCAACTGCTGAATGAAGGTGACGGCGCCGCGATCAGTGATGAACAGCAGTTGACCGCCAGAGGAGACGGCCGAGAAGGCGGCGAAATCCTGCTGTTCGATCTGCCGTAACGTGCATGTCCCAGGCCAAGGTGCTCATCACTTTTTATTCACGCGGTGGCTCCACCGAAAAGCTGGCGCTGGCTGCGGCTGTTGGAGCAGTACAGGCGAAAGCCATTATACGGTTGCGCCGATTGCCCGATGCCATGCCTGCAAAGACGATCGAAGAGTCCCCGGAATGCAAAGAAACCCTCGGGCGGATGTACAAGGAATATGTCGCACCGGCCGAAGTGGATGTCTTATGGGCGGATGCACCGTGATTCTCCAATTAGGATTAATCACTGTCCCGCCGGTTTCCGACGCCGCGCGTGCTGTCACACATGGACGCCAAATCGCGACCGTCGCGCGCGCGTTGAAGGAGTGTTTGGGCTAAACGTATTACGTATTCCCCTCCTTGCAAAGCTTGCAAAGGAGGGGAATACTGAATACTGGAGGTTGGTATGACCGACGACGTGCTTAGCGCGAAGCCGCTCGGGTTTCCCTGGGAAACTTCCGATCCCTTCCTTTTCTGTGTCCACCATAACGATGCGTATCCAGCGGCCAATGAGCGCCTGGGGCCCGCCGCGTCGCTCGCGGGACGCCAACTTGGCCAGGACTTCGAAGGCAAAGATGGCTGGCGCATGTACCACGGCAGCGTCGTGCCCGGGTTCCCGCAGCACCCACACCGCGGGTTCGAGACGGTGACAATCATGCGCCACGGATACATCGATCACTCGGACTCGCTGGGCGCCACCGCCCGTTTTGGTCCTGGCGACGTCCAGTGGCTCACGGCTGGCCGGGGCATCGTCCACGCAGAGATGTTTCCGCTGCTCAACCGTGAGGGCCCGAACCCGCTCGAGCTGTTCCAAATTTGGCTGAATCTCCCGGGCGCGGACAAGTTTGTGGAACCGCATTTCGCGATGCTCTGGAGCCAGGACATCCCCAGGCACACGATGCGCGACGCGTACGGACGAACGACCGAAATTACTGTTGTTGCAGGACGCATTGACAACGTGCAAGCGCCGCCGCCCCCGCCAAAATCTTGGGCGGCGCGCCCCGATACGGATGTCGCCATCTGGACGATCAAAATGTCGCCCGAAGCGCGCTGGACCTTGCCGCCGGCTGCGCGCGGCGACAACCGCACAATCTACTTCTTCCGCGGCAGCACGCTCCGCATCGGCGACCGCGCGGTCCCACTCTACTCGGCGGCGAAGCTCCGGCCCGAAGCCGAGGTGACGCTCCACAGTGGCGCCGGCGAAACTGAATTACTTCTTCTGCAGGCCCAGCCCATCGACGAACACGTCGTTACTTACGGACCATTCGTGATGAACTCACCCGCCGAAATCCAGCAGGCTTTCGACGATTATCGCCGTACCGGATTCGGCGGCTGGCCCTGGCCAACCGACGATCCCGTCTTTCCGCGTACCGAAGGCCGGCATGCCCGGCACGCCGACGGACGGCTCGAGCGGGCCGGATGACGTCCCCGCAACCCCGAAGCCGGTCGATGCCACACATTTTCGGTGCGCCCGGCCGGCCGTTCGCTGAGATAATTTCTGCTGAAACCAATTCTCAGACAAACGGGGGTAAAGAAAATGAAGCGCAGCACCAATCGCGTTCTCACGACCCATGCCGGAAGACTTGACGGGCCGCCCGATCTGAGGGACGCAGCGATGGCCATCCAATCGGGACGTTCAGCGGACCTTCAGTCGTTAATGCCTAAAGTTCGGAGTGCGATGATCGACGTCGTGCGAAAGCAGGTCGAGGCGGGTATCGACATCATCAGCGATGGCGAGATCGGAAAGATCGGCTTCGGTATCACCTATTATGGGCGCCGCTTGTCGGGCCTTACGGCAAGGAAGGTCACCCCAGGCGAACCAGGCTGGATGGGGCTGACCACCGGAGAACGGATCGAGTTTGCGGAGTTCTACAAGAGCCTCAATTGGCCTATGCCGGCTGAACGTGTGATCTGCAGTGGTCCGATCACTTATATCGGCCAGGAGGAAGTTCGGAAAGACATCGAGTTCTTTCAGGCAGGGCTGCGAGAAGCCAACGCTAAGGTTGAAGAAGCCTTCATGTGCGTCCTGGCGCCAGGGTGGCTGGAACACTTTTTCTATAACGAGCACTATTCGAACGATGAGGAGTACCTCTTCGCGCTTGCCGATGCGATGAAGCACGAGTACAAAGCAATCGTCGATGCCGGCTTTGTCCTGCAGATTGACGATCCGGCCCTGCCAGACACCTACGATATGATCGTGCCGAATCCAAGCATCGAAAAGTATAGGAAATTCGCTGAACTGCGGGTGGATGCATTGAACCACGCCCTGGAAGGACTTCCCGAAGACCGCGTCCGCTATCACATTTGCTGGGGCAGTTGGCATGGACCGCACACTCACGACCTGCCGCTCAAGCATGTGATCGATCTCATGCTCAAGGTGAAGGCGGGCGCTTACTCTGTCGAGGCCGCCAACCCACGCCACGAGCATGAGTGGAAGCTCTGGAAAGATGTGAAGCTGCCTGAGGGCAAGATTCTGATTCCAGGTGTTGTCAGCCACGCCACCAACGTCGTTGAACATCCGGAAGTGGTTGCGGACCGGATTGTCCGGTATGCGAACCTCGTCGGCCGCGAGAATGTGATCGCGGGCTCAGACTGTGGCCTGGGCATGCGCGTTCACTCGCAGATTGCCTGGGCAAAGCTGAAGGCGCTAGCGGAAGGCGCAGCTTTGGCGACAAAAGAACTCTGGAGCGGAAGGCGTGGCGCCGCCGGTTCCGCTTAATCCCG
>WNGL01002731.1_pt1 | contig 29504 bp, 19 predicted proteins | sample 5400591 | NCBI WGS metagenome assembly WNGL01 (sample SAMN13153377, study PRJNA577476) | soil metagenome | isolation source: 80 cm soil or saprolite under Garry oak tree replicate 1 | place: USA:California | collected 2016-06-15 | reverse complement strand
AAGAAAGTCTTGTCGTGGCCGTTATAGAGCTTTCCGAGCTGGATTGGCCCGCCCACGGTAAAGCCATAGTCGTTTTTGCGCTGTGCGTTGCGGATGTGCTGTCCAGCTCTCCCCGTGTCGTTCTGAGTGATTCTGTCCGTGAAGGGCGTGCCCGCGCTAAGAGCCTCGTTCACGATGTAATCGTATGCGCTCCCATGGAACTGATTCGTGCCGGACTTCATCGTGTAGTTGAAGTACCCGCCTCCAGCCTGTCCATACTCGGCGGCATAATTGCTCGTCTGGACTGCTACCTCCTGGATGGCGTCAACACCCGCCTGATTGATTTGATTTTGCTGCCGCCACATGCCGTTGGTGGCATCCTGGCCCTCAACTCGAATGGAGTGCGAGCTGGAAGGCATTCCATTAATACGGAGCGTGTTGTCGTTGGCGAATGTCGCGCCAGGCAGCAGCGTAATCGCCTGCAATGGGTTTCGAATGTTACCGAGGCCACCAACACCGGGTAGCGTCACTACCGGGAGAGCGTTTAATTGATCGGTGCCAATGTTGTGACTTACTTCGCCGCTTTCCGTCCTGAGCAGCGAACTCTCGGCTTCCACCGTGACGGATTCGGCGGCGGCTCCTACCTCTAGCGCAGTATCAATGCGCACAACACGCGCGACCTCGACGATAACTCCCGGCCGCACAAACCTCTTAAATCCTGGAATAGTTACCGAAAGCTCGTAGGTGCCGGCCGGTACCTGGGCAATCGTGTAATTGCCCGTTTCGGAACTTCCTGCCGTGTATACGGCGCCGGTGCCGATGTTCTTCGCTTCAATCGAGGCGCCGGGAATCACGGCGCCGGTCGAATCGGAAACGGTGCCGGTGATTGTGCCGCGGTCTGTTTGAGCGACAGCAGCGAGAGCCATCAACAGTACGCAAATAGTTACCAACAGTGAGCGCAACTTCATCATCCCTCCTTTTCCATACCCAGAGGCGTCCCAAGGGACACCGAAGATCGTGCCGATTTGACGGAACTACGCGGCATATACCACAGCGAAGTGATAGAAGCAATGTGTTAGATATAGGAGTCGTATTATGAATTGGCTGACGTGATGGGCCGGCTTTGAAGCAGCCAAACACGGTTGCCGCTTACCGCCCATTCGATGTCTTGTGCGCCGCCGAACAATCGCTCGCATGCGATGGCCAATTGCGAAAGGCGCCGAAGGGATTCGGTCTCGAGACATGGACGCCGGCGGCGGGATGGATCCACGGGCATTTGTCTTGTGCCTTCGTGGTCACCCGGAACGACCGCCGTATCTTTGTCGGCGATGTAGGAGGAGATTACCGCGCCGTCGGCGGAAAGAATCCATCGATCGGGCCGGACCAGGCCTTCCACAACTCCCGATCCTAATCCCCAGCACGCCTCGACGACGGTCCGCCGCGTTCCTGTCAACGGATCTCTCATAAAGAGGACGCCCGAAGCCTCGGCGGGGACGAATGTCTGGACGATACCTGCGACCTGCACACAAGACTGAACCTTCCGGCGCTGCGCGTAACCTTCGGCTTCAGGAGCCGAAGCGGACTGGCGTATGTCCGTGAGCGCCGACAACACGCCGGCCGCGCTCGTGACATTCAGCCGCGAAACGAGAATGCCCGCGAAGGAGGCAGACGCTCGGTCCTCCTGCACGGCGGACGACCGGACCGCGAAAGCACAGTTTCCCAATCGAGCTAAAGCACCACTCAGCTCGGAAGAATCGAGCGATTCCATGCCATCCCATGTCACACAGAAGCCGGGAGGGATGGGTAATCCCGCCTGCCACATCCGCGAAAGATTGTGGCCTTTGCATCCGATGAACTCGATGGATGATTTCTCGTCGAAACCGACGATCACGAACGCACTGCCACGAATCCGCGATCACCATCCACGAGGATTCGCGCTCCATCAGGAATTCGAGATGTCGCCTGATCCGTACCGACAACGGCTGGAATTCCGAATTCGCGTGCAACGATCGCGGAATGGCTCAGGGCGCCCCCCCGATCGGTGACTACAGCGCCGATCATTGGGAGAATGACGTTGTACGCAGGTGAAGTCGTTGGAGCAACCAACACGTCGCCCTTCTGAAGCTTTCGAAAATCCCCGGCCTCTCGTACGACGCGCGCCCAACCTTCATATCTGCCGGGACTGGCCGGCAGTCCGGCCACCATCAATGACCATGACGGTTCTGTTGCGTTTTCAGACAACTCGTCTTCCATCTGCCCGAGGTAAAACATGATCGCCTGGTTGACGCGCGCGCATGAGACCGGCAGTCCATTGAAGCTGACAGATTCTCTGTCGCCGAATGATCGCGGCAGGCGCTCATCTTTCCAGGCTGCGAATTGTTCCGCGCGCTGTGCCAGTTGGCCGCCGCCGGGTTCCGCCGAACCCGCCAGCAGGTTGTCCAATTCCAGGGGTGTGGTTTGGAAAATGTGATCCGATTGAAAAAGTCGTCCACTATCGATTAAGTGTCCTGCGGCGGCAAATATCGCCCGCCGCAACAGTCCGAGCGGCCATAAGTAAGTAATGCGCACGTCCTCATCGTGCAGTCCGTAACCTGCCTTTGCTTCGCGCAGCCCTTCGTCAAACTCGGAGCGGTGTTCAACCGGCACGCGTTCTCGCATCGCCGCTTCTCTGTCCGAATTTCCGGGAACAATCGAATGCTGCCTGGACCGCAGGTCGGCCCACGACGCAAGTGTGCCCGAATGCAGGTGAGGCAATTCACGCAGCGTGAGATCGATAATGTCGAATCCGGTGATGATGCGGTCCGCGTGCTCGTCCAATCTGTCGAGTGAATCGAAATCGGCCGATCCCGCGTGAGATCCTTTTAATAAGGATAGAGCGGAGGCCGGTGTGCACTCCGTCCACGCGCAGACATTGCGAACCCAATCTCCAACAGGAAACATGCTGGACGGCTGTTGAACAAAGTGGCGGAACGTTCCGACCATGAAGATTTCACGCACCGTTTCGATGTGCCGCTGAAGCGCTCGCAAATCCATTGCGGCCGGATCGATCGCCGAGAGGCTTGAGAGCCGTATCCGCAGTTTTTCGCGAATGCTCTGCCAGTCGGCGCGATCGCGCCGCCAGAGTCTGGCATCGAGAGCGTCCGCGGAAGCCCGGATTCTGTTTTCGCGCTGTTCCGGATCCTTGACGTAACACGTCTTCAGGTAGAGCCGGCCTTTCACGCGCGCGAAATCGAAGTATTCGATCAAGGATCCATAACGCGCCAGTCCGTGACGGGTGCCCGCATCGTAAGCCGGAAGGAAGAGTTCCCAGAGATGGCGGGACATGGGGAGAGGAAAATGAGAATTGTCCCGTTCCCAATAGCCGGGACCGGGACAACCGTCATAAATCCCAAAACTCATTTTCGAGTACCGTTCGCGGAACTCGCGCCGCGCGAAAGGAGACGGATGGCCCACGCGACGCGTTTACCGGCTTCTTCCGAATCCAGGCCGAGGTAATCACGAAAGGCGCGGACACATGAGTATGAACTGAGAATAAACACGATGTCGGTGAGCCATTGCTGTTCTTTCCGGCTGAGACGTTTTGCGGCTGGCCGAAGAGCCTTGTTGAAATGCTTCGCCCGTTCAACAAATTCCTGGCGGCGCATGGTGTATCCCAGCCGCGAGTTCATGGCCGCGGAGAGCGTCGACTCGATAGCCTCGCGCCGTTTGAAGGTGAGAGGCACAATCCGCGCGATATCCTCGGGCGTCTCCATTGATCCGAACTCGTCCAACGTAAACGAACCTTTCTGGTGAGCGTACTCGTCGAGCGCGGTTATCAGATGCCGCTTCGTCGGAAAATACCGATACACCGACGGAATCGATACGCCGGCCTCCTTCGCAACGAGCGGAATCGATAATTCCGCGATGCCATTCGTCGCCATCACCTGGACGAGTCCGTCGAGTATCCGCGTTCGGGTCTGAATAGCCCGCTCATCGCGCAGCGGACTCCGGTACACCCTCGTTTTCCGTGCTGCTTTCTTTTTCGAATTCATAACGGCCGACATTGTAGCCGAATTTTTGTAGCGATGCCTCTCACATTCGCAATATGGTTCATATACTTAACGTCTTGATGCCATACGAATGGCGTGATAGAGTGCGCGCAAAAAAAGAAGGTGGAGGTTCCGATGAAGAAGTGTTTCGTCACAGCAACATTGGTACTGTCGCTGCTTGCCTCGAGACAGGCCTTTGCGCAAGTCAACGCCGTCTTGAGCGGTACGGTTTCGGATGCTTCAGGCGCCTTGATTCCGGGCGTCGAAGTCACAGCTAAAAACATCAATACCGGCATCACGGATACAAGGCTCACGAATGAGAGCGGGAACTTCGTATTTCCGAGTCTTCAGCCGGGCACGTACACGCTGTCATCCTCGCTCCCCGGATTCCAAAACGCGACCTATAACAATGTCGTGTTGGGTCAGGGCCAGCAGGTGCGACTGAACTTCACGCTCCAGGTTGCTGCCGCTGCGCAGAACGTCGAAGTGACGATTGCCGCGGATACGCTGATTGCGACCACGTCCGCTTCGGTTGGAAATGTACTTCCGGATTCGGTAGTGTCGAATCTGCCGCTGGCGAGCCGCAACGTACTGGACCTGGTTGCGGCCACACCGGCCGTCGTTACTACCATGAATGCCTTTGGCGCCCCCGTGCAGAACTTCGGTGGAACCCCCATCAGCCAGGTGAACACCACGCGCGACGGCCTGGTTACCAACGACGGGAGATATAACAACTCCAACGGAGCTTACTCTGCCGTCTACACCAGTCCCGACATGGTCGAAGAAGTCCGCATCACCGCGAACAACATTGATCCGGCGCTGGGACGGGGATCTGCACAAGTGCAGATGCGCACTCGCGCTGGCGGTAACGCATTCCACGGCGCCCTGTTCTATACGAATAACAATTCGAAGTTCGCGGCTCAGCCTTATTTTCAAAACCTCGCGGGAGCCCCGAAAAGTTACCAGAACCGAAATCAGTTCGGAGGACGCCTGGGCGGACCGATCGTGAAGAATAAGGCTTTCTTCTTCGTCCTTATCGATGATCAGCGATTTTTGGAAAAGCAGGACTATCTGACGACAGTTTTGACCGAGCCGGCTCAGGCAGGAATTTTCCGGTATCTCACGCAAGACGCGATTGGCGGAACGGCCCGCCGGAATGGGAACGTGTTCTCAGCGACACCCTCCGTAAATAGAGGGGGCCAGCCACTCACGGCGGATCCCGCGACCGGCGCACCATTATTTCTGAATTCGTTCAATCTTTTTACGGACGTAAAAGATCCGAACCGAACAAGGATCGATCCCGTATGGGTTGGTCCCCAATGGCTGCCAAAGATGCCTTTGCCCAATGATTGGACGGTCGGGGACGGCTTGAACACGGCCGGATTCCGGTGGCGTCAACCGCACCAGGGTCTGGATGGTGCGACAGGTCAAAGCCAGAACGCCAATCGAAACCACCTCACAACGCGCTTCGACTATCAGCTCAACTCGAATAACAAACTCACATACACGATGAGCCGTGAAAAGGACTGGGGCGTGACGGGACAAACCGGTTTGCCGGACTATCCTTCCGGAGCATTCGGCGATGTGAAGCGTGTGCCGGACTTCTACACCGCATCATGGACATCGACGTTATCGTCCACGATCCTGAACGAATTCCGCTTCGGGTTAAAACGCGATACCTGGCAAGGCACCTCTCCATTGGATAAGGGGTGCTGCTGGAATGGCGCCAAAGAATCGGATCTCGTCGACTCGGCAAAACAAATGGTCGCCAGCTTTCCGAGTATCGGTGGACATTTTGTATATGTCACTCAGGGCGGTACGGGCGGCCTCATTGCCTCGGGCACGACTATGAACTCGGCCATGGCGTACGCCCCGTTCGGTGTAGCATCGCCGCGCCAATCGATCAGTCCGTTCAAGCAATTGGCGGACACGCTCAGCTTCACGAAGGGCGCGCACTCCTTCCAGACGGGTTTTGAATTTGAGTTCACCAACTCGCATCAGTTCAACCACGGCGGCCAGCAAACAACCCGTCCGTTCGTAACTCTGGGTATCGGCAACACTCCAGTCCCGAACATCACGCCGACAAATTTCCGTGGAATTCAGGCAAATGACATCTCGACGGCACAACTTCTTCTTGCAGACCTTGCCGGAACCATCAACAACATCCAGGAACAATATTTTGTGAACTCCCCGACAGCGGGGGATTGGACCGACTACCGCACGACAATTCTGTTCCAGCGGGACCTTCACGAAAACGATTGGGCTCTTTACTTCAAGGACAATTGGAAGCTTTCCAGGAACTTTACGTTGAATGTTGGGTTGCGCTACGACAAATACGGCGTGCCTTATGACACAACGGGCTTGGGCGGCCGGTTCGCAGGGGGCCAATCCACAAACGGCGGGGAAGCCGCATTATTCGGATGTTCCGGCACGAGCTTCAATGTCATGTGGAATCCCAATGCGGGTTGTGATCCCACCAGGCTGACGACGACTGAATTCGTGGGCAAACACTCACCGAATCCGAATAAGACGTTCTGGAACGATGACTGGAACAACTTCGCTCCCTCGGTCGGATTCAGTTATTCACTACCGCAGTTCAAACGCAGCACGGTTATTCGCGGAGGCTATGGAATCAATTATGCCGGCGCTCCGGACTTCTTGAGTTATTCGGGCAACATCGGCAATCTTCCTGGTCAAACACTGAATGTCACGTATTCGCCGCCCGGGTACCTCGGCCTCACTGGCTTGCCCACGGCAGGTGTGGTACCCGTGCCGACGGGTGGGGCCAAGCCTTTCGGCGCAGTTCCGCTCACCAATCGGGCTGCGGACATCACCGGTTATGCCGATCATCGCGTGACACCGTACATTCAGAATTTCAATTTTTCGGTTCAGCGAGAACTGGCGCAGAACCTGACGCTGGATTTGAGTTGGGTGGGAAACAAGGCGAGCAAGCTCTTCAGCCCCACGCAGCTGAATGACACGAACATCTTCGAGAATGGTCTCCTCGACGCATTCTTAGTCACGCGCGCTGGTGGCAATGCGCCACTGTTTAACAGGCTGTTGAACGGGCTGAATGTCACCGGTATAGGTGTCGTCAACGGCACGACACTCACCGGTTCGCAAGCTTTACGCGCGCTTTCAACAACGAATCAATTTATTGCCAATGGTGACGCCGGCGCTTTGGCCAATTTCATCAACACCACGCCGTCGTTCACTGGAGTGAATGGCGGATTGCTACGGAATGGAGGCCTCCCGGAGAACTTCATCGTCGTCAATCCGCAGTTTGCCCGTCTCACACTGGAGGGGAACAACAGCAGCTCGACTTATCATTCGTTCCAGTCCCTCTTGACCAAACGGTTTTCGAACGGCCTGTACGGCCAGTTCAGCTACGCATTTTCCAAAGCGCTTGGTGACAATCAGAATACCGGTGTCGTCAATGGCACGACGGGTGGCCCGACGTTTGGCGGTGCCGCGGCGACTCTGCGCGATCCGCGGAATCGGCGCCTGGATAAGGGGCTACTCAGTATTGACCGCACGCACATCCTCAAGGCCAATGGCGCGTGGGATCTGCCCTTTGGACCCAACCGTCCATTTCTTGCCGGAGCGCCTGCCGTTGTGCAGCGTGTTGTTGAGGGTTGGCAACTCTCATCCGTGTTCTCCTGGATTAGCGGCGCGCCGCTGACCTTCACTCCAGGAACGACGGCGACGCCGTTCGTTCTCACCACGATGGGTTTCCGCAGCGCCAACACGGCGGATCTCGTTGGCAATCTGCCAAAGGGTTCGGGCAACGTCGTGAAGGGGAATGGATTCGTTCAGTACTTCAGCGGCCTTTCCGTGAAACAGGCGCCTCTGCCGAATTTTGGTGGAGATCCGAATTTGCCTAGCCGTTTTACGAATCAGGTTGTCGTCGACAAATCAGGCAACATCGTCTTCAAGAATCCGGAGCCGGGAACCACCGGTAACACGGCGATCGGTATGCCGGGAATTACCGGACCATCGTCCTTAGGATTGGATATGGGTTTGAGCAAGAAGATCAGGATCGCGGAAAATAAAATGTTCACAATTCGCGCTGACGCGGTCAACTTCTTGAACAGGCCGATATGGGGAAATCCCAACACCAATATCAATTCGACGACTTTCGCCCGTATCACGAGCGCGACAGGAAACCGTACGATCACCTTCAACGCTCGTATCGACTTCTGATGGCGAGACTCAAAGGACAGCATTTACACGGGCGCCCAAACGGACATAGGCGAATTGCAGAATCTCTAAGGCAGAGACAAAAGCGAGTTACCTGTGGCGCGTCCCATTATGTTCTGCCAGGCTCACGAGCAAGAGAGGAACAGATGGGATGGGCAGATCAGCAAATCGGAGTCGGAACCAGGCGGCCGACGGCGCTCGCGTCATCGTTGATGCAAGTTGTGGTCGTCTTCTCATTGCTCTCCCTCAGCCGATGAAGGATCTCGCTCAGCCCGCGCTTCATAAGCGATACCGTCGCGCGGACGTCAAGAAGCATCGCGACTCGATCGTTTAACTCGTTAATATGCAAGCTACCTGCCCGAGAAATATTGCCCGTTATTGATTCAATCCGGCGTTCGCCCTTTCCTGAGGTGTCTTGTTCGATTCTGCGCTCGCTTCGCCATTTCGCTACAAGTTGTTCTCTCCTCGTCTCCACATTTGATTGGGAGGGTGTTGCCGAGTTTAGATATGACCAGACCTCTTCGGGATAAACACTTCGAATAGCTTCCGTCGCATCTGGCTGTTTTCCAAAGAATCTGGCAAGCATCCGCGGCGAATCACCCAGCGATCGTTGCCCCCCGGACTGCTTCCGAATTCCAACAATCGATAGTGCGACAGAGCCCGTTCCACCGGCGACGCCAATGCCGTTACCGAGGTCCACTGTGCCTGGTTTGAATTGAAGAGCCGAAGTCACTGCGCCGAACGCACCACCAGTTACAATCGAAGCGATGTTGATAATGTTTTGCGCCTTATCGCGCCGGGACTGCAGGTCGGAACGGATCGATCGGATCTGTTCGATTTCCGCATCGATAACTGCGTTCACACTATCGATATCAAGTGAAGTGCCGAGGACTCTTTCCGTGATCTCCTGACGCAGGAGAAGCGATTCCATGCTCATTGTCGAATCAGGCAAACTCTCAAGCCGCTTGAGAAGCGGTGCGACGCCAATCTGAACGGCAACCTGGGCCGATTCAGCCGATAGTTGAGATTGCGCCGCCGTGGGCCAGACTGGCGCCACAACGAGGAATGTGACCAGACATAACCGTCTTAATCCAAATTGCATAATCCTTCTCCTGAACTTGTTCCGGTTGGGATTCCATGATCGTTCGTCGGTGCGCCAGCCGCCGAGCACTCTTTCACGACCGTTCGATCCTCAGAGATTACGAAATTGCCAAGAGCGCTCCGGTGGTCATTAGTGCGATCCCAATCCCGAGCTTCCAAGTGAGCGGCTCCGAACATGAATACGATCGATGCGACGCGGCGGCCAATCCGGAAATTACGGCCCCCCGCCAGAGAGGAATCTGCAGCGAGCCCCGCCAGCGTGAGTGTGAGAACGGTGGTCGTCAAGTCCGGAACACCGAGTTGCCGAATCGTTGGCTTTAAACAATTGCGCCGGCGAGGCATTACGTTTCGATAGCCTGTCCATATGCCGACGTGGCACAGAACACGATCAACATGACGATGGCGACTTATTAACCGGGTATAAAGGATAAGCGTTTCATTGCGCACCGTATTTTGGTTGCACGCGCTATCATTGGTGACAACACTATTTGGAAAGTGATCCGCTCCTGCAGTCGGTGCAGAACAGCAGAGGATGCAACGCAGCTGCTGAAGCGTTCGATGAACAAAGGAGGAATTGAGAAGATGCGGAACGTTGTCATTCTTGGCGTCAGCTTCGCACTGCTGGCCTTTTCGCCATTCGCCCTGGCTCAAACGTCAGGGCTGGAGGTGGCCCCGGTGACTCCAGGTCCAGGCTGGAAGACGTGTCCTCGCTGCCAGAACAATGCCCGCGTGGCGGACGATCGAAAAAAAGCAGCCGTCGATTCCCACTCGTTTGATCCGCACGACCTGTCCGGCGTTTGGGGCAACAATGGTCTTCCGCCGGATGCAAAGACACGTCCTCCACTTACGCCGGAGGGGCAAAAGTTACTTGCAACCCTCATGAAAGAAGTGAGTCAAGCAAACGAGAATAGTCCGCCTTTGAACGATCCTTTAGTGAATTGTGACCCCCTCGGCAATATACGGTCATTCGGATACAACTATGGAATGGAATTCGTTCAAACGCCGGTTCGGGTTTTCCAGTTCTTTGAGTGGGGTCATACCTGGAGGACGATCTGGACAGACGGGCGCAAGCTGCCGGACGATCCTCCGGTCGAACGATTTTACGGATACAACGTGGGCAGGTGGGAGGGAGACACGTTCATCGTCGAGTCCTATGGATACGACACGCGGGCGCTTATCGGTTCCGACGCCACTCGTCCGCTCTTTCCGCATAGTTCCGCTATGAAGGTCGAGGAAAGGTACAAGCGGCTGGACTACGGAAGGCTGCAGGCCACCATGACGATTACTGACCCTCAGGTGTACACCAAACCATGGACGACAACCGGCACCATTGAATTACTCCCGAATGCCGAGATTTGGGAATACTTCTGCGTGCCATCCGAGTCGAACGAGTTTAACAACCGGTTGACGCGGCCGGCCACGGGTGGTAAATAGCTCAGCGAATTACCAAATTGCGCTTGAATTGCGGCTTTTGACGTCACGGGCTCAGCCCGTTGGCTCCTCCACAACGCGCCATTATTTCGACTTGAGGACGACCTGGAGCCGGCTCCGCCCGTTGTCTGGATGGTAGTCGATGGACTCGGAAAGGCCCCGCACGATGGACACTCCCAGCCCATAGTTGTCCATCACGTCCAGCGGACTAACCGGACCCGCCGGGGCCTCGACCACGATCTGCACGCGTCCGCTCTTCTCCGAATGAGAAATGGTGAGCTCCACCACTCCGTTGCCGAGGCGCCCCCTGTGGAGCAGGATGAGCTCCTCCACGAGCAGGACAAGATCATGGCGCTCGTCCCGCGACAGGAATTGCCGCTCGCCGAACTGCTCGACCTCTGCGTTTAGCGCGTAAACGTCGAAATCGACGGACGTGATCTGCCGGTGGAAGCTCCGGATCCGATGGATGAAGGCGCGGGTCTTGTCACGCCGGGGCGCCTCGAAGATCTGGGCTGAAGCACCCGACTCATAGATGGTGCCTTCGTCCATATAGAAGACGCGGCTGGAGATGTCCCGGGCGAAGTCCATCTCATGCGTCACGATCACCATCGTCATTCCGTCGCGCGCTAACCTGCGAATGACGGCGAGCACTTCGCTCACCATCGTCGGGTCGAGAGCCGAGGTCGGCTCGTCAAAGAGCACGATCTCAGGCTCCATCGCCAGGCAGCGTGCAATCGCCACACGCTGCTTCTGTCCTCCGGAAAGCTCGTCGGGGAAATTCGATGCCTTCTCGCCGAGGCCGACCATGCGCAAGAGGTCGAGCGCCTTTCGCGCGGCGACGTCCCGCGGCACTCCTCGCAGCTTGATCGGTGCGATTGTCAGGTTATCCAGGACAGACAGGTGCGCGTACAGATTGAAAGACTGGAACACCATGTTCATCTTCTGACGGATCTTCGAGACGTCCGTCCGCCGATGCAGCACGTCGATGCCGTCGATGACAATGGATCCGCCCGTCGGGCGATCGAGCAGGTTGAGGCACCGCAGGAACGTGCTCTTGCCGGCCCCCGACGGTCCAATGATCGAAACGACCTCGCCTCTGTTGATCTCAGCGTTCACATCGGTCAGTACGGCCAGATCGCCGAAGGACTTCGATAGGTGTTGTACCTTGATCATCTCTCCATGGCTGCGCCCTCTCGGGCTGCAGTGGTGTCCAAATTAGCCGAAATGGTGGCTCGTGTCCTTCTCCCTCTGGGAGAAGGTGGCCCGAAGGGCCGGATGAGGGTGCGTTTCCTGCCCTCACCCGGCGCTTCGCGCCACCCTCTCCCAAAGGGAGAGGGACGTTCCCGGAACAGGTTTCCATATAGAGAATCCAATGAAACCCGCACCAATCCTGCCTCTGGAGCGAACCGGATCTCGTAATTTGGACAAGAGTGGTCGGGCTTGCATTCGCTCCGCTCATTCTTTACTGGCTGCGCCCTGTCGGGCTTGCATTCGCTCCGCTCATCCCGCCGCCTTTATCCCCAGCAGGCGCCGCCGACGACCGCGCGCCGCGAGCTTCGGGTCAGTGCGGCGCTCGAGGTACTGCAACGCCTGCATGAGTCCCCAGGCAATCAGGAAATACAACACCGCGACCATGATCAGCGGGAAGAATGCGTCGAAGGTGCGGCTGCGGATGATATCGCTTGCCTTCGTCAGGTCCTGCACGGCGATGTAGCCGACAACCGAGGTCATCTTGACCAGCGAGATGAACTCGCCTTTGTAGACCGGCAGGGTCCGCTGAACCATTTGCGGAAAGGTGATGTACGCAAAGGCCTTCAACGGGGTGAAACCCATCGCGATGCCGGCTTCCTTCTGGCCTTTGTCGATGCTTTCGATTCCGGCGCGGAACATCTCAGAAACGTAAGCCGCGAAATTCATCCCGAATGCGATGACTGCCACGATAATCGGGCTGATGTCGATGGAAGCGAAGACCACGTAAAAAGTGATCATCAACAGCACGACAATCGGCGTTCCCCGCAGGACCGCAATGTACAGGTGGGCCGGCCCGCGAAAGACCGCCAGCGGCGACATCCGCATATAACAGACGAGGGCGCCGAGCGCCGTGCCGACGAGCGTCGATAAGATGGAGATCAGCACCGTCGCCTTGAAGCCGTCCCACAGTAGCAGGTAACGCCGCTCGGCGATGATGTTGCTCCGAAAGCTAGACGCGATATGGTCGGTGAACGATGGAATGCCGCCCCCTGCCGCGGCGCCGCCCGGCTGCGCCACCGTGTTGGCCACTCGGGTGAACGCGACCGAGTCCTGCTCAAAATACGGCTCCGAAAAATCGATCTGCTTCTGGCGCTCGTCTGTGACGAACATGTCGGCGATGATAACGTCAATCTTCCCGCTGGCCAGCGCCGGGATCAGGGCACCGAAGTCGTGGTCGAGCAGCCGCAGCTCCCTGCCGATGTAGGCGGCGAACCGCCTCGCCAGTTCCACGTCGAAACCCGCGAGTTGCCCGTCCTGGACCGCACTGAAGGGAAAGCCTCCGCTCGAGATGCCCACCACGAGTGTGCCGTTGGCGGGCGAGGATGGGATCTCCGGCATGCGCGTGATGCGCCGGGTCATCCAGCGGTCCACCATGTCGGCATGCGTACCGTTCTCGCGGATGCTCTTGAGAAAGGCGTTGAACGACGCGCGCAGGTCAGTGCTCGATTTCGCAAATCCGGCAGCCACCTCCGACGCGAAGATCGGCTTGCCGAAAGGGACGAGATCGTCGTTCGCACGTCGCACCTCGTTCAGAGTGTCCAGGTCGCTCAGACCTGCATCGACCTTTCCGGCACTAACCGCGAGTGTCACTTCCTGAAACGTGTTGAATTGCACGACTGTTGCGCCGGGAAACGTTCTGGTCGCGTACATATCGTAAACCGTGCCGAGCTGGACGGCGATCCGCTTGCCACGGAGATCGTCAATCGCGGTCAGTAGCGGCTTTACGCCGCCGCCCGATGTCGCCCCTCCGGCCCCGGCGATGTTCGTCTTCAGGGTATATGCCCTTCCGGCCGTCTCGGAGTACGGATCCGAAAAGTCGATCCGCTGCTGCCGTTCTTCCGTGATGAATATGGAGGCGGCAATCATGTCCACCTTTCCGCTCGCGTTCGCGGCGATCAGCGCGCCGAAAGGCATCTGCGAGAACTTGACCTCCCTGCCTATCGACGCTGCGAAGCGCTCCACCATTTCGATATCGAAGCCGACGTCGACGCCATCCTGAACAGCGCCGAACGGCAGCCCTCCCGCGGAGACTCCGACAACCAGCACGCCGCTCGGCCGCGAATCGGGAATTGGCGGCATCCGCTTCTCGTGGTTCCTCAACCAACGCTCAACCATGTCTGCGTGCACGCCGTTCTGCTTTATGTCCGCGAGAAATCGGTTAAACGCGTCCCGTAGCTCCGCGTTGCCTTTCCGGAATCCGACGCCCAGTGGGAGCGTGAGGAGAGGCTCGCCGAGCATCGCAAGCTCGCTGTCGTTGCGCAGGATTTCAACCAGCGGCTGCTCGTCGCTCAGGCCCGCGTCGACCTTTCCCGACTGCACCGCCAGCCGGAGATCTGTCGGGGAATCGAACTGCAGGACCGTAGCCTGTGGATAGGTTTTTGTGGCGAACCGGTCGTAGACAGAACCAAGCACGACCCCAATTCGCTTGTCCTTCAGGTCCGCGGTCGAGAACATCAGGGCGGGCGCGAGCCGACGTTCCGGACTTCCGCCAGGCGACCTTTCGTTATCCCCACACGAGACGGATAAAGCGAGCAGGAAGATAACCGCAGCCCGACAGAGGAATGTTTTCATGCGAGCATGATACCCGGATTGTGCAACGAGTGGCGGTTCTTGGTAGTGGGTCATTTTGAATTTCGGGCCGGAAGAAAAATGGGGACGTAGCCCTGTGTCCCTATTTTTCGTTTTTGGAACTTCAGAAAAATGGGGACACAGGGCTACGTCCCCATTTTTTCGCTCCATTTTTCCTGTGTGATGCGACCTTCGCCGGACTCCGGGTAATCGGCTGCCGAGATGAGACCCTTCAAAGTGTGGAAGATGTAGTTGAAAAGCGTCTGTTGTGAGCTCAGGCCCAGGTTCGTGAAGGGCGCGCCACGGAATGGATATTGATCGCCACCGGTCGCGAGGAAGGTTGTGACCGCAATCGTGACCGCAGGCGCGCCGGACACAACGGCGCCTCCCGACACAAGAACGGTTCCATCCTTCCGCGTGATTTCGCGAATGCGAGTTCCAGGTGTAGTAACGTTGCCGAGGCTGTCCAACACCTGCGCAGTACCGGACGGCTCCCATGTGAACCTAATGCCTGACACCTGCGCAAATCGGCCATCAAACTTATCGACCTGCGAAACCGCATTTTCCAAAATCTCTTTCAGTTGTGATGCAGGAATGTTCGGAACGATTGCAAGTAAGTTCGGAAACGGCGCGATTTCGAACGTATCCAGTTCCGTGATGTCGCCCGCAGGGATCACGCTGTCGTTTCGAATGGCTCCTCCGTTGATAATGGCAAGATCCGGGGAAGCCGTTCCGAAACTTGCGGCGAGCCTTCTGGCTTCGGAAAACACACTGTCTGCCACGAGATTTCCTTCGTTCGTTTCAACTGTGCGCACATCGCTTTGAATGCCCTTAAGATCTACTTCACTTTTTGCGATGACGTTCGAAGCGAGCGCTTCGACGGCCGCCTTTAACGGCTGGACCACCTTCCTTTCCAATGTGGGATCGGGCCGGACGGCATCCGGTTCGTTCCCTCCCGCCACTCGAAACGGATGCGAGTGTCTAGTATCAATTTCAATCAAATTTCCGTAACTGTCGAATCTTACGCTTAGCTGTCCGATGTAGTGGTAATTCCCGCTGGTGCTGACAATCGGGACTGAAGTGCCATTCATATCGTGCGAAATCAACGGATAAGGAGCGAAGGCCACATCACCCGGGATGAGTAGATCCCCGGGATTGGCCTGAAGTTCATTCGTATTTTCGCTACCAGCGCTCACAACAACATCCACTCCATGCAAAGCCGAAATCAAAGCATGATCATCAGCCAGACTTCCGATATGTGTGAGCAAGATGATGATTTTTGCACCCTTTTCCTGAAGCGATGAAACTTCGGACTGGATACTTCCCACCAGATCCGAATTGACAATTACATTTCGCGGACTCGCGATGATGCGCAATCGCGGCGTGATCGCTCCGATTACTCCTACTTTTTCACCCCGGACATTGATGACAACGCTGTGCGCGACGCGACCTTCCCGTGCGAGCACATTGAACACGGGCTCGTTGTGAAAATCGAGGTTCGCTGCAACAAATGGAAGAGAGCGGAAACCCGATATAAATTCAGCAAGAAGGTCGGGGCCAAAATCGAAATCGTGATTGCCTAGAGCGGACACATCATATCCGATCCTTTCCATGGCAATTGCTTCGTAAAATGGAATCCCTTTTTCGATGCTCGCGTTCAACTCCGCGCCTGAAAAAATGTTATCGCCTGCGTTCAAAACGATCACTCCCCGTTTTGTCCTGATGCTGGAATCGCTTTGCGCCTCCATGCGCAGTCTTTGTGCCAGCGTTGCAAAACGGGCAACGCCGCCAAAACTCTCCAGCCCCGGTCCGGCATCGATCAACTGAGACTCGGAATCATCGTTGTGTAAGATTGTGAGCCAGAAATCGGTGGCACCGAATGCGTTTCCATGAATGAAGAAATTGAAAAAAACAAAGAGAACAAAATGCTTCATCGGGGATGGCCGTGCAATTGGACGAATCCTCGGATTTGAGGTGCAGGATTCGTCCAATTCCAAAATTTCCTCTTCGCACGGACCGGCTCCATCTCGATCAGAGAAGCGACGAGCATGTTCGCGAACGAGCTGCAGCCGGTCGCGAGTTAGTTGGATGGTTTCCCGCTTGTCCATCGCGCTCTTAGGCCGGCGCGGTCAACTTGCGATCCGCGGAGATAGACGGACGAGATTTTCCGGGTATTCCTGATGTCGTCGAGCGGATTCGCGTCCAGAACTACGAAGTCCGCGCTCTTACGCACCGCGATGGTGCCGGCGTCTGCGAGTTTCATCAGTTCGGCCGCGTTGCGTGTCGCGGCCAGGATGACCTGAGCGGGCGTCATTCCACACCCCGCCATGTCCGCCATCTCCTCGTGCGCCGCCCACGGGATCGGTCCATCCGAGCCCAAGGAGATCTTGATGCCCTCCTTGTTCAGCCTCGCCAGGTTTCGGCATTGAATTCCGAAGAACTGCTGGGCTTTGGGATCGTCCTTCGTGTCTGCCTGAACTTTCTGAAACTCCGCGGCAGGCATACTGTCGCGGAGCCAGTTCCGGTCCGCCTTCACACCGCGATCAGGAAGGTTCGGGTCCACAATGAAGTTCGGCTTGGCCTTCACCAGTTTGATGTACTCATCGTCGACGTCCTTGTCCCGGACGCTGTGGGCGAAATTATCGAGGCCCGCCCTGAGGATTGCCTTCGCATCCTCCAACGTATAGATATGAGCGATCGTCCGGAGGCCTTTCTTGTGGGCCTCGTCGATACCGGCGCGATATAGTTCCGGGCTCAGCTTGGTCACCGTATGATCCCGGTCGTCCACCCAGAACTTTATGATGTCCACTTTCTTCGCGGCCATCTCATCGATGTCCTTCCGCACCTCGGCCTCGCTGGTGACCCAGAAAGGAGCGTTCGAGCGCCCCGGCTCCGGCCCTGTAATGCCGCGTCCCGCAGTGCGGTATCGCGCGGCATTGGGAATCGTTTCCTCCCGCACCTTGTACACCTCATCGCCCGTATCCTGGCCAAGGCTCATTGTTGCGCCAACGCCGTAGTAGGCAAAATGCTGCAATTGATCCACAAGAGCGTCTCGAGTCACAGCGAGGTGCTTGTGGGCATCGATAATCGCCGGTATGACGGTCTTGCCGGTTAGATCCACATGGGCCGCTCCTGCCGGAGCTTTGACCTGTCCTTTTCGGCCAACCGCGGTGAACCGGCCGTTTTCAACGACGAATGCTGAATCCGCCACGGGCGCGCTGCCGTCTCCGGTAATAAGACGCGCCCCTTCGAACACTGTCGCGGACGGCGGCTGCTGCGCCTTAATTACCTGTGTTAAGTAGCCCGCCGCCAAGAACAGAGTGATCAAAAATATTTTTCGACTTACGCATCGCATAGAAACCTCCTCACACGGTTCCCCGAGTCTCGGGACTGGATGCAGTATTATCCTGCAACCGCCGAACGCTGTACAGGGAGCACAATGAAACATGGGTAGTGGCATCTCTCACCCCGTTGGCAAAGCGACTAGCTTGGGGTTGGTCTTGTCGCGGTCCGCCGCGGGCCTCGGAGATGTGCAGCAACTCGAGGAGGTGATTTTTCCAGACCACCGCGCGGTTGTAGGTCTGGTGGCCGCGGGTTTGGTCGCTAAGCGGGATCAGAATGTAGCGGCCGCGCTTCACGCGCTTGATCTCGCGCTCCAGGATCCTGAGCTCCGGCGGGTTAATTTCATCATCGGCAGAATTGATAGCGAACAGCGGCGCCTGGATCTTTTCGAGCATGGGCGAGGGATTGTAATCGGTCGAGGCTTCATACTGATAGATCGTGTCATTCGCGTCGGTTCGCGAAGCCGCTTTCGCCAGCGCCTCAACAGCCGCATCGGCTTTCTCCGCCGTCGGATTTTCCTTCTGATTCTGCAAGGCGCTACCCGTCATGATCGAACGAATGTTGCGCGCGGCGATCAGGCCGCGCGGCTGTGTGTTGTATTCGCCGTTCTTCCAATCGGGATCATTCTTAATGGCTTGGATGGCCATGGTGCGGGTCATGCGATTGCGCCCGGCGATTTCAACCGGGGCGCTGGCCAGAGGCATCAGCGCATTCATGAAATCGGGATAGGTCACGCCCCAGAGCCAGGTATGCATTCCACCCTGGGAAGTACCCATGACCAGGCACAGGTGGTCTACTTTCAGCCCGTCGTGGACCAGGAGATATTGCGCGCGCACCATGTCGTCATAGCGGTAGTGCGGGAACTTCATCCGCAGGCCGTCGCTGGGCTTGCTGGATTTGCCCGTCCCGATCGCATCAGGAAGAATGATGTAGTAGCGGGTCGCATCCAGGGGCTGGCCCTTTCGGAATAGCTCTCCGCCGAACTCCGCGGACAGAAAATTCCGGCCGGTGCCTCCCGTCCCATGCAGGACGAGGACCGCATTGCGGATGTGGCCGGCCGCATCGCGTACTGGCGAGCCGAGAGTGATGTAATGGAGGCGCAATTGCGCGAGTTTCTCGCCGGAATGAAACGTGAAATCGGGCACGTTCCAGTCGCCTTCGAATTGCTGCGAGTATCCGGATGGGTCTTGCTGCGCCCAGCAGAACGCCGAAAGCAATAGCAGGAGGCAAAGCAGCCGGGAACCGCGATGAAGGATTGGGGAATCCGGAGTTGTGACAAGTAACGTCTTTCGAGATGAAGCCATCGCTGAGCTCCTTTCGGCTGGCTATCGAAGATCGAGCGCTCGTTCGTTTGGGCACGATCTCAACGCCTTCCTTCACGGCAATATACACCCGTCGCGCGGGTATAGGACTAGTTTGAAAGGCGGGGATATTCCCCTCCTTGGCCAAGGAGGGGAATATGACCACGCAACTCCAAAGTAGCCCATTACCGTCGCGCGCACGGCCTCGACTGGCGCAGATTATCGGGATATGATTCTAGCCCGGCGGTCCACTTGAGCAGTTTAAGGAGAATCCAAATGCGTCATTTCGTTGTGCTGATGCTGTTCGCGTCCAACTCCATCTTGTTTGCTGCCGGTTCGCCTGATCTGTTGGTGGCGATCCGGAATGGCGATCACGCGCAGGTTCGGAAACTGATTGAGACGGGTGCGGACGTGAACACTGTGGATAAGGATGGCACGACGGCTTTGATGCATTCGGTCATCGAGTCTGACGTGAAAATGATGAAGCTGCTGATCGACAAGGGTGCCAATGTCAATATGAAGAACTCTCTGGATTCCACGGCATTGATGTACGCCGCCACCAATTTAGCGAAAACGCGAGTGTTGCTGGATGCAGGCGCCGAGGTGAAAGTAAAAGGCAAACGCGGCGTGACGCCGATGAGTGTCGCCCTCACAACCTTCGGATCGACTCCCGTTTTGAAACTTCTTGTGAACAAGGGAGCCGAACTCGAGGACCGGCTGATGACGCTTGCAGCCGCGACCGGCGATCTTGAAGCGATCCAGTACCTCCTCGGCATCGGCGTGCCTGCCGGTGACCGTACCGGCGCCTCGCTCTCGGCGGCCATCACCGCGCGATGCGAAGCATGTGCGCGGTTACTTGTGGAAAAAGGTGCACCCGCCAACGGAGTGCGTCCCAATGGAACACTTTCAACAACCGTCGGAGCGAGCGCGGGAGGCGTGTTGAACGATACAGCGAAGAGAGCGATGCCCGAGCTTTCTCAGTTTCTGCTCGATCACGGAGCTTCTCTCGAGTCCAGGGACCGTGAAGGATTTACTCTCCTCATGCAAGCGGTACTCTCGATGGAAGCTTCCCGCGACCGGATGGTCGAATGGCTGCTCTCGAAAGGTGTCGATCCAAACGCGAAAAATGATCGCGGTGACACTGCTTATCAGTTCGCGGCGCGCGTCGGGATCGCTTCCACTCTGAATCTCTTAGTGAAGGCGGGCGCAACGGAAATTAAAGAAGAATGGCCCAAACCCGCGGCAGGCGCTCTATCCGTGGAAGCGGCTGTGAAAAAAGTTATCCCGCTGATTGAAATGAGCGGCGAGCCGGGTTGGAATGCCCGTCGCTGCGTCTCGTGTCACAGCAATTCACTTCCAGCAATGACGGTCGCGTCGGCCCGAAAAAAGGGGTTCGCCGTCAATGAGGAGCAAGCAAAAAAGGAACTGGGCTTCGCCATCGCCACCGACGAGCCTGTTCTTGAACCCAATCGCCTGGGCTCCTCGCCGATCGGAGGAGGCTCGGACACGCTCGGTTATACCCTCATGGGCATGGCGGCGGCCGGCGCTCCGGCGGATGCATTGACCGACGCGCATATTCATTACATGTCGCTGAACCAATATCCGGACGGCGCATTTCGAAACTCGAGCTACAGACCACCGACAGAGTATGGTCCGTTTACGACGACGGCAGTGGTGCTGCGGTCGATCAAGCTCTATCCCATTCCCGGCCGGCGCGAGGAGTTCAAGGAGCGGGTCGAGCGAGCCAAACGATGGCTGCTCTCGGCTAAGGCTTTCTCCACGGAAGAACGATCGATGCAGATCAATGCGCTCGCGGATGCCAGCGCGTCCGCATCCGAACGCGCTCCGTTCGTGAAGGCATTGAAGGCCGCTCAGAATCAGGATGGAAGTTGGAGCCAGCTTACACGCGCCGTGCCGGTTCAGCCGCACACGTTCGAGAGCTTCCCAAACGGCTGGCATCAATTCGTCTCGGATGCTGCGTCGTGCTGGGCAACGATGGCATTACTGTTTACGCTGCCGGACAAGCCTCACTCGAGCAATTGATTTAGTGGAACGCGATCGGGAAAGACGATGAAACTCAGCTTCTTTCGCTAAGGGCTTGCGCAAAAATAAGTTGGCAGAATGCCCGATCGGGATGCGAAGACCTTCGGTGGGAAGGCGGGCATCCGCAATAACGCCCCGGTCGTGGACATCCCGGGAGTGCAGCTCCGGTTCGCCAAGGCCGACGCGAAGCAATCGCCGACGCGAGGGCGTGTGCTGGACCACATCGGTTTTGACGTGAAGGACCACCAAGCCTTCGTGAAGAAGATCGAGGCGGAAGGCATCAAGCTCGACGAGCCGGTTCGCAAGAGTCCCACCGGCAGCACCATCACGTACATCACCGATCCCTGGGGCACCCGGATCGAGATTATCCAACGGGCACCGTTGGGGCCGGTGGTGCAATAACCGTCAGCCTGATGAGTGGGCGTGCGTGACGCGCGCCCCGCAGGCGGTCGTACTGCGCGAGTATCTATAAGGTGGCTTCGCGCCATTCCGTACCACCCCGTCTGGCCAATAAGGAACGGAACTATTTTCGTGGTGGCGCAGCCGTCCCTCCGAACGCAGGAGGGGAATTCGGACTCACGTTTCGCTTCCACGACATACCTGCGGACGAAGCCACCTTCTCTCGGTTACAGAGCACTAATTCCCTCTACCCAGCGACTTCATGACATCCAACCTGGTTATCGGCCGATCAGGGTTCGGAGCGTGGACCGAGACAATCTTGTCATAGTCGAGTTTCAACCGCTCCAGGTTATCCACGAAAACAAGCGTACCGACAACCTGAGGATTGGGCACCGGGTCATTCGCGGGGGGCAGGTTGAACATATCCGCCATGGCGAGGATCTTCTCCTTGGGCAAGTATGCGATGAGCATTCCATCGGCGTGCGGAAGGCCCCGGATGTGGTGAATTTCGACGGTGCGCGTCTCGTCCTGCAGAACCCGCTTATCGGCCAGGGTCTCAAACTTCGGTTTCTTCCCCGACTTCGACATGGCGTCGGGCGCCAGCGTGCGAGGCGCACTCAGGGTCTTCTCGAGAAAAGCCTTTTCGTTCTCGTGGATGATAATGGTGGCTCCCTCCGCGACGACGGCGGGCAGTCCGCTCGAATGATCGAAGTGATGGTGCGAGAGAATCGAATACCGGATTGGCTTGTTCGGAATCACTCGCTTCGCTTCCGCCATGATCGCCATGGACCGCGCTTCGTTCTGCGGTCCGCCTTCGAAGAGGACAATGTGATCCTTGAACTCGACGGCCAGAGCCACATACCCGCCGGTGATGCGATAAACGCCGTCGGCCAGTTTCTCCGATAGCGCCGCCGGCGCAGCAATCGCCGGCGCTCCCGCCGGTGCGCCTCCGCCCCGTTGAGGAGCGGGAGCCTGCAGCAACTGCTGAATATTTCGAGGATTCGCGATCGCGCCTAGGAGCTGGGCTTCGAATGTGGGCCAGCCGCCTCGCTTCTGCACGATCGTGCCTGGGAATTTGAAGCCGTTGTTATCCCGGTAATCGCTGTAGATCGCTTCAACGAGCATGTCTCCGAAGATCGGATTCTCCAGCCAGGTTTCGACCTTCTCCACCAGGTTCAGGCCATTGATGTAGCCAACCACTTTGTAGGCCTGTCCAGACGGGGACTTCTGCGGCGTCATCCAGGTTACGACGTTGTATCGCTTGCCTCCGATCGTTTGTGCCCGCACGGTGCCATTGTTAGTGTTAGTCATCGCCCCTTTGAGGAAGCCCCACGGCGTTAACCAGATTTCCAGGTGTTGCGCCCAGGCGTTGTTCGCGGGAGTGATGGTCTGGTTGCCATTGGCCTGTACTGCGGGGCCCCCCGTGACAGGCGCCGCGTACGTAACCCACGTTGCTCGCGATGCCGGCTGAGTGAACTCGATCGCACGCGTGTAGTCGTTCAGGTTGATCCTGGGCCAGGGGCCATTGGCATTATTCGACTGCCCCAGGTTGAAATTCGCGCCCGATCCGTAAAACATCACGGAAGTGAGATTATCGGCGCCCATTGCTTTCGAAGCATCGCTCAGGATGGTTTTCGCGTCCTGGGCTGTGGCGGGCAAAGACAGCACGGCCAGAAGCGCAATTGCAGCTACATAGCTTTTAACCATATTCCCCTCCATAAATCATTTCACTTCGCGGCGGCTCCGGCGACGACGCGGATCATCCCGTCGGTCTTGGTGTAGAGATACAGCTCCCCGGCTGCGTCGATGGAGAAGCGGTCACTGCAGAATCTTGCTTGAGCCCTTCATCAATTCCAATAATCACTTCACTTGGAGCACCATGAATGGTTGAAGTGATAGGCGCAACCATCACCGTATGCAGCAACTCGATCACTTCCGGCCGGGTAAGGATCAACACCGGTCGCCGCTTATCGGGACGTGGAAAGGAATACTGCCAGATTTCTGCACGCTTTATTCGCTCGGCCATACGCCTTCATCCTCCCAATGCCCGAACTCACCGGCCAGTCCCGCCTTCTTCGCATAGGTCTTCCTATAGGCGCCGGCGATCGTGATGCGGCGCCGCCGGCTCAAGTAATCCGCAACAGCACGCCGCAACACGGCCGACCTACCATCACGCCGCGTTTCCTCATCGGCATCGAGTTTTGCCAACAGCTTTTCGTCCATCGTGATCTGTATGGTTTTCATAGCTATAGGTTATGTGGAGCAAATGTTCCTGGCAACTCGAATGTCGGTGGCATCAATGCGGATCTTTGTTACAAGTCGGCGGTCGGCGATTGAGTTTGGAGGACTTTGACGTGGCCTGGAGGGAGTGAGACTCTGGTACCCGCCACACTCCTGCAGTCTATCCGCGAAGACGTAGCTCCATAACGGAAAATCTCTTGACGCTCCCATTTTCGCAGATGATTATGAGCACACAAATTTTACTGGGAAGTGGTGAACAACCTGGAGAACTTGTCTATTTTCGCCGGATTCGGTCAGGCGACTTTGGAACAAGAGAATGCGTCGCGTCTTTTTTCCGCGTGCCTGGAGCATTTATGAAAACGAAGGCAATGTTTGCGATTATGTGGTGTCTCTTTGGATCGGCTCTCACTCTGAGCCGGGCCACCGGACAGCAGCAACCCCCAGCGGAGAAGCAGACAACGGCTTCTTACATCCCAGGCGTCGTCGCGGCCGGCACGAAAGTCGAGCGTGTCTGGACGGGATTACAGGCCGCGGATGGGCTCATCAGCGAACCCGACGGCACGCTGCTATTACCAGAGCAGAGGGCCAACCGCATTAGCAGGTTTGACAAGAATGGAAAAATCACACTTTATCTGGAGGACACAAACGAAGCAGGTGGGATCGCGATCGATCCCAAAGGCCGGGTCATTGCGGTGGAGAGGAATATGCCGCCGCGGGTGCGCGTACTCGCTCCGGCCCGCAACGTCCTGGTGGACACGTTCGAAGGCAAGCCGCTCCAGCGGCTGGCCGATATCGTCGGAGACCGGAAAGGGGGCGTCTATTTCACGGAAGGGCCCAATTCCTCGGTCTACTACATCAGTCCCGGCGGCCAAGTCACTCGGGTTGCCGCTGACATTCAGGGTGCAAACGGGATCATGCTGAGTCCGGATGACAGGACCCTTTACGTGACCAACTCAGCCGCCGGCATCCTGGCCTACGACGTCCAGCCGGATGGCAGTATCCGGAACCGCCGGCCCTTCGTAAAGCCCGAAGGCGGGCAGGACGGGCTGGCAATCGACGCGGCCGGCCGCCTTTACGTTGCAAGCCAGATTGGCATTCAGTTGTTCAGTCCGCAGGGACAACACCTTGGCTTAATTCCGACGCCACGGCCCACAACGACCCTGGCCTTTGCCGGACCTGACAAGAAGACACTCTACGTCATAGGTCGCGGGAATGATGGTCCCGGTGGTGACGGGCCAGACGCGAGGTCGATGTACAAGATCTCGATGCTGGCTGAAGGTTTCAAGGGCCGCGCGAAATAGCGCTCGCAACAACAAAAGGATCAATGTCCCGGACAACAGCACATCCGTGCAATTCGCGGCTGCCTTCGTGTATATGACGGTAAATAAAAAATCGAGTGCTAAGCATAGGGATTCAAGCGCTGGGCAGTACGCGTGAAAACGCTTCCCGGATCGCACTTTGCGGAAAACGGTGTTACAGTTTCCGACCGGAAAACATGCGGCGAAGAGGTGGTGGAAGGAGCCGCGACAGTGAGGGGGCCTCCAAAATGAAACTTGTGTGTCTTGTTATCGTTCTCGCCTTGAGCAGCATTGCGCTTTGGGCGCAAGGCACGTCTCAGATCCAGGGTGTTGTGCAGGACGCCACTCGCGCCGCGATCGGCGGCGCCGAGGTGAAAGCCACTCAGACCGACACAGGCGCGGTCCGCACCGTGACGAGCAGTGAGGATGGAACCTACGTCCTGTCCAACCTGCCGATTGGACCTTATCGCCTCGAAGTCAGCAGGGCCGGATTCACGACCTATGTGCAGACGGGCATCGTGCTGCAAGTTGCAACGAATCCAACCATTAATATCTCGCTGCAGGTTGGCGCGGTGAGCGAGCAGATTCAGGTCGAAGCCAACGCCTCCCCCGTCGAAACTCAGACCACGAGCGTCGGAGGCGTGATCGAAAACCAGCGTATTTTGGAACTGCCGCTCAACGGACGCAACGCGGTCGAACTGATCGGATTGGCCGGCGCCGTAATTCCGGCGGGAAGGGCCGGCACTGCGGGTTTCCCGGGCGGTCTGAACTTCTCCGTCGCCGGTGGGCAGCTCAATGGAGTTACTTACTTTCTGGATGGAGCGCTTCATAACAACCCCTTTGATCAACGTGGTCGTCAAGTCGGGCACGAATGCCTTCCATGGCGACTTGTTTGAGTTCTTTCGTAATGGCAAGATGAACGCCCGGAACTTTTTCGCCCCCCGGCGCGACACGCTGAAGCGCAATCAGTACGGCGGCACCATCGGCGGGCCGATTGTCAAAGAGAGGCTTTTCTTCTTCACGGGCTATCAGGGTACCAAAACCCGGTCGGACCCAGCCGACCGGCCGGGGTTCGTTCCGACGGCCCGCATGCTCGCGGGAGACTTCAGCGGCTGCAATTTCCGTCAACTGAGAGACCCGGTCACGGGCGCCAATTATCCCAATAATCAAATTCCGGTGAGCCAGTTCAGTCTTCAGGCATTGGCCATCGTGAAGAAGTTGCCGGCTGCCGTTGGCCCGTGCGGCCAGGTTTCTTTTGGACCAGTGACGAAGATCAACGAGTCTCAAGTTCTGGGACGGGCCGACTACACGATTAACCAGAAACAAACGCTATTCGGCCGGTACATGGCCACAACCTATTTGTTGCCTCCAGCGTTCTCTCTCTCACAGAACATACTGGACACGGTCCAGGGCGGTCTCGACAATTTGGCGCAGTCGGCGGCGATTGGCCATACCTACGTCTTGACGCCCACCACCGTGAACACTTTTCGCCTGGCGGCGAATCGAGTGGCGGTTCACCGCTACAACGACGATTACTTTTCCGGTTGCGACATCGGTGTAAAGATCTATTGCTTCGTGCCGCACCAAACGGTGCTTACGGTCACGGGTGGGCCGAACGTCGGCGTGGGCACCGCCATCGAGGCCTCCTTCATCCCGACATACTACACACTGTCCGACGACGTCAGCGTGATCCGAGGCTCGCATCAGTTCGGCTTCGGCTTCTCGGCCTTCAAATACCAGCACAGTCAAAAGGCAAACGTCTTTTCCGCGGCTGCCTTCGGATTCAACGGAGTCGCCTCGGGCGAAGGTATGTCGGACTTTCTGCTAGGCCGGCTGGGTACTTTGACGCAAGGCTTGCCGAACACGGTCTTCACGTACAAGTGGTATTACGGGCTGTACGGCCAGGACACATGGAAAGTTTCGCGGCGGCTCACAGCCAACATGGGCTTGCGGTGGGAACCGTTCCTGCCCCAGGGACTCAATAACGGTGCAGTGTATAACTTCAATTTTGACCGATTCAATCAAGGCGTCCGCAGCACGGTGTTCAAGAATGCTCCGGCCGGTCTTCTTTATGCAGGCGATCCCGGGTTCACGGGCAAGACGGGCGTTAAGAACCGGTACAACCAATTCGCGCCGAGAATTGGACTGGCTTTCGATCCGAGAGGCGACGGCAGGACGTCTATCCGAGCTTCGTTCGGCATGTCGTACGATTTTCCGAACCTCATGATCATGTCTACGCCCGCCACGGCGCCACCGTTTGGGAACACGGTTCAGCCTCCGGGTCCGCTCAATTTCGCCGATCCCTTTTCCACTGTCGCGGGAGGGAATCCATTCCCGGGCAGCTTTGATTCCAACGCGCCGTTCGTGCAGTTCGGCTCCTTCGTCGCGCAACAACCGGACGCCAAGGCCACGACGGTTTATTCGTGGAACCTCGGGCTTCAGCGGCAGATTGGAAGTAGCTGGCTGGTTTCGGCCACGTACGTGGGCAACGAAACCGCGCACCTCTGGGTGAGCGAACAGCTCAACCCGGCAGTGCTCGTGCCAGGCGCGCTCACTTGCCCGGCTGGAGTGACCACGGGCTGCAACTCGACGACGAATACGCAGCAGCGCCGCCTGGCTTACCTGCAAAACCCGCGGGAAGGCCAATTCCTCGGCTACGTCGATCAGTTTGAATCGGGCGGGACGGTCAGCTACAACGGGCTGCTTCTCTCGCTGCAAGAGCGTCTCAGCCACGGCGTCAGCCTTAACGCCAATTACACGTGGTCGCACTGCATCGGTGACATCACGCAAGCGTCGAGTGTCGGCGGCGCGGGCGCCGGTCTGCTGGATCCGAACAATCGCCGGTTCGACCGCGGCAATTGCCAGACACCGACTCTGGATGGAACCCAGGCGCTGGACCGCCGGCATATCGCGAGCTTCTCAGCCGTTGTCGAGGCGCCACGGTTCAGCGACAAGACCCTGCGGATGGTCGGGTCCGATTGGAAGCTATCGTCGAGCTACCGCGTTTTGTCAGGCGCATTCCAGACGGTGACGACCGGCATCGACTTTCAGTTGAGCGGCTCCAACAACCAGCGGCCCAATCAGATTCTCGCAAATCCGCTGTGCGACGATCCCGGCCCGTCATGCTGGATCAATCCCGCGGCGTTCGCGCAGCCAGCCCTGGGTACGCTCGGTAATTCGGGCCGCTCCAGCATCCCCGGTCCGGGGTTCTGGGAAATCGATATGGCGCTGTCGCGCATCTTCCGCGTCATGGAAGGGAGAACGGTCGAAGTCCGGGCCGAAGCGTTTAACCTGACCAACAGCTTTCGTGCCGGCGCGCCGGGAATGCCTGTTGTGACGACGGCGCGAAACAGCCCGCAGTTCGGCCAGATTCTCACGGCTCAGGATCCACGGATCATGCAGCTCGCGATGAAGTTCGTGTTCTAGCGCACTTGAGGCAGAGAGGTGAAGCGATGGCACTGCTGGTCATAGCCGCTTCGATTGTTCTTCTGTTGCAGTCTCCGAAGGCCTCCATCGAAGGTGTCGTCGTGCGCATCGGAAGCGGTGAGCCGATCACCGGAGTTCAGGTGACGCTGATGAGAGTTCCCAGGCCGCAGGATGCGACTCCGGCAACAGCCGCTGACGCCGCTCCCGACCCGACTCCTCCAACTGCGACGCCGTTCGCTACCAGCGATCGCCAGGGTAAGTTTGTTCTCAAGGATCTCGACGCCGGCTCATACCGCATTACTGCAGTCCGCAATGGCTACGCTAAACAAGAGTACGGCCAACGAGTGATCGGAGGACAGGGAACCGTTGTGAGTTTGGCCAAGGGGCAGGCGATGAAAGATGTGGCCTTCACTTTGACCCCAGCGGGCAACGTCGCCGGACACGTCAGAGATGACACGGGTGAGCCTCTTACCGGTTTCCAGGTTCTATTGCTGCGGTCCGCTTACAATGCAAGTGGCCGGAGGGCTTTTGAACCGGTCGCCTCGGCTCGAACGGATGATCGCGGCGAATACCGGTTCTATTGGGTCACTCCGGGGCGCTATTGTCTTAGCGCCGGTTTAGGGAACGGACCTTACGAGCTTTCGGGTTTGCGCAATCCCAACGAAGTCCCGGCCAAGCCGTATCCGACGACGTACTATCCAGCGACGATGGATCCATCCAAAGCTTCAGTTATTGACGTCCCTGCCGGAGCGGAACTGAGCGCCATCGATTTTGTCCTCGCGCAACAGGAACTGTACCGAATTCGGGGCAAGGTGATCGACGCCACAACGGGACAGCCGCCACGACGGGTTGAAGTCACGATAGCCCTCCGGCAGCCGGTTGGTCCATCGTGACTT
>WNGL01001397.1_pt1 | contig 29530 bp, 26 predicted proteins | sample 5400591 | NCBI WGS metagenome assembly WNGL01 (sample SAMN13153377, study PRJNA577476) | soil metagenome | isolation source: 80 cm soil or saprolite under Garry oak tree replicate 1 | place: USA:California | collected 2016-06-15 | reverse complement strand
TCACGGGGTCGGGGTCGTGGTCGGGGTCGTGGTCGGGGTCGCGGTCGGGGTCGGGGTCGTGGTCGTGGTTCCCGTCGTTCCCGCACTCGCCTATCATCCAAGGATGCTCGCCACCGCACTCCTCGCCGCCGCGCTCGCCGCGGCTGCCCCCCCTCCCGAGCCGCGCGTCATCCCCGAGGGGCCGCGCTTCGCCTCGCTGCAGGGGGGCGAGACGCTCGGGGTCGGCGGTTCGGAGGCCGTCTTCTCGGGCGGGTTCTCGACCTTCTCCGTTGGCTACGCGCAGGGCGTGAACGACGCGAACGACGTCGGCGCGCAGATCGAGCTCGATTGGCTCACGGGGGAGCTCTTCCTCGGCCCGACCTTCCGCCAGCTCACCTGGCGCTTCGGCGACACGTTCGTCTCCTGGCGCGCCCGCGCCGGCCTCTACGTCGATGCCGGCGCCTCCTGGGCCATCCAGACCAACCGCTCCGCGGTCGGCGTGCAGGTCGTGCCCGGGCTGGCGCTTTCGCGCCGCTTCCCGCGCGGCATCCTCTCGGCTGCGCTCGACGGGCGCTTCGACCTCACCTTCTCCAACCAAGGGGGCCAGGCGCTCGGCGTACGCGGCACGGTCGCCTTCGAGACGCCGCTCTGGGGCGACCTCCTCGCCGGCGCGCGGGTGGGCGTGGGGGGCCTCTGGTCGTTCGCCGGGGCGCCCTTCGCCGACAACTCGCCCCGCACCGTGCTCGACCTGTCCGCGCTCCTCACCTACCGCCTGTTCTGACGTGCGGCCGACCCGGGTCCCGGGCGCCCGGCCCCCCCCCTCGCGCCGAGGGCGCTCCTGCGCAGCGCGGGATGGGCACGCGTCTTGAAGGATCGGCGGAGCATGTCGCTCGCCGCCTCACGCCTGGATGTGGTCGCCGCGCCCACCGATCTCGACCACCTCGACGCCGCCATCGTCGACTTGGTCTCGCGCGGCGCGGTGAAGGTCCCGCCGTACCCTGCCGTCGCGCTCAAGGTGGAAGAGCTCGTCCGCCGGGAGGACTTTGGCCTCGACGAGCTGACGAAGCTCGTCGCCTCCGATCAGGCGCTGGCCGCCGATGCCTTGCGCTGTGCCAACTCCGCCTTCTACAGCCGCGGGAACTCCGTCGCCTCGCTCAACTCCGCCATCACGCGCATCGGCGCCAAGGAGGTGATGCGCCTCGCGCTCGCCTCCGGCCTCGGCGTCCACGCCCGGAAGCCCGGCCCGCTCGCCGCGCTCAAGCGACGCATCTGGCTCGAGGCGCTCGCCTCGGCGGCGCTGGCGCAGGAGCTGGCGCGGCTGCGCAAGCTGCCCGCCGAGGAGGCGTTCGCGTGCGGCCTGCTGCACGACTTCGGCAAGATGATCGCCGTCTCGTGCGTGGAGGGGCTCCTGGCCGGGCAGGAGGCGGTGCGCGCGCGCCCGCTCGAGGAGTGGAACGCGGTGGTCGACCGCTACCACGTCGAGCTCGGCCTCGTCCTGGCGGCGCAGTGGGCGCTCCCCGCGCTGGTCTCCGACGTGGTCTCCCTCCACCACGGCGACGACCTGTCGGGCGCGGTCGAGCCGCGCATGGTGGAGCTCATCCAGGCCATCGACGAGGTGGTGCACCTCCTCAACGATCGCACCTGGCTTGGCCCGGAGGAGCTCGGCGCGGTCTCCGCGCTGGACGGCCCCGAGTGCGAGATCGTGGCGCGCGTCCTCGAGCGCCTCCCCGGCTTCATCGCCTCCTTCGAGACCGGGCTGGGCACGGACGCGGGCCCGAGTGCCATCGAAGAGGAGCCCGCCGATCACTTCATGGCCGGGCCGACGCCGGTGAGCTTCCCGGTGACGTTGACGATGGGGCGCGACGTCCGCGAGTACCAGGCGATGGGGATCGCCACGAGCAACCTCATGGTGACCGGGACGGCACCGCTGCCCGAGAACGTGCTCATGGAGCTGAAGCTCGGCTCCACGCCGCCCCTCACCTGCTGGGCGACCGCCAAGCTGTCCTGGCCGGAGGGGGAGGGGCACACTGTCCTGCTCCAACCGTTCGCGCTCAACGGCCCGTCGCAGGGAATCTGGAAGGAGCTCGTGCGCTCCACTACCGCCGTACCCGCCGCACTCTAGCGGCGGGTGAATCGCACGGCGTAGAACCCGTCGCACCCGTGGCGGTGCGGCAGCGTGAGAAGATCGCCCTCCGCAGTGAGCACGTCCGCCGGGAAGCCGGCCGGGGCCGGCGCGCGTGCCAGGCCCTTCCCTGCGGCCCACCCCGCCACCTCCGGGCCTTCGGCGCGGGTGAGCGAGCAGACCGAGTAGGTCACCAGGGCGGCCGGATGCGCATACGAGGCGCAGGCCTCGAGGATGGCGCGCTGGGTCCCCGTCATCCGCGCCGGATCGCCCGGCTCGCGGCGGAGCTTCAGCTCGGGGTGCCGGCGCAGCGTGCCGAGGCCCGTGCAGGGTGCGTCGACCAGCACCGCGTCGAAGCTGCCCACGGCGAGGCCCGGGATCGGCTTCGCGGCGTCGGCGCAGATGACCCGCACCCGTCCGCCCAGGCCGCGTCGTTCAGCCTCGCCCCGCAGCTCCTCCGCCTTGCGCGGATGGAGCTCCACCGCCACCACTTCCCCCTCCGGACCGAGGAGCTCCGCCAGGTGGAAGGTCTTCCCGCCCGGCGCCGCGCAGGCGTCGAGGACGCGCCCGCCGCCGCGGAGGTGCCCCGCCGCATAGCGTGAGACGAGCTGCGCCGCCTCGTCCTGCACCTGGAAGGCGAGCCCACCCGCGGCGCGCGCCACGGCCGCCACCGAGGCGCCCCGCACGAGGAGGCCGTCCGGGGACCGAGGGGTGACAGCGGCGTCGAGCCCTGCGCGGGTGAGCCGGTCGAGGAGCGCCTCGCGCCCTGGCGCGCGCAGGGTGAGCGGCGCCGGGGTGTTCATGCCGCGCGCGAGGGCGAGCGCCTCCTCGGCGCCGAGCCACCCCACCCACTCCTCGGCCAGCCAGCGGGGCACCGCCTCGGTCAGGGCGACGTGGCCGGCCGGATCCTCGGCCAAGGGTGGCGCTGGCGCAGGCCGGGGGTCCCGGGCGAGCGCGCGCAGCACGGCGTTGACGAATCCGGCCGCGCGCCCGTGCTGGACGGAGCGGACGAGCTCCACCGCCTCGCTCACCGCCGCGTGGGCGGGAGTCCCGAGGTGGAGGAGCTGGTAGGCACCGATCCGCAGCGCGACCCGTGCCGCGGGATCGGCCGCGGCGATGGGCCGGCTGGCGTGCAGCTGCAGCGCCGCGTCCAGCGCGAGCGCGCGCCGGAGCGTCCCGTAGACGAGCTCGGTCGCGAGCCCTGCCTCGCGCGTCGGGAGCGCGCCGGCCTGGGCCAGCGCGGCGTCCAGCGCGCGCGAGGCGAAGGCGCCGCCCTCCTCCACCCGCCGCAGCACCTGGAACGCGATCTCCCGTCCTGTCATCGGCCGAGCACCGTGCCGGTGGCGACCGGCTGCCCCTTCACGAAGTCGGCCGCGGAGAGCCGCTTCTTCCCCTCGAGCTGCACCTCGACGAGGAGGAGCGCGCTGCCCTCGCCGCAGCCGACCAGGAGCCCGTCGCCGCTGGCGCGCGCCTCGCCCGGCGCCAGCCCGGCGCCTCCGGGCACGGACCGCGCGGCGTGGACCTTGAGGAGGCGGCCGCCCAGCGTCGTGAACGCGCCCGGCCATGGAGTGAAGGCGCGCACGCGCGACGCGAGCTCCTTCGCCGGCCGGGCGAAGTCGAGCCGGCCGTCCTCCTTCTCGATGATGCGCGCCAGGGTGGCGTCGGCGCCGTTCTGGCGGACCGGGGTGAGCCGACCGGCCTCCAGGAGGGACAGCCCCTCCACGATGGCCGTCGCGCCGAGCGCCGCCAGCCGGTCGTGCAGCGTGGCGGAGGTGTCGTCCGGGGCGATGGCGAGCACGCGCTGCAGGAGGAGGTCGCCCGTGTCGAGCCCGGCGTCCATGTGCATGAGGGTGACGCCTGTCTCCGGGTCACCCGCCGCGATCGCCCACTGGATGGGCGCCGCCCCGCGCCAGCGCGGGAGGAGCGAGGCGTGCACGTTCACGGCGCCATGGGGCGCCAGGGTGAGCAGGTCGTTCCCCAGGATGCGGCCGTATGCGACCACCACCAGCAGGTCGGGGGAGTGCGCCCGCAGCTCGGCGGCGAGCCGTCCGTCCCGCACCTTCTCTGGCTGCAGCACCGGAACGCCGCGGGCGCGTGCCCACGCCTTGGTGGCGGGCTCGCGAAGCGCCTGGCCGCGGCCGGCCGGCCGATCGGGCTGGGCCACCACACATGCGACGTCATGTCCGGCGCGTGCCAGCGCATCGAGTGGCGCGACCGCGAACTCCGGGGTGCCGAGAAAGACGATCTTCACGTTAGAATCCCCACCGACCGAGGGGTGACATGCCTGACGCCCGCCACCGCCGCACGTATCTCGTCGATCGCTCCTTCCAGCTCAAGTACATCCTGCTCCTGATGGGGTGGGGCCTCGTGCTCGCCGCGCTGTTCGGGCTGTGGGCCTACCAGGCGCAGACCCAGGCCGTCGAGCTCCTTGCCGCCGAGCCGGGTCAGCGCGCGCTGGTCGGGCATGCTGGCCGTCAGCTGTTGTGGGCGCTCCTGGCCATCGCCGTCCTCTCTTCGGCGGCGCTCGGCCTGCTCGGCTACATCCTGACGCACCGGGTGGCCGGCCCGATCTACGTCATGGGTCACTTGCTGACCACCCTCGCGCAGGGCCGTTATCCCTCGCGGCGTGCGCTCCGCAAGCACGACGAGCTGAAGCTGTTCCACGCCCAATTCCTCCAGGTGATCGACACCCTCCGCGAGCGCGAGCGGATCCAGCTGGTCCACCTGGAGGACGCGCTGGAGCGGATGCGCGCCGCCGCCGGGCGCGCACCCGAGCTGGCGCCGGCGGTGGCGGTCCTCGAGGCCGAGCTGCGCGAGCGGCGCGGCGCGCTCGACGAGCCGACCGGCGCGACGCCGCTGCCCTCGCCGGTGCCGCCCGCGCCGCGCGCGGCAGCCGATCAATGACGACGTAGGCCGCCCCAGCGTGAGCCGCGCGGTCAGGTCCCGGCGCGCTTCTTCGCCGCGGCGCGCGGCCGCTCCTTCTCGTCCCAGGCCGAGGGCAAGAAGTTGAAGGGCAGCACCTTGGCGAGGATGGGGAGGAGCAGCATGCCGCCCGGCGCCGCGAAGATGGCGAGCGCCGGGACGGCCTTGGCGAGATCGATGAGCTGCGCCTTCATCTTGCGCTTCTCGTCGGGCCCGAGCGTCTTGCCCGCGGCGGCCTTGGCCAGGAGCTGACCGAGCTCGCCGGTCTGCTTGATCTCGATGACGATCGCCTCGAGGTTGTCGGACACCACCGTCGCGACCTTGTCCATCATCTGGTCGGCGGCCTCTTCCCATCCCTCGGTGAACGCATCCCATTCGTCGGGAGCGCCGCCGGTCCCGTCGAGCCAGCGCTGCTGCGCCGAGAGGAGCTCGGCCGCATCGGCCTGCAGGGCCACCACCTGCTCGGGCGGGATGCGGGCCGCCTCGGCGAAGGACGCCACCACCTCCGCGCGCGCCGGCGCCGCGTCCCCGGCCGCGAGCTGGGAGAGGAGGAGCTGCTCGAGGAGGAATGCCCGCAGACGCACCGGCGCGGCGAGGGCCAGCTCGGCCGCGTCCGGCGGCGCCTTGAGCGCCGCGCGCGCCCGCCGCGCCAGATCTCCCGGCAAGGCCAACCGCGCGAGCTGGCCGGCGGCGACGTGCCGGCGGTGCACGCCGAGCGGGGCCGGGGCGGCGGCGATGGTGGCGAGCGCCTCGGCGAGCAGCGCCACGTCCTCGCGCGCCTGCCCGAGGAGCTTTTTCGCCTCGGGGAGCTCGAGCGGGCCGGCCGGATAGTAGGCGATGGCGAGTCGCGCCAGGTGGCGCCGCTGCACGCACAGGAGCCCGGCGTGGAGAGGGAGCCCGTCCTTCGGGTCGCCGGCGGGATGGCCGCGCTCCTTCAGCGCTGCGCCGGCGCGGAGGAGCGCCTTCTGCACCGCGGTCCGCTGGCCGCCGCCCCTCCCGGCCGGATCCGCCGCCGCCGCGAGGTCGAAGGCGCCCACCAGCGCCGCGAGCAACGTGGCGAGCTCGGCCCGGCGGCGATCGACGTCGAAGGCGACCCCGTACAAGAGCGCGATGTCGAGGAGCAGCCCGACGTGGCAGGTGACCGGTCCGAGGAAGGGGTCGTCGTCGCGCGCGCACGCGCTCTCGCCCGAGCTCCGGTCGGTGCCGGGGTCGAGGAGGCGCCGCCGCAGCGACCGCACGAGCAGCGTGCGCGCGCGCGCCTCCAGGCTCGGGCCGTCCGGATCGGGGGCGCGCAGCTCGGGCGGGAGCCGCAGCAGCGCGGCGGCGGGGTCGTAAGCTTGGAGCGCCGACTCGACGAGATCGGCAAGCCAGCTCTTCTTCGAGAGATCAACGGACACGGGACGGTGGAGTGTAGCGCGGGTGGAGGCGGGGGAGAATCCGGGTGTCCCGGCGTGGACGCCGACCTTACCGCACCGCCTTGACGCGCGGCTTCTTCTCCTCCGCCTCGGGCTCCGGATCGGGCGCCGGGGCGAGGGCGGGACCCCTCTTCACGCCGAAGCGCTCGAAGAGCTTCCCCTCGATGACCGCCAGCATGTCCGGGTGCTCGCGCAGGAAGCTCTTCGCCTGCTCGCGGCCCTGGCCGACGCGCTCGCCGCCGAAGCTGAACCAGGCGCCGCTCTTCTCGACGATGTTCTCGTTCGAGGCGAGGTCGAGCACGTCGCCCTCGCGGCTGATGCCCTGGCCGTACATGATGTCGAACTCGACCTCCTTGAAGGGAGGCGCCACCTTGTTCTTCACCACCTTGACGCGGGTGCGGTTGCCGATGACCTGCTCGCCGTCCTTGATGGCGCCGATGCGCCGGATGTCGAGCCGCTGCGTGGCGTAGAACTTGAGCGCGTTGCCGCCCGTCGTGGTCTCGGGGTTCCCGAACATGACCCCGATCTTCATGCGGATCTGGTTGATGAAGACCACGATGGTCTGGGACTTGGAGATGGTGCCGGTGAGCTTGCGCAGCGCCTGGCTCATCAGGCGCGCCTGGACGCCCATGTGGGCGTCGCCCATCTCGCCCTCGAGCTCGGCCTTGGGCACCAGGGCCGCCACCGAGTCGATGACGAGCACGTCGACGGCGCCCGAGCGCACCAGCGTCTCGGTGATCTCGAGCGCCTGCTCGCCGGAGTCGGGCTGGGAGATGAGGAGATCGTCCGTGCGGACGCCGAGCTTGCGCGCGTAGCCGACGTCGAGCGCGTGCTCGGCGTCGATGAAGGCGCAGATGCCGCCCGCCTTCTGGGCCTCGGCGATGGCGTGCAGGGCGAGGGTGGTCTTGCCGGACGACTCCGGCCCGTAGATCTCGATGATGCGGCCGCGAGGGAAGCCGCCCACGCCGAGCGCGATGTCGAGCGAGACGGAGCCGGACGAGACCGCCTGCACGTCCTTCACCATCGCCTCCTCGTTGCCGAGGCGCATGATCGAGCCCTTGCCGAAGGCCTTCTCGATGGACGAGACGGCCAGCTCGATCGCCTTCTCCTTCTCCGGTCCGATGGGCATCTCGTTCTCCTTTGGCGGCGGGGCCGAGCCCCGCCCTGCGGTGCCGGCGCGCTCGAAGGCGGCCGTTCTCGACGTGGACTGCTCGTGTAGCAGCGCGCCCTGACAGCCGCCGGGCGTATGTGCTGAACGGATGCATCCTGAACGGACGTTCGGGTCTCGTCAAGAAAGTCTCGTCAAGAAGGCGGCGACGTCAGCCGCCGAGCGGCGCTCGAGAGAGCGCCTCATAACGCGCGCCAAGGGGCGAGAGGTGGGACCGGAAGAGCACCACCTCGCCCGCTCGCCACGGCGCTGGCGGGCCCTCTCCGGCATGGCCGAGCGCGGCGGCGAGCCCGGCCACCCCGCGCTGCTCGCGGGCGCGCCCGAGCGTCAGGTGCGGGCTGAAGGGGCGCGCCTCCGGGGTGAAGCCGAGAGGCGCGAGCCCGCGCCCGAGCGCTGCCACGAGCTCGGCGAGCGGCCCCACGTCCCCGGTGATGCCGGCCCACACGACGCGCGCCCGGCGCACGCTCGGAAACGCGCCGGTGCCGCTCACCGTGAGGTGGAGGGGCGCGGACGCGGCCGCCGCCACGCGGACGGCCGCCTCGACCGCGGGGCGCCGCTCCTCGGGGACGCCACCCAGGAACTGGAGGGTGAGGTGGACCGATTCGGGCGCCGTCCAGCGAACCTCGCCGGCCGCGCGCCCGGCCGTGCGCTTCAGCTCCGCCTGCAGCGCAGCGAGGCGCCGCCGGACCAGGTCGGGCGGATCGAGCGCGACGAAGAGGCGGAGGTTCACGGTGGCGATGGTACCTCGCCCCGGCGTCGCCGAGCGGCGAAGCGCGTCAGTGCGGCAGGTCGGCGGCGGGCGCGGCGGCGATGGTCGCCGCCGAGAGGGCCATCACGGCGACCCGGCCGCGGGTGGAGCTCGCGAAGGTTTCCCCGGCCGCCAGGAAGTGGTCCTCACCGTCGCCCTCCACCGTCAGCCAGACGGAGCCGCGCTCGCAGCGCACGACGAGGCCGTGGCGCGGGGCCTCGGCGCTCCACGCCTCGCCCTCTTTCAACTCGAGCGTCACCGGCGGCGCGAGCGCCTCGCGCAGCGGGTGCCCGGTCGTGCGGCGCAGCCCCTTCCGCTCGGGGGCGTTGCGCTGGAGGAGCATGCTCGTGGTGTCCATGGCCGAGAGGGTACCGGGGAGCGTGCGATAGGAACAGATACAGCGCAGTCGTTCTGTTACCGGTACAGATGAATACTGCTGAAGGGTGTGCTACATGACGCGTGTGGCGCGCACATCGAAGCAACGTCCTCCTCTGGGAAAAACGACCAGGATTCCGCGCTATGAGGCCATTGCGCGGCGCTTCGCCCAGGCCATCCACGATGGCACGCTCGCCCCCGGGGAGCGGCTGCCGTCCGTCAGGAGGATGCGCGTCGACGAGGGTGTCTCGGCCTCGACCGTCCTGCAGGCGTTGGCCCAGATAGAGGCGGCCGGGCTCATCGAGGCCCGACCCCGCTCGGGGTACTACGTGAAGGCGCGGGAGGTGCTGCCGGTGCCGCGCCCCTCCATGCCGTCGGCGCATGCGACGCCGTCGCTCGATGGGGTCAGCGCGCTCGTCGCGACCATCTTCCACGCGGCCTCCGACCCCGGCCTCGTCCACCTCGCCACCGCCACGCCCTCACCCGAGCTGTTGCCGACGCGGGCGCTGGCGCGCGCCATCGCCGCCGAGGCCCGGCGCGCCGACGGGAGCGGGATCGGGGACACCTATCCGCCCGGCCTGCCGGCGCTCCGCCGTCTCATCGCGCAGCGGGCCGTCGCGGCCGGCTGCACCATCGGGGAGGACGACGTGGTGGTGACGGGTGGGGCCACCGAGGCCATCGCGCTGGCGCTCCTGGCGGTGGCGACGCGCGGCGACACGGTCGCCGTCGAGGCGCCGGCGTACTACGGCACGCTCCTCGCCATCGAAGCGCTCGGACTCAAGGTGATGGAGGTGCCCTGCCAGCCCGAGACGGGCATGGACGTGGACGAGCTGCGCCGGCGGCTCCTCGAGCGGCGGGTAGCCGCGGTGCTGGCGGTGCCGAGCTTCTCGAACCCGCTCGGGAGCTGCATGCCCGACGAGGCGAAGGAGCGTCTGGTGGCGCTCCTCTCCGACCGCGCCATCCCGCTCATCGAGGACGACGTCTACGGCGACCTCGCCTTCGCGCCCGCTCGCCCGCGGCCGGCCAAGGCCTTCGACCGCGACGGCTCCGTCATCTATTGCGGCTCCTTCTCGAAGACGCTCGCGCCCGGCTTTCGCGTCGGCTTCGTCGCCCCCGGCCGCTGGCGCGAGCGGGTCGAGGTGCTCCAGTTCGCCACCCGCGTCGCCGTGCCCACCCTCCCGCAGCGGGCGGTGGCGCGCTTCCTCGCCGACGGCGGTTACGACCGCCACCTGCGCGCGCTGCGGGTTCGCCTGGAGCAGAACGTGGCGCGCGCTGCCGCCGTGGTCGCGGCCGAGTTCCCGGCCGGCACGCGGGTCTCGCGCCCGCGCGGTGGATGTTTCCTCTGGGTGGAGATGCCGCCGGCCGTGGACGCGCTCGAGCTGCACCGCCGCGCGCTCGATGCTGGCGTCTCCATCGCGCCCGGGCACGTCTTCTCGGCCTCCGCGGCCCACGCCAGCTGCATCCGCCTGTCGTGCGGCGAGCCGTGGAGCGAGCGCATCGACGGCGCCATCCGGCTGGTGGGGCGCCTCGCGCGGCGGCTGGCGGCGGCGGCACCGGGGATCGAGACCGCCTGAGGGTTTCGCGCGCTATCCCCCGGCGATCTCGATGATGTCCACCGCGAAGCAGGTGAGCGCGAGCAGGCTCGTGCGCTGCCAGCGCTTGGCCGGCGCGAGCGTGAACCGTAGCCGGTACTGCTGCTCCTTGGGCAGGCTCCGAATCTGGTCGACCCAGTAGATGAAGGACTTGAAGCCCGAGGAGTTGCAGAACTCGAAGCCGTTGAAGTCCACCGTCACGAGCGACGCCCCGCCGGCGGTCACCGCCTTGTGCACCGCGTCCACGAAGGGGTTCAGCACCAGCGCCGGGTTGGGCGTGCTCACCGTTCCCTTGAACCGCACCACCGGCTGACCCGCCTCCGAGGCGAGCAGCGCCGAGTACTTCTCGTCGCTGGCCTTTACCGAGGGCACGTCGATCCACTTCCCATCACCCATGGCCCACTCCCGTCGCGGCCGACAGCTGGGCCGGCTTCAGCTTACCCTTCGCAGAAACGGTCAGGCGATCTCCCGACTCGATCACCTCCAGCTCGAGCTGCGCCTCGTAGCGGATGCGCGCCAGCCCGAGCCCCCCCGGCGCCTTCGGATCGTCCGCCATGGCGTGTACGTAGCCGGCGAGCGGCTCCTCCGCCTGCAGCTTCGCCAGCCGGACCTGCAGCCGCTCCGCCTGGCCCGGCGCGCAGGTGTTGGTGAGGCTCACCTCGACCTGGTCGGCGGCGGCGTCGATCGCGAGCCGCAGCTCGATGTCCTCGCAGATGCCGTTCGTGATGGCGTTCTGGATGAGCTCGTGGGTGGCGAGAGCGAGCTGGCCCTCGCGCTCCCGGCCGACCCCGGCACAGGCGCAGAACGACTGCACGAACCGCCGCACCTCGTCCACGAACACCCTCACCGGCACCATGCGCAGGTAGAGCAGCACCGGCTGGCCCGGCAAGGGCGCCCGCATGGTTCCGCTACGCGGTGACATCGAGCGTCCTCCGCTTCAGCACCACGGCCGTCATGTCATCCTCCTGCGTGGCTGCGAACGCTTCCACCGACGAGAAGATGTCGCCCAGCACGTCGGGCGCGCTCGCCCGGCGGCGCGCGAGCAGGTCGGTGAGGCGGTCCTGCCCGTACAGGTCGTCACCCGCGCCGCGCGCCTCGACGATCCCGTCGGTGATGAGGCAGAGCACATCGCCCGGGTCGAGCTGGAACTCGTACTCCGGCGTGCGTTGCTCGATGTCCTCCATCACGCCGCACCAGGGCCCCGCCGGCTCGAGCACGTCCACCCCGCCCCCGGCGCGGGCCAGGTAGAGCGGCTGGTGGGCGCCGGCGGCCACGAAGCGTCCGTCGCCGGCGTGCCGCGCCACCATGAGCGTCAGATAGTCGTCGCGGCTCATGCGGCGCCGCACGTTCTCGTGCAGCACGCGGTTCACCGCGCCGACCACCTCGCGCGGCGTGCAGCCCGGATCGCTGGAGATGGCGCTGTACGCCGCCGCCTGGGCCATGAGCATGACCAACCCGGACTGGAGCCCGTGCCCGGAGACGTCGCCGATGACGAGCCAGAAGGTGTCGGGGAAGGAGAGGATGTCGTAGAGGTCGCCGCCGACGTTCTCGGCCGGCTTCATGCGCGCCGCCACCTCGAAGCCCGCCAGCTCCGGGCTGCGGGGCAGGATGCCGGTCTGGAGCTCCTGCGCGATCTGCAGCTCGCGGCGCAGCGCCTCGGTCCGCTTCAGCTGGTCGTGGGAGCGCCCCACCTCGCTCACCATGGTGTTGAACGAGCTGACCAGCTGCCCGAGCTCGCCGCGATAGCCCGTCGGGAGGCGGGTGGTGAGGTCGCCCCCGGCCACCCGCGCCATGGAGGAGGAGACGTCGGCGAGCGGGCGCGCGGCCTGGCGGAGCGCCACGACGCTCACCGCCGCCGCGCCGGCGAGCACGATCCCGAACACGAGCACCTGCAGCTTGCGGAGTCGGCGCAGCGCCCCGTACGCCTCCGGCTCCGAGATGGCCATCACCGCCCGCCAGCCGGGCACGCCCGGCAGCATCTCGGTGCGCACCGCCAGCCACCGGGTGGCGGGCGCCCGGTACAGCTCGAGGCCGGGCCGCCGGGTCGGGGCGCCCGGCTCGAGCAGCGCCGCCACCACGCCCTCGTCCGCGCCCGGCAGCGCGGTCACCAGCCGCCGCTTCGCATCCAGCAGCAGCGGCACGTAGGTGGCGTCCCCGCCTCCGACCTCGGACAGCAAATGCACCAGCGCCCGCCGGGACACGGCCGCGACCACCACCCCCACCAGCTCACCGGTGAAGTCACGCACCGGCGCGGCGATGGTGAGGGACGGGCTCTCCTCCGGCGTGGCGCCCAGCTGCTCGGCCGAGCCGACCGCCAGCCCGACCTTGGCGCCGGAGGCGACCGCGGCCGCAGCCTCGAACCTCACCGTCCCCTTGCGGAGGTCCTCCCGCCCCGTCCCACGCCGCTCGCCCTCGGGCGCGGCGTGCACCGCGCACACCACGCGCGACTTCGCGTCCAGGAGGGCCACCAGCGAGAACGCGCCGCCCTGGTCCTGGATGGCGCGCTTCAGGTAGTCCTCGGCGAACTTGGGGTCGCCCGAGTCGAGCGAGAGCTGCATCGCCTCGGCCTCCGCCCAGTTGTGCGCGGTGATCTCCCGCTCGCGCTGGAAGCGCTGTGTCGCCTCGAGGATCTCGCGCGCCCGCGCCGTGAGGTGCGAGCGGGCGGCGTCCAGGACCACGCCGCGCGCCGTGTGCTCGAAACCGACCACCGACACGCCCAGCGCGATGGCGAGGACCGTCAGCGTCGCGCCGAGCAGGCGCAGCCGCAGCGAGCGCTGCGGGTGGGTGAGCCGCCGCAGGAAGGTCACTTGGGCGACGTCCGGCCTGCGTAGTACTTGAGGAAGTCGTAAAGCCCCTCGGCCTGCTCCTCGTTGATCCCCGAGTTGGGGCGCCGGATCATGCGCTTCATGTAGCGCTTCCACTCGGTCGGGCTGTACTGTGAGTTGATGGGCCGCGACACCGGGTGGCACTTCGCGCACTTCACCCGGAAGAGCGGATACTCCTTCTGCTGCGCCGCCGGATAGTCCGACACGTCGATGTGGCCCGGTCCGTCGTCCCGCGGATCCCAGTCTGCCTTCTGGGCCAGGACGAGCTGCAGGGCGAGCGTGGCGGCGATGCCCATGGCGATCATCAGAAGTCCCCTCCGATTCCCGCGTGGACGGAGTGGATCGCGCCGAGGTCCTTCATGTCCCAGTACTCGTAGCTCGCCTTCAGGAAGAGCGACGTCGCCGGCGTCACCATCACACCCGCCGTGTAGCGCGTGATGCGGGCGTCCGGGGTGATGGCGGTGATGGTGCCGGGCACGGGGATGCCGACCCGGTCCATCCGGTCGATGCGGTAGACGGCCCCCACGTACCTCCCGAGCGGGTGCTCGAGCTCGGCGTACCACCCTCTCTTGTCGAAGTAGGGGTCGATCACGACGAAGCGGTACCCGGACGCGTTCGGGTCCACGTCGGTGCGGCGGGCTGCATACTCGCCCCGCAGCGTCGCGGGCCCGAGCCGCACCTGGGCGTCAGCGCCCCAGGCCATGTAGGCGAGCGAGCCGGCCCGATCGTAGCGCCCGTTGGTGAACGACCCGCCCATGCTCACGTCGCCCATGAAGGCCGAGGGGTCCTCCTGCGACCAGGTGAGCGCGAGGCGTCCGCCGCCGGCGGGGACGCGGTTGTTGTCGGCGTAGTACGCCGATCTCATCGACGCCCAGTCCACGTCGTTCGAGCCCTTGAGCCCGGCCACGCCGTAGCCGCCGTACCAGACCTGGATGCGGTTCGCGATCCAGGTCTGCCCGTAGACCACCACGCCGGTCTCGACGTACGGAGCGGGGATGATGCCCAGGTTGAACCCGGTGCGGTCGCCGTATGGGATGCGGCCCATGTCGAAGATGAGCGGCGCGCTCACCGTGCGGTGGCTGGACGGGTCCACGCGGTTCGCGTAGTCGCCGAACGGCACGACCACCCGGCCGGCCGAGACGTTGAACCAGCTGCGAGGGGTGTACTCCACGCTGATGTGCTCCATCTCGATGCCGTGGCAGCTGAAGCAGGCCTTGGCCGAGATGGCGAGGTCGTCGTGGACGTCGACGGAGAGCTTGAGGGCGCCTTCCGGGGTGATGCTGCCGAGAGATCGATCGGCGGCGCTCTTCTTCGAGAGCCACCACTCGTCGACGTAGATCGACCCCGACACGTTGACGGTCGCGCGCGCGCTCGCCCTGCTGGCGACGGACAGGGTGGAGGCGACCAGGGCGACGGCAGCGAGGCGGAGGATGAGTCGTTCAGTCATGAGAGGCTCCGGCGAGGATCCAGCCTTCGACGGCCGCCTGGTCTTCGTCCGACAACGGGCGAGTGTTGAGTGGCATCCGGGTGGCGACACCGCCGACCCCGGACGCCGTCCCGCGAATCTTCAGGACGAGGTAGCTGTGGTCGGGGTTGCCGGGGTCGACGAGCGGCAGCGAGGGGACCTGAATGGCCGGCTGGCCGACCAAGGCGTCCCATGCATACGCGGTATCCAATGTGTCGGGCGCGCTCGTGGGCGGATTGCCGGTGTGACACCCCTGGGTGGCACAGCTCAGCGCGAAGACGGCGGCCGCGTCGGAGTAGCTCGCAGCCTGACCGTGCACCGAGGCAGGCACGCCCTCTCCGGTGCGCGCGGAGCCGCAGCCCAGCGCGGGCAAGATCAGCGTGAGTCCGAGTGAGATGGCGCGCGTCACTGGAGTGGGAACTGCGCGTCGTTCGGGTCGGACGTCACCAGGTCGCGAGAGAGCTCGAGGGTCCAGACACCGTTCGCCCAGGTCCCGGCGGCGCTCACGTCGTCGCGGTGCTTGCTCGGCCGCTGGAGCGCCGAGCCGGGGAGGGTGGTGCCAGCGAGGGGCGCCACCGTGATCGGGTCGAACGTCACCGCCGCGGGCGAGCCGGCGCCGGAGAGGAACAGGAAGGCGGGGCTGGCGTTGACGCCCTCCGCCGACATGAACAGCGGCACATTCGTCGTCGGATCGCTGTTGCTGAGGTACGGCGGCGTGCTGCACGGCGGCGTCTCGCCGCTGGCGCACAGCTGCGTGCAGCCCGGCGGGTCGGGGCAGTCGCCGTACGGCGCCACGTCGTCCCAGGAGCCGTCGTCGGCCAGCCCGAGCGGATTCGTCCGGCCGGCGTGCCACGCCCACGAGTCCGCGCGCAAGCCCGGCGTGGCGCTGTGCATGGTGAACCGGTACGCGACGTCCTCGGGGCTGGTCGCGCCGAGGCGCTCGTTCACGTGGCAGGCGGTGGTGCAGCCCGAGGCGGAGCGTCCGGCCAGCGCGGGGTCGATCAGGAAGGACAGGTAGACGACGTCCTCGTCCCTGGTCCGGCGCACGAACGAGCCCACGCCCGTCGCATTGTCGATCTGGTAGACCCAATCGCGGCGGCCCACGCTCTGGCTCGAGTCGGCCCACTGGAGCTGCAGGTAGAGCCGCTGGTCGTCGAAGGCAGCCTTGATCTTCACGTAATAGATCCCGTAGTCCCAGATGTGGAGGTAGCCCTGCGCCGCCTGGAACTCGCTGTTCCAGAGCTCCTTCGACATGCCGACCGCCTCGGCCGCCGGGACGAGCGGGACGGTGCTGGCCGGGATGCTCGCCCAGTCCACCGGCAGTCCGGAGGTCGCCGGCTTCGCCAGGCGCTCCGCCACCACCGTGAAGGGTCCGCGCGTCCCGCCGGTGAACTCGAGATGCACGGTGGTGGCGGTCTGCGGCGCGCCGCCGTTCCCGGGAGAACCACCCGCCACCGCGACGCCGGGGTTGCCGTCGACGATGCCGACGCTGAAGGTCAGGTCGGCCGGCGCCCGCTCGAAGCGCGGCGAGGAGCAGGCGGCGAGCGCGGCGACGAGGAACCCGGCCGAGCCGCTCCAGCGGTGCGAGAGGGAGGTCACGGGAGGATCACCCCGTGGACTTCCGCGACCGGGCTGATCCCGCCGCGGCCGTGGCAGGGGAAGCACTGCTCGACGTTGTCGAGGGTGGTGAACTGCTTCGAGTGGGTGAGCGCGGCCTGCGTGTCGTGGCAGCCCATGCACGCCGCGGTGATGGGCGCCGTGCGCGTCTCGTTCGGCACGTGGGCGGCGGTGCCCTGGTGCTGGAGGTTGGGCGTCTCGTTGGCGGTGGTGTAGGCGCGTGTCGCGTCGATGTTCTCGATCTCGAACGCATTGCCCACGTGGCACAGCGCGCAGTTCCGGATCATGGTCGGCATCGTCACGTCGTCGAAGAAGTGCGGATTGCCGGAGTAGGTGACGAACGGCTTGGCGAGGCCGAGCGAGGCGCTGCCGGTCCGATACCCGGTGTGGATGCGGTGCTGCACCACCTTCAGGTGCAACGAGCGCTCTTCGATGCCGTCGTAGGTGGCGGCGACCGGCAGCCCAGTGGTGGGCGAGACCGTCACGGTCGAGAGGTTGACGTTGCCGTCCGCACCCTTCGGCCGCCTGCCCCAGTCGGTGAAGTCGGGGGTGTGGCAGGTCGCGCAGTACTGCACCTGGTTGCGGTTCTGGTGCGTCTGGAGGCGCAGGTGGCACACGTTGCACTTCGCGATGTCCACCACCAGCCGCCGCGGGACGGGGCTTCCCCCCGGCCAGACGCCGGCGGCCAGGTCGACGTACTGGATGTCGTTGTCGGTCGTCTCGCTGATGGTCTCGCCGGTGTACGGCCAGGTGAACTTGCCGGCGCTGTCGTACAGGTGGGTGGCGACGAACCGGCGGGCCGAGACGATGACGGCCCACGAGCCGGACGCGTCCGCCGGCAGGGGATTCGTGAACGTGTAGGAGTACTGGCCGGGGACGACCGGGTCGGGCACGGCTGGCCTGGCGGCCGCGGTCGGGGTGGCGAGCGCGGTCGAATCGCTGACCGATGGGCTGCTCACCGAGTACTCGGTGGTCGGGCCGGCGAGCGTGAAGATGACGGTGCCGAGCGCGCGCGGGACCGGGCTGGCCTTGCCCCCCCGGCCTGCGTCGTTGGCGGGTTCGGGCGCCGTGAGCGAGGGCGTCAGCGGGCCGTTCAGGTCGGTCGCCGAGAACGTGATGGTGGGAAAGCCGCCGGGGACCACGGCGGTCACGCCGACGATCTTGACGGAGAGCGCGTCGTAGTAGGGGCTCTTGAAGGGCGCCGCGTGCGCCTCGGCGTGGGGCACCATCGCGCCGGCGGCGACGTGACAGGTGACGCACTGGGTGTCATCGAGCTGTGGGCCGCCCGGGTGGGCGAGGTGGACCTGATCCGTCGGCCCAGCGTCGCCGTACCAGACGTCGGGATGGCACCCCTGGCACGTCCGTCGCGCGATGGCGGTCACGACCTCGCCTTGCTGGGCCGCCCCCGCGTGGCAGGCATCGCAGTTGCGGTAGTCCTGCGGCAGGAAGACGAGCCCGGTGGGCTGGTTCCGCGACGGCTGGTCGTTGTCGGCGCGCGCGACGACCTGGCCGAAGATCATCTCGCCGGCGCCGTTCTGGTCGTCGAGCACCGAATACTTCTGGCCGAGCACCGGCCTGTTGGTGGTGCTGGTGAGACTGGTGCGGCTCGGCGCGAAGGGCAGCGGCAGGACCACCCCCGGCGCGGGCGGGACCGGCTGCGGCGCCGGGGCCGAGCTGCTCGACGCGTACAGGGTCGGCAGCTGGCGCCCGCGGTGCACGCGGTGAATGAGGCGGCCGAACTCGAGCGGGTTCGGGTTCGTGGCCGGCGTCGCGCCCGCCATCGCCGCCGGGTCCACGGTCTCGGCGTCGGCGTTCTGGAAGGTATGGCAGGTGACGCACAGCTTCCAGCCGGTGCGCGAGTGGTCGTGCCCCTGGCGATTCCCGTGGCACCTGTTGCAGTTGGCGTCGAGGACGAGCTCCCGGGACCGCACCGGCCCGCCGTTCCCCGTGAAGTCGAAGGTGGCGCTCGTCTCCGCCGTACCGGGCACCACGCCGCGCAGCCACACGCCGACGCGCAGCGTCTCGGCGGGATCGTGGCCGGGCGGCAGCGCGGTGGCGAAGGTGTAGGTGAAGCTGCCGCCGCCCTGGTCCCCCAGCGCGCCGCCATCCTCGAACCAGGGTTGCCGCGTGTCTTTCAGGACGAGATCGGGCGGCGTCCCCGGCCCAGCCACCGGCAGCGCGGCGAGCCGCTCGTCTCCGATGAGGAGATAGCTCCTCCACGCGGGGAGCCCGCTCACCGGCTCGGCGGCGAGCCCGGCCAACGTGAACGCTGGGAGCAGGGTGCGCACCAGGTCGAGCGGGGCGGGCTGCCCTCCCTTGGTCGCCGTGAAGCGCGCCACCACGCGCCGGTCGCCGTCGACCCGGGCCGCGGTGAGATCGATCCGCGCCGGCGCGGTGGTGACAGCACCCACTTGCGGCCGCGCGCAGCTCGCCAGCCACGCCACGCCGGCGGCCAACATCACCGCGCGCTGCGCGTTCGTGATCGGCGGGCCCATCGCCTCCTCCGGGTGCGTTCGGTGGAGTCGGAAGCACGCGGCGGGCCAGCGCCAGAGGCTGTGTGCCGCAGACGAATCGATACGGGCGGCGCCGAGCTGCGAACCGGCCTGCGAGCGCGGCGGCGACCCCGGGTGGGCGAATACCCCGCTCCGTGTCGTGGCGGCGGGGGACGACCCACCGCCTTCGCCGGCGGGTACCCGCCGCCCTACTCGACGGTGACGCTCTTCGCCAGGTTCCTCGGCTGGTCCACGTCCGTGCCCTTCAGATCGGCCACGTGGTAGGCGAGGAACTGCAGCGGGAGGATGGAGAGGAGCGGCGCGAGGAGCGGCGGCGCCTGCGGGACGGTGAGCGCGATCTCAGCCAGCCCGGCGGCGAGGGTGTCGCCCTCCGAGACCACGGCGAAGACGTGTCCGCCGCGGGCGCGCACCTCCTCCATGTTACCGAGCGTCTTTTCGTAGGCGGGCTCCCGGATGGCGAGCACGACGACCGGCAGCTGCTCGTCGATGAGCGCGATGGGGCCGTGCTTCATCTCGCCGGCCGCGTAGCCCTCGGCGTGGATGTACGAGATCTCCTTCAGCTTGAGCGCGCCCTCGAGCGCCACCGGGAACTGGGCCCCGCGGCCGAGGAAGAGCACGTCGCGCGAGGTCGCGCAGCGCCGCGCCAACGGCATCACCGACGGCTCCTGACGGATGACCTGGTCCATCCAGAGCGGCACCTGCCGCAGCGCCTCGAGGTGTGCCCTCGCCGCGTCCGCTGCGAGCGTCCCGCGCAGCCGTCCGAGCCTCACGGCGAGCAGGAAGAGCGCCGCCAGCTGCGTCGTGAAGGCCTTGGTGGAGGCGACGCCGATCTCCGGCCCCGCGTGGGTGTAGAGCGTGCCCTTCGGCAGCGATGCAGCGCCGGCGGGGGCGGCCGTCGCCTCGGAGCACTCGCGCGCGATGGCGGAGCCCACCACGTTGCAGATGGCGATGCACGGCGCGCCGCGCCGCTTCGCCTCCTTGACGGCCGCGAGCGTGTCGGCCGTCTCGCCCGACTGGGAGATGGCGAGCACGAGCGTGCGCGGGCCGACGATGGGGTCGGAATAGCGGAACTCGCTCGCCAGCTCGACCTCGGTGGGAAGCCGGGCCAGCGACTCGATCATCTGGGCCCCGGAGCAGCCGGCGTGCCAGCTGGTCCCGCAGGCCACCACCACCAGCCGCTCCACCCCACGGGCGTACGCCTCGGTGAGCTCGACGCCGTCGAGCGTCACGTCCCCCTGTTCCAGGGAGATGCGGCCGCGGATCGTGTCGGCCACCGCCCGCGGCTGCTCGAAGATCTCCTTGTGCATGAAGTGCTTGTGGCCTTCCTTCTCGGCTGCCACGGCGCTCCACTCGATGCGGCGCGGCTTCTTGTCGAGGCGCTCGCCGCCGGGTCCTTCGATGCGGATCCCGCCCGCCGTCAGCACCGCCAGCTCGCCCTCCTCGATGTAGACGACCTCGCGGGTGTGCTCGAGGATGGCTGGCACGTCGGAGGCGAGGAAGCTCTCGCCCTGGCCGTAGCCGACCACGAGCGGCGAGGCGTTCTTGGCCGCCACGATCTCGTCCGGCCGTTTCGCCGACACCACCGCCAGGGCGTAAGTGCCGGTGACGCGCGCGAGCGCGGACCGCACCGCGGCGGCGAGGTCCTCCGCGCCCCCGTCCTGCGCCTCCGCCACCAGGTGGGCGAAGATCTCGGTGTCGGTCTCGCTCGAGAACTTGTGGCCCTTCCCCGCGAGCTCGCGCTTCAGCTCGAGGTGGTTCTCGATGATGCCGTTGTGCACCACCGCCACCCCGTCGTAGGCGTGCGGGTGCGCGTTCTCGTCGGAGGGCCGCCCGTGGGTGGCCCAGCGGGTGTGGCCGATGCCGGTGCAGCCGGGGAGCGGCTTCTCGGCCAGGAGGCCCACCAGGTTCTTGAGCTTTCCCTTGGCTCGCGCGATGGCGAGGCCCGAGGCTCCGACCACGGCCACACCGGCCGAGTCGTAGCCGCGGTACTCGAGCTTCTTCAGCCCGCCCAGGATGATCTCGACGCAGCTCCTCGGCCCGACGTACCCGACGATTCCGCACATGCGCGGGTCATATCACGGGGTGCGCGGGGGCTGCGACGCCCGCCGGGAGCCCTCACCCCGCTGCGCGTCCGGGCCGGCGTGGGCTCGCCCGGGCCCTGCCCCGGGTCGCTGCCAGCGGCGCCGCGGCCTTCTGCGCCTGCCGCACTGCCGCCCAGCCCTCCTTCGTCACTTGCCGCGACCGCCCCAGCGCGAGCGCGCCGGCGGGCACGCTCTCGGTCAGCGTCGAACCGGCCGCGACGTAGGCCCCGTCACCGATGGTGATGGGGGCCACCAGGATGGCGTCCGAGCCGATGAAGGCCCTCTCGCCGATGACGGTGGGGTGCTTCTTCTCCCCGTCGTAGTTGCAGGTGATGGTGCCGCAGCCGATGTTGGTGCCGGCGCCGACGGTGGCATCGCCGAGGTACGTGAGATGGTTCGCCTTGGCGCCCTTGCCGAGCTTCGTCTTCTTCAGCTCGACGAAGTTGCCGACGTGGGCGCCCTCGCCGACGTCGGCGCCCGGCCGGAGCCGCGAGAACGGCCCGACCACGGCCGCCGGCCCGACCACCGCCTCCTCGAAGACGCAGTACGGCTTCACGACGGCGCCGTCGGCGACCGCGGTGTCGGTGAGGACGGAGCCCTGCCCGATGCGGCAGCCTGCCCCGATGCGCGTGGCCCCGCGCAGCCGGACACCCGGCTCGAGGATGGTGTCCGGTCCCACCAGCACGCCCTCGTCGCAGTCGAAGCGCTCCGGATCCTCGATCATCACGCCGGCCTTCATGAGCTCCTGGCCGATGCGGCGGGTGAGCGCGCGGGTGGCGAGCGAGAGCTCCTCCTGGTCGTTCACCCCTGCCGCCTCCACCGGCGAGACGCGGGCGGCGGCGGCCCCCGGTCCCTCGGCGGCGAGCGCCACGAGGTCGGTCAGGTAGAACTCGCCCTGCGCGTTCTTCGAACCGACGCGCGAGAGCGTCTTCCAGAGGAAGGCGGCGTCGGCGCAGTACAGGCCTGCGTTCACCTCGTGGATCTGCCGCTCCTCGGGGGTGGCATCCTTCTCCTCCACGATGAGGGCCGGGCCGCCGTGCGGCGCGTGCACGACGCGGCCGTACCCGGCGGGGTTGTCGAGCGTCATGGTGGCGAAGGCGAGCGCGGCGCGGCCGCGCCGCTGGACGACCGTGCGCAGGGTCTCGGTGGTGAGGAGGGGCGTGTCGCCGGAGAGGATGAGCACCTCGCCGTCGAAGCCGCGCAGCCCGATCCGTGCCGAGAGGACCGCGTGCGCGGTCCCGAGCTGCTCCTTCTGCACGACGAAGCGGAGCGGCGCGTCCGGCAGGTGCCGCCGGAGGGACGCCTCCACTTCCTCGGCCTGGTGACCGACGACCACGACCACCGGGTCGGCCCCGGCCTCGAGCGCGCGCTTCACGGGGTAGTACGCCAGCGGCCGTCCGCACACCTCGTGCAGAACCTTGGCCCGGCGGGTCTTCATGCGCGTGCCCTTGCCGGCGGCGAGGACGATGGCGGCGAGCGGCGTGCGGCGGCGGGGGGCGGGCATAGGTGCGTGGACGCTAGGCGTGGCCAGCATGGGGGTCAAGGGTCAAGCCCTCCTTCCTCTCCCCCGCCGGGGGACACGGCCTGGGTTTGAGGGGGCCGAGCCGACGAATGGCGGGAGATCCAGGCCTGCGACTCGAGCGGCGCCGAGACGCGCCGTCGAGCTACAGACAGCGCATGCATGCGCTCCTCATCCTCCGGCTCGCGCTCTCGACGCTCGCCCTGTCTCCCGACGGAGCGATGGCGACCTCGCACCCCGCCGCGAGCGAGGCCGGCGCGGCGGTCCTGCGGTCGGGCGGGAACGCCATCGACGCGGCGGTGGCAGCCGCCTTCGCGCTGACGGTGGTCGAGCCCCAGAGCTCCGGAATCGGCGGCGGGGGATTCGCCGTGGTGTGGCTGGCGCGCGAGCGGCGCGCCGTGGTGCTCGACTTTCGCGAGGTCGCTCCGGCGGCGGCGACGTCGGACATGTACTCGCGCCCCGGCGCGCCCGCGCGCGCGTCGCTGGACGGGGGGCTGGCGGTGGCGGTGCCGGGCGCGGTGAAGGGGTACGCCGAGCTGGCGCGGCGATTCGGTACGAGGCCGCTCGCGCGCCTCGTCGAGCCGGCGGCCCGCCTCGCCGAGCGCGGGTTCCGCGTCGGGGCGGTCCAGGCGAGCCGCGCCGAGGACCGGCTCGCGTGCCTGCGCTCGGACCCGGCCGCCGCGCGCACCTATCTCGCCCCGGCGCCGGCGGGGCCGGCCGCGCTTCGCCCGGGCGCGCGCCTCGTGCAGCGCGACCTCGCCCGCACGCTGCGCCTGCTGGGCCGCGACCCGGAGGCCTTCTACCGGGGGCCGCTGGCGGCCCGCATCGCCGCGGCGGTGCGCGCTCGCGGCGGCATCCTGACCGAGCAGGACCTCGCCGCCTACCGGGTCCGGGAGCGCGCGCCGCTCGTCGGCAGCTACCGCGGCCATCGGATCGTGACCGTCGCGCCGCCGTCGGCGGGCGGCGCCATCCTGCTCGGCACGCTCGCCGCGCTCGAGCCGGAAGATCCGCGCCAGGGAGGCTACCGGCCCGACCGCTTCCTGCACGTCATGATCGAGGCGTGGAAGCGCCTCTTCGCTCGGCGCGGCGCGCTGCTCGGCGATCCGGATCAGGTGCCGGGCGCGCGGGCGGCGGCCGAGGAGATGGCGAGCCCGCCGTTCGCCGCCCGCCTGCGCGCCGAGCTCGGCGAGCGAGCCACGCCCTCCGCGGCGCTGAAGGCCTCCGGCGAGCGCGGGGAGACGAGCCACCTCTCGGTGGTGGACCGCGAGGGGAACGCGGTCGCGCTCACCACCACCGTCAACTACTACTTCGGCAGCTGCGTGGTGGTGCCGGGGACCGGCATCCTGCTCAACGACGAGATGGACGACTTCGACACCGCGCCGGGCGCCGCGAACGCGTATGGCCTGGTCGGCCGCGGCCCGAACGCGATCGCGCCCGGGAAGACCCCGCTTTCCTCGATGACGCCGGCGCTGGTCTTCGATCGCGAGGGCCGGCTCCAGCTGGCGGTGGGCGCCGCGGGCGGCGCGCGCATCCCGACCGCCGTGGCGCAGGCCGTCCTCCACGTGATCGACGACGGGATGCATCTCGACGAGGCGCTGGCCGCTCCGCGGCTCCACCACCAGCACACGCCCGACGTGGTGATGGTGGAGCCGAACGGGCTCGAGGCCGGCACCGCCCGCGCCCTCTCCGCGCGCGGCCACGAGCTCTCGTTCGAGCCGTCGCGCTGGCCGAACGCGCAGGCCGTCGGGGTCCGCCCGGACGGCCTGCGCGAGGCGGCCTGCGATCCCCGCTACGAAGGGGCGCCGGCGGTGCCGTAGCGGTTACGCTCCACCTCGATGGAGCTCTTCGACGCCGAGCTGCACCCGCTCGCGCTGCGCACCGGCGACCTCGCCGACCTGCGCTACTTCGGCGTGGCGGGCGCGCTGGCGGCCTCGGATGACGCGGCGCCGGCGGCGACCCGCGAGGCGCTGCGGCGCGGCTGGGACGCGCTCGCCCCTGGGGCCCTCCGGCGGCTCGGTCGGGCGGGACTGGCCGGCTACGCGGCGGTCGGCATTCACCCGCGGCGCATCCCCTGGCGGGGGCTCGAGGCGCTCCTCGCCGAGCTCCCCGACTTCCTCGGCCGCCGCCACGTGCTGGCGCTCGGAGCCATCGGGCTCGACGAGGGCGGGCCGCGCGAGGAGGCCGTCTTCACGCGCCAGCTCGAGCTCGCCCGCGAGCTGCGCCGGCCGGTCGTCATCCACACGCCCTGGCGCGCCAAGGAGCGGATCACCCGCCGCGCGCTGGCGCTCCTGCGCGAGCACGAGCTCGACCCGGCGCTCGTGCTCGTGCTCCGGACGGACGCGCGGACGGTGAAGATGGTCCGCGCCTGCGGCTACGCCGCCGGCCTCTCGCTCTCGGCCGGTGGCGGCGACGCGATCGAGGAGGCGGTTCGGCTCGTCGCCTCGCTCGGCCCGGAGGGGCTCGTGCTCGGGTCGGGCGCCGGCGACGGCGCGGGCGATCTGCTGGCGCTGCCGCGAGCGGCGGCGCGGCTCGCCAAGGTCGGGCTCTCGGCGGCGGTGGTGCGGCGGGTGTGCGGCGGGAACGCGCTGGCGCTGCTCGGCCTCACCCCGCGCGCGCGGGCTTCCGGCGAGCGTTGACCGCGCGCCCGCGCCGCCAGTGGCCCGACCGGCCGCCCTTCTTCTCCACGAGCTCGAGCGCCTCGATGCGCATCCCGCGCTCGTAGCGTTTCAGCATGTCGTAGACGGTGAGGCAGGCGGCCGAGACGGCCGTCAGCGCCTCCATCTCGACCCCCGTCCGATCGGTGGTGCGGACGGTCGCGACGACCTCGATGCCACCCGGGCGGGGCCGCGCCTGGACGTCCACGCCGGTGAGCGCGATGGGGTGACAGAGCGGGACGAGGTCCGGCGTCTTCTTCGCCGCCATGATGCCGGCGAGGCGGGCCGCGGCCAGCACGTCGCCCTTCTCCGACTCGCCGCGCCGGACGATGCGCACGGTGGCGGGCGCCATCGAGACGAACCCGCGCGCGACCGCCATGCGGTCGGTGCGCTCCTTCTCACCCACGTCGATCATCTTCATGCGGCGCTCAATCCCAGTCCTCGGTGGCGTGCTCGCCCAGGAACCGCTCCGCGTCGATGGCAGCCACGCAGCCGGAGCCGGCGGCCGAGACCGCCTGGCGATAGGTCGGGTCGGCGACGTCGCCGGCCGCGAAGACGCCCTTCACGCTGGTGGCGGTGGAGGGCGCGCGGGTCTGGAGGTAACCGACGTCGTTCATCTCGAGCTGGCCCTTGAAGAGGCCCGTGTTCGGGTCGTGGCCGATGCCCATGAAGAGGCCGCCCACCGGCAGGATGCGCGTGGTGCCGTCGGTCGTGCTCTTGAGGCGCAGGCCGGTGACGGTCTTCCCGTCGCCCAGCACCTCGTCGACGGCGCTGTTCCAGGCGAAGGCGATCTTCGGGTTCGCCTTCGCCTTCTCCTGCATGATCTTCGAGGCGCGCAGCTCGCCGCGGCGGTGCACGAGGGTGACCTTGGTGGCGTACTTGGTGAGGAAGGTCGCCTCCTCCACCGCCGTGTCGCCGCCGCCGACCACCGCCAGCTCCACCCCGCGGAAGAAGAAGCCGTCGCAGGTCGCGCAGGCGCTGACGCCCTTCCCGCGGTACGTCTGCTCGCTCGGGATACCGAGCCACTTGGCCGAGGCGCCGGTCGCGATGATCAGGGCGTCGGTCGTGTAGAGCTGATCGTCCTGCCACACCGAGAACGGGCGGCGGGAGAGATCGACCCGCGTCACGTCGCCGAGCACGAAGCGGGTGCCGAAGCGCTCCGCCTGCTGGCGCATCTTCTCCATCAGCTCGGGTCCCAGGATCCCTTCCGGGAAGCCGGGGTAGTTCTCGACGTCGCTCGTGATGGTGAGCTGCCCGCCCGGCTGCAGCCCCTCGAAGAGGAGCGGCCCGAGGCTCGCGCGCGAGGCGTAGAGCGCGGCCGTGTAGCCGGCCGGTCCCGACCCGATGATGATGAGGCGCTCGTGCTGGGCCATCGCTGCTCCTGTTCTCGGTTGGAGCCACTCTTTAGCGGTTCGCCGCCCCGTTGTCATGGCCGGCGCGCTTGCGACAGCGCGCCCGCGCACGGCCGAAGCGGTTGACGGTCCACGCGGTTTCCGACGACAATCCGGGCTCCGTTCGCCCTGGACCTAGCGGCGGCACAGCCGGCGCGTCTTCGAAGGGCCCGTTCGACGTCCACTCTCCCGGGAGCACCATGAATCGCTTCTTCATCGGCATGATCTCGCTCGCGTTCGCGGTCGCGTGCCAGAAGCCGTCCAACACCGAGGCCAAGACCGGCTCCGCCGCGGGTGACCAGACCCCCGTCGCGAAATGGAACGGCGGCAGCATCAGCGCCGCCGAGCTCGACACGCAGATGTTCGACCAGCGCAAGCAGGCGCTCGATCAGCTGCTGGTCCGCAAGCTCGTCGAGCAGAAGGCGAAGGCGGAGAACGTCACCGCCGAGCAGCTCTGGAAGCGCGAGGTGACGGACAAGATCAAGAAGCCGTCCGACGCCGAGATGAAGCAGTTCTACGACGAGCAGACGAAGCGCCAGCCGCTGCCGCCGTTCGAGCAGGTCAAAGAGCAGATCGCCCAGTTCATGGAGCGGCCGGCGATGCAGGCGGCGCAGTCCGCCTTCGTCGACAAGCTGAAGAAGGACATGAACGTCGTCGTGAACCTGAAGCCGCCGCGCGTCGAGGTGGCCGCCGAGGGCCCGTCGAAGGGCGCCGCCGGCGCGCCTGTCACCATCGTCGAGTTCTCCGACTTCGAGTGCCCGTACTGCTCGAAGGCGGAGGAGACCGTCGGTGAGGTGATGAAGGCGTACGAGGGCAAGGTGCGCGTCATCTACCGCGACTTCCCGCTGCCCTTCCACCCGCACGCGCAGAAGGCGGCCGAGGCCGCCCAGTGCGCCGGTGACCAGGGCAAGTACTGGGAGATGCACAGCAAGCTCTTCGCGAGCCAGAAGGCACTCGAGGTGCCGGCTCTGAAGGGCTACGCCAAGGAGCTGAAGCTCGATCAGGGCAAGTTCGACAAGTGCCTCGACTCGGACGAGAAGTCCAAGGTGGTGGAGGCCAACAAGCAGGCGGGCGCGAAGGTGGGCGTCACCGGCACGCCGGCCTTCTTCATCAACGGTTACCAGCTCACCGGCGCCCAGCCCTTCGAGGAGTTCAAGAGCATCATCGACCAGGAGCTCGCACGTAAGTAGGGCGGGGCTCGTCCCCCGCGGCCGGTTGGGGACGTGCCTGGCACCACCTTCGAGTTCGCGTTAACAGGGAGGGGCCCGTCGCGCAGCCGCGGCGGGCCTCTTTCGTTCGGGTTTAGAGGGCACGCATGGGCGCCTACGACCACCAGGGGATCTCGGCCATCGCGGAGCGGCGGCGCACCCGCCCCGTCCGCGTCGGAGGCGTGCAGGTGGGCGGCGGCGCGCCCGTCTCGGTGCAGTCGATGACGACCACCGACACGACCGACGTCCAGGGGACGCTGGGCCAGATCCGGGCGCTGGCCGAAGCGGGGGCCGACATCGTGCGGCTGGCGGTGCCGGACAAGGACGCCGCCGCCGCGTTGCGCGAGATCGTGCGTGGGACGCCGGTGCCGCTGGTGGCCGACATCCACTTCGATTATCGCCTCGCGCTCGCCGCCCTCGACGCCGGCATGCACTGCATCCGCCTCAACCCGGGCAACATCGGCTCGCGCGATCGGGTGCGCGAGGTGGTGAAGGCCGCTCGCGAGCGGCAGGTGCCCATCCGCATCGGCGTCAACGCCGGCTCGCTCGAGGACGACATCGTGGCGAAGCACGGCTGGCCCACCCCCGAGGGCATGGTGGAGAGCGCCGCCCGCCACATCCAGTTCCTGGAGGAGGAGGACTACAGGGAGATCAAGGTCTCGCTGAAGGCGCACGACGTCGCCATGACGGTGGCCGCGAACCGCCTCTTCGCGCAGCGCTTCGACTACCCGCTCCACCTCGGCATCACCGAGGCGGGCACGCTCCTCTCGGGCGCCGTGAAGAGCGCGGCCGGGCTCGGCATCCTCCTCGCGCAGGGCATCGGCGACACGGTGCGCGTCTCCCTGGCGGCCGATCCGGTCGAGGAGCCCAAGGTCGCCCGCGTGCTGCTCAAGGCGCTCGGGCTCAAGTTCGGCGGCGCGACGCTCACCGCCTGCCCCACCTGCGGCCGCTGCTCGGTGGGGATGATCCCCATCGCCGAGCGCGTCGAGCAGCGCCTGTCGCAGCTCAAGGGCGAGGTGAACGTGGCGGTCATGGGGTGCGAGGTGAACGGCCCCGGCGAGGCATCGGCCGCCGACGTCGGCGTCGCCTACGGCCACAACGGCGTCGGCCTGCTCTTCAAGAGCGGCAAGATCGTGAAGCGGATGAAGGCCGAGGAGCTCGAGGACGCGCTCGTCGCGGAGGCGACCCGCATCGCCACCGAAAGAAAGTAGGGCGGGGGTTCATCCCCCGCCGCCTTACTCGGCGGCTCCGCTCACCACCGCGCCAGGCACGCCATCGCCGGCTCGACGCAGGCAGCGTCGACGGCGCGCATCCTCGAGCGCGCGCTCGCGGCTGCGTCCGTGATCCCGTAGCACGCTATCCGGATTCGTATGTATATTCCGCGGGCCGCGCGTCTGCGGACCTACGACCCGGCGATGCCCATGTCCTCGCACCTCGCCTTCTTCGCGCTGCTCTGCGCCGCTCGCGCCGATGCGGCCGAGGCCGCCCTCCGTCGTTCGGCGAGGAGATCGTGGTCGAGGGTCACTACCAGAACCGGGTCGGCACCTCGGACGCCGCGAGCGCCGGCAGCTACACGCACCAGCTCGTCGAGGACTGCCCCATCCTGCGCCCGGGTGAGGTGCTGGAGCTCGTGCCGGGCCTCATCATCACGCAGCACAGCGGGGCCGGAAAGGCGAACCAGAGTTCCAGTCCCAGTCCGCCTGCTCCCTGACGAACCCGCCCACGCCGTGCGGCATCGCCGACACGCACTTCCACCCCGCGGAGAAGCGCAGCGTGAGGCTGACGGCGTCGGTATTCTTCTAGGGGAGGTAGCCGCTCATGGGTTCGCTCGCGGTCGACAGGCCGCTTCTTCTTCGCCGCGCGCAACCCCGAGACTTCGACGTGAAGCGGTCCATCCAATCTTCGCCAAACGCTTGCTTCGCGGGCCGAGGGAGTA
>WNGL01005250.1_pt1 | contig 29534 bp, 28 predicted proteins | sample 5400591 | NCBI WGS metagenome assembly WNGL01 (sample SAMN13153377, study PRJNA577476) | soil metagenome | isolation source: 80 cm soil or saprolite under Garry oak tree replicate 1 | place: USA:California | collected 2016-06-15 | reverse complement strand
AGAGCACATTGAGACCCTGCACGAGATCAACATTGAGGCGCGCGAGGACGCGAAAAAGGCCGGCGTGGAGAAATTTCGGATGATGCCTGCCGTGGGAGATTCGCCGTTATTTATCGCGGCGCTGCAGGACTTGGTCTTGCGAGCCGAGGGAATTGAAGCGGTATCCTCGCCCGCTTCCATGGCATCGGCGCGAATGGGCAGCGGAACGGTCTGAGAGTGCGGAGTTTCGCTACCCAACCCCCGTGCTATTCGCGCGACGCATCAAGCACAGCGTGAGCCGCCTCGGCGTCCTGCTCTCGGACCATGATATGGAACACCGGTTCGCCAAAGAGTAGTGGTGAGTTGTTATCCCCAACAGGCACAGCCTCTATCGCGGCCGCAATGCCGGCAGACTCGAGCGCGCCTTGGGCAATGTCGGCATCATTTCGCGTTCCGCAGGTTTGAGCGACGACCAATTTACCTTCGGGGGCTTTGTGGTGAGGGTGAAGCACGTCGCGCGCGGTTGCCGCGTCTTCCTCGCGGACCAGTACCTTGAACCCGAGGCCGCTCCAGGCCAGATGATCGCGCATGCCGCCGGCTCTGTCGGCTTGAATCATGGCGTCGATGCCAGCAGATTCGAGCGCGCTCTTGGCAAGATCGGCTTCGACTTGCGAGGCGAAGCGGTCAACGACCACGAGTTTGCTGTGATCCATGGGGCGATTATACGCCCGATAGACCGCTGCTCGAGTCGTGCAGCGGAGGTCGCAACGGGAACTCTGACCTCACGCCTGCATGGGTCAGGCCAAGCCCGTTCCTCACGTTGAGATGCTTCGCTCGCCCAGCATGACAAGACCCCGTAAGGGTTTGCCTACCTAACGAAGGGACACGCTAAAGCGCACCCCTACAACGAGCGTGTTAGGCCAATCGTCTCTTTTGTTGGTTCACCCGAGCGGCTTTTTCAATGAAGGACCGGTTTCGCAAAACCGTGGGAACTCAAGGTATAATCCGCGGTTGGACTTCTGCAAATGACATCAAACTACAACGCTGGCGTGCACCGGTTCGCGGTTTTTACCGTTTTGTGGACGATCCTGCTGTTTGTTGCGGGCGCGCTGGTGACGTCGAAAGACGCGGCGCTTTCGGTGACAGATTGGCCGAAATCGCATGGGTCGTGGGTGCCGCCGCTGAGTTCGCTGCAGGGCGGGGACTTCTTTGAGTTTTCGCACCGGTTGGTTGCAGGCGGGCTGGGAATTCTTACGTTGCTGCTGGCGGTATTGCTGCTGGTGAAAGAGAGCCGGGTTTGGCTGCGGTGGCTGGGCGCGATTGCCGTGCTCGGAGTTGTGGTCCAGGCGGTGTTGGGCGGACAAGTTGTGATTCGGTTGCTGCACTACTGGCTTCCGGTGATTCATGCGTGCTTCGCGCAGATTGTTTTTGCAGCAGTGCTGGGAATTGCGGTGTTCACGAGCAAGTGGTGGGTTACGGAGCGGCCGCAGCTCGAGGACAAAGGCTCGCCATCCATCCATTTTTTGGCGACGCTGAACGCAGTGGTGATTTATTTGCAGGTGATTCTGGGCGCGGGATTTCGGCATAAGGATATTCCCATCTGGCCGCACGCGGTTGGCGCGCTAGTGGTCCTTGGTATGGTGACGTGGACGGCGGTGGCGCTGCGCAAGCGGTTTGGAGCTTCGCGGGAACTCGGGAAGGCGCGCATTCTGCTGCACGCGATTTTCGGGACGCAATTTTTGCTCGGGCTGCTGGCGTATTGGTCACGATTGACGACGGCGGATGCACCGCAGCCGATGCCGGTGATGGTTTGGCTGACGGTGATTCATACGGTGGTGGGCGCGATTCTGTTTGCGTTTTCGGTTTTGGTGGTTCTGATGTGCTACCGATTGGTGCCGCGCAGCGGGGAAGTGGCCGAAGCGGCGCCACAGGTGACGACGGGATGAGTACAGCTCGCAGCGTTGAGCTCACTTTGGCATCGCGCGCGAATGCATACATCGCGTTGACGAAGCCGGATGTTTCGTTTCTCGTTTTGATGACGACGGCGGCCGGGTATTACATGGGCGCGCGCGGACCGGTGAACTGGCTGCACATGAGCCACGTGATTTTCGGGACGCTACTGATCGCCGGGGGAACGGCGGCGCTGAATCATTATGTGGAGCGGGAATCGGACCGCTACATGCGGCGGACGGCCTCGCGGCCGCTGCCGAGCGGCGTACTGCAACCGAGGCGGGCGCTGGCGTTCGGTGTGGCACTTGCGGTTACGGGAGCGGTTGATCTTTTTGTGGCTGCCGGAACGCTTGCTTGCGGGCTAGGTGTGTTGACGTGCTTGAGCTATTTGCTGGCGTATACGCCGTTGAAGAAGCGAACGGTTTGGGCGACGTTTGTCGGCGCGTTTCCGGGGGCGATTCCGCCGATGATTGGCTGGGTGGCGGCGACGGGATCGCTGGATCGCGGGGCGTGGTTGTTGTTCGGAATCTTGTTCTTGTGGCAATTTCCGCACTTTTATGCGATTTCGTGGATGTACCGCGAAGACTACGCGCGCGCGGGAATCCTGATGCTGCCGGTGGTGGACCGCGAAGGGACGCGGACGTTCCGGCAAATCATTCTGTATGCGGCCGCGCTGGTGGGAGTGAGTTTGCTTCCGGCGGTGCTTGGATTGGCCGGCATCGTGTACTTCTTTGGAGCGCTGGTGGTGTGCACGGCGCTACTGCAGGTGTGCTTGTGGGCGGCGAGCAACAAAACGAATGCGCGTGCGAAGTGGCTGATGCATGCGACGGTTTTGCATATCCCTCTGTTGCTGGGGCTGATGGCCTACGATAAATTGCCGCGGTGATCTGAGTCATAAGTTTTAAGTTCTACGTAAAGACCAAGAAATAAAAGAGGAAGTAGACGTTTGCCATGTCTAATGCGGCGCTAAATGCGTGCCTGAACGGCCTCAGCGGGATTCTGCTGGCGTGCGGGTACGTGGCGATTCGCTCGGGCAAAAAGGATGTGCACAAGGCGTTCATGTTGTCGGCATTTGGAGCTTCGGTGATTTTCTTGATTTCGTATGTGGCGTATCACCTGCGCGTAGGGAAAGCGGTCTTGTTCTCGGGGCAAGGGTGGATCCGGCCGGTGTACTTCACGTTGCTGACGTCGCATACGATTCTGGCCGTAGTGATTGTGCCGCTGATTATCGTGACGCTGCGGCGCGCCTGGCTGGAGCGGTTCGATAAGCACCGCTTGATTGCGCGATGGACGCTGCCGCTGTGGTTTTATGTTTCGGTGACCGGGGTGATTATCTATTTTATGGTGTATCAGATTTATGCGCCGAGATGAGTTTGGTGCGAGAAAATCTGATGGGCGCTGAGTTCATAGGAAAGCACAAATGACCGGGACAATCTTGGCTCTGATTATCACTCTTGTAGCCCAGACGAACTCCTCGCAACAAAAAACGCCGCCCTCGCCAGCAGTAGAGGAGCATATTCGCGACGTCGTACGAGAGCTGCCCACCGACAGCTTTCTTAGAAAAGAGCTACTGCAAGGCGCGCGCGGTGATGGCGTGCACTACGCTTGGATGGACGAAATGCGAAAGCTGGGAGTCAGGCGGGCGGTGGTATGGATTGACATGCGCTTTAACCGAAGAGGCCATCCCAAGAAGATGAACTTCGGCCGCGCTGAGTACTTTACTCAATACGAAGGCGGCACACCCATTTCTGATAGCACGCAATTGAACATAATTCGCACAGCGGGCTTAGAGAAAGACTTAGGTGCTATCGCCTTGGAGAATGCAAAGCACGGCTTTTGGTGCGACGTGCCCCGACCCAGACCACACCCCTTTGTCGGCGGAACGCGAATCGAATTCCTGGATGACGAGTGGCTGCCCGTTCTTTCTGGCGTGCTTTACCAAGCAAAATAAACTAATGCAACTATCTCGGCGCGTGGGAGAAATTCGCTTAGAACTGGGAGTTGTCGTCCTGGCGGAAGCCGGGAGGGACGAGGGCGCCGGTTTGCGGAGAGCGAATGGCTTGGCGCGTGCCGGACTTGGGGAAAACGATGTGCCAGAAGTCGGTGTTTGGTGAGACGAAGGTCACACCGACGAAGCGGCGTTCGCGCTTTTCGCGAAGAGAAGTGACATGGCACTCGGCCGACTCGGCGGTCATTTCATTGAAAATGCGAATATTTTGGCCGGGGATGAGAGGCGTATCCATGAGCAGAAGAGCGCCGTGGGCGCTGACAACGTAAGTGGAGGCTTGCAAGTCGATGGTTTCGCCCTCGGGGAGGCGGCAGCGGACCTTCGGGAGAAATGCTGACACGAAAAGTGACAGAAGGCAAGAACAATAAAGATTTGGAACTAATAGTACTTAAAGGTTTAGGGGCGGAAGGCCCAGCATAAGAGGCAGACCGAAAACCGGCAACCGGGCTGGGGAGCGTTCAGTTTAAGAGCCCATGGCGACCATAACGGCATGCGCAAACTGGTCGGTACCTGCTTTTCCTCCGACATCCCTCGTCGTGTGGGTGCCCTCGCGGTACGTCTTCAGCAGGGCGGCTTCAATCTTCTCCGCGGCGGCGCGTTCTCCCAGGTGATCCAGCATCAAAAGGGCGCTCATCAGCAGGGCAGTAGGATTGGCAAGGCCTTTTCCCGCGATGTCTGGCGCGGTGCCGTGAACGGCCTCAAACATGGCGCATTCGTCGCCGATGTTCGCGCTGGGAACGACGCCGAGGCCGCCAACGAGGCCGGCGGCGAGATCGCTCATGACGTCGCCATAGAGATTAGGCAACAGAAGCATGTCGAACTGGAGCGGATCCATGACAATCTGCATGCAGGCGTTGTCCACGATGAGTTCCTTGTACTGAATTTCGGGGAACTGGGCGGCCACGGTGCGGACGGAACGCAGGAACAAGCCGTCAGAGAGCTTCATGATGTTGGCTTTGTGGATGGCGTGAATCTTTTTGCGGCCGTGGCGGCGAGCATAGTCAAAGGCAAAGCGGGCGATGCGCGTGGAAGCTTTCTCGGTGATGATTTTCAGGCTTTCGACGACGCCGGGAACGACTTCGTGCTCGAGGCCGGAGTACAAATCCTCGGTGTTTTCGCGGACTAAAATCAGGTCCACGTTTTCAAAATGGGATTTCACGCCGGGGACGTTTTTCACGGGGCGCAAATTGGCGTAGAGATCCAGGGATTTGCGCAGGGCCACGTTGACGCTGGGAGCGCCTCCTGCAATGGCGGTGGCCATGGGCCCTTTGAGGGCGACGCGGTTGCGGCGGACGGAGTCAATGGCAGCTTGATTGACGCGCTGGCCCTGATCATTGGAGTCACCGGTGCGACCGGCGATTTCTTCCCACTCGATTTGTACCCCGGCGGCTTCGAGAATGCGGCGCGTAGCGGTGGCAACTTCGGGGCCGATGCCTTCACCGGGGATGAGCGTAACTTTGTGTTTCATAGCGGCATCTCATTGTAAGCGAAGCGTTTGCGGATGGGGAAACGGTAGGGAAGTCGGATGTTTCCAACCAGCAACACAATTGGTCACGCGGGATGCCGCGGTTGCAATGTTTTGCTATAATGTAAATGTATTTGGCGTCGCGGCAGTGCCCGTGGCGCGGAGGCCTAGATAACCATGATTAATTTGACGCCGGTTGCGAGTACCAAGGTGAAGGAAATTATGAACATGCAGAGCCCGGTGCCGGTTGCCCTGCGCGTGGCAGTGGTAGGCGGGGGATGTTCGGGATTTCAATACCACATGGCGTTCGAGAACAGCACCACGGAAGCCGATCAGATTTTTGAGTTTGACGGCTTGAAAGTGGCCGTGGACCAGATGAGCTCGATGTACCTTGATGGGATCGAGATTGATTACATCGAGACGCTGGAAGGCGCGGGATTCAAGTTCAATAACCCCAATGTGAAGAGCACCTGCGGGTGCGGGAGCTCGTTCAGCGTTTAAGAGAGATGACAGCCGACAGCTAACAGTTGACAGTTAGCGGAACTCCGAAAGAGGTAGTTTTACGGGCTTTGCGGTTTCCGGGCTCCTGAACGACAATGTTCAGGAGCTTTTTTTATGCGCACCGCTCAGTTTTATGCCATCTAGTCAGCCGGATTGGGATGCGAAACATGGCCTGGCGGCGAACGATGCTGCGGAGGCTCCGGCTGGAATTCTGATGGAGCTGTGGCCGCTGCTGCCCGCGGGAGCTGCGCTGGACCTGGCGTGCGGCAGGGGAAGAAACGCGCTCTTTCTAGCCGAGCATGGGCGGCACGTCACGGCGGTGGATTGGTCCGGAGCGGCGCTCGACATCCTGGAGGAACGCGCGAAGGCTTTGGAAATTCCGGTGCGGCGAATTCCACGCATCGACGGAGCGAAACAGGTAACACGAGCGGGAATTGATTTGCTGCCAGCGGACCTGGAGGCTGTAACGCTTCCGGCGAATCGATATTCGCTCATTCTCTGCGTACGCTATCTGGAGCGCTCGCTGTTTCCGCAGATTTCCCGAGCTTTGCGGCCCGGGGGAATGCTGCTGTTTGAGACTTACACGAAAGCGCAGTTGGATTTCAGCGGCGGACCGCGGGATCCGGCGCACCTTCTCAATCCCGGCGAACTTCGAAGAGCGTTTCCCGAATTAGAAGTGGTCTTTTACCGCGAACTGCGGGCGGAGCAGGGAATTGCGAGTTTGGCGGCAAGGAAGCCGAACAGTAAGAACGACGGTCAAAATGGCGCATAGCCAGGGCCTCTGAGAAGCGGCCAGGTTTGCAATCTGGGGTGACAGTTCGTATTCTGTCAAAAGAGCGCAGGGATAAAGCCCGCGCTACACCAGAGCATGAAGATAGCTCTCGCTCAGTTCAATCCCACCGTCGGCGATTTTGCAGGGAATACGGCTCGCATTTTGAGCCTGGCGGCGCAAGCGCAACAGCGTGGCGCCGGGCTGGCCGTGTTCACCGAGCTATGCCTGTGCGGCTACCCGCCTCAAGATCTCCTGGAACGCCCCACGTTTATTGAACGCAACCACAGTGAATTGAAGAAGCTGGCGGCTAAAATCCCGCTGCCGGCCGTGATTGGGTATGCGGGACGCGTGAAGAATGGAACGGGGAAGTCTATTGGCAACAAGGCGGCGCTGATTTGCGACGGACGCGTAGTCTTTGAGCAAAGCAAGATGCTGCTGCCGACGTATGACGTGTTCGACGAATCGCGTTACTTTCAGCCAGCGGACCGCCAATACGTATTTGGGTTGCACGGCGAACAGCTCGGGATCACGATTTGCGAAGACGTCTGGAACGACGAGAATTTCTGGGCGCAGCAACTCTACGATCGCGACCCGGTAAACGAAATTGTGCGGCAGGGAACTACGGTGTTGCTGAATATCTCGGCATCACCTTACACGCTGGACAAGCGCGCGCTGCGTTTTGAGATGCTGCGCTCCATTGCCCTGAATCACAAACTGCCGGTGGTCTACGTGAATCAGTTCGGAGGGAACGACAGCCTGATTTTCGATGGAGCGAGCATTGCATTGACCGCGGACGGCAAGGTGGGGGCGCAGGCCAAAGCTTTTGAGGAAGATCTCGTCCTTTTTGATACCGCGACGGGGAAAGGCGAAGTCCACGAGCAGCCACACGAAGAGATTGCCTATGCCTACCGCGCGCTGGTTACTGGAACACGCGATTATGTGCGCAAATGTGGCTTCACCCAGGTTCTCGTTGGGCTAAGCGGCGGCATTGATTCGGCGGTCGTGGCGTCTATAGCTGTGGACGCGCTGGGACCTGAGAATGTGCTGGGCGTTTCGATGCCGGGGCCATTCTCGTCGGCGGGAAGCAAGGCGGACGCGCAGGCGCTGGCGAAGAATCTTGCGATACAGTTCCACACCTTGCCGATCACGAACGTCTTTGAGGCGTACAAAGGGGCATTGGCGCCTGCTTTCGGCGACCGGCCCGCGGACGTGACAGAAGAAAACCTCCAGGCGCGCATTCGTGGGAATTATTTGATGGCGCTGTCGAACAAATTCGGCTCGCTGGTGTTAAGCACGGGGAACAAATCGGAGAACGCGGTCGGTTACTGCACGCTTTATGGCGACATGGCCGGAGGATTGGCGGTGATTTCCGATGTGCCGAAATTGATGGTGTACGAATTGGCGCGCTGGATTAACGGCGAAAGGGAAGTGATTCCCTGCTCGACGATCGAAAAGCCGCCGTCGGCAGAGTTGCGGCCGAACCAGAAAGATGAAGACAGCCTGCCTCCTTACGACGTGCTAGACCGCATTCTGAAGGCTTATATCGAGGACCTGCGGAGCCCGCACGAGATTGCGGATCATTACGGATTCGATTTGAAGCTGGTTCAAGACATCGCGCTGCGCGTGGACCGCAGCGAATACAAGCGGAAGCAGGCGGCCCCGGGGCTGAAGATTACTTCGCGGGCGTTTGGTTTTGGAAGGCCGTTCCCGATTGCGCAGAAATTCATTCCTTAAAAAAAGGTGAGGCACTTCGTGAAGACACTCCTGAGACTCAATTTCGCCATAGCCATGTCGCTCGTTGGCATGGCCGCACAGGCGCAACAGCCGGCTAGCTCTGCGCCAGCCGCTTCCACGCAGGCGCAGAAGAATATTGAAGCGTATTTGCGGAACCTGTACGCGTTTGGGCCGGACGTAAAGTTACTCGTGGGACCGTTGAAGGAGTCGCCGGTTGAAGGAATCCTAGAGACAAACGTTGATGTGACGATTGGCGGGAACAAGGAAAACGCAAAGTTCTATGTCAGCAAAGATGGGAGATTCCTGTTCCGCGGCGACCTCTCGGACATGACCAAGGACCCTCTGGCGGAAAACCTGGCGCAGATCCGAATGACCGACGCGCCCGCGCTCGGTGATCCCAAGGCGCCGGTGACCATCGTGGAGTATTCGGACTTTGAGTGCCCCGTCTGCCGCAACCTGCACGACGCGTTGCGGGGCATTCTGCCTAACTACAACGGCAAGGTGCGCGTCATATTTAAGGACTTTCCAATCGAACAGCTCCACCCGTGGGCGCGCACGGCTGCCATTGCCGGCCGATGCGCCTTCCAGCAGAAGCCGGAGGCGTTCTGGAAGCTGTACGACCTGATCTATGACAATCAGGAGATCATTTCGGCGGGAAACGCTTGGACGAAGATGGTGGACTACGCCAGCCAGTCCGGGCTCGATGCTGAGGCCTTTAAGAGCTGCATGGCCAGCCCCGAAGCCGGTGCCGCGGTGAACGCCAGCCACGCGAATGGCGAGAAGCTCGAAGTCAACAGCACGCCGACGCTCTTCGTAAATGGCCGACGCATGGTTGGCGCCGATGCACACCTGATCGAGCAATACATCAACTACGAACTTGCGAAGCTAGCCGCAAACAAATCCCGCTGAGAAGAGATGATGTGAGAGGGTAGTGGTAACTGGGGATCCCCGCTGGTCCTTGGAGCCTACCTGTATGGCCTTATTGGGAGAAGGCTCAGTCCGACCCATTTTATAGTTAACATAATATAACTTATCGGACACGCTGTCAAGGGCTTTCTTTGGGTTTTCCACAAGATTGTTGGGTACGCGACTTACAGGAACGCGAGGGATCGGTTGGGGCTTAGGGGGGTTACCCACATAACTACCTTTATAAGCAAGGATTTGTAGATGGACAGGCTGGCGCGGGGGGTGCGCCAGCCTGTCCTGCGGAGAGCGCGCGCGACTTTGGACCTGGTCACAGTGGCGAAGGCATCGGTCAAGGGAACGGAACGGCTCTACGCTTGCCCAGGATTTGTCCTATATTTCGCATCAGGCTCGCATTTCTTTGGGACAGATCAGGAATGCGAAGAAAGCGCAAGGCAACCGGCAGGAAACCTTCGGCGGGCACTACTTCCCTGCCCTAAGGGGGACGCGAGGAAGGGCTTTGGAGTGGGGGCCTCTGGCACCCCGGATACGACATTAGGCGACATACGGTAAAGCGGGAGTAGGTCGCTCCTTGTCGCTTGAAAGAGATTTCGGGACGTTGGATGCTGTGGGCCTCCCGCGGATTTGCCGGACCAGGCGAGGTGCTTTCCCAGCCCTTTCCGGAGCGGCGACTGAACGACATTGGCGAAGAAAACCAGTCACGGTCGAGACGCAGATAACGAAAGAGGAGCACCGACATGCATTTCTCAGAAGGCGACACTTCCTGGGGCGACGGTTGGGGGCGGGCTGGCTTTAGAGACTGGGTACTACGCAGCACGCTAATCAGCTTGGTTACCTGGTTTGGCGGGCCGACTCCAGCGGCGTCGCAGGAAACTGGTGGCGATAAGGATCACCCCGGCCACAGTACCGCGGAGGATTTTCTGAGGGTGCCGGTGCGGCCGGTTGCCATTGGGCATCATGGAGTTGGCCCGTATAATCCGGCCACGAATCCAGGGTTGCCGATTGAGAACACGGTGGACTCGGTGCGACAGGCCTACACCTTGGGGGCGCGCGTCGTCGAGGTGGACGTGCAACTGACAGCGGACGGGCGCCTGGCGGTGGTCCACGACGATTTTCTGAGCGACTTCACGTGCATCCATTCGCTGACCCTGGACCAGCTTCAGGCGCGTTTGCCCTACGTGCCGGAGTTGCGGCAAATCATCAACGTGGCGCGCGAATTCAACAATCGGGCCGGCGATAATCTGGGCGGGATCTTGATTGTGGAGCTCAAGGCGCTTTCACCGCACTGCGATCCGGGAGATGACTTTGAGCAGCCGCTGGTGTCGGCGGCGGTCCATGAAATACGGCAGGCCGAGTTTACCGACCGGGTGATTTTCGATTCGTTCTCGCCTGCGTTGCTTTATCTGGCGCAGCAGATGGCGCCGGAGATCCCGCGGGAGCTGGACCTCGACGGTTTGCAACTTCTCACGCCGGCCCAGATCCAAGCTATCACAAAAATGCCGGTGACCGTCATTAACAAGAAGATCTCGCTCGGGCTTACGTGGGCGGAGATTGGACCGGTGTTCCGTTTGCCGGGATACGCATCGCCGGTGCAGTTTCTGATCACCGGGCTGGTTACCGGCGTGCGCGTGGTTGGCGGAGAGATGGACTTCTTCGGCGCGGCAGAGCAGCAGCAACCGGGCAGCGGCGCGGAGTTTGTGGCTGCCGCGCATTCGCTGGGAATGCGGGCGTTCGCAGATCCGGCAAACACTCCAGCGGACTGGAACTTTTTTGCTTCGCTGGGCGTGGACGCCATCTACAGCACAATTCCAATGGGCGTGCAGTTGCAGCCGGCTATTCCGGAGATTTGAGATTTCACTATCGCAGGGCACGATATTCCGTCTGCTGCCCGGAATCCTCGATATCATGCTCCTGCGGGGCGCGCTAAAACGCGCCCTTACACAAGCTTGAGGTGGCAAAAGGAGTGGCATGAAACGCGCGCTTGCAGTTCTAGCTTTCGTGCTTGCAGCCTTTGTCGCCGGATGCAGCCCTGCTGCAAGCATCCGCCCGCTTTACACGGATGCGGACCTTCAAAAACCCATCGTTGAGCCGCGTATTGAGGGCGAATGGATTTCGCCAAATACAGAAGAACCGGAAAAGGTAGGTACCGGCGAAGGAGCCTGGCTTCGCTGGAAGATCACCCCGCCAGAGAAACCAAGCGAGCATTACAGCTATTACTCCGTTGAGTTCCGTCCTGCAAAGCCGGATCCGGGAAAGGGCGACGAGCTCTCCAGTTATGACGTCAGGCTCGTTGCGGTTGGTGACAAACTGTTTTTTGACGCCGAATTTCGCAGGCACACCGAAGGCCAAATGGACTTGGGCTCAATGGATGTCCTTGGCTTAGTGCCCGCGCACTTGATCGGGCGCATTTGGGTGCAGCAGGATTTCTTGCGTATCGCGCTGCTCCAGCCGGAATGGGTAGAGAAAAATGCGCCGGCGAGCTTTCAGGAAATCCTCCCCGACAGGTACTTGGATGAATGCATCATCACTGGTTCAACGCAAGAACTTCGTGATCTCCTGGTTCGCAATGCGGACAACCCGGAAGCGTTGGCGTACTTTGCCTACCTTTGCAGGCCGGAGACCGATTGCAGCACGCGCGCAGCCGAGGACGCGCTCGCGCGCTCGCCCGATGCTGACCAGGTGCTCGACGGGGCATCGCAATTCTTTTTTGCGCGGCACAACTACGCTCGTGCCGCCACGTTGCGGCGGCACCGAGTGGAACTCGATCCCAAGGACATTACACGCCATAGCGACCTGAGCGAAACGTTGTTTTACAGCCGGGACTTTGCGGGGGCGCGGCGGGAGCTTGCGCAAGTGCAAGAGCTAGCTATTGGAAAGGACCCGAAACCTGCGAGTGACAATGCGCAGAGTGCGTATGCTCGCGCCGGCGAAGACATCGTATGGAGCTACTTCCTTGAAGGCAAGTATGCCGATGCAGTGAGCGCCGCGGTGAACGCCACAAAGAGTTGCAAGCCAGGGGAAAAGCCTTGTTCGGTGAGTCCCATTCTGCTCAGTTATTTCTCACTGCTTCGGTTGGGCCGGCGAGAGGCCGCGGAATCTCTGCTGAAAGAAGAGAGAGCGAGATTCAGGGGTTCCGCAGAAGAGCATGCTCTTCTTCTGAACGCAGAAGGAAGAGTGTCCGAGGGCTTTCCGTATTCCGATCCAAAAAATGAGGCGCTGCTCCGATACGCCTTCTTTGGCGGCTTGCGAGATGTCGCTATTGGGCAACCCGATACGGCCAAAGTCCATTTGGGACTCGCCGCCTCGGAGGATAGCACCAGCGTAATCGCGCTTGCGGCCCGCATCGAACTCGAACGTTTGGAGCTAAAAGCTAAGAAGTAACGTCGGAGTTCTTTGAAGGGAACTACTTCCCTGCTCTGCGATTGGGCTTCGCGGACTGGGTTTTGATGGGGGCGGGAAGGTGCGAAGAGCCGCGACAACTGACGACATTGGCGGCGAGTGCTGTTTTGGCGCTCCTTGTCGCTTGTAAGACGCTTTTTACCAGTGGATGCTGCCTGGCGGAGGTACTTGCAATGTGCAGAAACGTTCACTGGAATATTAAGGTCACCGATGAAGCGGCGGAAATGAAAATGAAAGCGAAGAGAATGAGAAGGAATATGAGGTTGCTCCGGATTGCAGCAGCGGCGGTGCTGCTGCCTGCACTGCTAACGATGATGTTGCCAGGCCAAACGCTGGCAAACGGGGACATACACAAAGTCAAGCACGTCATCATCGTGATACAGGAGAACCACTCGTTCGACAATTATTTCGGAGCCCTAGCCTATGCACCAGGGAGCCCTTATCACACGACATCCGGCGGATGCGGGCAGAACGACCACAGCTGCGTGGATGGATTGTCTTGCAGGGTAGACGCGGCCGGCAATTTGATGTGTTTCAACTCCAACCTCGATGACAACGGCAGTACGGTATTTGTATTCCATGATTCCCGACGATGCGTGGCGCCGGATCTCGATCATTCCTGGTTGGGCACGCACCGAGAAGCCAATTTCCTAAATCCGAACGGCACGCTCGGGCAGACGCTGAGCGATGGATTCGTTAGAGTGAACGACGCCACGGAGCAGTTGGACAATGGTGTCGAGAACGCGACCGACGATCAGACGATGAGCTTTTATAACCAGGACGAGATTCCCTTCTACTACAAGCTGGCCGCAAATTTCGCAGTGAACGACCGCTATTTCTCCCCGATGCTTGGGCCAACGTTTACAAATCGCGCTTATTTCATGGCGGCAACTTCCTTTGGACATTTGAGCACGAACGATGAGTTTCCGCCGCCGGGAGGGTATAAGCCGATTACCGGAACGATTTTTGACCTGCTGGATAAAAATGGAATTTCCTGGGCCGACTATTTTCAGGATGCGCCGCAAGGAGCGAGCTTCCGGCCGTTCGGGCCGACAGGTGTGGACCCGCACTTTTTGCCCCTTTTCGTGTTTTTGGCGCAAGCCGGCGGAGCGCCAGGCGTGGGCCCGCTGCCGCAGGTGACGTTCGTCGATCCCAATTTCGGATTGTTCGGAACGCAAAACGAAAATGACGAGCATCCACCGACGGACATTCAAAGAGGACAGGCGTTCGTGTCGCAGGTGGTGAACGCGGTGCGGAATGGACCGTTCTGGCAGGACTCGGTAATCTTCATAACCTACGACGAGCACGGCGGCTACTACGACCATGTGGCGCCGCCGCGAGCGCCCCAGGGAGGGGCGAGGACGCCAGATGGAATTTCACCCGGTCAATGCGCCGATCTATGACCAGTTGGGATTCCGCGTTCCGTTGATGGCCGTTTCGCCATTCGCGAAGGCGCAGTACGTGTCTCACACCGTGGGGGATCACACTTCGCTGCTGGCGTTCATCGAGAAGCGGTTCCTGAGCTTGGACAATCCGGACGAACGGCTGCACCTAACAAATCGTGACCTGCATGCCGATACACTTGAGGACATGTTCGACTTCGAGGGTTCGCCCTCTTTGAATACTTCCGTAGGCCAGGCGTCGCCGCCGGCAAGCGACTGCACGCCTCACTAAACGGTTTGACGAACCGTGCTGGCTTGCAATTTCTGTGCTGGGGCTTCGTGCGCAGCATCACAGTTAATCTCAACAAAAGGCCCATGGCGTGAGGAGAATCGAGGTGGACCAGAGCGTGCAGAAGTCAGACTGCTACTGAATGCCGATTTTGTGGAGCAACTGAGTGAAACGGGGCTCGGAGCGCAGCGGATCGGCAATTGGGTCTACGCCAAGGTAGGCCAGGTAGTCGTTGCGCTCTGTGTAGGCGCGCTCGAGCCCGTCGAGAGCTTTGCTCTTTTCGCCAAGGCCCAAGTGGATGGCGGCAAAGTAGAGTGACGAAACGTAGCGCGACTGAGACAGATGCTGGAGATCCGCGAGTGCCTTGCGGGCGCCCGCAGCATCGCCGGAGACGGCGAGTGCATGGCCGTATAAAGAAATCAGGACAGGCTGGTCGCCGGAGAGTTGGCGACCTTTAGCAAACTGCTCCAAAGCCTGGGCGTACATCTTCTTCTCGCGGTAAGCAGATCCGAGCCAGATATAAGCCAACCAATAGGTGGGGTATTGCTCGGTGACGCGCAATCCCTGGGCGATCGCAGCGTCGTAGTTTCTTGCGCTGTATTCGATCTGCGCGCGTACGGTATTGAATACGGGAGAGACTGGGTCGAGCTCGAGCGTGCGAGAGTTCTCCTCCAGGGCCTGGGGCAGACGGTTGCGGACAATGAAGTAGTGGCCGTACCACAGGTGAGGAGTGGGATCATTCGGGCCGAGGGCCACGGCGCGCTGAAACTCCCGCTCCGCAGTCTGGAAGTCCCAGTCATAGCTGAACGCGACATTGGCGAGGGCGGTGTGAGCTTCGGCGAGCTCCGGGTCAAGCTGGAGAGCGTGCTCGGCCGCTTGCTTCGCCTTGGGTTTGGCGTCGGAAGGCTTTAAGTCGTCGTAAGGCACTTGCCCGAGCAGGGCGTAACCGTTGGCGAGGCCCGCATACGCCAAGGCATACTGCGAATCTATTTGGATGGCCTGTTGATAGGATTCCAGGCTTTTGTGGAGGTCGCCGCGATTGGTCCAATAAAAGCGGCCTCGAAGGTAAGCATCATAGGCCTCGGGGTTCACGGTGCGCTTTGCGACAGCTCCGCCCGCTTTTGTGGGCGATGGATTCAGAGCGAGGCTAATCTTGCCGGCCACCGCCGCGGCAACTTCCTCTTGAACCCCGAGGATGTCGTTCAAATTGCGGTCGTATCGATCGGTCCAAAGTTGCGTTTGGTCGCTTACTTGAACGAGCTGGGCATCAATGCGAACGCGGTTGCCTTCGCGGCGTACGCTGCCTGTGAGCGCATATTGGACATCGAGCGCATGGCCAATTTCGGTAATGGGTTTCCCCGCATACGCGCTGGAAGAAGCGGCGGCGATCACACCGAGGTGCGGTGGGTCGAGACTGCCAAGGCGCGTAATCATTTCGTCGGTTAGGCCAGCGCTGAAGTAATCCTGCTTAGGATCGCCGCTCAGATTGGTGAACGGAATGACAACCAGGCGGACCTTTGCGCCGGCACGGGGAGGGGCGTGCCGCATGTTCAAATATGTGAAGCTCAAAAGAGCGACAAGAGAGGCTCCCAGCACCGCAACTCCCAGCCATCGGCCGATACGCAGAGTGCGGTGTTCGTTTTCTTTCGTTGCGGGAGGCGCCCCTTGATGATTCTCACGATTGGGGAGCAAGCCTTCATCGGCAGCGTCGGGCTCGGGCACGAAAGCCGCGTCGGCTTCGGGGTCGTCTTTGGGCTGGCGATTCTTGCGCCACTCGTCCAGTTCACTAGTGAAGGCGTAAACCGTGGACTTCTTTTGGTGCTCGTGACGACGGACCGGAAGGTTTTCAGTTTTCTCCCAGCGCTGCACGGTGCGGACTTCGCGGTCCAAATAGTCGGCAATCTCTTTCCAGGAATCGAGTTTCCTGTCGTCAAGGCGTGCGGGATGGAGAGGGTCTCCGCTAGCAGACATGAAGGGCGCCGGAGCTAAGCATTTCTTTGGCCGGATTATATCTCAAATGTATGCAGAATCGGCAAGAGGGCGTTAATGCGCGATGAAATTTCGGGCCAGCGGCGCGCCATTAGCGGGCTCTGGCTACGACGGCGCCGGCGGCTGCGCCGAGGAGAAACCATTTGGCGGCGCGGGTGACGCGTCGCCAGGCGCTGCCGCCTTTGGCGATGCGGACGGCGTCATCGCGCTCTTTTGCGAGGGCGGCGGTTTTAGATTTTTCGTCGAGGAGGTCGCTTTGGGCAGCAGCGAGTTTGGCCTGACAGGCCTGGCAGTCGAGTGTGAAGTCGTATAGGGGCTTTAGATCGGCGCGCGGGATGATAGCGCTGCCGGGGGCGTGTTGGTCAACGGTTGTGGTGGCGGGACTGGGTTGCGGCCTCTGGACAGCTCCGCTTGTTGGCGCGTTGCCGGAGTTCGTTTGAGGCGATTCCGAGGATGGAAGGTCCGGTTGAAGGTTAAGAGGGGCGGGCAGAGGAATGTTCTTCTGAAGCTCGCGGACAATTTGCGCGGGAGTGACGATGGAGCGCTTTTGTTCGGCAAGGGCGGCGAGTGTTTGCGCGAGCTGCGCGTCGCGGTCGTGCTGGCGGGCGTCGGCCGCGACGAGGAGTTGCCTCGTGGAGGCAAGTTCCGCGGCGAGTTGCGCGCGATCGCGGCGGTCTGCCTGCCAAGCGTAGACAATTGCGCCACAGAGAATCGCAACGAAGACAAAAGCTGCGAATCGAAAGTAGAAAACAGTTGGCATAGGTCGAGCCTTTGATCTTTCGTTAGCGTGTGTTTCCTCATAGGGCGCAGCACTGCTGCGCCCCGACAAAGACTTATGGCTGGGTGATGGTGACCGTGAGGGTGTCGGCGGCGGTGAAACTGCTCAGAAGCGTGCCGGCGTTGTCGGCGGCTTCGAGGAGCACGTTGCGCAGCGCATCCATTTTTCCGGCCATGATGTTGCCTCCAGCGGCGGGCACGGCGGGAAATTGAAGCGTGTGGGCGTGAGCATCCGAAAAAGTGACCGTGTAGGTGTTGGTTGGTAGCGTCATGAGATCTCCTTTTCAAACAGAATATTGATTGCGAATAGCGTTTAAAGACGAACCGAGTCACAAATAGTGCGGGCGGCGGGCGAGGACTTGCGCGGCGTAGCTGGGATTGCCGCCACCGTTCCAGGCGAGGAGGCCGCGTGTCGTGTCACCGGCCATGGCATCAAGTTTCTTGCGGAGAACTTTGCAGCCGACGGCGAGGCCTTGCTCGGGATCGCAGAGCGCGGAGAGAAACGGAGCATCGAAGCCCGTTTCGCGCGCGACCTGCCCCATTACCTGCATTAAGCCCCAGGAGAAGCCGCGAGCATAAGCTTCGGAGGCGGAGATTTTGTTGTTCGTGTAAAGGCTCGCGACATATTTGCTGAAGAACGCCGGCTCGTAGCGTATGGCCCAGGGATTCCAGCCGGACTCCTGCTCGATGACGGCGCAGACGAGCGCGGGATCGAGCGATTGCGCGGCGGCGGCTTTGCGCGCCAGAGTCAGGAGTTGGGAAGGAGGACCGGAAAACATTTTGTTTCACGATCGGCGGCGAGAGCTGTGGCCGTTGAGGTCGACGAAGCGGACCATGGGCGTTTCGTCGAGGGTAATTCCCTGCCGGGCGGCGATTTTGTGCAGCGCGTCGTAAATGTGCGGCAAATGATTTGTGGCAATGTCGCGGACGAAGGCGCGCACGATTTCGTCGTTGCGCATGCGGCGATGCAGCCAGCGGAGAAACAAGACGAATTGCACTCCGATGGAAACGACGGCGGTCAGAATGCCAATCCAATTGGCGGGCATTATTGGTGATCACCCTAAAGTGGGTTGCTGACTCTTGACGTTGAGATTCTTCGCGCATCCTCGTCGGATGCACTCAGAATGACAGCGCCTCCTAAGCCGGGCTGCTTACGTCCGGGCGCGCTTCACGTCTGTGAAGTAGGAGGCAGCGCGGTGCAGAAAAAGTACGTATTGCAAATGCTGCTAGCGACGTTGAGTTTTGCAGTGATCGGTGCCCTGGTCGCGCTCAGCGTCGGCGCGCCGGATTGTTCTTCCCATTGCTTGGCAAAGGAACCGACAGCAGGCACGACGCGGCAAAGTGCGCCAGCAGCACAGGTGGCTCGGCCCGATGAAGGGCTTCTTTCTCTAATTCACAGCGTTGAAGGCACGATGCCACAGATTCCGGATCGCGGCGCGGCGCTGTTTTTTCTGGCTCGGCTGTACACGCGCGTGGGCGAGGTTCCGAAGGCTCTGGCGCTGTTGAAAGAGTGCGTGGCGCTGAACCAGGGATTCGATCCCAGCGCGCATCGAAGACTGCAACCCTTGAAGGACAATCCTGAGTTTCAGAAGCTGGTGGGGCATGTGCACCGTGCGTATCCGCCAGTACATCACGCGCGCGTGGCGTTTACCGTGCCAGACAAGGATCTTTTTTCCGAAGGGCTCGCGGTGGATGCGGAAAAGCGCGTTTTTTACATGGGCAGCATGCACCGCAAGAAAATCGTGAAGATTACGGAGTCGGGAGAAGTCTCCGATTTCGTGAAAGAAGGCGCGTATGATCTGATGCCCGTGGGCGGAGTCCACGTGGATCCGGCAGACCACAGCGTTTGGGCGGCGACGGACCCGGGAGAAAAAAACCGCTCTGAGCTAGTGCACTTCGACGCGCAAGGCAAGCTGCTCGAGAGGTACACGGCGCCGGGAGCCGGCGTGCACGATTTGAACGACCTGGTGCTGCGCGGCACGAAAGAGATTTACGTCACGGACACGGACGCAAACATGGTGTTCCGGTTCGACAAAGAATCTCACAACTTCGCGCCAGTGAAGTTTCCGCGGGCGATTTTTTATCCCAATGGGATCACGGTTTCCGGCGACGGCAACCTGCTGTACGTCGGAGACATGCTGGGCGTGATCGCGGTCGATCTGCGCACTGGCTCAACGCAGGACGTGGTACCGGACGCGCACGACACGCTGTGCGGAATTGACGGCTTGTATTGGTACAAGGGCGACTTGGTCGGCGTGCAGTACGGCACGGCCGCGTTTCGAGTGATGCGCTGGCGCCTGGCGAAGGACGGGCGCGCGGTTACATCGAGCGAAGTGCTCGAACGCGGAACCGACATGGTCAAGAACCCGACTACAGGTGCGATCTTTGAGGACAACTTCTACTTCATGGCCAACACCGGGATCCAAAACCTGGAAAACGACAAGATCGTCGATGAGAGCAAGCTCGAGCCGGTGCAGATTGCAGTGGCAGCTCTGAAGTAAGTGGTCTTAAGAAAAGCGGAGCCGGACTCCCGCCCAAACAAAAACCTATAGAAAAGCGCCGGGGAGGGCGGCGAGCGTTGAGCCGAGGCCGGAGCCGAGGGACGAGAAGAAGCCGCCGGTGTTGCGCGAGGCGTTGTTGCGCACGTTGAGAAGCTCCGCGGGGATGCCAAGCGTACGGCCGAGAAGATTCGAGTCCACACCGAAAAGGCCGGAGAGGCCTTGCAAGGCGGCCATCTGGCGCTGAAAGGCCGTGTTGGTGAAGGCGAGCTGATTTTTCTCGGCTTGGTTGCCTTCCGCAATTCCCTTCTGTCGCGCGAGTTCGTCAGTGAGTTCGCCAAAGCCGGCGGAGTTGCGGGTGCGCGCGAGGCGATTCTGCGCGGATTGCTGGAGAGCGTCGAAGGCACTGGCCAACGCGCCTTGCGATTGGCCGGTGACGGCGGCCTTGTCTGCAGGGCTCAGGCCGGGATTGTTCAGGATGCTTTGAAACTGCGGGAGCAACAGATTACCGACTTGCTGCTGCTGGCCGAGAAACTGCTGGTTGAGCGAGTTCAGGCTGGCGAGCTGCTGATCGGTGAGTTGACGGGTGAAGTCTTGGGCGCGAGACATGAGGCACCTCGGAGGAAAGTTGTTAGTCGCAAGTTATAAGTTTTAAGTTTTCGAAAAAAGAGAACCGAGATCAGAGAGCGGAGAACAAAAAGCCAGGAGTTTCATTCGACGCCAAGCCGCGTGCAGTACGGGGTCCAGGAGTCGTCGCGGCGCCAGCCGAGGCGCACGATGCGGCGGCCGAATTTTTGCGCAATGGGAGGCGGCAGCCAGGCGTGCACGTCTTCGAGGCCGCGCTGCCAGGCGTCGCGGCGGGCGGCTTCGTGCAGCGCGAGGAGCCATTGCCAGCGCTCGCGAGGCGTGCCGGCGCGCGGGTCGAGGAGCAGATACGCTTCGGCGGTGAGACGCAGAAGCGCGGCGCCGAGGATGCGGTCCGACGATGGCGACGAGGTTCCAGCCGGACGCGCATCGCGCGCCGCTGGAACCTCCGTGCCGCCGGATCCCCACTGTTGAGGCGCAGCGTGCTGCGCCTCAACAGTTGTGGACGCCAGATTCCCTCTAGAAGATGCCGGGCTGAAGCCCGGCGCTACATTTGTATCCGAAAGAACCAGCTTCGTAACAAAGAGCGGGTTGCGCAGATCGGGCAGGGCGTAATCGAAGCCTTGCGCGGCGTGGATCGCGTGCAGGGCGTCGAGGTCGCTCTCTTTGTATTCGCGGACGAGCACGGGGCGCAGATCAAATCGTCAGGGACACTGAAATCGTGGCGTTGTCGGTTTGTGTGAGCGTGACGTGCGGCGTGCGGCCTTGCAGCGTGGTGAGGACCGAGGCCACGGTCTGCGAGTCGTTGGGATCGTTGAGATCAAAGGTGAAAGTGGCGGAGAGTGATACGGTGTCCGCTGGATTGAAGTCCCAGGAGGCGTTTTGCGTGGTTATGGGCATGGTTGACCTCGTTGCACAGCAGATTGGAACGCGCGTTTGTCACAAACGAAAGAGAACTGCGCCGGGCTGAAGCCTGCCTGCGGCAAGCAGGCCTGGCCGCTACAAAACACTCTGTCGAGAGATGCGGGAGCCGGGGTGAATGCCGAAACCGTTGGCGCCGCGAAGCACGCCGTTTGGGAAAGCGCCGCTGCCGCTAGAAGGGAGCGGTGCGGGGCCGGAGGAGCCGCCTCCGATCACGGCGATGGGCGGCGAGCCGAACGTCACCGGCGCGGAGGGCTGCGAGCCGATGTACTGCGAATAGGCGCGCCAGAAAAGCGTTTGATTACCGAGCTGCACGTAGAGATTGCGCGAGGCGCCCATGAAGTAGACGCGAGGCGCGCTGAACGCTGGCGTGACGTCGGACTCCGCGAAATAAAACAGGCCGGGACGTGAGTCCGAGGGATCGGCGATGGAAATGTCGAACCAGCCGTTGGCGGCTTGCACGCTGATCGAGGCGATCGGCGACGGTGCAGGCGCCGGCGTACTGGGATCCACACCGGCTCGCTGGCTGGTGGCGTTCACCGACGCGACAATTTTCACCAGCGTTTCGTAGAGGTACGGGTCGCGGTCCTTGAGTGGCGCGAGTTGGGCGACAGTCAGCATGGATTAAATCGCCTTCAACCCTAGTTCCTAATTCCAGCCGCGGACGGGGGACCAGGGGTCGGGGCGGACTGAGGGCGTGAATTTTTGCAGCTTGAACCAGGCGCCGGCCTGATTGGTGCTGACTTGGAATGCGACGCGCTCGCCGAGCACGTTGATGGGAAGCTCGAGGTCCTTGACGGCGGGCGAGCTGAGCGAGAGCGGCTGCTGCGCTTGCTGCGCGCTGGAAGAATCGGTGAAGCTCACGAGCGACAAGTTCCCTGCCCCTTCGACAAATAGCGTGAGATAGCTGAAGAGTTTGCGGTGCGCGCCGAGGCCGAGCGACTGCTCGACGGGGCGCTCGGGAAAATAGTGTGTGGTGTAGTAGCTGGGAATCGCGGTGCCATCGTCGGAGAATTGCGTGTCGCTGAGCTGATAGATTTTGCCGGTGGCGCCGGCTCCGCCAACGCCAGGAGTGCCGCCGCCTAATGCAACGACCGCGGTGCCGTTGGTGCGCTCGATGAGAGCGCAGGAATTTGCCGCGATGGTCCATGGAGACCACTTGCGCGTTTTGTCGGTGGCCGTTTTGCGGCCGGTGTAGGTGATGTTGATCGGCGGGCGACCGGCGATGTCTTCGGCGTCGTCGAGGTCGCGATAATCGAGCATGAGAATTTTGTTGGGCGAGGTGGCGGCGCCGAGAGGAACGCCGACAAAGATGCGGCGCTCTTTGGTGTCCACGGTGACCCAAAGCGCGTGGCCGTACTGCCAGTTGATCTGGTTCCAGGTGGGCTGAATTTCCTGGGAGATTTTGATGGGCTCGCCGCCGCTGAAAATGTACAGCCCGGTGCGGTGCGCGATGACCACCCAGTCTTCGCCGATGCCGACGCCGCGCACGGAGGGCGTGCCGACTTTGCGCGAGACTTCCGCGATGGCCCAGAGCGAAGGCTCGTTGGTGCCGTCGTCCTGGGTGACGTGGAGCGAATGCTCCTTCACGAAATACAGGCGCTCGCGCAGCTTGAAGGCGGCGCGAATGGCCTGGCCGTTGTTTTCGGCGATGCTGAGCAAGCCGTCGATGCCGTCGTAGCTTTCGGGATCTTCAACGCGGCTGGCGCGCACGAGCGAAGCGTTCACGGGTTGCGCGGTGGGAAAAATCTCGATGCAATCCAGGTAAAACTGGCCGTTTTGATTGGGCGTGCCATCGGCATAGACGCGCAGGACGAGATCGCTGGAAATCGTGGCGAGCGGCGCGGTGAGTTGCGCGGAGTATTCAACGTAGCTGGTGGTAAGCTGCGCGGCAGTGAGCTGCAGGCCGGTGCTGTTGATTCCACCGCTGGTGCTGAAAAGATGGACGTGTAGAGTGCCTTGCGAAAGCAGCGCGTTGCGGGCGCAACGAGCACGCACGGTGTAGTCCGTATTGGCTTGAATGAGCGGCGCGCCGAGGGAATCTTGCACCGCGGGTTGCGTGATGAGTCCGCGCGTCGCCGTAGTGCCGTTGCCGACGATGGAGTAAGCCGCGCCCCAGACGACAAAGTTTTCCTCGTCGGTGCCGCCGGGAGCGAAAACGGCGTCGGGCGTCCATCCGAGCGGATAATGCGGGAGCGATGGGCCGGTGAAGCCGCCGTCGAAGCCGAGATTCAGCCAATTATTCTGCTTGTTGCGCTCGCCCCACCAGAATAAACGCTGCGCGTAATCGAGTACGCCTGCGCAATCGCTGAGTTCGATGAGCTTGAAGAGGTCGTCGACGTTGGTGCCGGCAAGAAGAATGGCATCCGAGAAATCCACGGTGAGGGACGTGGTGGCGTTGTCGGCGATGACCATGTTGCCGCTGAAGAGCGTTCCACCGCTGCTGGTGTAGAAAAAGCTGGCGCCGCCCGCACCGGTGAAGCAGAGAATCCTGCCGACAATGTTGGAAGGGCCGGTCGGGATGTTGGTTACGACGGCGCGCTTGCCGCCGCTGGCGGTCCAGCTCGTGGCGGGACTGGGCTTGGTGAGATAGCCCTGGCGCGTTTGGAAAATCACGCAGACCTGATGCACACCTGCGGAGACGCTGCCTGCAGCGGCTGCGGTGCCGCTGCCGGAAGCCGCCAGGCCGCCGGTTGCGGCAGTAAAAGTGAAGTGTGTGGAGTCGGGAACGCTGGTGACGGCGAAGGTGCCGTTGTAACCGGAGACGCCGATCCCGGAGGTCGTAACGAGCTGACCCACGACAAAGCCGTGGGCTGCGGTGGTTTGAATCGTTGCGGTGCACGAATCCGCTGTGCCACCACCGGAGGCGGCGAGGCCGGAAGCGCCAGCGATGTAGGTGAACTGCGTGGATGTGGGCACGGAGACGACGGGAAATGTGCCGTTGTAGGCGCTGACGCCTACACCCACAACCGTAACGGATTGTCCTGCGGCGAGGCCGTGGGCGGAAGTCGTGGTGATGGTGACGAGGAAACCGTTTTCGGTGGCGCCGTTGGGGCTGGCGGCGATGGTTACAGCAGCCGGCTGAGTTGCACCGTTGGGACTCGCGGCGATCGCGACGATCACGTTTTCGTCAACGACGGTTGGGCCTGCGCCGGGGCCGCTCTGGCTGACGCGGTCGAAATTCGTGTCGTCGTACTGGCGCGGGAGGTCGTTGCCGGTCTTGCCGTCGCTGATGGCGAGGTATTCGCGGCCGAAAAGCGTGGTGGAATTCGCGTAAGCGTTCGCGGCAAGGCCGGTGGCGACACTCGCCAGCGTGCCGGGAGTGGTTTCTTTGTAGAGAATGCCGTTCGAGTCGAGCGCCAGGGTGCGCAGCGTAGCGTTTAGCGTTTCATAGGTCTTGACGTAATTGACGGTGGGATTGCCCGCGAGCGGACCGAAGAGCGCCTGCAAACCGGGCCGCGTGGCGACGCCGCCGTTGCTGAAGATGACGTCCTGGCAATCGGGCGAGACGCCGTGCGGCAAGTCGGCGGGGGACATATCGGTGACGAGCCCGCCGAAAATCTCGATGGGAGCGTCAAAGGAGCCAGCTGTAGTCATGCGAAAGTTTTCAATAAAGGAATCTGGAGGGTTTATTTCACTATTTGATATTGCAACGGTAAGAAATTACGAGTAGGCTACCTAGCAACTCGCTTGGCCAACGTGCACAACTGCATGTTGACTTTGGGCGGCGCGACATCGCGCCGCCCTCTATTTGTTGTGGACCCTGCTGAGAAACTCCGCATACAAAACTGACAAGCTCGCCACACCCAAAACATTAAGTGGTTGCACGGGCTAAAGTTGAGATTCTTCGGGCATCCTCACCGGATGCCCGAAGAATGACAAATTACTTTTTCTCGGCGATCGGCTAGCCGTTAAAGCTTGGATTCCTCGAAAGACCCTTTCTTCGTTTCTTCGGACGGCTTCCCTGCCCCATCGGTTTCCGCGGAGGCGTCGGGTCTTTCTCTGCGCGCTCTCTTTGGAGTGAAGAGGCCGTAAGTCGCAGCTTTGTCTTTGTCGAGAATGGCACCGCATGCGCGGCATACGGCCACTCCGGGCTTGATCTTTTCAGCGCAGGCGGGACACTCGGCCATCGGCTTCGGGTCATACAGCCAGGGCTTTTCCACGTCGAGCTGGCGAGCGGCGCGGCGCTCGAGGTCGGTGATGAACATGGGATTCTTCGTGCGTTCCCATTCGAGGTCGGCGGCGGCTACAAGGCGGCGCTGAAATTCTTCGAGGCGGCGGCGCGCGTCGGCGAGTTCCGCTTCGGTGGGCTGCGGGCCGGCAGCGACGAAGACGCCGTGGAAGCTTCCCTCCCCCGAGTCGCCGTTGAGCTCACGCGCGAGATCTTCGGCGATTTCCTGCGCGGAGATGGGGATTTCGTGAATGCGCTTGTCTCCGAGATCCATGACGCCTCTGCAGGCGCGTATGGGCGTGATGGCGTAAGGCTCGCCCGGCTCCGGCGAACGCACCTCGAGCGAGCCGAAGTAAGTGCGTTGGCGCGGCGGCCACTTTTCGGTCGAGATGTTGACGAGAGAGACGGATTTCGTTTCTGTGGCGGTGGCAGGGGACATGAGAATGAATCACCTCTTGATTCGAGTTTCCAGAGACACAAAGCAGATCCCTCACACCGCTGGCCTTTGGCCCGCGGGTTCGGGATGAGAAAGACAGTGTTCCTAACTGGATCGGTGCGCTACTGCATGCGGTATTGGACGGTAACGTTGGCGTCCGCGGGGCTGGTGGTACAGCCCGCGGCGGCGGTTTGGACGGCGACGGTGAGCGAGACTCCGGCTGCATAATTTTGCGCGATGGCGCCGCTGTCGTTGGCGGCAGCGGAAATCGTGAGGTTCACCGGCGTCGTACCGTCGGTGAGGCGGACAACGGCGTTCGTAGTGCAGCCGGAGGGCGCAGTCTTGGCTTGCACTTGCACGCGCGTGATCGTGACTGGTTTATCGGTGGTCCAGGTGGAGCCAGTCCACGTGGAAGTCAGCGCGCCGGGAAGGAAAACGTTCTGCTCGGCGCGAGGATTGTTGTTGAAAGATTCTGACGCCGCTCCGCCAAGAGCGATCCCTTGGGTGAAGTGCTGAGGCTTGGTCCAATCTTGCTCGGTGTCCAGGTGCGAGAGCGGATGGAGGTTGCCGCCGGACCAGTTCTTGGAAGTAGCGACGGTGCCGAACAAAAAGAGGCCGGGCGAACCGGAAGTGTAGGTTGTGTCGTTCACGGTGAGAGTCGAGACGCCGTTCTTGTAGCAGGTAAGGTTGCCGGCGCTGTCCGCTTCCAAGCGAAGGATATCGCCGGCAGCTCCCGTCGTGGCGGCGCTTGTAAGCGTGGTGTTCGCGGTGCCGGTGATCTTCTGAATGAAAATGTTTGTGGTGTCTTCGACGCAGCTGTAACCGTGAGTTGCGCCGCCGCTCCCGGACAGCAAAACGGCCGTGCCGGGAAAATCGGTCGTGCCATTGAGCGCGGTGAGAGTGACCTGCGAAAACTGCGGGGGACCGAACGCGTTGACGGCCCAGTATGCAACATCGTTGGCATTACTGACGGTGCCGACGAAATTGTTCGAGGAGACGTTGATGCCGTTGTTGGTGACGGTCCAATTGGAGCCGATTGCGCCGTTCGCGCGCGTGGCGTTGTCGTAGGCGCTGTTCTGATAGCTGCTGACGGGGATGATGCCGCTGTTGTCGGGAAAAGAGATGGTGCGATTGGCGGTGAATCCGCTTGCCGGCGGACTGATGGAGCTGCCGGCAAAAGTCAGCGCGGGCGTGGCGATGCCCTGCGTCCCTGACATCAGCATCGTTGGGCCACCAGAGGGCCTGCCATCTCCTAGAACTGTGAGAGTAGAGCCAGGTGATGACCATACAAGAGAAGTAGTTGTTGGAGACTGTGGATTTGCAAAGCTATTCGATGAGCCGTAGCCACCCCCATTTGACCAGTAAACGTTATACCCTTTGGGGTTCCCAGTGATGGTAGTCCAGTTAATAGTGATAGTTTGGTTTCCGGACGTGGTTGTGCAGCTTGTTGACGAGACAGAGGGAACCCCTTCCTTGTTGTTCTGCCAGAGTGCGACTACCTTGAAGGTGTAGGTAGCCAGAGCTATAGACCCTCCGGCGCTTACTGAGCACGTCGGCTGGGCCATGACCGGCCCGTTGATGAAGATGGCGTTAGCCGAATCAGCCGCTATCGAGCCACTCACTCCGAACAAGGACGTGAATACGTTGTTGGTGTCCAACCCTGAAGCGAAGGAATAGCTGTTTGAATTGGGCTGCACGGGGCCAGTGAACCCCGGAGAAAACTGCGATCCTGTGTTGGAGATGGCTATGTTGCTCGAACCGGTAATAGGTGGAGTTCCACTGGAAGGAGAGCACGTGCCTGACACAAAGCTCTGAGAATTTGTCAGCATGGCCACACAGGGATGGGCAATCGTGTCCATCGTGATAGTCCCAGTCCCAAGAACCACAGATGTGTTAGCGGCATTAGGTCTGACCGACGCCGAGACCAGTGGAGTTCCACCACCGTTGATGTGCGCCTGGTTTATGGTGAGTGAATCACCTTGAAAGATGTTTCCACGGTGTACTTGGTAGAGGTCGCGCACCTGCCAAATTCCACACTGAATACAGAACCAACCGCCGTTGTGCGAAGTGCCACTCGTTGTGTTGCCAGATGAGAAACCAACCTTGTCCATAACCGCATCGGTTGGAGTCTGACCGCTTGAGCCGCGCATATAAAGGCCGACGCCCATGAGGTCGTTAGAACTGGTTCCTGTACTAAAGCTCAAATCTTCCCACTGGCTGCGGAATCCGCCTTCGGCCAGAACCTGTAGAGACCCGTTAGAGCCCGTGCCCGCAATCGTGAAGGTCAGTCCTTTTACTTTGACGCCAAAGGTTCCGGGGAAATAGACTCCGGGATTCGCGCGGTCAACCTTCACCTGGGGATACGGTGCTGGACCAACAGCCGCACCCGTCTGACCATAGGAACTGTTGATGTCCCCGTACCAGCGAAAGCCAATGTTCGTATCCCCTAACTCCAAGGTTTCATTTAGGTAGAGCGAACCACTCTGCGAAAGCGTGAAGGTCATCCCGTGCAAGTCGGTGAACGAGTTCACGACGAAAGAATTGGTGGTGCCATCTGAGGGGATAAACACCGTTCCGCTGCTTACGCCGCTCGCTGCCGTGGCCGCCGCTTTGATACCCGGCCCAGCATCCAAGCGAATCGTCGCACCGCTGACCGTCGTACCCGCAGCGTTTGCCAGCGTCAGTGTCGTGGTTCCCGCGCCGCCCGTAATTGTCGTAGAGAGATGATCACTCGTAGGGCTTCCAGCATTGCAAATTGAATTCGTGACGTTAGCGGGGAACACCTGGTTATCCATCATCGGAGAACCAAAATCATCGAACGTCAAGTCGGTGTTTGTCCCCTGTGGACGACCAGTTCCAATTAGCGCGTGTGTTCCGGGATTCGCTCGGTCGCTGCATACATAAAATTCCCAGTCTCCTGCCTCAACGGCGGAAGTAATGCGATTCGCACTGAACCAAGTAGCGGCTCCTCCAGTGGCGCTTGTCGCTGCTCCCTTGGAAGCGTCCAGAGGGCCAGCAAAGGTGAAGGTTGTTCCGTTGGCAGCCGAAGTTACTAGGTACCAGCCTTGGAAACTTGAGTTAGATAGTCCATTGCCCCCACTGATATAGACCTCACCGCAACCATTGAGGTTACAACCCACGTTGAATCCATGCGTCTGCTGCGCGGTTCCTGCATGAGTCTCAGCCGTACCAGCTGCATTGTTTACGGTAATGTTCGTCGCGGACGCAACGGAGATGCAGAACGTTCCATTGTTGACGCCATTCACGAAACCAGCGATTATCACACACGTTCCGACAGCAGGTACGGGGCTGAATGTTCCCGTGTAGACCGTCGTGCCGCCAGATGCGGTTGCGGCCTGCGTCAGTGTATAGGTTAGCGTCGTGGCCGTAACTATCTGATTGCTGCGCGAAAGTGTTGAGAGGTTGACAAGCAACGCTCCCAAGCCAAATGACCCAGTTGTCGTTGAACCAGCCGCAGAAGAAGAAGTCAATCCTCCGTTTGGGTCGCGCCAGACGATTTTGTAGTTGTAACTCGCGGCTCCGGTGGGCGTCGTGGTCGTAACAATGCCTGTTCCCGTGCCATTCATCGCCAAAGCTGGAACCACAGTTGGAGCCGAAGGCGTTGCCATCGCGTGCGCAGCGCCACAGCCGTAGAGCACCACGCCATCGCCGTTTACGAACGTGCTGGCGCTCGAAATAGTCACGGTTGCCAAACCGCTCGTACAGCTCGCCGTGATTCCCACCGCGCACGGAG
>WNGL01002890.1_pt1 | contig 29551 bp, 24 predicted proteins | sample 5400591 | NCBI WGS metagenome assembly WNGL01 (sample SAMN13153377, study PRJNA577476) | soil metagenome | isolation source: 80 cm soil or saprolite under Garry oak tree replicate 1 | place: USA:California | collected 2016-06-15 | reverse complement strand
AGCCACATGTCGATGGAGCCGGGTTCGGCCGGGTCGAAGGTGCGGGGGGTCCAGGCCGCGTCGTCCTCGATGCGCCGGACGCCGAACGAATACTCGTAGGTGAACCCCTCGGGGCCGAGGAAGTACAGGAAGATCGCGCCCGACTGGGGGTGCCGCCCCGGGCCCATCTCGATCTCCACGTCGTGCTCGACCAGGAAGTGCCAGTTCCTGAACACGTCGTCGATGGTCTCCACCTGAAAGTTCATGTGACACAGACCCGGCCCGTCGCCGCGGAAGACGGCGAGCTTGTGGTGCACGGGGTCGATCCGTATCAGGCAGGCCGCGTCACCGAGCCAGTCAGAGACCCGGGCGTTGAAGCGCGTGCTCCAGAACCGGTAGGCCTCGTGCACGTCGGGTGCGTCCAGGCACAGGTGCCCGAACTCGGTGATCCCCGCGCGGCGGCTGAAGGCCACCGGCCGGGCCACCGTCTCCTGCTGGCTCACCAGCTCCACCCGGTTGCCGAACGGGTCGTCGAACGCGACGAACTCACGGACACGCCGCGATCTGGCTTCGGCGGCCGACCCCCGGTGCACGCTGATGCCGGACCGTTCGAGCTCGGTCTCGGCGGCGGCGAGCGCGTCCGGGCCTGCCACGGTAAAGCCCGAGGAGATGACGCCGGAGGGCCCTTCGACCAGAGCCAGGCAGTGGTGCCGGTGGTCCGCACGCAGGTGGGCGACACCCACCTCGGTGGGCGTCACGAGCTCGAGGCCGACGATGCCGGTGGCGAAGCGGGTCGCCGTGTCCAGGTCCGCGACGCCGGACCTGACGTAGGCGATATCGGCGAGCGTGATCATAAGCCTTGATTAAGCGAAGACCGGCGCCAGGTCAATATAGATCTGCCAGTCGCGCACCAGGTCGCCGTCGAAGGTCAGGACGTCGCAGTTGGGCACGGTGACCGACTTGCCGTCCTTGCGGCGGTACTCCACGTCGATCTGCGCGATAACGGTGTCGCCGACCTCGTAGACGTTGCGGATGTGATGGGTGAGGCCGTCGATCGAGGCCCAGAAGCCCTCCACGCCCTCCTTCACGGCCGCCCGCCCCAGGGCGGGGTCGGCGTTGGCGAAGCGGAACCTCACGTCCGGCGCGAGGTTCGCGACGAACTTGTCGGCGTCCATGGCGTCGATGTCGGCGAAGATCGGAGCCACGTCACGGCTCATGATTCACTCCTTCGTTGGGGCGGGCCCTGTGTTAGCTGGCTCGGAGTTGGCGAGGAAGGTCTCGGGTGGCGGCGCGCCCCACAGGTGCGGGGGGACGTCCCAGTCGCTGGCCACCCAGCAGTCGTCGATCTGGTCGATGTCGGAGAACCATTCGATCCACGAGCCCCACGGATCGGGGTTGTAGTGGAAGAAGTTCGATCCGATGGTGTGGCGGCCCAGGCCCCAGCCGCCCTCGTGGCCCTTGGCACGCATCCGGTCGGCACCGACCGCGATCGCGTCGATGGACGGGACCTCGAAGCTGGCGTGGTGGAAGCCACGGTGGGTGCTGGCGATGAAGCCGAAGATGTGGTGATCACCCGGCCCGGCGTTGAGGAACGTCACCAGGTCGTGGTGGATCGTGTCGCTGACCCGCAGCCCGAGCACCTGGGTGTAGAACTCGGTCATCCGCCCGGGCTGCGCGGTGAACAGCAGCGAATGCCCGAGCCGCTGCGGCAGCACGTCCCTGGTCGCCTCGGTCCACTGCGCGACGTCGAACCGCTGGCGGGTACCGCCCATGTTGACCAGCACCTCGGCGGCGGGCCGGGCCGGAGCCTGGGGTTCGTCGAGCAGTTGCACGGCGGTGCCGTCGGGGTCGCGCAGCCACAGGCCGTGTTGGGTAGCGCCTGCGGGCGGCTCGATGACCGGCGTGCCGGACCGCTCCAGCGCCTCGCGGACCGCGTCCATGGTGCCCGGTCGGAGCGTGAACGTGACGTGGTGCAGCCGCTTGACGGGCGCCTCGACCAGCCGCACCTGCTCCTGATCGCGCCCTGGGCACGTGGCGACCAGCGACCCGTCCTTCTCCCCGGTCTCCAGGCCGAAATCCTGCAGGAAGCCCTCGGCCACCGCCAGGTCCGGCACTTCCAGCGCGTAGTGGTGCAGCCCTGAGATCATGACCCTTCCCCTTCGAAGGCAAACTGCATACAGTAAAAACTGCATACAGTTTAGACACGCGGCGGGCCGTCTGGGAAGGGGAGGATCACGGTGATTCCGGGACCGGAGGCGGGTCCGCGCGGGGGGCACGAGCCCGGCGGGCTGCGCGAGGAGGTCGCCGAGGCGGCGAACGTGCTGGCCCGGCTGGGGCTCGTCACTGCCTACGGGCATGTGTCCGCCCGTTCGGCGGATTCGATGCTGATCACGCCGGCCACCGACCTGGCTGGCGTCACGGGGACCGACGTGATCGAGGTGCCGCTCGGGCTGGCCGGAATGCTGCCCGCGGGCGCGCCGGCCGAGGCGTGGGCGCACCTCGCCCTGTACCGGGCCCGTCCCGACGCGGCCGCGATCGCCCGGGCCCAGCCCGCCAGCGCGTTCGCCGCGGCGGCCGCGGTCACGGTGATGGTCCCGCTGCACGGCCAGGCGGCGTGGCTCGGCGAGTCGGTACCGGTACACGACGCCGCCGCGCTACTCAGGTCGCCAGATCGGGCCGAACGGGCGGCCCGCTGCCTCCCCGCCGGCGAGGCGCTGCTGCTGCGCGGCAACGGCGCCATCACCCTGGGCGCGGCCCCTGGCCTCGCGGTGGCCCGGATGTGGCTGCTCGCCGCGGCCTGCGACGTCTACCTGGCGGCTCTGGCGGCTTCCGGGGCCAACCCGGTCACCGCGCTGTCCGCCGACGAGATCGCCTCATGGCGCGCCGTCGGCAGCGACCTGCTCCCCCGGCTCTGGCAGCACCTGCGGCGCCGCGCCCGCGCCGCGGCGGACGCGGGCGAAGAACAGGGCTAGGGCCAGCCCGGCGACCATCGGCGTCCACCAGCTCCACGGGTTGCGCCACTGGGCCTGCGAGAAGAACGTGAGCGCCACGACGACGCACCCGGTCGGGAGCAGGCGCGACCAGTGCGCTGCGGCGGCGATGACGGCCACCGCCAACGGCGGCCATAGGTAGTACGACACCATCACGGGCTCGAACGCCGAACGGAGCGCCAGCGTCACCGCGGTCCACCAGAGCAGCTCCTGCAGGGCCCGCTGGTTCCACGCTCCGGAGATCCGCTGCGTCCGCCAGCGGTGCGCGACGACCAGCGCGCATCCGCAGGCCGCCACGACGGCCAGGATCCGGCCGGGCCCGGCCGCCACCTGCCCGGCGGCCACGTGCGGGGCGAGGTAGACCCACGGGGTGGGGTGGTCGATGGCCGGGTAGTTCGGCTGGCTGGTGACCGCGTGAACGGTGGCGGTCCAGTTGGCCGCGGCCGCGATGGCCAGCAGCGCGGCGGCGGGGGCGGCGGCCCGGGCGACATAGCCGGCCAGCCGCCTCGGCTCCACCACCGCGGCGAGGAGCGGGAAGGCGAGCAGCACGAGCGGCTGCACGGCCACCGCCGCTCCGGCGAGCCAGGCGGACCGGCTGGTCCGCGACCCGGCCAGCGCCAGGATGGCGTACAGCAGCAGCCCGACCGCGACCGCGTCCTCCGGGTGGCCCCACCGTATGGTGACGCTCCACAGGGCCGTGGCGCTCGCGGCGGCGAGTATGAAGCGCTTGGGCCGGGTCGCGCCGAGTCGTTCGGCGATGGCGTCGGCGGCGAACAACGCCACGGCCGAGACCGCGACCTCGTAAGGCCCGGCGAACCACCACAGGCTGGGATAGGGACCGTGAGCGTGCGGAACGGTCAGCGGAAGCCCGATCAGGTCGGTGACCGCGACCGCCGGGACCAGGATGACCGCCGCTCCCGGCAGCGAGACCAGCTGGGTGGGCGAGGTGTACAAGCCGCTCAGCTGCAGGTGCAGGAACCGCTGCGCCGCGATCAGCGTCCCCCACAGGTCATCGGGCAGCGCCCAGGCGGTCTTGCCGTAGTAGCGAGGACCCCAGATCGTGCCGGCCATCCCTGCGGCGGCCATGATGACGGTGGCGAGCAGCGGAAAGAGCCGCCTGGCCAGCCACGGCGCTCTGGAAGTTCCGCTCCCGGTGTGCATCGCTGACCACGTTAGCGCGCCCGGCGCCACCAGAAGGATCGCGTGCCCGGCGGAAAGGGCACGCGATCCTTCTGTGGCAGCATCAGACGAGATATCGGCGGGTCTTATCGGCTCGTCGGGTGGTCATTTCCGTTTTCCTGATCACCGGTCGCTTGCCACACCATTGCCGTTTTGAAAATGCCCGCCTTGCTTTGTCTGTTAGATCACACCGGCTCGCCCATTACGAGCAGGACGTCGTCGGCCAGGCCGCCGCCCGCGTGCTCGAGCAATAGCCTGACCACGCGCTTGACGGCAGCGTCCCGGTCGGGCAGGGCCAGCGCGGCCGCCACGTGATCGTCCAGCTCGAAGAAACGCCCCGCTCGGTCGCGGGTCTCCACCAGGCCGTCGGTATAGAACAGCAGCCGGTCCCCCGGCTTCAGCGCGATGTCCTGCCGGGCCGGGCGGGGATGCAGGCCGAGCGGCGGCGCGAACTGCGTCAGCGCGATGTCATACAGATCGCCGCCGATCAGGGCCGCGCTCGTGGCCGACTGATAGTGCAAGGCAAATGCCACGCCGCCGAGTTCGGCGGGCAGCGGGCGCAAGATCGCGCGCTGAACTCTTTCGCTGATCGTGATGAGCGCGCTTTCCCGGCGGCTGCGGACCGTGGCGGCAAAGATCGCGAATATCCCGGCGACGGCGACCGTGCTGAAGCGGTATCCCTCGAAGGTCACGCGGATCGTCCCCGTGACCGCGGCCACGAGTGCGCACAGAGCGATCGCGTAGCCGGCGACCAGCGCGGTCACCCGGCCGTTGCATCGCGCGCAGGCCAGCAGCGGGCCGGCCGCCAGCAGGCCGGTCATGTTATAGACAGGTCCTCTCAATATCCCCGTAACAGCAATGACGGCGTCCAGTACGAGAGCGATCATGATCCAAACGGGCTGACGGCCCATGGCCCTCGTGGCACGCCGCAGTAGTAGGCGCATGCGTCCCCATCCGAGTTACCCGTGCGGTGAAATATCAACCTACTGCAAAGGTTTGCAGCATGCCTCATTTATCACGTCACGAAAATAGACAACGCCGTCGGCAGGCACGGTGACCAAGGCACCCCGCCCGGCCCGTTCGGTATAAAAAAATGATTTTTCCTAACGAACCATGGTGCACGTGCAATTTCACGGTGGGGTCTGGGGCATAGCCCCCAATAGACGGCGCGGTTAAACGGGGCGGGCGCCGAAGCGGGTCACGACGGTGGCGGCGATCCGCGCGGCGAACTCGGCCGTGCCGACGAGGTCCGCGAGGCGGCCTGGGGTGATGGGCAGCGCGGGGGCGGGCGAGTCGGGGGTTCCGGCCAGCCACCGGCTCATGAAGGCGCCGCAGAAGGCGTCGCCTGCGCCGGTGGTGTCGGTGGCTCGCGCCGGGTGGGCGGCGATCACGACGGGGGGCTGGCCGAGGGTGGCCAGCACGCAGCCCGCACCGCCGAGCTTGAGGACCACGACACCGTAATGCCTGGTCAGGGCGGCCGCCATGGACAGGGGGTCGGTGTGCCCGGTGAGCTCGGCGGCCTCGTCGCGGTTGGGGAAGCAGATCGCGGCGCCCTCGGTCCAGCCCAGGAACGCGGCCGGGGTCATCCGGGCCAGGAAGGCGGCCGAACCCGGGTCGACGGTGACCGCGATCTCCCGGGCCCGGGCCTCGCCGATCAGCCAGAGCGCCACGTCGAGCAGGGCGGGCTCGCAGAACGTGTACCCGGTCAGGTGCAGCGCGGCCGCGCCGTCGAGCAGGCGGGCCGGCACGTCGGAGCGCCGCAGCCGCAGGTTCGCGCCCCGGTCGGTGAACATGGTCCGCTCGCCGTCCGGCGCCACCATGATCACGATGGCGCCGGTCTCGGCGGCGCGGTCGGCGGCCAGGTGCGCGCGGACGCCCGCGCGGGCCAGTTCGCGCCGGTGATAGGCCGCGTCGCGGGCGCCCACCCGGCCGGCGAAGACCACGTCGGCGCCGAGGTGAGCCATCCACGCGGCCTGGTTGGCCGCCGCGCCGCCTGGCCGGGCGAGGATGGCGGCCCGGGTGTCGCTGCCCGGGGTGACGCCGTCGAACGGCTTGACGAGCATGTCGTTGATCACGTCCCCGCAGACCACGACCCGGGAGGAACCGCTGGCGTGGTTACGGGGCAACGGGCACGACGGATCGTTCGGACCAGGATTTCGAGATCTTCGCGGCGACGTCGATGTTGCCCCGGGCGATGTCCAGGTTGACCTCGACGCTGGCCCCGCCGGTCACCTGCTGGATGCGGTCGAGCAGGAAGGGGCTGACCGCCTTGCCGCGGATGCCGGCCTCGGCGGCGGCCATCAGGGCCGCCTCCAGCGCGCCGCTGAGCACCTCGGGGTCGAGCTGCCGGCCGGGCGGCAGCGGGTTGGCGACGAGCAGGGCGGACGGCTCGCCGAACGCCTCCCTGGCCGCCATGATGTCGGCGACCTCCTCCGGGGTGTCGGCCCGCCAGTCCAGGTCACAGCCGGAATCGGAGAGCCAGAAGGCGGGGAACCGCCAGGTGCGGTAGCCGACGACCGCGACGCCGAGCGTCTCGAGCCGTTCCAGCGTCGCCGGGATGTCCAGGATGGACTTCACCCCGGCCGAGACCACCGTGATCGGCGTCCTGGCCAGCACGGTCAGGTCCGCCGACTCGTCGAAGGTCTCGCTCGCGCCGCGGTGCACGCCGCCCAGGCCGCCGGTCGCGAACACCCGGATGCCCGCCCGGGCGGCCAGCACCGACGTGGCCGCCACGGTGGTGCCGCCGGTCACCTTCCTGGCCATCGCGATGGCGATGTCGCGGCCGCCGACCTTGACCACGGACTCGTCCGTGGCGATCCGCTCGAGCTCGTGCGGCGCCAGGCCGATCCTGGACACGCCGTCGACGAGCGCGATGGTGGCCGCGGTCACGCCCTGGCCCGCCAGGATCGCCTCGAACTCCCGCGCGGCGTCCAGGTTGCCCGGGCGCGGCAGGCCGTGCGAGATGATCGTGGACTCCAGGGCGACGACGGGCGCGCCCGCCCGCAGCGCGGCGCTGACCGCCGGGGATACCTCTACCAGGGACGACACGACGACGATTCTAGTAACCCTGGTCGCCGACGATGTTGAGCAGCGGCTCGCCCGCGGCGTAGCGGGCCAGCTGGTCCCGGACGAGAGCCATGACGCGGCCCATGCCGGTGGTCTCCGCTCCGGCGATATGGGGCGTGAGCAGCAGCCCGGGCGCGGACCACAGCGGGTGCCCGGCCGGGAGGGGTTCGGGGTCTGTGACGTCGAGCGCGGCGCGCAGGCGCCCCGCTTGCAGCTCCGCGACCAGCGCGGCGGTGTCCACGATGCTGCCCCGGGCCGCGTTGACCAGCAGGGCGCCGTCGTGCATCTGGCCGAGGAAGCGCGCGTCCACCAGCCCGGTCGTGGCCGGCGTCACCGGGAGCAGCACGATCACGATGTCGGCCTTCGGCAGGACGGCGGGCAGCTCCTCCAGGCTGGACACGCCCGGCCGGGCCCGCCGGGCGATCCGTGCCATGGTCACGCCGAACGGGGCGAGCAGCCGCTCGACCGCCTCGCCGATGGAGCCGAAGCCCACGATCAGCACGGTCTGGCCGGCCAGCAGCTCACCGCCGGCGGGGCTCCAGGTGCCCGCCCGCTGCGCCGCCGCGAACCGGGGCAGCTGGCGCAGCTGGGCCAGGATCACCGCCATGGTCCACTCGGCGACCGCCGGGTCGTGCACGCCGCGGGCGTTGCACAGGGTGACCCCGGCCGGGACGTAGGGAACGATGTGCTCGACGCCGGCCGACATCAGCTGGATCAGCCGCAGCCGCGGCAGCTTGGCCAGCACCGGCATCCGGGACGGCGGCACGCCGAACGGCAGCACGACCACCTCGACCTCATCGGCCGAGTCTGGCACCTGCTCTCCCCCGGTCCACACGTCGGCGGCCATGCCGTCGGGCAGGCCGCCCATCAGCGCGACAGAATCCGGCTCGGGCAGCCACACCCGGATATCTCTGGACGCCATGACCGCGAGGCTATCGGGCCGGGCCGGAGCGACGGTCCGCCACCCCGCGGACAGTGTTTTTAGCTACGCTCCGTTAGGAATCAGAGGGCCGCGCCGGACCTCTGGAGGGTCCGCTGCCACGACGCGGGCACGTGATCCGCCGGGGCCGGAGGGACCGCGTCCACCGCGCCGATGATGACCACGGGGCACCGCGCGGCGCGCAGGCAGACCCGGATGACCGGACCCGCGGCCCGGTACGGATCGGGGCCGTTCGCGTTGCGCCCGAGCACCAGCATGTCGGCCCCGGCGGCGTGGTCGAGCAACACCCGGGCGGCCAGCCCCTCGGCTATCTCGGTCCGCACGCTGACGCCGGGGAACAGGCTCAGCGCCTCGCTGACCGAGCGTCGTAGCACGTCACGGGCGGTTCCCCAGCTTCCGGCCGACTGTCTAGGCGCCGGGACGGCATAGCTCGCGACCTGATGACATGCGGACTCCAGAGCCAGCACGGCGAGCACCTCGGCGGCGCGCAGGCTCGCCTCGCGGCACCCCCACCCTAGCGCGGCCACGGACTCCGCGGAGCCATCCACGCCGACGACTATACGCCGGACACCGGGATCTATTGCCATGACGAATCCCTAACCGTTCGCCACCCCTGACACGACGGTCCATCCCGCCCGCAGCCGTCTCGTCAGGGTTTTCCGATCGTTACTGACAGTTCCCGATCCTAGACCGCGACATGGTCTCCTGACGAGAGGCGAGAGCCGCCTTTGTCGGCGCCGCCAAGACCTCCCCCGAGACCCTGCGGTTATCGTACCGTTATTGGGTGTCTGGGCGAATTGGATCGAGTGACCGCCTTGCCTCCCTCGCGACCTTCTCGCGAGGGTCTTGATGAAGACCCAGATCGTGCGCAGATGGGCGGTGGTAGCGGCCGGGCTGGCCCTGCTCTGCGGACTGCCCGTGATCGCCAGCGCACTGCCGGTGAGCATGCCGGTGCTGACCGCCAGCCAGCTCCGGGCCCGCATCCTGGCCTCGGCGGACGAGCCATACGCCGGCTACGCGGAAAGCGACGCGACGTTCGGGCTGCCTCCGCTGGCCGGCCTGACCGGCCTGACCGCGCTGCTCGACGGCGTGACGAAGATGCGGGTCTGGCAGGCGACGCCGGCCCGGTGGCGGGTCGACGTGCTCTCCGACGCGGGCGAGCGCGACACCTATCAGCTCAGCGGCTGCCGTTCCTACATCTGGGACTCCGGCAGCGAGCTGCTCACCGAGGTCCGCGGGCGGCAGACGTTCCGGCTGCCGCGCCCGGCCGACCTGGTCCCGCCGGCCCTGGCGCTGCGCCTGCTGTCCGAGGCGGGACGGCAGGCCAGGTTCGGCGTGATCGCGCCGCTGCGGGTCGCGGGCCGCAGCGCGGCCGGGCTGCGGATGAGGCCGGCTGATCCGGCGTCCACCGTGGCCGAGGCCGACATCTGGGCCGACCCGTCGAGCGGGCTGCCGCTGATGGTCGAGATATTCCAGCGGGGTTCGGCCCGGCCCGCGCTGGAAACCCAGTTCTTCCAGGTCGACCGGTGGCGGCCGGACCCGCGGGTGCTGACGCCGGCACGGGCGCCCGGCGCCGGCTTCACCGTGACGAACGCCAGCAACCTGGCCGGGGCGCTCAGCAACCTGGGGCTGGTAGCGCTGCCCGCCGCGCTGGCCGGGCGCGACCGGCTCCCGGTGCTGCCCGGGTTCGAGGAGATCGGCGTCTACGGGGGCGGGCTGGCGACGTTCGTGGTGCTCGGCGTGCGCGGCAGCGCCGGGCAGAACCTGGTCCCGGACGCGGTCTCGGCCGGCGGCGCGCCGCTGGACATAGCGGGCGGGTCGGGGGCGGTGATCGGCGCGCCGCTGATCAACGCGGTCATCGTCAGGCCGCCTGGCTTCTTCGTCACCTTCCTGCTCGCCGGGACGGTCAGCGCGCAACTGCTCGAGCAGGCGGCGACGCAGCTGACGGAACAGGTCACCCTGTCGTGATCGTCACCAGGGCTCTGACCAAGCGCTACGGGTCCGTCACCGCGGTGCGATCCGTCGACCTGGACGTGCGGGAGGGCGACAGGTACGGCCTTGTGGGGCCGAACGGGTCGGGCAAGACCACGCTGGTCCGCATGCTGCTCGCCCTGGTCTACGCGACGAGCGGCGAGATCGAGGTGATGGGCCGGCGGATGCCCAGGCACGCGCGCGAAGTGCTGCCGCAGATCGGCGCGCTGATCGAGGAGCCTGCCGCCTACCCGCACCTGTCCGGCCGGGCCAACCTCGCGCTGCTCGACGCGGCCGGGCCGGGCGGGCCGGCCGCCCGGCGGACCAGGCGACGGCGGGTCGGCGAGGCCCTGGAGCAGGTCGGGCTGGCCGGAGTGGACCGCCGGCCGGTCAAGGCCTACTCGCTGGGCATGCGGCAGCGGCTCGGCCTGGCCGCCGCGCTGATCCGCCGGCCGCGGCTGCTCGTCCTGGACGAGCCGGGCAACGGGCTGGACCCGCGCGGGATCCGCGACCTGCGGGAGCTCCTGACCAGCCTGAACGAGACGGGGGTGACGGTCTTCCTGTCCAGTCACCTGCTGGCCGAGGTCGAGCAGCTGTGCACCAGGGTCGGGGTCCTTGACGCCGGGCGTCTTGTCCTGCAGGACGACCTGGCGGTCCTGCGCGCGCCGACCGGCCTGATCGGCGTGGACACCCCGGACGGCGACCAGGTGGCCGCGCTGCTGGACGGGCAGGTGGAGCGGCGGGACGGGCCGCACCTGCTGGTCCGCTACGAGGACGCGGCCGCGCTGAACGCGCGGCTGGTCGGCGCCGGGCTGCGGGTCAGCGCGATCGGCCCGCACCAGCGCACGCTCGAGGACATCGTGCTCTCGGTGACCGGCGCGGGCTCGGACCACATCGGAGGCTCGTCGTGATCGGGGTGGAACTGGTCAAGCTGCTGCGGCGGCCGCGCACCTGGATCAGCGTCGTGCTGACCTGCGCCCTGCCGTTCCTGGTGGCGATCTTCATCATGATCACCCACCTGGCCCCGCCGCCCGGCCAGGGCAGCGCCTTCCTGTCCGCCGTGCTGCAGAACGGCGAGCTCTACCCGGCCGCCGCGCTCGCGCTCGTGCTGCCGGTGTTCCTGCCGGTCGCGGTCGCGGTGGTGGCGGGTGACTCCATCGCCGGCGAGGCCAGCACGGGCACGCTGCGCTACCTGCTGGTGCGGCCGGTCGGGCGGACCCGGCTGCTGGTCGCCAAGCTCGTCTCGGTCATCGTGTACGTGCTGCTGGTGGTGCTGGCGGTGACCGTCACGGCCTACGCGACCGGGGTCTTCCTGCTCGGCCCGTCCCAGGCCGCGGCGGTCGGGCAGCCGCCGGGCGGCGGCGCGGCCGGTCCGGGCGGGGCGGGCACGGGGCTGGCCGGGCAGGCCCCGACCGCGGGGCAGGCGGCGGGCAGCGCCGTCACCTCGCTGTCCGGGACGCCGCTCGGCCTGTGGCAGCTGACCGAGCGGATCGCGGGCGCGATCGCCTTCATCACCGTGTCCATGCTCGGCGTCGCCGCGATCGCGCTGTTCCTGTCCACCATCACCGACTCGGCGCTCGGCTCGGCCCTGGGCGCGCTGGCCGCGCTCGTGGCCAGCGAGGTACTGGTCACCCTCAACGCGGCCACCGTGGTCCAGCCCTACCTGCCGACCCGGTACTGGCTGGCCTGGATCGACTTCTTCCGCCAGCCCGTGTTCTGGCGGGACATCCAGCGCGGGTTCGCGATCCAGGCGGTGTACGTCGTGGTGTTCCTGGCGGCCGCCTGGGCGAACTTCTCCACCAAGGACATCACCGCGTAGCGCGGGCCGGGACCTAGCCGGAACTGCCCAGAGCCTGCAGGGAGCGGCAGTCGGCGGGGCGGGGCGAGGTGAGGGCGGGGCTGCGCAGGGTGCGCAGGACGATGCCGACGACGAGCGGGGCGGTGGGCAGCTGGCCGTGGCCGATCGAGACGCCCGGGCACACCGACTGGAGCGGGACGTTCACCGCGCCGGGCAGCCGGGCCGAGTCGGGCGGCTGGACCACCTGGTCGTCGGTCGTCCACAGGGACAGCCACGGCGGACGGGTGGCCGGGCCCGTCTCCCGCAGCCGGTTCAGCATCGAGCTGCCAGGCACGAGTTCCTCGCACGCGGCCGGGCACGCCCCGGGCAGGTCGGTCGCGCCCACCGCGGCCAGGTCGGCGCCGTGCAACGGGGAACCCAGGGTGATGATCCGGCGGGCCCTGGCCACGCCGTCGTAGTCCACGTCCCACAGCCAGGCCACCACGCCCCCGGCCGAGTAGCCGATCACGGTCACCGGGCCCGAGCCCGCGGCCAGGGCCTGGTTCACGTAGCCGTTCAGCACGCCGGCCTGCTGCTGGAGGTCACCGGTGCCGTCGCCGGCCAGGCGGACTACGGTGGCGCGGCCGCCGGCGGCGGTGATCTTGCCGGCCAGCCGGTCGAGCGCGGTAGTGCTCCCGCCGTAGCCGGGCACCAGCAGCACGTCGCCCGGGCGGCTGCCGTGGACGGCGGGCGGGCCGGCCAGCCCGCGCACCGTGCCGGCGACGGCGCCGGCCACGACGACCAGGGCCGCGACGCCGACGAGCATCCTGCGTCGCGGGCTCAGGCCGGCCCACCGGGCAATCAGGCGCACGTTTCCATGGTGCGCCGTGACCGGGGCACGCGCCCAGCCCGTTCGGTATCAAGAAGGGTCCTAGGCGGTATGGGTGCGGACGGTCAGGTGGCTGCCGGACTGGCCCTTGCGGACCTGGACCTGAGCGGGGATGCGCTGCCTGAGCTCGGCCACGTGGCTGACGATGCCCACCATCCGGCCGCCCTCGCGCAAGCCGTCGAGCACGGTCATCACCTCCTCGAGGGTGTCCTCGTCGAGGCTGCCGAAGCCCTCGTCGACGAACAGCGCCTCGATCCCGGTGCCGCCGGCCTCGGCGGTGACCACGTCGGCGAGACCGAGGGCCAGGGCCAGGCTGGCCAGGAACGTCTCGCCGCCGGACAGCGTGCTGGTGTCGCGGTCCACCCCGGTCCAGCTGTCGCAGGCGAGCAGGCCGAGGCCGGCCCGGCCCGCGCCGCGGCGGGCGTCGGTGTGGACCAGCGAGTAGCGTCCCGAGGTCATCGTGACGAGCCGCTCGCTGGCGGCGGCGGCCACCTCCTCCAGGCGGGCCGCGAGCACGAACGAGGACAGGGTCATCTTGAGCGTGTTCGCGCCGAGGCCGGCGGCCAGGTCGGCGAGCCTCTTGGCCTCGGCGCCCTTCTCGGCCAGCGGCCTCAGCAGGTCCAGGCGCGCGGTGAGCTGGGGGGCGAGACCGGCGAGCTGTTCGGCCTTGTGCCGGGCGCGGTCGGCGGCGGCCACCGCGTCGTCGTGGGCGTGGCCCGCCGCGTCGACCGCCGCCTGCGCGCCGGCCAGGTCCGCGAGCGGGTGGAGCGGCACGTCGAGATCGGGGTCGGCGAGCAGCTCGGCGACGGCACGGGCGGAGGCCTCGTGCGCGCGGATGGCCCGGTCGGCCGCGGCCCGCCAGGCGGTGTCCCGCCGGGCATCGCGGGCCGCGTCCAGGCCGTCGAAGCCGGCCTCGGCGGCGGCCCGGGCGGCCAGGCCGGCGGCCCGCCCGGCCTCCTGCTCGACGCGGGCGGTGGCGTCGGCCGCGTCGGCGGCGGCGATGAGCGCGTCGCCGGCCAGCCGGGCGGCGCTCAGCGCGGCGTCCAGGTCCGGCCGGCCGCCGAGCTGGGCCAGCAGCGACTCGCGGTGCCGGGCGGCCCGCTGGCCGGCCTCGGTGGCCAGGCGGAGGCCGTGCTCGCGCTGGTCGGTCAGCTCGGCGAGCCGCATGTCGGCGGCGGCGATGTCCTGGTCGAGCGCCTCGAGCGCGGCCTGCAGGTCGCCGTGCCTGGCCGCGGCGGCGGTCAGCTGGACCCCTTCGGCACCGAGGGTGCGCGCGGCGGTGTCGAGCCGCTGCCCGTCGGCCTGCAGGGAGGGCAGGTCGACGGCGACGGTGAACCCGGCGCTGGCCAGCCGGCCCGACAGGTCGGCGACCAGGATGCTGGCGGCGGCGTGCTTCGCCCCGACCATCTCGGCCGTCTCCGCGGCCTGGGTGGCTTCGGCGTCAGCGGCCTCCTCCTGCTCACGGGTCACCCGGTCGCCGCGGAGCTCGCACAGCTCGGGGTGATCGAGCGAGCCGCAGACCGGGCAGGGGGCGCCGTCGGTCAGGGTGGCCGCGAGCTCGGCGCGCATGCCGTCGATGCGGGCCATCCGCAGCTGGGCCGCGTCGTTGAGAAGCTCGGCGGCTTCGATCTTCGCGGCGATGTACGCCTCGGCCTGGCGGGCGGCTTCGGCGCGGGCCTGGGCCAGGGCGGCCGCGTCGGCGGCGGCCCGGCGGTACCGGTCGGCTTCGGCCCGGACGGCGGGGAGCCGCTGGCCGGCCTCGCTCGCCTCGTCGCGCTCCCGGCTCAGGCCGGGGCGCCGCTGGCGCCTGGCCGCGGCTTCGCGCCCGGCCGCGTCGATCTGGGCGGCCAGGACGTCTGCGGCCTGGTGAGCCGACGCGGCGGCCTCGTCCTCGTCGGCCGCCTGCCGGGACAACGACCGCAGCGCCTCCAGGCGGCCGACCTGCGCGACCTGCTGCTGGCCTGCCGCCCTCAACTCGGCCGCCACGGCGGCCGGGGGCAGGCCAGCCGCCTCCGTCCCGGCTTGCGCCTCGGTCCCGGCCTGCGCCTCGGTCCTGGCCTGCGCCTCGGCGGCCCGGGCCCGGGCCAGCGCGGCGGTGGTCCGCTCGGCCTCGGCGAGGGGGTGCGCGACGTCGGCGGCGCGGACCGCGGCGGCGAGCTCCTCGCGGCGTTCGCCCATGCCGGCTTCCTCCGCGGCCAGGCGGTCCCTGTTCTTCAGCGCGCCGTCGCGGCGGCGCTGCCGGTCGGCCAGCCGGGCGGTCTCGCGCTGCCGGTCGAGCGCCTGGTCCAGGTCGCGGCGGTGGCCGGCGACCAGGCCCCGGCAGGCGAGGGCTTCGGCCTGTGCGTCACGGGCGAGCTGAGCGGCCCACGGCGCCGGCGGAAGCTCCGGTGCGTCGCCGCCCGGCTGGTCGCCGCCCGGCAACGGGACGCCCGCGGCCTGCGCGACCCGGGCCGCGAGCTCCTTGATGCGCAGCTCGGCCTCCCTGACCTCGTCCGCCGTGGCCTTGCGGCGGCGGGCGAGCCACTCTTCCACCGCGTGGAACCTGTCGGTGCCGAACAGCCGCTGCAGCAGCTTGGCCCGGTCGCCGGCGTCGGCGTGCAGGAACCGTGCGAACTCGCCCTGGGGCAGCAGGACGACCTGGAAGAACTGGTCGGCGGACATCCCCATCAGGTCGGCGATCTCCTGGTCGGCCTCGCCCGCCCGGGTGGAGACGGCCCGCCACCGCCCGCCGCCTGACTCCTCGAGCAGGATCTTGGCCTGCTCGGTGGTCGTGCCGGTACCGCGCAGCTTGGCGCGTTCCTGCTCCGGCTTGCGGGTGATCCGCATCCGCCGGCCGCCGAGCGTGGCCTCGAGCTGGACTTCGGTCGGCGTGCCCGGCGCCGCGTGATCCGAGCGCAGCCTGCGCACCTTGCCGCGTTCGCCGGGAACCCGGCCGTAGAGCGCGAATCCGATGGCGTCGAGCAGCGTGGTCTTGCCCGCGCCGGTCTCGCCGTGCAGCAGGAACAGCCCGGAGCAGGCCAGGTCGTCGAAGCTGACCTCCACGGTGCCGCCGAAGGCGCCGAACGCGGTCACGCGGAGCCGGTGCGGGCGCATCAGCCGTCCGCCGCCTCGGCGCGCACGGCCTCGAACGCGTTCCTGAGGAGTCCTACCTCGCCTTCGCTGGGCGGCGCGCCGCTGACGTGCCTGACGAACTCGGCGGCGACGGACTCGTCGTCACGGCCCGCGGTCCTGGCCCGGTACCCGCGGCCGTCGGGCACGGCGCCCTCCGGCTCGAACGCGAGCACCAGGACGTGCGGGAACCTGGCGCGCAGGGCGTCCATCGCCCCCTCGGGGCGGCTCGGGTCGGTGAGCGTGACGGACACGAAGTCGTCTTCGCAGCGGGCGTAGGCCGCCTCGCCGAGCAGGTCGGCGAGGCGGCCGCGGAGCACGCTGAGGCGCCTGTGCACCGGGGCCGGCACCTGCTCGACGTGCGCGTTCCCTTCCGCGTCCAGCTCCACCAGCCAGCTGCCCTTGCGGTGCGACGCCTCGGAGAACGAGTAGGGCAGCGGGGATCCGCTGTAACGCACGTGCGGGGCGACGGTCTGCTGGCCGTGCAGGTGGCCCAGGGCCGCGTAGCTGAACGGGGCGAACAAGTCCGCGGGCACCTGGCCCACGCCGCCGACGGTGATGTCGCGCTCGGACCCGCTGGGCGTACCCCCGGTGATCCAGCCGTGCGCCATGACGACGCGGCGCCGGACGCCGCGGGCGTCGGCGTCCGCGCCGATGCAGGCGACCGCGTGGCTGAGCACCCCGGCGTGACCGCGGGGTACGCCGGCTGTTTTTTCGGCTAGATTTTCGGCGGCCTCGGGCAGTTCGCCGCGGACGGCGTCCGGCTCGAGGTACGGGATGCCGTAGACGGCCACCGGACCGTGGCCGTCCTCGAGCACGACCGGCCTGGCCAGCGCGCCCGGCCGGGTGCGCAGGTGCACGCCCGCCTTGTCCAGCAGGCCGCTGCCGAACCCGAGCCGGCGGGCCGAGTCGTGGTTGCCGCTGATCAGCACGATCCTCGCGCCGGTGTCGTGCAGCCTGAGCAGGGCGTCCTCGCAGAGCTCGACGGCGTCCACCGGCGGCACCGCCCGGTCGTAGATGTCCCCGGCGACCAGGACCGCGTCCACCTTCTCGGCCCGGGCCACCTCCACCAGGTGGTCGAGGAACGCTGACTGCGCCGCCCGCAGGTCCGCGCGGTGCAGCGACCGGCCGAGGTGCCAGTCCGAGGTGTGCAGCAGTCGCATGGCCCGGACCCTAGCGGAGGGCACCGACATTTGTGCGCCGGAATGCCCATCCCGAGCCCTTCGTCATCAGATCTAGCGTTGCGTTTACCCGCTAGAGCAGCATCACATTTAGAGGCTTAACTACGGACGTTATCGATTACATTTTGCGCGCTCCTGTGGCATATGGCACCGGCGGTCGCGCTGGGTTGCGTAGCCTGGCTGGTCATGAGTGCACAGCGGCGCTATCTGCTGTCGGCTTTGCTCGTCACGGCGCTCGGGGGCGCCTTGCTGAGCGGGTGCAGCAGCTCGCCGCCGGTGCCGCAGCCGACGGCGAGCGCCTTCCTGGCCGCGTGGGGCAAGCAGGACTGGGCCGCGATGCGGCAGCTGACCAGCGATCCGTCGGCCGACTTCACGCCGGTGAACCAGGCGGCGTTCGGCCGCCTGAGCGTCCGGCAGGCCAGCTTCACGGCCGGCACGATGACCACCAGCGGGTCGGCGGCCAGCGAGCCGGTGACCGAGCGGCTCACGCTGGCCGGCCTCGGCGCCATCACCCTCAGGTCCTCCCTGCACCTGGTGCTGCTGAACGGAAAGTGGCTGGTGAAGTGGTCGCCGGCCACGATCGTGCCGCAGCTGCGGACCGGGGGCAGCCAGCTCGGCGCGCCGTACACCGCGCGGAACAGCGTCGGCCAGACCGGCCTGGAGCAGGCGGCTGAGCGCCAGCTGGCCGGCACGCCGGGCGCCACCGTGTCGGTGGTGTCCGCGAGCGGCGCGCACGTCGCGACGCTGGCCACGCTGCCGCCGCGTCCGGGGCAGCCGGTCACCACGACGATCGAGCCGTCCGTGCAGCGGGCGGCCGAGGCGGCGCTGGCCGGGGAGAAGAAGAGCGCCGCGCTGGTCGCGGTCAGTGCCTCCACCGGGGCGGTGCTCGCCGCGGTGTCGGTCAACTCCGGCGGTTTCGACCAGGCCATCGACGGCGGGTTCCCGCCGGGCTCGACGTTCAAGGTGATCACCTCCACGGCGCTGATCGGCCACGGGCTCACCCCGCGGTCGTCGGCCAGCTGCCCGGGCACGGCCACGGTCGACGGCGACGTGTTCCACAACGCCGAGAGCGAGGCACCGGTGAGCAACCTGCTACAGGCGTTCACCGAGTCGTGCAACACGGCGTTCATCAGGCTGGCCACGGGGCACCTGTCGCCGTCGGACTTCCCGTCCACGGCGGCGATGTTCGGGCTCGGCGACCGGCTGCACATCGGCCTGGTCGCCTTCGGCGGTTCGGTCCCGAAGCCGAAGGACGAGGCTGACCTGGCCGCCACGTCCATCGGGCAGGGGCGGGTACTGATGTCGCCGCTGGCCATGGCGATGATCGCGGCGGCCGCCGACACCGGCACCGTGCGCGCGCCGCAGCTGGTGACCAGTTCGCCCGGCGGTAGTTCGGCGGGCGGGGCGGTCGCGGGGCAGCTGCCCGCCTCGGTGGTCAGCGACCTGCACGAGATGATGGCCTCGGTGGTGGCGCGGGGCACCGCGGCCGGCCAGGGCCTGCCGGCGGGCACCTACGCCAAGACCGGGACCGCGCAGTACGGCACGACCAAGCCGCTGAAGACCGACGCCTGGCTGATGGGCTTCAAGGGCGACATCGCGTTCGCGGCGCTGGTGGTCGACTCGGCCGGGAACGGCGGGCCGACCTGCGGGCCGATCGTGGCGAAGTTCCTCAAGGGGCTCTAGTGCCAGTCGCCATGGCAAAATCAGCTAGGTGCAGATCGGGATGCTTGGGTCATTCGAGGTGCGCACGGACGACGGCGTCCTCGCCGACGTGCCGGGCGCCCGGTTGCGCGGGCTGTTGATCGCCCTCGCGCTCGAACCAGGTCACGCAGTCCCGAAGGCGACGCTCGTCGACTGGATTTGGGGTGAGCGCCCGCCCTCCGAAGCGGCGAATGCCTTGCAGCGCTTGGTGTCCCGGCTGCGGAAGGCGCTGCCGGAAGGGTTGGTCGAGGGGCAGACGGACGGCTACCGGCTGAGAGTGGAACCCGACGCTGTCGACGCGGTGCGGTTCGAACGCCTCGTCGGCCAGGCCCGCAACGACAAGGATCCGAGGCGGGTACGGCTGCTGCGCGAGGCCCTCGCATTGTGGCGCGGTGCGGCCATGCAGGGCGTCGGTTTGACCGATAGTGCCGCGTTTGACGCGGCGGTCACCCGGCTCGAGGGGCTACGCCTGGCCAGCGCCAGCATCCGGTCAGGTGCCGCTGGCGGCGAGCCAGCGGTCGACCTCGGCCTGCCACTTCTGCTTGTCCGGCGCGGGCGCGAAGCTCGCGCCGAACGAGTTCCTTGCGAGCGCGGCGAGCGCGGTGTCGTCGTACCCGAACGCGCGGCGCACGGCGGCCAGGTTGTCGTCGACGTACCCGCCGAAGTAGGCGGGGTCGTCGCTGTTCACCGTGACGAGCAGGCCCGCGTCCAGCATCCCGGGCAGCATGTGGTCGCCGAGCGTGCCGACCACCCGCAGCGCCACGTTGGACAGCGGGCAGACGGTCAGCGCGATCTGCTCGTCGCGCAGCCTGGCGACGAGGTCCGGGTCCTCCATCGACCGGATCCCGTGGTCGACGCGTTCCACGCGGAGCAGGTCGAGCGCCTCGCGCACGTAGCCCGGGCCGCCCTCCTCCCCCGCGTGGGCGACCAGCCGCAGCCCTTCGGCCGCGGCCAGCCGGTAAACCTCGGTGAACAGCGCGGGCGGGTAGCCGGCCTCGGCGGAGTCGAGCCCGATGCCGATGAACTTGTCCCGGAACGGCAAGGCGGCGCGCAGCACCTCGCCCGCCGCGTCCGCGCCCAGGTCGCGCAGGAAGCACAGGATCAGGTCGGCGGAGATCCCGTGATCACGGGCCCCGTCGGCGAGCGCGGCGGTCAGGCCGCCGAACACCGCCTCGAGCTGCACTCCGTTGGCCAGGTGCGTCTGCGGGTCGAAGAAGATCTCCGCCCGGCGCACCCCGGCCACCGCGGCCCGGGCCAGGTACGCGCGGGCCAGGTCGTAGAAGTCCGCCTCGGCCCGCAGCACGCGCAGGCTGGCGTAGTACAGGTCGAGGAAGGACTGGAGGCTGTCGAACCGGTACCTGGCGCGCAGTTCGGCCACGTCCAGGGTCGGCATCGAGACGCCGTTGCGCTGGGCGAGCGTGACCAGCAACTCGGGCTCAAGCGTGCCCTCGATGTGCAGGTGCAGTTCGGCGACGGGCAGCTGACCGCGGTCAGTCACCGGAGCGGATGTCGGTGTCGTCGTCCTCCACCACGTGCATGGCCGCCTCCTCCGCGCTGGCGGCCCCGCCGTCGATGCCGACGTCGCGGGCGACCAGGTCGGCCTCGTCGTCCGGATGGGCGCCCTCGTCCTCGGCGACCAGCCGGCCCGCCCGCGGATCCGGGCCGTCATCGAGCAGCAGCCCGTCGAGGTACTCGTCGGCCTCGGCGTCGTCGCCGCTGTCTTCGGGCAGGTCGTCGTCGGCGTCGAGGGCGGTGTTTCCTCCTCGGCGAGCAGCTGGTCGAGGGACTCCTGCTCCCCGGCCGTCTTGATCCCGGCCGACCAGCGCTCCGGCGGGATGACGCCGCGGTCCAGGGGATCGTCTCCCGGGTTTCCTTCCAGCGTGTCCGAGGCGTCGCTGACCTGGTAGTCCTCAAGGTCAGCGGATTCGTGGCGGGTCTCGTCGGGCATGAGCTGCTCCTGTCGAACGGCAGCGATGAGTTTGCGGTGGTGGTTTCGTCTTACCACTACGGCGACGCGGCGCGGACATATTTGGTTCGCCGGGGCCGCGGAATTGCCGGTAGGTTCGGGGTTCGGGGTCGCGAATGGGCTGTTCGGGAGGATGGATGTCACAGGTCAACGGGATCGGCGGTGCGCCCGCGATCCTGGTGGAAGGCTTGACCAAGTCGTTCGGGGAGGTGCGCGCGCTCCGCGGTATCGACTTGTCGGTCCCGCGCGGGACGGTACTCGGCGTGCTCGGGCCCAACGGGGCGGGGAAGACCACAGCGGTCCGGATCCTGACCACCCTGCTGCTCCCCGACGGCGGGCGGGCGCTGGTCGAGGGCTACGACGTGGTGCGCGAGCCCGCCGCGGTGCGCCGGTCGATCGGGCTGGCCGGCCAGTCGGCCGCGATCCAGGAGGAGCTGACCGGCCGGGAGAACCTGGAGATCATCGGGCGGCTGTACCACCTGAGCTGGCCCAGGGCCCGTAGTCGCGCCAGCGAGCTGCTCGAGCAGTTCGGCCTGAGCGACGCGGCCGACCGGGCCGCCAAGACCTACTCCGGCGGCATGCAACGGCGGCTGGACTTGGCCGCGAGCCTGGTCGGCCAGCCGAAGGTGCTGTTCCTCGACGAGCCGACCACGGGCCTGGACCCGCGGTCGAGGCTGGGCATGTGGGACATCATCCGGTCGCTGGTCGCCGACGGGACCACGCTGCTGCTCACGACCCAGTACCTCGACGAAGCCGACGAACTGGCCGACGAGATCGTGGTCATCGACCACGGCCTGGTCATCGCGGCGGGCACGGCCGAGGACCTCAAGGGCCGGGTGGGCGGCGACGTGGTCGAGTTCACCGTGCCGGACCGCGGCCGGATCAGCGACGCGGTCGCGGCGGTCGCGAGGATCATGGAGGGGGCAGGGGAGGCGGGCGGGGAGCCGCTCGCCGACAAGGAGACCGGCGTGGTCAGCATCAGGGTCGGCAGCCGCGGCTCGGACGCGCTGGTCGAGACGGTACGCAGCCTGGACGCCGCGGGCGTGGAGACCCGCGGGCTGGCGATGCGGCGGCCGTCGCTGGACGACGTCTTCCTGGCCCTGACCGGGCATGCGGCCGAGGAAGAGGAGCCGGGAGGGCGTCGTCGCGGGCGCCGCGGCGGCGGTCGCGGCGGCCGGCGGGGCAAGGACATGGAAAGGACGGGGTCATGACCGCGATCGCTGAGCGGGCCGGCGTTCCCGGCGCGCCTTTCACGCCTGGCCTGGGCGTCAGGTTCCGCTGGGCGGTGAGCGACACGCTCACCATCACGCGCCGCAACCTGCTGGTCTGGATGCGGGTGCCCGCGTACCTGGCGTTCACCGTGATCCAGCCGGTGATGTTCGTGCTGATGTTCCGGTACGTCTTCGGCGGCGCGATCCCGGTGAACGTCCGGGGCGGCTACGTCAACTTCCTGATGCCGGGGATCATCGGGCAGACCGCGGCGTTCGCCACGTTCGGCACGGCCATCGCACTAGCCATCGAGCTGAAGAAGGGCGTGATCGACCGGCTGCGGTCGATGCCGATGGCCCGTTCGGCGGTGCTGGCCGGGCGGCTGGTGGCTGACACCGGGCGGATGCTGGTCACGATCCTGATCATCATCGGCGTCGGCTACGCGGTCGGCTTCCGGTTCACCAACGGCTTCGCCGCGGCCCTGGCCATGGTCGTGCTCGCGATCGTGTTCGGCGTGGCGATCTGCTGCATCGCGGCCTACACGGGCCTGGCCATCGGGGACGAGGAATCGGTGCAGGCGTTCGGGATGATCTGGCTGTTCCCGATCACGTTCTTGTCCTCGGCGTTCGTCCCGATCTCGACCATGCCGGGCTGGCTGCAGGCGTTCGCCAACAACCAGCCGGTCACCTACGTGATCGACACCATGCGGGCGCTGGCCCTGGGTGGCCCGGTCGAGGCGAGCCTGTGGAAGAGCGTGGCCTGGCTGGCCGGCATCTTCGTGGTGTTCCTGCCGCTCGCGGTGCGCGCCTACCGCCGCGCCAGCTGACGCTGGAGGACGTGCGCGCGCACCGTCAGCGCGCGCGCAGGTCGCCGGCGGCTGTGACGAGCACGAAGATGACGAAAGCGGCGATGAACAGCGTCACCACGATCATGGCGTGCTGGCGTGCCCTGGCGGCGAGGACGGCCGCAGGGAGCAGCCCCAGCGCGGCACAGCCAGCGAAGACGTAGAGGCTGACGCTGACGAAGGTGGTCATGCTGGATCCCTCAGCGTCGCCGAGGGCACAGGCTAGCCGTCGCGGCCCGTGCCGTTTCCACGGCCATGCCAGCTAATGCCGGACTGTGGCAACACGCAGGTCCCGCCGGCCTGCGAATTGTGGGCGAGTGCCGTCCGCCATGCCCGGCATCCCGGCTGCCTGCACCAGGCTTGCGACTGCTCATGATTTTGCGCCCTCCCCGGCTGCAAATCTGACCCCGCAACCCGCCCTACGGATTACCCCGCCTGTGCAGGTTAAAGCCAAATCCCGGAAGAACGCAGGAAATTATTAACGCGGCGGGCGGCTTGGCCTAGGCGGGCTGCGCGCTGGCGGGCGGCGACTGGGTGCGCGCGGCTTCCCGGTAGTCCGCGACGCTGGTCATCAGGCTGGTGGCGCCGCTGAGCCGGTTGAGAGCCGGCCCGAGGCCGGGGAAGTAGTCCATCAGCGCCTTGAGGATCCGGCCCGGCCCTACACTGACGACGATCTCCGTCCTGGGCTTGCCGATGGCGCGCAGGGTGGCGGCGGCGACCTTCTCGGGCGTGACGGAAAAGGCAGTGCTGGCGGTCAGGCCGGTCTCGGCCAGGGTCCTGGCGCTGACGCCGGCGTGCTTGACCGGGCCGAGAATAAGGCTGGTAGCCGACACCCCGGTGCCCCGGTAGTCGCTGCTCAGCACCCGGCTGAACGCGGTGAGCCCATCCTTGGCGGCCGCGTAGGCCTGGGTGTAAGGGAAGCTGGTGTGCCCGGCCAGCGAAGAGATGTTGACGATCCGGCCGTAACCGCGCTCGAGCATGCCGGGCAGCAGCAGCCGGGCCAGCAGCACCGGGCTGATCAGGTCGACCTGCAGGACCTGTTCGATCTCCGCCGGGGTGAGGACGTGAAACCGGGTCTGCGGCTCGGTTGCGGCGTTGTTGACCAGCACGTCGACGCGGCCCAGTTCGGCGGCGGCCGCCTCGGCGATCTGCTGGGCAGCGTCCCGGCGGCCCAGGTCGACGGCGGCGAACGCCACGGCGGTGTCGCGGGTCCGCAACTCGGCGGCCAGGCGCTCGAGTTCGGGTTCCGAACGGGCCACCAGGAGCAGGTTCATCGGCCGGGCCGCCAGCGCCCGGGCGATGTAACTGCCGATGCCGTGGGAGGCTCCTGTGACGATGGCGGTGCGCGGTTGCATGATGCGCGCTCCCTTCTGTTGCCTCGGACTATCGTCAGTAGATAAGATAATCTCTATGCAAGACAATCTAGGCTCAAGACAGTCAGGGCGCAAATCGGCCGCGCCGGGCAGGCCTACCACACGGGTGGGCCAGCTGCTGTTCGTGGTGCAGCAGGCCGCCCAGGCCCTGGCCGCGGAACGGCTGGCGCCGCTGGGCCTTTCGCCGCGGGCCTGGGGTGTGCTGAGCACACTGGCGGAGTCAGGGCCGCTGACCCAGATCGAGCTGGCTACCACGATGTCTATCGACCGCACCGCGATGGTCTACCTGATCGATGAACTCGAAGAGGGGGCGCTGGTAGAACGGACGCGTCACCCGCGGGACCGCCGGGCCTTCCTGATCCGACCGACCGTGGCCGGCCAGGACCTGCAGCGCAGGGCGGCCGCCGCGCTCGCGGGCGCGGCTGACAGCTTGCTCGCGCCGCTCGGCGACGCCGAGCGGCGCGAGCTGGTGGACCTGCTCGCGAAGGTCGCGGCCCACTGGCAGCAAGTCAGCGCGGACCAGCCAGAGCCCAAGAACGGGCCTTCGCGGGTCACCTGGCCTCCTCGAACTCGCTGACCAGCTCCTGCGGGGCGCGCATCCGCCAGGCGTCGGTGACGAGTTCGGCCAGGCGCCCGGCGTCCACCTCCGCCAGCCGCAGCATCACCAGCGGCCAGCCGTCGTAGCCCGGCGCGGTGAAGAAGGTGCCGGGCTCGCCCAGGAGCAGGGCCTGCTTCTCGGCCTCGTCGCCGACGTACAGGACCGCGATGTCGGTGCGGATGACCCGGGGTTTGCCCGGCTCGCGCTCGGGATAGGACCAGACGAAGCCCTTGCCGCCGACCCGGAAGTCGAAGCCGTCGCTGTCGATCTCCTCGACGTGCGGCAGGGCCAGCGCCAGGCGGCGCACGTCGTCGGCGTCAGCCATCGACGGTCCTCTCGGAGGTGAGCTGGGCCAGCTCGCCGCGGACGGCGGCGGTGTCGGGGTGGCCGGGACCCAGGACCCGGGCGCGGTCGGCGATCACCTGGCGGTAGAGTCCCTCGGCCTCGGCGCGGCGGCCCTGGCGGGCGGCCAGGCGGGCCAGCGTGGCGCGCGAGGTGAGGGTGTCGGGATGGTCATCGCCCAGGAGCCTGCGCCTGTCGGCCAGCACCTCGCGGCTGAGCTGCTCGGCTTCGGCGTAGCGGCGCTGCAGGCCCAGCATCCGGGCCACGTCCTGGCGGGCGGTGAGGGTGTCCGGGTGGCTGTCGCCGAGGATGCGCTGCCGGTCGGCGAGCAGGCCGCGGTACTGGCGCTCGGCGTCGGCGTAGCGGCCTCGCAGCTCGGTCAGCCAGGCCAGGGTGCCGCGGGTGGTGAGGGTGTCGGGATGGTCATCGCCGAGCACGCGGCGCCGGTCGGCCAGCACCTCGCGGCACAGCTCGTCGGCTTCGGCGGGCTTGCCCCGCAGCCCGGTCAGCCAGGCCAGGGTCTCCCGGGCGGCCATGGTGTCGGGGTGGTCATCGCCCAGGACACTCCTGCGTCCGCCGAGCACCTGGTTGACGATGTCGATGGCCTCGCCGTAGCGGCCCTGGCGGCCGATGAGCCAGCCGAGCCTGTGCTCGGTGGACAGGGTGTCCGGGTGCTCGGCGCCCAGGGTGCGGCGCCGGGCCGCGAGTACCTGCCGGAACATCGGCTCCGCGTCGGCGTACCGGCCCTGCAGCCCGAGCATCTTGGCCAGCCGGTGCCGGGTGGACAGGTTGTCCGGGTGGTCCTCGCCGAGCAGCCTGTGCCGGTCCGCCAGGACCTGGTGGCACAGTTCCTCCGCCTCGACGTAGCGGCCCCGCTGGCCGACGATCCGGGCGAGCCGGTGCCGGGTGGCCAGGGTGTCCGGGTGGTCGTCGCCCAGGACCCGCCGCCGGTCGGCCAGGACCCGCCGGTACATCTGCTCCGCCTCGGCGTACCGGCCGGCCTTCCCGGCGAGCCGGGCCAGGTTCTGGCGGCTGGCCAGGCAGTCGGGGTGATCGGGGCCGAGTACCCGGCGCTGGGCGTCCAGGACCTGGCGGCTCAGCTCTTCGGCTTCGGCGTAGCGGCCCTGCAGGCCGATCATCCGGGCCAGGTTGGACCGCGCGGCCAGGCTTTCCCTGTGGTCGGGGCCGCGCAGCCGGTAGTCGGCGGCGAGCAGCTGGCGGTACAGCTGCTCGGCTTCGCCGAACCGGCCTTGCACCCCCAGGGCCGCGGCCAGGTCGTGCCGGGTGGTCAGGGTGTCGATATGGCTGTCGCCCTGGACCCGCACGCGGTCCGCGAGCAGCTCGCGGTAGATCCTCTCGGCGTCGCCGCTGCGGCCCAGGCGGACCAGGGACCGTGCCAGGTAGCCGCGCGCGGTCAGCACGGCCGGATCGTCGTCGCTGAGGAAGGTGGCGGCCTCGACGCTGGCCTGCGCGAGTTTCTCGGCCGCGGCCAGCCGCCTGGCACTGAGCAGGGCCTCGGTACCGATCGCGCTGACCGACAGCAGCCGGGCCAGCATCGCGGGATCGAGGTCGTCGGCGAGCAGGTCGATGGCGGCGTTGATGTGCGGCCTGAGCCTGCGCCAGGTCGGCCAGTCACCGGGCCGGGCCGGGTCGAGCCCGGCCGTGGCCGCCTCGAACAGCGCCACGGCCGCGCCCTGCACGGCCGCCCGCTCGGCCCTGGCGCTGGCCGCCAGCCGGATGCGGTTCGCGTCCGCGACCATCCGGTGCACCGTGACCGCGTGCACTCCGGCCGGGCCGTTACCTGAGATGTCGATCAGCCCGGTGCGCGAGAGCCCTTGCAGGCCAGCGCGTAGCCCGGCCCGTTCGGTCTCATGGTCTTCTTCTTTGTCCTCGCCCGCGAGCAACTCCGCCAGCGGCGGTAGCTGCAGGAGCCAGGCCGGGATGGGAGTGGCCGGCGCGAAGCAGGACAGCACCAGCAGCAGCGGGCGGGCCTGCGGCCTGCCCTCGGCGGCCAGCGCGTCCAGCGACAGGTCCCAGGTGCGCTGGACGGTGTCGTGGACGTCCGCGCCCTGCTCCTCGATCTCCCGCAGCGCCGCGGGCAGCTCCACGCCGTCGAGCGCCTCCCGGTAGTCCGCGAAGGTGGACCAGCGCGCGAACGGCGACCCCAGGTAGGCGCCGGCCAGGTGCAGCGCCAGCGGCAGGCCGCCCAGGCGGCGGGACAGGTCGCGCGCTTCCCGGCCGCCAGGATCGGCTACCTCGGGGGCCAGGTCGCGCAGCACCTCGGCGCCGGCCTCGTCGTCCAGCGGCTTGAGCTCGCGCAGCGTGACCCCGGGGCCCCACACGCGCGGGTCCCGGATCCGGGTGGTCACGATCACCATCCCGGCCGGGTCGGGCCGGAGCCACCCGGTGCCGTCGGCCGGCGTGCCCGCGCCGGCGCCCGCCAGCACCATGGGATTGTCGGCTCCCTCGAACACCAGCAGCCAGCGGCGGCCCGCGGCGTGCTCGCCGTTCAGGAACTCCCAGGCCCGGGCCGCAGCGGTCCGCGCGCCCTCGCGCACCGGCACCGTCACCGACTCCGGCGCGCCGAGCTCGCGCAGCACTTCGAGCATCCCGCTGGTCAGCTGCGCCGTGTCGGCCGCGCGCACCCACCAGACCCGGTAGCCGCGCTCCTTGGCCATCCGCGCCGCGGTCAGCGCGATCGTGGACTTGCCCAGGCCGCCCATGCCCGCGATGACGAACGCCCGGCTGGCCCGCCACGGGTAGGGCCGCAGCGCCCGGCGCAGCTCGCCGATCAGCCCCTCCCGGCCGCGCACCTCCGACGGGAGCTTGCCCAGCGGTGCCGCCACCGGCAGCGGGCCGGCCGGGCTCCCCGGCGCGGGCGTGGACACCAGGGTCAGCCCGGACGGCGGGGCGACGCGTCCGGCCAGGTGCACCCACGCCGACACGTGCATCTCCTTGACCTGGCACTCCACGTGCTCGAAGGCCGCGGGATCCATCCGGCCCGCGCAGTTGCGCACCACGTTGTCGTACACGTAGTCCGACGCTGCGAAGATCAGGTCGGCCTGCTCAGCGGCGAGGCGGGCCTTGATCACCGGGGCGTCGACGATGCGCGCGGCGGCGATCACGGCCTGTCCCGTCAGCCCCTCGGCGTCCTTCCCGACCGGCCCGACGTGCAGCGCGACCCGCAACTGGATCCGCACCACCTCGCTGGCCCGGCGGTTGTACGGCCGCAGCCGGTCGGCCAGTTCGGCCGCCAGCGGATCGACCACGCGCCGCGTGGAGATCGTCGGCGGGACCACGATGACCGCGCCGTCGCCGCGGTCCTCCCGGTAGCAGGCCGCCCAGGGTATCCCCGACGCCTCGAACGCGGACCGCAGGATCTCGTACATCGCCGCCCGGACCACGTCGCGATCCCCGTCGTTGCGGACCGGATCGGAGAAGCCGGCCACGTCGGTGAACACGATCGAGCAGTTCAGCGGCTCGGCCCAGTCCTTCTGCCAGTGCGCCGCCAGGTCGCCCCTGAATCCGTCGGGCGGCCGGTCCGCGCGCACGTCCCGCGGCGCGACCTCCCGCGGCGCGACGTCGCAGAGTGCGGCCAGGGCGTCCAGGTCGATCACGGTGAGCCGGCGGGACCGGCCGACCGCGTCCGCGCTCGTCCCGGCCCAGTCCGCCAGCTCCTGCTGCGACATGGGCAGGGTGAACACCGCGTGCTGGTGGCCGCCCCGCCGCTGGGCCAGGTCGGAGAGCAGCCAGGCCAGCCGCCGCTCGGCGCCGGCCCGTTCGGCGGGAAAGAGGCGCACGCGGTCTTCTTCCCGGCGCTCGGTCACCTGGCGCTCGAGCACCTCGGCGGCCCGCGGATGGCCGCGCAGGAATTCCGCGAACCGTTCGGCCGGAACGACCATCGCCGAGACCTCGTTCAGCGCGGTCACGGTGGCCGACCGCACCTTGGTGGCCAGCGCGGCCCGCTCGCCGATCACATCGCCCTGGCCCCGCACGGCCAGGATCTTCTCGGTGTTATCCCTGACGCTGACCTTGACCCAGCCCGAGTCGATGATCATCACCTGGGAGGTGTCCTCGCCCGCGCGGCACAGCACCGACCCGGCCCGGAAGACCTCCTCCACCCCCGCCGCGGCGAGCGCCTCCCGTTCGGGGTCGGCCAGCGCGTTCCAGAAGCTGCGCGCGGTCGGCCGCTCCCACCGCACGCTCCCCGCGGCCACCGGGACATCGGTCACGCCGCCGTCGGTCGCGCGGCGATCGGCCTCGCTGGCCGGCGGCGTCCCCGCCGCGAACGCCGCGCCATCATGTACCGAAGTGCCCGGGTCGGATCTGTCGTCCCGTCTCACGGTCAGCCCGTCCCCTGAATCTGATTCACCTGCCCTGGTGCCTCGCGTCCTGCCGTTCCCCCAGGTAGATCCGCCGCGGCCGGACGACTTCGCCT
>WNGL01002699.1_pt1 | contig 29553 bp, 33 predicted proteins | sample 5400591 | NCBI WGS metagenome assembly WNGL01 (sample SAMN13153377, study PRJNA577476) | soil metagenome | isolation source: 80 cm soil or saprolite under Garry oak tree replicate 1 | place: USA:California | collected 2016-06-15 | reverse complement strand
CGTAGCGGTAAGCCCAAGCGGCCTCAACGAGCGCGCGGCGCGCCGAAGAGTTTCCCGTCTTGGTGATGGCGCCCTGGCGGCGGCGGTTGCCGGTGGAGTTCTCCGAAGGCACCAAACCGAGGAATCCCATCAGGTGCCGGGGGTGGGCAAAGCGCGTCAGATCGCCCAATTCCGCCACCAGGCGCACCGCGTGGATGGTGCGGATGCCACGCAACGCCTGCAACGCCTGGACCACCGGCCGCCAGCGCCAGCGGGTGAGTTCGTCGCCGATCGCGGCCTCGAGCCGCTGGATTCTCTGGCCGGCCTCATCGACTCCTTGCGCGTATTCCTCGAAAGCGATGTGCTGGGCCGGATGGGGCAACTTCAACTCGGCGATGAAGCGCCGGTGCGCGGGGGACCACAGCGTCTTGCCGTTGTAGCGGATGTCGTTACGCAACAGCAGTGTTGGCGCGCTTGGCGCTGCATGAGCACCGCGTCCTCGCGTGCGCGCACCAGATCCCTCATCGCCTCGTCTATTTCGTCGGGCACGTGGATCGGCGTCAACTCCCCCGCGCGCGCCAGGCGCGCGAGCTTCAGGCAATCGCGCCGGTCCGTCTTCACCCGGTCGGCATTGGAGCGCGGCGTCATGCCCGGCGAAACCACCCAGCACTCGTGCCCTCGAGCTCGCAGCATGCGGTAGATGCCGAACCCGCAGGGGCCCGCCTCGTAGACGAACACCAGCTCCTTGCCCCTCGACTGGAGCTTGCGCGCCAGGCGCGACACCGCCGCCCTCTCCCCGCCGATCGCCCCGTAGTGGCGTACCTCGCCTGCGGCATCCTCCCCGGTGGCGACATCGATCGAATCCTTGTGCACATCCATTCCGACGTACAGCTTGGTAGACTTATCCATGGCCTGCCTCCTTTGCATGTTGGTTGACGCCTGCGTGCTCAACGTGTGGCTCTGCGTGGTTCACCACGTAATCCACGATACGCTGGAGGCAGGCCGCCTCACCTCACCAACTGCAAGCCATTCTGTCTAGGTTCTTATGGCATCTCAGTCAGAGAAGTATCACCTTTCGATGGCCGGCGAGTTTTTCGTTGCCGCACAGCTTCAACGCCTTCAAGTCGCAGCTTCAGTTACCTACGGCAATGCGAAAAGTGCGGATGTCGTCGCCTTCGGTGGCATTTCTGATCGTGCGGTTGTGATTGAAGTGAAGACTACAGGCCAACCGGAATGGGTCGTCGGAGGCCGTGTCCCGCCTCCGGCAGAAAAACCCTGGGTATTCGTCTACCTGCCTACGAAAAGTGAGGAGGCCCCCCGATTCTTTATCCTCACCCAGTCGCAGTTGTATGAGATTCTTACCCCCATAGACGCTGAATACGCGCGGAAATACAAAGAGAAGCACGGGGTCGAGTATGGTGACAAACCGGGTGTTGTAAACATCGCTCACAAGTTTGAGAACAATTGGAGTGCAATCCTTGCTCAACTACGAACCTAACCACTCGCCCCACCCCGACGCGCGTGGAGCGTTGGGCCTCTTGTTACCATCGAAGTCGCGCGCCGGTGGCCGCGAACGTTAGGGCCACAACGAAGACCGCGATCAAACTAGTGGCATTGGATTCGTTTGCCATAACTAGACCGCCTCTGCTGATACCCACTCAGAGCAGCTAAAATGCCTCGAACATCGGGAAAAACTACAAAGGAACACGCCATGGAAATGCCATACAAGCTGCTGTGCATCGGCATCGTGAGTGGACTCATCGCTGGTTGCTCAACAACGGGACACTTTGTAGTACCGGAAGGGTCGAGACTCTACCTTCACGAGCGTCCCGAACCGGTGCAAGTTCAAACCGATGGAACGGTTAGTACAACGCCCTTCTTCTGGACAGCAGTGGCCGGTATTCGATACAGGCTCGAGAAAGACGGAATGGCGACCAAGGAGGGGAAACTGCCTGCCAAGTTTCGCGTGGTTTCGATATTCTGGCCGCCTTACGCCATTATATATTGGCCCATCGGGTTGAATCCTGAGATCACGTACGACCTGAAGAAGGAAAAATAGGAGGGTCCAGTGATTCGGTTGCTGGGTCGCGAACGAGCGGACAATTCAATTTCACTGGACCGCCTTCGGCGGTCGGTAATTTCACGTTAGACGAATACTCTGATATTGACGCGTTACACCTGTGTCGGAACTATGACTGTCAGCGGAAAAAACCGAAGTCAAGAAACAAAGATTTCACGCTGGGGCTTGGCTGCCTTGCCGTTGAGCGTATTCGTCGGCGTCGTGCTGGCGCCTTAGGCTTCCTCCTTCGGGTCGCGCGCGAGCAGTTCCTGCACGGCGTCGCGCGGCGGGATGCCGCGGAACAGCACCGCGCAAACCGCGCGGGTGATCGGCATGTCGATCCTCTTTTCGGCGGCAAGCGCCTCGATCGAGGGCGCGGAATACACGCCTTCGGCGACGTGGCCGAGCTGTTCGAGAATCGCCTCGAGCGACTCGCCCCGGGCGAGAAGCAGCCCGACGCGCCGGTTGCGGGAAAGCTCACCGGTGCAGGTCAGGATGAGATCCCCCGCCCCTGCGAGCCCCATGAAAGTTTCGGACCGCCCGCCCAGCGCCACGCCGAGCCGCGTGAGCTCGGCAAGGCCCCGGGTGATCAGCGCTGCCCGGGCGTTCATACCGAGGCCTAGGCCGTCGCTGATTCCGGCGGCGATCGCCATGACGTTTTTCACCGCTCCACTGATCTCGACGCCCGCGAGATCGGTACTGAAATAGACCCTGAGCGTCCGCTGGTGCAGTTCCCGCGCCAAGCCCTTTGCAAACTCCGCATTGCCCGCGGCGAGCGTGAGCGCTGTGGGAAGTCCCTGTGCCACTTCCAGCGCGAAGCTCGGGCCTGACAAGGCCCCGCACGCGGCGAGTTTTCCGAGCACGTCGGCCGCGACTTGGTGCGCCAGCTTGCCGCTAGCCCGCTCGAAACCCTTGCACGCCCAGATGACGGGCTGCTCGAACCGCGACGCGCGGACGCGCCCGAGCACCTCGCGCAGCTCGGAGGTCGGCGTGGCGATCAGGGCCGCGTCGCATTCTGCCATTGCGGAGGAGAGGTTTCCGGTCACCGTGACCGAACCGGGAACCGAAACTTCGGGGAGATAACGGAGATTGCGCCGACTCGACCCGATGGCGGCTGCCAGCGCCGTGTCGCGCGCCCAGAGGCTGACGCGGTGCCTTCCTGCGAGCGAGATCGCCAGGGCCGTACCCCACGCTCCCGCGCCGAGAATTGCGATGTTCAGCTAGATGCCCCAGACCTGATTGATTTTGACGTAACCGCTCTGGCCTTCGGCGTGGCGCACCCTGATCCAGCCGCCCGCCGGCGGGTCCGCGACATCGAGCGCCACGCCCTGTTGCGCCTGGAACACAAGCGCCGCCTGGTCGTTCGCCGCCTGCCTGACATCGGCGACGGCGGCGGTCACGATCACGGTGCGCTTGTCCGAGAGTGTTTTCTTTTCCACCCAGGCGAGGTCTCCCGCCTGGTCGCGGACCTTGACCCAGCTGTCGATGCTGATCACGACTTCGACCGGATATTGGCGGCTTGCGACGAAAAGTTTTTTCGCTCGAACCGAAGGCGCGTCGTACATCGGCGTTCCGTTTTCGGCGATCGAGCGAAACTCGCCGGCCGTGGCCGACCACGCGAACGCGAGCAGAACGGGGACCGCGAGACCGCGCATTAGTGGGCTATCTCGATGCGCGGCCCGCTGGACGGGGAGGAGGCTTCGGCGACGCGCTGCTGATAGAGCGCCTCGAAATTCACGGGTGCGAGCAGCACCGGAGGGAAACCCGCGCGGGTGACGACATCGGAGACGGTTTCCCGCGCGTAGGGAAACAGGACGTTCGGGCAAACTATCCCGAGCACCGGGGCGAGGTCCGTGTCGGGAACGTTGCGGATCTGGAACACGCCCGCCTGCGAGGCTTCGACCAGGAACAGCGTCTTGTCGCCGCGTTTTGCGCTTACCGTGATGACCAAAGTCACTTCGAACAGGAGCTCGTTCACGCGCTGCGACTGCTGTGTGATCTGGACTTCGAGCTGCGGTTGCTCGCCCTGCATGAAGGTCTGCGGCCCGCCCGGGACTTCGAGGGACAGGTCCTTCACGTAGATTTTCTCGATGCCGAACGTCGGCTGCTGCGCTTCGCTCATCGGGGCTCCGATAGAATTGAAAAGGCGCGCGGAGACTAGGCCGCGAGCAACGAGTCGAGCTTTCCGGCGTGTTCGAGCGCGGCGAGTTCATCGAATCCGCCCACGTGCGTATCACCGATGTAAATCTGCGGTACCGTGCGCCGGCCGGTCTTGTCCATCATTTCCTCGCGCCGGTGCGGATCGAGATCGACCCGTATTTTCTCGATCTCGGTGACGCCTTTTGAATTCAGGAGCCTTTCGGCACGCAGGCAGAAAGGGCAGACGGCAGTCGAGTACATCCGAATCTTCGCCACCTACTTCTCCAGGGGCAGTCCGGCTTGCCGCCAGGCCCCGATCCCGCCGCTCAGCGTGAATACCTGCTCGAAGCCCTGCTTGCGCAGCGCCGTCGCGGCCCTGCCCGAGCGGTTTCCGTCGTCGCACACGACGATCACCGGCTTCGCCTTGTGCTTCTCGATTTCGGCGGCGCGCGATTCGAGCTCCCCGAGGGCGATATTGCGCGCGTTCAGCATATGCCCTTTTTCGTACTCGGCCCCTTCACGCACGTCCAGCACGAGCGCGTTCTGCTGGTTGATCAGCAAGGTCGCCTGAAGGGTCGAAACCGAAGCGCCGGTCGCTCCGCGGCGCACCGCCGGCCACACCAGCATCGCGCCGCTCACGAACGCCACTCCGACGAGAAATATGTTGTCGGTGACGAATTTCAGAATGTTGACTTCCGCCATGTCACGATCTCGGCCGGGCCATCCGCCCGATGTGCTCCTTCCGGCCGAGCAGCTCGAAAATGTCCCGGGGTTCGCGTTGCGCGCCCTGTCCTCGAATTTCCATAGGCACTCATTATAAAATGCTTTCTTGCGGAGTGAACGGGCGCCGCGTTGAGAATGCTCCATATGCATAAAGTCGTTCTGTTGCGCCACGGTGAGTCGGTCTGGAACATGGAAAACCGCTTCACCGGCTGGACCGACGTGGACCTCACGCAACGTGGCGTCGAGGAAGCAAAGCGGGCCGGCGAGATGCTCAGGGAGGCAGGCTTCACCTTCGATTGCGCCTACACCTCGGTGTTGAAGCGCGCCATCAAGACGCTGTGGCTCGCGCTGGAGACGATGGACCTGATGTGGATCCCGGTGCGTCATTCGTGGCGATTGAACGAACGCCACTATGGCGCGCTTCAGGGGCTGAACAAGGCCGAAATGGCCGCGAAGTTCGGCGAGGAACAGGTCCTCCTTTGGCGTCGCAGCTATGACCTGCCGCCTCCCGCGCTCACGCGCGACGACCCCCGCCATCCCCGGGGCGACCCGCGCTACGCCGGTCTCACTGAATCCGAGCTGCCGCTCACCGAGTGCCTGAAGGACACGGTGGAGCGTTTCCTGCCCTATTGGAACGACGCGATCGCGCCGGCAGTGCGCCAGGGAAAGCGGGTCATCATCGTCGCGCACGGCAACAGCCTCCGTGCCCTCATCAAGTACCTGGACGGCGTCAGCGACCAGAAAATCGTCGGACTCAACGTGCCCACCGGCCGGCCGCTCGTCTACGAGCTCGACGCAGGCCTCAAACCGGTGCGCAGCTATTATCTCGGCGATCAGGCTGAGATCGAGGCGGCGATGCGTGCAGTCGCCGATCAGGCCAAGGTGAAGCCTTGAATTCGCGGCGGAGGGCGCTCAAGGGAGTCCTGTTCCCTGCGCTTCTCCGCGGCATGGGCTGCTTGCTTTGCGCAACGCTGCCGCTCATCCCGGTCCTGGCGTTCGCCCAGGGCGAAGCGGAAAGGCTCGATGCCCTCCGAACGCGCATCGAAGGGCTTCGCGCGAAAATCGCGGAGGCCGAGGAAAGCCGCACGGAAGCACGCGACCAGCTGCGTGACTCCGAGCGCGCGATATCCGAAGCGAGCCGCGCGCTTCGCACTTTGGGTGGCAGACGCGCAACGGCGCAGCGCGACCTCGATGCATTGCTGCGGCGTGGCCAAGCGCTCGAGACGGAAATAGCCTCGCGCCGGGAAAGCCTGGGGAGGCTGCTCACCCTGCGTTATCTCAACGGAGAGCAAAGCGCACTGAAACTTCTGCTCTCGGGCGAGGAGCCCGGCCGTGTCGCGCGCGAGCTGCATTACTACGGCTATGTTTCCCGCGCGCAAGCCGAGTTCATCGGCGGGCTGCGTTCCAGCCTCGCCCGGCTGAGAGAGCTCGAGGCGCGGACCGGGGAAAGGAACGTCGAGATCGCCGCCATCGAATCAGCGCGGCGCGCTGAGCGCGCTGCCCTGATCAAACAGCAGGCGGAGCATCGCAAAGTGCTGGCGCGCGTCTCCAGCCAGCTGCGCGCGCAGCGCCGCGAAGTGCAGCACCTCGAGCGTGACGAGTCCCGGTTGTCGCGGCTCGTCGAGGAGCTCGGCAGGGCGATCGCGACCACGCCGCTCCTTCGCAACGAACGAGTTCCCGAGCCCGACGGCGCGGAAGGGTCCCTGTCGGGGCTCAAGCGCGGGCTGCGGCTGCCGATCAGGGGTGTCCTGGCAAACCGCTTCGGTGCCCAGCGTCCCAGCGGCGGACCCTCGTGGAAGGGCTTGTTCATTCGCTCGCCTTCGGGGCAGGAGGTGCGGGCGGTCGCATCGGGGCGGGTCGTGTTCGCCGACTGGCTGCGCGGCTTCGGAAACCTGCTCATAATCGACCACGGCAAGGGCTATCTCACCATCTACGGAAACAACGAATCGGTGCTCAAGCAGATCGGAGAGCCGGTGCGCACGGGGGACGCGGTCGCGACCGTCGGAGCAAGCGGCGGCAACATGGAATCGGGTCTATACTTTGAGATTCGACATGAAGGAAAGGCCTTTGATCCCATGCGTTGGGTGTCCTTGAAGTGAGCGACAACGATGCCAAGCGGCCGGCGCAGAGCCCAGGACCGAATATCATGATGACCCAGATCAGACAGGCCAGCCTGGTGCTGGTTGGCGTGCTGGCAGGAGTCCTGCTCAGCCTGAACTTCTCCGCGGTGGCCCAGCGCGAGGCGGCGCGTTTCCCGCTTCCGGTGGATGAGCTACGCGCCTTCGCCGAAGTGTTCGGCGCGATCAAGTCGAGCTACGTCGAGCCGGTGGAGGACAAGAAGCTCATTACGGAAGCCATCAGCGGCATGCTTACCGGGCTCGATCCACACTCGGCTTATCTGGACCAAGACGCGTTTCGCGAGCTTCAGGTGGGCACCCAGGGCCAATTCGGCGGCCTCGGCATCGAGGTCGGCATGGAAGAAGGGTTCGTCAAGGTCGTGTCGCCCATCGAGGACACGCCGGCATTTCGCGCCGGGTTGAAGCCCGGGGATTTCATCATCAAGATCGACGACACCTCGGTCAAGGGCATGACCCTGAACGAGGCGGTCAAGCGAATGCGCGGCAAGCCGAAAACGAACATCAGGCTCACCATCCTGCGCAAGGGCGATGCCAAGCCCTTCGAGGTCACCCTCATGCGCGACATCATTCGCGTGCAGAGCGTGAAGTCCAGGCTGATCGAACCCGGCTACGGATGGGTTCGAGTATCGCAGTTCCAGGAACACACCGGCGAAAATCTCGTAAAACACGTCGAGGGACTCTACAAGAACGGGCCGCTGAAGGGCCTGATTCTGGATTTGCGCAACGATCCGGGCGGACTCCTGAACGGCGCGGTGGGGATCTCCTCGGCGTTCCTGCCGCGGGGGGTGGTGGTGGTGTCGACCGACGGTCGCACCGAAGACGCCAAGCGCAAGTTCATCGCCGCGCCGGAGGATTATCTGCGGGGCAACCGCGAGGATTATCTGAAGAACCTGCCTGCGGCGGTGAAGACCGTGCCGATGGTGGTGCTCGTCAACGGCGGATCGGCCTCCGCCTCCGAAATCGTCGCGGGCGCGCTGCAGGACCACAAGCGCGCGACCGTGCTGGGCACCCCGACGTTTGGCAAGGGCTCGGTGCAGACGATACTGCCGCTCGGCAACAATACCGCGATCAAACTGACTACTGCCCGCTACTACACCCCGAGCGGGCGCTCGATCCAGGCCAAAGGCATCGTGCCTGACGTCCTCATCGAGGATCCCACGACGCCCACCACGGGACGCTTGCGCGAAGCCGATCTGGAAAAGCACCTACTCAACGACCAGGAGAGGGAAGCCCAGCCTGAAAAATCGCAGCGTACCGGTGCAAAACCACCGACTGATGCGGAAGAAAAACCGCCGGCACCGCCCGAGTTCGCCTCTGAAAAGGACTTCCAGTTCCAGCAGGCGCTCAAGCTCCTGAAGGGCATGCCGCTCACCACCGCGCAAAGCACGCCGCCCGCAGCAACCAAGAATTGATCAAAGCGGACGCCTTCAGCGCCGCTTGATCTCCGCGGGATGGAACCGACGCGGAGCGCGGTTCATCCCGCGGTCGCCGATGTCTTCTTATGAATGACGAACAGCTCCTACGGTATTCGCGGCATATCCTCTTACCCGAGATCGGCGTCGAGGGGCAGGAGAAGCTGCTCGGGTCCTCGGCGCTGGTCATAGGCGCGGGAGGGCTCGGCTCACCCGCGGCGCTGTATCTCGCCGCGGCGGGCGTTGGAACGATCACGCTCGCCGACGGCGACACAGTTGACCTCACCAACCTGCAGCGCCAGATCCTTCACACGACCGAATCGATAGGAAGACCCAAGGCCGCGTCCGGGCGCGAGGCGCTCGGAAAAATAAACCCGGAAGTGAAGGTCGTTCCCCTCCAACAGCGCCTCCAGGACGATGGGCTCGGCCCGCTGGTCGCTTCGAGCAACATCGTCCTCGACTGCTCGGACAACTTCGCGACCCGCCACGCGGTGAATCGCGCATGCGTGCGGCATCACAAGCCGCTCGTCTCGGGCGCGGCGGTGCGCTTCGACGGCCAGGTAAGCGTTTTCGACTTGAGGGACGACCTCAGCCCCTGCTATCACTGCCTGTTCCCGGAGAATGCGGACCTCGAGGAAGTACGTTGCGCGGTCATGGGCGTGTTTGCGCCGCTCACCGGGATCATCGGTACGGTCCAGGCGGCGGAGGCGCTGAAGCTGCTCGCGGGAGCCGGCGAGACCCTGAAGGGGCGCTTGCTGATTCTGGACGCGCTCGCGATGCAGTGGCGAACCGTCAAACTCGTCAAGGATCCCGCCTGCCCGGTGTGCTCGAGGGTGACGGCCTAAGCTCATAGCAGCAGCGGCCATTGTTTCTCCCATAGCTCCGAAGGCGTTCGTTTGAAACCGCTCTTGGCGTACAGCTGCCAGCGACCGATTACGTAGCAAAGCATCAGATTGGCCTGAGGACCGGGATCGGCGGGAAGCTGGGATCCTGCCAGTGAGTCGTGTCCTTGCGTCGCGGCCACGCGCAGGCACTGCTTGAGCGTCGCCTCGAGGCGGTCGTGCAGCTGGTTGATGCGGACCTGAAGCCGCTCGTCCTCGTTCACGAGTGCGTCGCCGACCAGCACGCGCGTCATGCCCGCATTCTTCTCGGCGAAGCTGAGCAGCGAGGAGAGGACCGCGTGGATCTGCTTCAGGCCGTCCTCCTCCTCCGCAGTGATTTTGTTCACCAAGCCGAACAGCGTCTGCTCGATGAATTCGATCAGGCCCTCGAACATCTGTGCCTTGCTCGCGAAGTGCCGGTACAACGCGGCTTCGGACACGTCCAGCTCCTTGGCCAGAGCCGCGGTCGTCACTTTCTCTCCCTTCGGGTTCTCGAGCATCCGTGCCAGCACTTGCAGGATCTGCAGGCGGCGGGCACCGGGCTTGACGGCGGGCATGGCATCCTCCGAGACAGTCGGCGGGATGCTTATTGTATGACTCCGGGTAAGTGCTTGCTACCGGCTTCCGCACCCACTTTCCGGGGCCGTCGCGGATTGGATCCCGCTTTCGCGGGGAGTGGCCCCGGGAGTCGGATCTCGCCCCATCACCTGGAGCGGATCAGCGTCCCGACCCCTTCATCGGTGAGAATTTCCAGCAGCAAGGCATGCTCGACACGGCCATCGATCACGTGCACGCTCTTGACGCCGTTCCTCGCGGCGTCGAGGGCCGAGCTGATCTTGGGAAGCATTCCGCCGGAAAGCGTTCCGTCCGCGACGAGAGAGTCGATCTTCTTCGGTGTAAGGCCGGTCAAGAGCTTGCCGTTCTTGTCGAGCACCCCCGGAGTGTTGGTAAGCACGACGAGCTTTTCCGCCTTCAGGACTTCTGCGAGTTTCCCAGCCACGAGATCGGCGTTGATGTTATAAGACTGCCCGTCCACCCCGACGCCGATCGGCGCGACGACCGGGATGAAACCGCCTTCCTCGAGCGCCCAGATCACTTTTGGGTCGATCGAGGCGATTTCGCCGACCTGGCCGATGTCGATCTTTTCCCCGCCGTTGTTCTTGTCGGAGAGCAGCAACTTCCTCGCGTGAACGAAGGCCCCGTCCTGACCCGTGAGCCCGACCGCCTTGCCGCCCGCCTGGTTGATGAGCGTCACCACGTCCTTGTTGACCTGGCCGCCCAGCACCATCTCGACTACGTCCATCGTCTCGGCGTCCGTCACCCGCATACCCTGGACGAATTCGCCCTTCTTGCCCATCCGCGCCAGCTGCTCGTCGATCTGCGGGCCGCCGCCGTGCACGATCACCGGATTCATGCCGACGAGCTTCAGCAGCACCACGTCGTGGGCGAAGCTGCGCTTGAGCCGCTCGTCGGTCATTGCGTTGCCGCCGTACTTGACGACGATGGTCTTGCCGTGAAAGCGTTTGATGTAAGGCAGCGCCTCGGCGAGGACATTGGCCTTGTGAGCCGGAGTCTGGGCGGCGTTGCTCATCGGCATGCGCATCTTGAGCGCCGATTGTACCTTTGAGCGCGGGAAAAAAGAAAAGGCGGCCAGGCGGCCGCCTCTCCTCTTGATGCAATTGCGTATTACTGGATCGTGAGCTGCTTGGCGGCGGCCGTCGCCTTCTTGGGCAGCGTGAGTTCGAGCACGCCGTCCGAGTACTTGGCGCTGGCGCGGGCGTCGTCGATTTCCTGGCTCAGCCGGAAAGCGCGCGACACCGTGCCGAAGTAGCGCTCGCTGTGCAGCACGCGTTCGCCCTCTTTTTCATCGCGCTCGGCGCGCGACTCGGCAGTGATCGAAACTTGGTCGCCGTCGATGTTGACCTTGATGTCTTCCTTCTTGACTCCCGGCAGTTCGGCGACCACCTTGTATTCGCCGTTATGCTCGGCCACATCGACCTTCATGCGGCGCACGGGACTGGCTGCTTCAAAACCGACCGGACCGACGACAAAACCCCTGAAAATGTCGTCGAACAGATCGCCAAACGGATCGTAACGAGTAATGTTTGCCATGGTTCTCTCCTTCTGTTCGTTCCGGGCAAGAGCCCGCATACCCCAAATATGGGGACCCTGCCGGCCGTTTCAAGCGCGCTTGCGATGCCTACGCGAAGCGGCTAGATTGGCCCGGATGATTCAAAAAACCCCTGGGTCGGGCGCGCACTCGACGGAGGCGCCGCAAACCAGCCGCTGCGCGCGCTGCGGGGACGCGTTCGAATGTGGAGCTCGCGCAGGTCGCGAGCCTTGCTGGTGCGAGGAATTCCCCGCCCTGTCCGCACCGATCCCCGGTTCGGGCTGCTACTGCCCCCGCTGTCTCGAAGAGTCGATCGAAACCGATCAGAGCTAGACGAAACGGCTGGGCCCCTAGGGACGGCCGGTCGCGGCGAGCTCTCTGACTTCGGCCAGGACCTGAATCGTCTTGATCGTTTTATCGCTCAGCTCGACCTTGAGCCGGATAGGGACGAGGTCTCCCTTTTTCAACGGCCGTTTCAGGCCCACCAGCATCATGTGGTGGCCGCCCGGCTTGAGCTCGACGGTCTTGCCGGGGGGGAGCTCCAGCCTCGGCACGGCGCGCATGCGCATCACGTTGCCTTCCATCCTCATCTCGTGGATCTCGGCGCTGCCGGCGGCCGGGCTTTCCGCGCCGAGGAGGCTCGCGCGCCGATCGCTCGTGAGCTCCATGTAGGCCCCGGCCGTCGTCTGGCCGCGCACCGTCCCGCGCACCCACGGGGCCCGAGCCTCGACCTGTCCGTGCGCGGCCCCTGCGGCGGCAAGCAGTAACACACCGAGCAGCGCTCTCGTCATCGCCTCCATCTTCAAATCCGTCACAGCACGTAGCGCGCGAGGTCCTCGTTCTGCGCAAGCTCCTTGAGTTTCGCATCGACGAAGGCGGCGTCGATACTCAAGCTCTCCCCGCCACGGTTGCCCGCGTCGAACGAAATCTCCTCCAGCAGCTTCTCCATTACCGTGTAAAGGCGCCGCGCGCCGATGTTTTCGGTCTTTTCATTCACCGACCAGGCGATCTCGGCGAGACGCCGGATCCCGTCCGATACGAAAGAGACCTCGACCTCCTCGGTGGCGAGCAGCGCCTGGTACTGGCGGGTGAGGCAGGCGTCGGTCGCCGTGAGGATCCTCTCGAAATCCTCCACCGAAAGCGAATCCAGCTCCACGCGAATGGGGAAGCGCCCCTGCAGCTCCGGAATCAGGTCCGAAGGTTTGGAGAGATGAAACGCTCCGCTCGCGATGAAGAGTATATGGTCGGTTTTCACCATTCCGTACTTGGTGGAGACCGTGGTGCCCTCCACGATGGGAAGCAGGTCCCGCTGCACGCCCTGCCGCGAAACGTCGGCGCCGACCGTCTCCCCACGGCTCGCGATCTTGTCGATCTCGTCGAGAAACACGATGCCGTTTTCCTCGACGTTGGCGAGTGCTTTGGCGCGCAGGTCCTCCTCGTTGACAAGGCGAGCCGCCTCCTCGTCGGTGAGCATCCTCATCGCTTCGCGGATCTTCATCCGGCGCAGTTTTCTCCTGGCACCGCCCAGATTCTGAAACATGCCCTGGATCTGCTGGGTGAGCTCCTCCATCCCGGGCGGCGCGAATATCTCCATGTGCGCCTGCGGGGCCGACACTTCGATTTCGACTTCTCTGTCGTCGAGCTCGCCCTCGCGCAGTTTCTTGCGGAACTTCTGCCGCGTCGCCGATTCCTCTTCGCCGACGGCATTCCCGGGAGGCCCGGCTTCGTCCGCCCCGAGGGGGCTTGTCCGGCGGACCGGCGGCAACAGGACATCGAGCACCCGCTCCTCGGCCGAATCCTCGGCTCTGCGTCGCACTTTTTTCGTCGCCCCTTCGCGAGTGTCCTTGATCGAGATTTCGACGAGGTCGCGAACGATCGTATCGACGTCGCGACCGACATAGCCGACCTCGGTGAACTTCGTCGCTTCGACCTTGATGAAAGGCGCATCCGCGAGCCGCGCGAGGCGCCGCGCGATCTCGGTCTTGCCGACGCCCGTAGGTCCGATCATGAGGATGTTCTTGGGCGTGATCTCCTGCCGCAGGGGCTCGGCCACCTGCTGCCGTCGCCAGCGGTTTCTGAGAGCGATCGCCACGGCGCGCTTTGCGCGAGTCTGGCCGACGATGTGCTTGTCCAGCTCGTGGACGATTTCCTGGGGAGTCATCTGCGACATGGCGAAAAACCTCGGCACCGATCTCAGGTCTATTCCAGCACCTCGACCACTTGGTTCTGGTTGGTATAGATGCACAGATCGGCGGCGATCGACAGCGACTTGCGAACGATGCTCTCCGCGTCGAGCTTTGTGTTCTCGAGGAGCGCGCGCGCAGCGGCCTGGGCGTAGGGACCGCCCGAGCCGATCGCGACCAATCCCAGTTCAGGTTCGATGACGTCGCCCATGCCGGTGATGATGAGCGAGGCTTCCCGGTCGGCCACCGCGAGCATCGCTTCCAGGCGCTGCAGCATCCGGTCGGTGCGCCAGTCCTTGGCGAGCTCCACGGCCGAGCGCAGAAGGTTTCCCTGGTGCTTGTCGAGCTTCGCCTCGAAACGCTCGAAGAGCGTGAATGCGTCGGCCGTTCCCCCCGCAAAGCCGGCGAGAATCCGGTCCTGGTACAGGCGCCGCACCTTGCGCGCGCTCGCCTTCACCACGACGTTGCCGAGCGTGACCTGCCCGTCGCCGCCCAGCGCGACCTTCCCGTCGCGACGGACCGACATGATGGTGGTTCCGTGGAATTGTTCCATGTCCGAGTCCAGGGAAAATGGGGCCGGAGTGCCGTCGATCAAGCTACCTGCGCGGGACGATGCGCGCGATCCTGCCTATTCCCATGGCGAGGAACAGCGCGTTGATGAGCTCGTTCGCCCCCCGGATCTGGATCGTCGTGCCCGAGCGCTGAAGCTTGGAAAGGACGTTGAACATGAGGCCGGCCGTGACGAAATCGACGCGCCTTGCCTGCGACATGTCGATGACGAGCATCGCGTTCGCCGCCGCCCAGTCCTGCAACTGCGTCGCGAGCGCCTCCCTCGCCCCGGTGATATCCCCGGAGAGGGCGAGGGCCTGATCTTCCGCCTCGACGGGACGCTCGACCGCGGCGCGCTTCGGTCTCGCGCTCGGCTGCGAATCCCAGGACGGCGGCGAAACCTCGAAGGTCACCGCGTAATTCACCGCCGTCTCCTCGAACTTGTCCTTTAGCTTGAGGATCCGGTACACATCGAACAGCAGCGCCCACAAGGCTTGGTCGGTTTCGGCCCTCCCCGCCTGGCAGGGCTCCTCGAGGAGCCGCAAAAGCTGGGCCTCGCCGGTGATCATCACATCCTTTCCCGCGCCGCGAATGGAGGCGAGCGTTTCTCCAAGGAGCCTGCAGCCGGGCGCGTCCAGTCCCTGCAGCTTCGCGCAGTCCATCCGCACCGTCTGCAGCCTCGCCGCGGTTTCGCGCAGTTTCTCCAGCTCGGGCGCGCTCGCTTCCGACAGCGTGCCGCTCAGGGCGCAGTAGCCGATGCCGCCCGTGACGAGCGCCGGATCCTGCCGCTCGCCCGTCTCGATCCACGAGGGCGGGGAGCGCTCGAACTTCACCACGAATTCCAGCGCGAGCGCCTCGAACTCCGCGTTCATGCCGAGATGCTGGTACAGGTCGAACAGCATCAGCCACGCCTGCAGAGCCGAAGCGCCCAGGTCCGCTTCGCGGACCGCGCGCGACAGCGTCGAGAGCGCCTGCACCACCTGTCCGTTCGCGAAAAAGATCGCCGTCTCTTCGATGATCGGGTCGAGCTCATCCGCCGGCGGTTTCGCCGATGCGGCTGCCGGTGCTTCTTCAAGGACCGGCGGCGGCACGGATTTGGGCAGGGGAACGTAGCTGCTGAAGTCCAGCGAATCTTCGCCCTCCGCCTGCGGGACGTCCGCCGACTTTGCCGGACTCGCGGGCGGGGGCTTGGGCTTTGCGACCGGCGCCTTGTCGGGTACCGGCTTGCTTCCAGCCTTCGACCGCCCGATCTTCCAGCCGAATAGTGAAAAGACCACGAAGAATTGTCCAGATTCCAGGGGGCTTGGCCAGACCGGCTGCCGTTTTCCTTGTATCACAGTTGCTCGATGCAAGGCACTCTACGCGGTTTTAAGTCTTACTGCCTTCTGTACGAAAGCGGTTCGGGCGCCGTACCCCGACGCCCGAGCAAAGCCATCCCTGCTCCCACGACTACCAAGGCGCACACGATCATCGCCCCCGAGGGAAGGTCAAGCCACAGCGACGAGAGCAGGCCGGCAGCGTAGCCGAGCACGCCGACGCAATAGGCCTTCAGATGGCGGCGGCTTTTGGTGTAAAAGGTCGAAAGTGCTGGAACAACGAGCGTAGCGAATACCAGATACAAGCCCACCAGCTGCACCGAGACGGTTACGGTGCAGCCGAACAAGACATAGAACCCGATCCGGCCGAGCCGGTCCCGCATGCCGAACCATAGGGCCAGCACCACAGCGTAAACCGCGGCGTAAATCGGAAAGTGGGACGGGTTGACCCAGAGGATCTGCCCGATCAGCAGCTCCTTGAGGTTTTCACCGCCGCGCGGGTTGTGGGCGAGCAACAGGATCGCAATGCTCGAACCGAGCACGAATACCACGCCGATAATGGCCTCTTGGACTTCGGGCCAGCGGCGCTCGGTCCAGGTCAGCATCATGGCGCACCCGAGCGCCGCAGAGAGCGCGGCGATCTGCACCGCGGCTCCGGTGGGTTCCCAGCCGAGGTAGTCTGCGAGGATCACGCCGACTCCCGCGATTTGCGCCACGGCGAGATCGACGAAAACGATGCCGCGCGCGAGCACCTGCATCCCAAGCGGAACATGGGTGGCCGTCACCAGCAAGCCCGCGATGAACGCAGGCAACAGAATACCGAGGCTTGCGGCGTCGAGATTCATTTCACGACCTCGAGCAGGCGGGCGATGGTATCGTCGAACAATCCGAACAGGTCTTTCGCCTTGTCCGTTCCGCCGACCGTGAAGGGCAGCATTACCGCGGGAATCTTCGTACGCTCCGAAAGGAATTCCGCAGCTTGAGGGCTGTTATACGGTGCGTAGACGATGAGCTTGGCGGGATGGTTCTTCATCCTATCCACCAGTTCAGCGAGATGCGAGGGAGTGGGAGGAATGCCGGGTTTCGGCTCGAGGCTTCCGGCTTCGCGCATGCCCACCCAATTGATGAAATACGAGAAGTCCTTATGGTACACAACAATCGGCACGCCCTTGAGCGGCGCCGCCTGCTGCTCCCAGCGCGCGATCGCGGCCTGCCAGCGCTCGCCGAACGCCTTGCCGCGGGAACGGTAGCCGTCGGCATTCGCGGGGTCGATCTGCGCCATGCGTTCCTCAAGCGCTTGCGCGACCCTGGCGATATTGCGCGGATCGGTGTGGACGTGCGGATTGCCGCCGGGATGGACGTCCCCCAGCGAGCGGTCGATGACTTTCGGGACCTCCAGCTTGACGACGTACTGCGAGGCTTCGAAGTAACCCGGACTGCCAAGGTGGACCTTGCTGTTCCCGCTTTGCGTGAGCAGCAGCGGAATCCACCCGATCTCCAGCTCCGACCCGGAACAGACCAACAGATCGGCGGAGCGGATGCGGGCAATGAGGCTGGGACGCGCTTCGATCCGGTGCGCATCCTGCAGCGCGGTCGTCGCCGAATATACCGACACCTTGTCTCCCCCCAACTCCCGCGCCAGGGCGCTCCATTCGGGCTCGCAGGCAAAAACGTTGAGCACCGCCGCTGCCGGCAGTGCAACAACGGCTGCGCTTAGTGCGACAACAAATCTCAGAATCGCTTTCATGTTCGTCACCTTAGAATTTGTGAGCGCCGTGCGCGCCCAGACTCACGATGTACTGGAGGAATACCTGCTTGTCGGTTGCGTCGCTGCGGGATTTGTCGCTCGCGGCCTGCAGGCGGACCCGGCTGAACTCGCTCGGGCTCCAATCGACCATCACCGTGTGGCGGGTCGGGTTGTAGCCGGCTAGGATGGGAAAATCGGCCGCGGTGAGCGGAGCCGAAAAGCTGGTGGTGCCTGAATCCAGCCTGTCATAGCGATAGCCGACCCGCCACATCGGGACGAACTGATAGACGCCCTGGAGATACCAACCCGACTGCGCAGATGCGAACCCGGCCGTCTGCGCGGTCGCCGTGGTATCGAAGGTGAGATTGCCGTCCTCCTTGCGCCGGAAGTACTCGCCCTGCAACTTGAAGTTGGTGTAAGTCGGGTTGTAATTCGGCGCCCATTTCAGGATTCCGTCCAGCACCCAGAGACGACTGTTGCCTGTGAAGCTGTTCGTGTTGACGGGAGTCCCGCTCGAATCCAGATTATCGAAGGTGCGGTCCTGGGGGGAGGTGCTCAGGTACGAGACCCCGGTCTGCCACGCGGTGCCCGTTCCGAAGTCGCCGCCGACGTGCGTGAAAACGTTGCCCGAGCCGACGCCGTTCTTGTTGCGTCCTCCCGCCGGGCCCGCTGGAAACTGCCGCCCGCGCCCGACTTCCACTCCGACGTCGAAATAGGTCTCGGTGGGCGCGACCCACTTCAACTGGACGCCATCCTCGCCCAGCTGATTGCCGAGAAATACCTTGTTCGCGAGCGGCGCGTCGGTGAAGTCCCAGGCGTGCGCGTGAATCTGGTTCTGGTAACCCACGCCCGAGAAGAACCGCCCTGCCTTGATCGTGAATCCGTATGAAAGGGCGAGCGTCTGGATGTACCCCTCCTCCACTCCGATGCCATCTTCGGGTGATATCGAGACGATCAGGGTTCCGCGGAAGTTGTGATCGATGTTCGCCGCAAGGGCGAGCTCCGATTCGCCCAGACTCAAGCCCCGCACCCCCGGCCCGATCTCGCCGAGCGTGGGCGTAAAACCGTTGATCCTGAATGCGTTCGGATCCTGGGAAAGATTCGAATAGATGCCGTTCAGAATCACCGAAACCGCGGGGTTCATCGCGCTTTCACTGGCGGGACGGCTCGAAGCCTGTATCGCCGCCTGTTCAGCCTCCGTCACGCGTCTGTCGAGCTGCCTGACCTGCTCGCGCAAAGTCCTCAGCTCGTCCTGAGTCTGCGCAGTCGCGGCGTGAGGCAGGCCGAGTCCTGCCGCGACGGCGAGCGCCATGGTTGCCCTTCTGTGCATGTTGTCTCTCCAAGTTTCCTGCGATCGCGATGCGCCGCAAGGCGCTCGCGAACACGGCCGCTTCGCGCAAGCGAAGCGGGCTACCGAGCGACGAAACTAGGAGAGGACGGGAGGCGCGCGCGAATCGAATACGATCCGCGGGGAAAACGGCAGAGGCAGTGAGATCGGCGCCACGGCCTGCAACGCGATCCTCGGCGGCTCGATCGCAAGCGCGAGCCCAGGCAGCGCGCTGTCGACCGCGTGATACGCGATGCACTGCTCGGCGGGATGGCTGACCGGCGGGATGCACTTGCCGCTGCGCTCGGCCCTCGCCATGTCGTGCTGCACGTGCGACAGCGCGTGCAGTTGCGCCGCCTGCTGCGCAAAGACGAGCGCGGCGGCGAGAAGCAGGTGACGCAGAGTGCGGTCCGGCACGACCGACGTTACGGGCAGCATCGAGTACAAGTCTACTACAAGGCGAGCTTGATGCGCGACAGGTCGATGACTACTCCCCGTAGAGCTTCTGCTTCTGCTCGCGGCGCGACTGCGCCTCGATGGTAAGCGTCGCCGTAGGCCGCGCGATCAGCCGGGGGATGCCGATCGGATCGCCCGTCTCCTCGCAGTAACCGTAGCTGCCCTCTTCGATGCGGCGCAGGGCCTCGTCGATTTTCTTGAGGAGCTTCCTCTCGCGGTCGCGCGCGCGAAGCTCCAGCGCGTACTCTTCCTCGATCGTCGCCTGGTCGGTCGGATCGGCCTCCAGTTCGTGCTCCCGCAGATGCTCCGAGGTGAGATCCGCCTTTTCCAGCAATTCCCTTTGCGTCTCGAGCAGGCGCTCGCGGAAGAACGCGAGCTGTTCGGCGCTCATGTACTGCGACGCGGGCGCGCGCAGCAACTCGGCCTCGGTCAATCCGTTCCTCTTTGCCGGCTTGTGCTCTGCCGGCTTGTGCTCTGCCGGCTTGTGCTCCGCCGGCTTCGCCGCCTTGGTCACCAGCTTCTTTACTGCTTTTCCACCAAACATTGTTCCAATCCCTTCATAAATAGGTCCTGCGGCAGGTTCTTGCCGATGAAAACCATCGTGCTCGAACGCTTTTCGTCCTTGCCCCAGACGCGACCCAGATCGCCGCCCATGAGCATGTGCACCCCTTGAAACACGACACGGTGCGTGTTGCCCTTCATATACAGCACCCCTTTATAGCGCAGCATGTCCGGTCCGTAAATCTGTACGACCCCGGACAGGAACTCCTCGAGCTTGGCGCTATCGAACGGCTTGTCCGAGCGGAACGCGAAGGAGCTGACGTGCTCGTCGTGCTCGTGCTCGCTGTCCTCGAGGAATCCCGGATCGAGCTCGAGGGTCGCGTTGAGGTTGAAACCGCGGATGTCGAGAATGTCCTCGATCGGCGTGTTGCCGAAATGGACTTTCCCTATGGGCGCCCGAGGATTCATCTTCGTAAGGCGCTTTCTCAAGCCTTCCTGCTCGGATTCCGACACGAGGTCGGTCTTCGACATGAGAATCCGGTCGGCGAACCCGACCTGCTCCTGGGCCTCGTGGAACTCGTCGAGCTGCCTCGCGGCGTGCTTTGCGTCCACCAGGGTGATGACGCTGTCCAAAAGATAATAGTTGCCGATCTGCTCGTCGATGAAGAAGCTCTGCGCAACCGGCCCCGGATCGGCCATCCCCGTCGTCTCGATGATCACGCGCTCGAATTTGAGCTTGCCGGAATCGCGTCGCTCCTTGAGCTCCCCCAGGATGCGGATGAGGTCGCCGCGCACGGTGCAGCAGACGCAGCCGTTGTTCATCTCGATGATCTGCTCGCCAGCTTCGCTCAGGAGGATTTCGTTGTCCACGCCCGCCTCGCCGAACTCGTTCTCGATCACTGCGATGCGGTGGCCGTGCTGCTCCTGGAGGATACGATTGACGAGCGTGGTCTTGCCGCTTCCCAAGAAGCCGGTGAGTATGGTCACCGGAACCATGTTTTCCTGTGCCGACAATTCGATCTCCTGGCACCTTTCTACGCGCCCGGCGGGCAGCCCAATCCCGCGAGTCCAACCGCGTACTCCGCGCGCAAACAGGCTTATTTGAGCATATCGATTCGCAGTTTGCAGCGAAGCGTCCGGGTAGTCCGGACGGCACCGGCAGCCTGAAAAAAGGGCGCATTACAGCACGCCCGGCATTACAAAGCAACCCATTCCGTCGCGCGACGGCATCGCACGGCTGCGCGCCCCTAGAGCCGTTCCAGCAACAGCCCTTTCAGGTACTCGCCTTCCGGAAACTCGATGCGCACCGGGTGGTCCGCCGCGGCGCGGTAGCGCTCGCGAAGAAGGAGCGACACCCCGGCGTCCGCGGCGGCGCCGGCGACGATTTTCTGGAAGAGCTCGGGCGACACGCCGCCGGAGCAGGAAAAAGTCGCGAGCAGCCCTCCCCGCCGCAGCAGCTTCAGCGCATTCAGGTTGATGTCCTTGTAACCGCGCGCAGCGCGCTCGGCGTCCTTCGGCGTCGGTGCGAACTTCGGCGGGTCGAGCACGACGAGGTCGAATTGCCGGTCCTGCGTCCGCAAACTGCGCAACGCCCCGAATACATCCGCTTCGAGCCACTCGGCGCGGTTCGCTTCGATCCCGTTCAGCGCGAGGTTGCGCTTTGCCAGCCCGAGCGCGGGCGCCGAACTGTCGATCGAGAGCACCGAGCGCGCGCCTCCGGCAAGCGCGGAAAGCGTGAAGCCGCCGGTGTAGCTGAAACCATTGAGCACCTCCCGGCCTTCGGCAAGGAGCCCGACGCGGGCGCGGTTGTCCCGCTGGTCCAGATAGAACCCGGTTTTCTGCCCCGCGACGACGTCGACCTCATAGCGGATGCCGTGTTCGACGATCTCGAGCGGTCCGCCGGCCTCTGTGCCCGCGATCAGGCCGGTGCTCGGATAAAGACCTTCGAGCTCGCGCCCCTCGGTATCGGAGCGCTCATGGATCCTGGCGCAGCCGCTCCGCTCGCGCAGGGTCGCGATCAGTTCTTCGCGCCACTTCTCGCAGCCCGCGGAAAGAAGCTGCACGACCAGCGTATCCGCGTAGCGGTCGGCGACGAGGCCCGGGAGCCCGTCCGACTCTCCGTGCACGAGCCGCTGTGCGTTGGTCGTTTCCGGTGGAATCAGCGCGCGCCGAAGGGCGAAAGCGGCTTCGATTCTCTTTGCGAACAGATCCGGGCCGGGGATTTCCGTCTCCTCGAAGCTCCAGACGCGGGCCCGGATCTGCGAGGCAGGGCTGTAACCCGCCCAGGCGAGGAAACGGCCGTCGGCAGCTCGGACCTCCACGGTATCGCCGCTGTGCGGCGCTCCACGGACCTCGGCGATCGCACCGGAAAAGACCCACGGGTGGCGCCGCAGGAGCGAGCGCTCGCGTCCGGGCTTCAGAGTGAGTTGGGGCACGGCGCTCACGAGCGAACGCGGGCTAGACCCAGCCGGCGAGGCCGATCAGCCCGGCCGCGCCAAACAGCCAGAGGGGATGAATCCTCGTCGTCAGGACAAAGGCCGCAGTGAGGGCCGTGGTCGCGAAGGCCGGCCACGAGTGGTCGGCGGAGAGCGTGATCAGGTATCCGCCGGCGAGCATCAGACCGACCGTCACGGGGACGAGGCCGTCCTCGACGGCCGTGCGCCAGCGTGCGCCCCGAAATCGCTGCCAGATTCTCGAGACGGCGAAGGTCAGCACGCACGAAGGCCCGCAAACCGCCGCAGTCGCCACCACCGCACCGGCCAATCCCGCCACTTTCCAGCCGATGAGGCTGACCACGAGAATATTCGGTCCGGGCGCCGCCTGGGCGAGCGCGAAGACCTCGGCGAACTGCGCGCCGCTCATCCATCCGTGAACCTCCACGACGCTGCGATGCATTTCGGGAAGGACGGTGATCGCCCCGCCGACCGCGATCAGCGACAGAACGGAGAAATCCATCGCAAGCTGCGCCAGGGTTTCTTCGCTCACTTCGCCCTCCAGAGCGTCGCCGCGACGCTCAAGGGTGCCGCGCCGAGCAGGAAGACGACGAGAGGAAGGCGCATGAGCGCGATGCCGATGAAAGTCATCACCGCAAACAAGGCCATTGCCGAGCGTAGCCGCCGGCTCGTTGCCATCTTGAGGCCCATGGCAACGACCAGCCCCGCCGCCGCGGCTGAAATCCCGCGGAACAGGGCAGAAACCGCCGGAAGATCACCGTACTCGGTGTAGAGCACGCCCAGCGCGAGCATGATGAAGAACGGCGCGGTCATCAACCCGGCGAATGTGGCGACGGCTCCGCGGACGCCGTGATAGCGCGCCCCGACGCAGACGGCGACGTTGACGATGTTGGGCCCGGGGAGCAACTGGCACAGGCTCAGAACGTCGGTGAATTCCTCTGCGCTCAACCAGCGGCGCTCTTCGACCAGCATGCGGCGCGCAAACGGCATCACGCCTCCGAATCCCGACAGCGAGACTTGGGTGAATCGAAGAAAGAGCTCACTCAGCGCCGGGGCCGAAGACGTTTCGCTCACGGTTTTTTCACCGGCGTCTGCGCTTTCCTTTTCGCTCGTGGGTGCGCGGCATCATAGGCTTTGGCGAGGTGCTGGAAGTCAAGATGAGTGTAGATCTGCGTGGTCGAGATGCTCGAATGCCCGAGCATCTCCTGCACCGCGCGCAGGTCTCCGGAAGACTGTAGCAGGTGCGTGGCGAAGGAATGGCGCAGCATATGCGGATGGACGTGCTGCGGCAGGCCGAGACGCCGCGCCCAATGCGCAAGAGCGTAGCGCACCGAGCTCGGGGCTATGCGCGCGCCGCGCGCACCGACGAAAAGCGCCGTTTCCCCGGGCGTTGCGAGCCTCGCGCGCTCGGTGAGCCAGGTCGCGATCGCGGCGCGGGCTTTGCTTCCGACCGGCACGGTGCGCGTCTTCGCCCCCTTGCCCGTCACGGTGACCTCCGCCGAGGCTCACCAGCTCGGCAAGCCGCAGTCCGGAAGAGTAGAACAACTCGAACATGGCCTTGTCCCGCGATTGCGCGGGTCCCTCCGTCGGCGCCTCCAACAGCCGCGCCATCAGGTCCGGGGAAAGCGCCTTGGGCAGAGCCTTCGGGCTTTTCGGCGCGCGCAAACCGACACAGGGGTTGTGCGGAAAGCCGCGGTGCTTGACGAGCCAATTGAAGAAACCGCGCCAGCCCGAGAGCAGGTACGCGATGGTCCGGCCCGACATGCCGCGCGCGTGCAGCTGGGACACGGTGCGCCGCATGTGCTGCGCCTCGAGCCTCCTCAGGGACACACCGTGATTCAAGGCGAAGAGCTGCTCGGCGCGAGCTGATCGAGGAACTCTTCGAGCAGCCTGAGGCGGGAGTCGTTCGCCATTCCCGCCGGCCGCGGCTAGAGAAATCTCAGCAAGGCCGCGCCCGCGAGCTCGCCCATGCGCTTCAGATACAGCGTGCCCATCTCCGGATAGAAACGCAGCACGTCCTCGCTGCCGAGCGCAAGCATCCCGAAGCACTCCTTGTCGCGCAGGGCCATGTGGGCCACTGAGCGAACGTGCGAGGCCCCCTCGCCGAACCAGGTTGCGGCCTCCGCGTCCCCGCTCGGGCCGCAGAAGGGCTGCGACAACGACGCCGCGTAACGCTTGAGCTGTTCCCCCACCGGCCGGAACTCCGCGGCATCCCCAGCGCCCCGGAAGGCCTCGCCTCCCGCGCCCCAGATCCGCAGCGCGGAGTGGGGCACGGCGAAGTCCTCGCGCAAGTGCAGATAGAGCACGGTCAGGAGGCTTTGCAGATCGGGCGCGGAAAGCAGCGCAAGGCACAGGCGGTGCATCTTCTCGCCGATCGCGTCGTTCTCCTCGCCGATCTGCAGGAGTTCGGTCAGGCGCGACTCGAGGGCTTTGCTTTTCTCGCGCAGGCCGAGCATCTGGCGGTCCGAGAGCGGAATGGCGCGCCCGCCGTGCGGATGCGGAACGGTGATCTCGGCGAGCATGTCCGCGTAGCTTTCGAAGAAATCGGGATTCTCCCGCAGGTAGCGCGCGACATCGTCAGCTCTCAATTTCGATCTCCCCTTCGAACACGGCCACGGCGGGACCGGTCATCCACACCGCGCGGTTCGGATCATTTTCCCCGCCCGCCCAGCGTATCGTCAATCGGCCGCCGCGCGTGTCGACCTCGACCGAATCGTCGAGCAGCCCTTCGCGGATGCCGGCGACGACCGCAGCGCAGGCGCCGGTGCCGCAGGCGAGCGTCTCTCCCGCTCCGCGCTCCCATACGCGCAGACGGATGTGAGTGCGCGCGACCACTTGCATGTAGCCCGCGTTCACGCGCCGCGGAAATCGGGGATGATGCTCGATCAGCGGCCCTTCGGTCGTGACCGGCGCCGAATCCACGTCTGGGACCGTCTGCACGGCGTGCGGATTCCCCATGGAAAGGACAGCGACCTGTACGGTGCGGCTTGCGACTTCCAGGGGCCACGTCAATGGCGGATCGTGGAGGATTTTTCCGATCGGCGCAATTCCAGAGTGATCGAAAGGCACGCGTCCGGACTCGAATACCGGCGCGCCCATATCGACCGTTACTTGTCCGTCGGCCTCGAGGCGCGGAACGATTACCCCGGACAGGGTCTCGACGCGTATCTCGTTCTTCCTCGTCAAGCCCTTGTCGTGCACGAAGCGCACGAAACACCTCGCGCCGTTGCCGCACTGCTCGACTTCACCGCCGTCGGCATTCCAGATGCGGTAGCGGAAGCCGGCGTCGCTGCGTTGAGGCTTTTCCACGACCAGCACCTGATCGCAGCCGACACCGAAATGCCGGTCCGCGAGCCGTTTCGCGAGCTGCGGCGTCATCTTGATGTCCCGGCTGACGCCGTCGATCACGACGAAGTCGTTGCCGACGCCCTGCATCTTGGTGAATTTGAGGCGCATAAAGCCTCTAACGCGCAGCCTTTTCGCCCAAGTCACCCGCGATCGCCCGCAACTGCTCCAGCGCCGCCTCCAGGTCCTCGATCATCTCCTGCGCGATCACCTCGGGCAGCGGGAGGTTCTCGGAATCTTCGAGCGATTCATCCTTGAGCCAAAAGATGTCGAAGCTCGTCTTGTCGCGCGCGACGAGCTCGTCGTAGCCGTAAACGCGCCAGCGGCCGTCGGGATTTTTCTCCGACCACGTCACCTTGCGCTCGTGGCGATTCTTCGGGTTGTAGCAGGCGACGAACTCGTCGAGGTCTGCGCGCTTGAGGAAGTTGGTCTTCAGCGTGAAGTGCTTGTTGGTGCGCAGGTCGTAGATCCAGAGCTTCTTCGTCCACGGCGTCTCGGAGGCGGGCTTCTTGTCGAAGAAGAGCACGTTCGCCTTGACGCCCTGCGCGTAAAACAGGCCCGTTGGCAGGCGCAGCAGTGTGTGCACGTCACAGTCGGCGAGCAATTTCTTTCGGATCGTCTCGCCCGCCCCGCCCTCGAAAAGCACGTTGTCCGGCACCACCACCGCCGCGCGGCCGTTCACCTTGAGCAGAGTCTTGATGTGCTGAACGAAGTTGAGCTGCTTGTTCGAGGTAGTGGCCCAGAAGTCGTCGCGCTCGTACGTCTCCTTGTCCTTCGACGCCTCGCCGTTCTCGCCGACCACGGTGAAGCTCGATTTCTTGCCGAAGGGCGGATTGGTCAGCACGATGTCGAAGCGATCGCCCGGATCGGCCCTTAGCGAGTCGTTGACTTCGATCGGCTCGCCGTCCAGGCCCCCGATACCGTGCAGCATCAGGTTCATCGCGCAAAGGCGCGCCACTCCTTGCACCAGCTCCACGCCCTTCAAGGCGTCTTCGTTCAGGCGGCGTTTCTGGTCCTTGGTGAGATTGGGATTCTTCCCAACGATATAGTCGTGCGCGGCGAGCAGAAACCCACCCGTCCCACAGGCCGGGTCGCAGATCGTCTCCTTCGGCTGTGGCGCCACCGCCTCCACGATCGCCTGGATCAGCGGCCGCGGCGTGAAGTACTGCCCCGCGCCCGACTTCGTGTCCTGCGCGTTCTTCTCCAGCAGCCCCTCGTAGGCGTCGCCCTTCACGTCCGCGCCCATCGCCGACCAGTTCTCCTTGTCGATCAGATCGACGATCAGGCGCCGCAGCTTCGCCGGATCCTGGAACTTGTTCTGCGCCTTGCCGAAGATCAACCCGAGCAGCCCCTTCGCCGCCCCGAGCTTCTCCAGCGTGCGGCGGTAGTGATCGAATAGCTCGTCTCCGTCACGCTTAAGCAGGCTCGGCCAGTCGTATCCGCCCGGAATCGGGCTCTTCTGCTTGTACGGCGCCTGTGTGCGCTCGTCGGCCATTTTGAGGAACAGCAGATACGTCAACTGCTCGACATAATCACCATAGCTCATCCCGTCGTCGCGCAGAACGTTGCAGTAGTTCCAAAGTTTCTGGACGATGATGGCCGTGTTCATGAATTGCTATGATCGCATCATGCGGAAGAAATCGCTCATCGAGACCAACCCGTACCTCCGCGACCCGGAGCAACGCCGCAAGGGCCTAATCAGGAGCGTCGCCACTTCGACGGCAATCGAGACCGGCGCCAAGGCAGAAACCATCGCGCGGACTTTGAGGAAGGCGCGGAAGATCCGGCCCGTTAGGAGGCAGCGAGGCTAAAGAGTCCAACTGCAAGTGCAATCACGTACGCATCGGCTTCTTCATGCTCGGCCTTGGGATCGCGAAGACCCGCAAACTGGTTCTGTATGGCTTGCGCCTCTGCCAACAGTTCTGCGGTCGGCACGAAGATTCCTGGACGCGCGTCCGCCCAGCCGATCAGGTCCGCTGTGCCAACAGCTTTGATTTCATCTCTCGCAAGCGCAGGTGCCACGAAGCGCTCATGGGCAATCAGCCCGTCCACCTTTTGAAGCAATGTCTTGAAGACATCGCCCGGGTAATAGCGCGCCTGCCAATCCATCAGCGTACTGGAATCTACCGAATAAACCGGCTCGTCGGCGGCGTCACTCATCCAGCGAACCGCCGATCGGCCCTTGCGACAACATTTCGCGGAGCTTCTCGAAGTGCTCGAACTTCAGATCGAGGTAACGGCCCGCGTCAACCGATGTGATCCGGTTCGCGTCGAGCGCCTCCAACACGAGTTGCACAAACGGACGGCCGCTACGGTTGATCGCTTTCTCGGGTGGGGTCGCGAACCCGCCGCGCCGCGGCGGAAGCGATGCGACACGTTTGTCCCATGCCTCGCGCCACGAGCGGTAGCGTGCCCAGGTCATGACTCCGGACTCCCGCAGCCGTGTCGCCATCGCAAGCGGCGTAACGCGAAAACGCCGAGCGAGAGTCCGCATCTCATCGAGGCTCCAGCCGGCCTCGGCTCGCCGCCTGCTGATCGCGGCTCCCAGGGCCTGCTCGGGGATTAGGGCGTTGCTCGCGGCGATTTCGGCAAATCGTTCGACCTGCTGCCATTCCGCGCCCGAGCGCTTCTCCATCAGCGCGGGCTTTTCTTCCTTGCCCGCTGCCAGCATCAGATGAACGAACTCATGCATCAGCGTGAAGGACTTCCCTTCCGGAATCTCCTTGCCGTTGATACCAGCTACCGGCAGCGGCGCATGAAGCAGGGAAATCCCGCGTACTTCAGCGACGCCTACCTTGGAAAACTGGAAAACCAGCACGCCGATGGCTTCGACGCGTGCTCTCCAGGTACGCCACGCCTCCCACTCGGTACGCCACTGCAACTGATCCTCGATCGGAACCGCGAGCGCCGCCCGAAGGCGGGCCCCAACGTCGGCGGGAGACTCGCTGAGATAAGCAACCAGCTCGAAGTCGGGAATCGGCGCCCCCATCTCCGCCATGAGACCTAGCGCGTTTTCCCGCCGCGTGAGCATCTGCCGCACCGCGAGCCGCAACTCCGGCGACTCGTGACCCGGACGGATTCCGGGCAGCCGTCGATATTCTGCGGCCAAGGGCGGCAACTCCGGCGGCTTAGGTAAAAAGAAAACACTGAGCGGCCGATGCAGGAATCGCGAAAGCTCTTCGACCTGCCGCAGCGTCGGCTGCCGCTCGCCCTGCTCCCAGGCGTTCACGCGCTCGACCTTCACCTGCAGCCGCTTCGCCACGCGCTCCGCCGGCCAGCCGCTCTCCACCCGCGCCCATTCGAGGACGCGATGGTTGACGGTCAACGTGTTCTCAGGAGGCATGGAGTTCCACGACGGCTTTTCGTTTTCCGGCTATTGTCTCGCATCTTGCCGAACAGGCGATATCCCTTACCCGGTTTTCCATACACTATCCGAGCATGTTCGCGAAAGGACCGTTACTTGTCGCTCAGCAAGGTGAAGACAGCGATTTCCCGCGCTGGCTCGAAGACTTAGGCCTGACCGACTTCCTCCGCCGCTATCCGCTTCGTCAGCTAATCGAGTGGGGCTGGGTAATCCCAAGAAGCCGCGTAATTTTCCCCGAGCAGTTCTTTGCCTCGTGGCACGACTTTCCGTACCTTGGAAGTGGATCGGCTCCGGAGTTCCAAGCCTACTCGCAGCTCTGGGATTCTACGTGGGGCATCGATGGCGAAGACGAGCCGCTATGGTTTATCCACCCGTTCTTCAAACCGGGCGACGAAGCCGGACAGATACTCCTGAAGGAAGATCAAGCGGCCCTAAACAGCTCTCCGCCCCGGGCTATCACTCATCCGAATGGTCGAAGCGTAGCTCCCTACGCAGACTACTTCTATCACTGGCAGGGGTACGCGCTGATCGACGTGATCCGCTTTGCGGATTGCATCCAGCCGTTGCTGGTGACACCCGATATCGAGAAGCACGCGGCCGGCATGGTTCGACTCGCCGAGCTCGGCAAGCAACATGACCCTCGCGATGTACTGACGAGCGAAAGGCGCTGGGGCGGGCTGGCGAAACCGATGACCTGGCTATCGCACTACCGGACGTTTCGCGAGGCACTCTGGTGGTATGAACACCAGCATGACGGAGACCGCTCGTTACGGCGATCCGGGGCGAAACATCTCGCCGCCCACTTGAGCATATCCGCCGAAACGTTATCCGCAGCAATCAAGGACCGGTTCCTAGTGCTAGCGCAGGATTG